>Ga0172375_10005861_pt1 | contig 17493 bp, 18 predicted proteins | sample LakKiv1m_FD_114537 | JGI IMG/M metagenome (GOLD analysis project Ga0172375, IMG submission 114537) | Freshwater microbial communities from Kabuno Bay, South-Kivu, Congo - kab_092012_11.1m | ecosystem: Environmental > Aquatic > Freshwater > Lake | place: Democratic Republic of the Congo...
AGTGGCTGTCCGATAATTCCTTAATAGGTCTCGTCGGGAGTATTGCAAAATAGCGACGATGTGCTATAATGCTCTCGACGGCAATAATGGTATTCCCCGACGATAAAACCTATCAAGGAGGCTATTAAATGTCCCTAAATGTGCGCAACTACAATAACAAAGACAAAATGCTTTTTCCTGCTGCAATCGGCGACTACCTCTCCAAAGACCATCTCGCCTGGTTTATTGACGATGTTGTTGAGCAACTCGATTTGAATGGTCTTTATAAAAAGGTGTCCTCTGTCGGCAATCCCAGTTATCATCCTAAGATGATGTTGAAAATACTCTTCTACGGTTACGCCACCTCTAATTTTAGTTCCCGTAAGATTGCCAAGGCCCTAGAGAGCGATATTGCCTTTATCTTCCTATCTGGCATGCAAAAGCCTGATTTCCGTACCATCTCTGACTTTAGAAAGAATAATCCCGAAGAGATATCCCGCTTCTTTATCCAGATAGTCAGGCTTTGCAAAAAGTTAGGGCTTGTGGGATTAGGGCACATTTCCTTAGACTCTACGGTAATCAAAGCCAATGCCTACCGGGGAAAAACCTGCGATAGGGAAAAACTTATTCTGGAAGAGCGCGCCATTGAGAAGAAAATCAAAGAGCTTTTGGATGAGGCCTCCACAACCGATGACAAGGAAGATAGGATTTTCGGGGCTAACTTGCGCGGAGACGAAGTTCCCGAAGAGCTGCGTTCCCAGGAAAAGCGTTTACAAAAGCTCAGAGAAGCAAAGGCCGATTTGGAAAAGGAATCCCTAAAGGAGATTAACCTTACCGACCCAGACGCGAGATTCCAGAGGCAAGAGGGTAATTTGATCAGGCCGGGTTACCGTGCCGAAGTAGTCGTTGATGAGAAAAAACAGGTTATTCTATCCTGCGATGTAACAAACAGGGCGAATGATGAACAAGAGCTTCTTCCCTCGATAGAGCAGGCTATTAACAACCTTCCTGAGATAAGCAATCAGGATTCAAAGGTGATACTTACTGCCGATAGCGGCTATAGCTCTATGGAAGGCCTCAAAAAACTAGAAGAAAGGCCTTACATTGATGCCTATATACCGGATGTAAAATATCAAGCCAAGCAGGACGGCAAGGCAATTGATGAAGACTCGCCATTCCATAAGAAACACTTTATCTATAACCCCGAGAAGGATGTCTACCTATGCCCAAATCACAAGGAGCTCTACTTTAGCCACAGGAAAAAGGAACAAGGCGAATACGGGGCATATTCTTCTATTTACCGCTGCCGCCACTGCCGGAAATGCCGCTATTTCGGCACGTGCACCAAGACCACCCACGGTAGAGAGATAAAAATCTACGACAATACAGACCAAATCTATAAAATGCGTAATAAACTGGATACCGCCGATGGAAAACGAATCTACGGCAGGCGTAAGGTAATCGTTGAGCCTCCCTTCGGGAATATCAAGCATAACCTGCGCTTCCGGCAATTCCTCCTGCGCGGCCTAAAGAAGGTCAACGCAGAATTTATGCTCATAGCCATTGTGCATAACATCCAGAAGATAGCCAAATTCCTGAAGAAACTGCTATTCTCTAAGCTCCCCAGGAGCGAATTGGCTCCTCTGTTAGTCACGTAGGAGTTGATAGCGGCGGTTCAGAGATAAAATTGAGAAAGAGCGAGAACTGTAAGGGTATTTTATTCCCCAAACTGGTTTAAAAACATAGTTATCGGACAGCCACCCAAGCGAGCGCCAAAGGAGGCCTTGCCCCAGCAAGGCCGACTGGCGAAGGCGAGATACGGGAGCGCCCCCAAGGGCGCGGTGCCTATAAATCTTTCTTCTTGCAACCGTGAATGGTATTAGGTAGAATTATAGAAAAGGTTCGTTGATCTTTCAGGTGGGGAGCCATTTTGTGAAACGCCTTTCAAGTAATGTTGGAGGGCGTTTCTATTTATGGCGGAGAGTGTCTGAGTCCTGGCGGGGGTTGAAAATAGTTTACTATTATTTAAGCGCCCTTAGTAGTATACTTTAAGCTTATAGGGTATCCTTTGTAGGATGGCGCTGGGCATAAGACATAGCTTAGGACGTGGGGAGCGCGCGTATTTAAAAGAACAGGAGGATGCTATGGGAAAACCTACGGTCGCTTTTATGATCCGCGTGGTAGGTATTATAAATATAATGATAGGCGCATTTGTCGAGCTCTTTCTTCTTACCGTAGGCTTAGTTACGGCGCTGTATGCATGTAGCTTGAACAAGACTCCATTGTTGTTGGTTCCCCTTACCCTCATGATCGCGCTTGGGGTATTGTTTATACTTGGGGGCATCGGAATCATCCGCAAGCGGACGCGCAGCCGCACCTACCTTACTATAGTGTGGGGGTTCTCTATTTTGTTTATGGCTATGTATATTTTTGGACAACTCAGGACTGGCTTTTCAAAGTACGGAATCGGCTCTGAGGCTTTTGACATCTGGTCATGGCTGGGGGGTATTATATTTTGGTCCGTCGTGGCTGTCTTAGGCATCCTGCAAATTCGTTTTGTCAATAACAGCGAAGTCAAGAAACTGTTTATATGATAATAATTAAGCTCTTGGGATAATTCGTCTATGGCGGTGAGTTTGACTTATTAACCCTCTGTGCTACAATATGTAGTAAGGTACAAATTTATGAAAAGAATCCCGATTAAAATTTTAAGTTTGTTATTTTTATCCCTTCCGTCCTCTATCTATGCCGAAACTATTGTTTTGAAATCAGGTAAAACAATAGAAGGTAAGATAATTCAAAAAATAGATAACCGAATTAAAATAGATGCTGGCGGAATGCTAATGGGATATTATCTTGATGAGATTGAAACAATTAATGGCAAAAGAGTTGAGGTTTATAACTTAAATGCGAATGTTCAGGAAGAGAAAAAAGATAAATCCGCTTCACAGGAAGCATCTGATCAGGGCGTAGCCTATCTTGATAGACAAAGGTATGACGAGGCAATAGCCGAATTTAACAAAGCCATAGAAATTGACCCTGATTTTGCTGACGCTTACTATAACAGAGGGATTGCTAATTCTAAAAAGGGTAACCTCAACCAGTCCATTTTTGATTACACTAAGGCAATACAGATTAATCCCAACGACCCGGACTTTTATTATAACCGGGGGCTCGTTTATCATAAGAAAAATGACTTTGACCAGGCCATTTCTGACTATACTAAGACAATTCAAATCAGCCCTAATGCCAACGCGTATTATAACCGAGCGCTTGATTACTCTTTAAAAAAAGAATATGGCTATGCCTGGGATGATGTGCATAAGGCAGAGGCATTGGGATATAAAGTTAATACTAACTTTTTAGAAGAACTTAAAAAAGCCTCGGGAAGGCAAAAATAGCGCCTTCTTTTAAGCATAGCCAGTTGCGGAATGCGAGGGGTTTTATTTGGGGTAGAATGAATATCGAGGAGAAAGTATTAACATGCCAGATAATAAACAGAAAAACACTAAATCTCAGGCTGCAGATGCGTCCAGGGACTTGGTTATAATTGGCGTCATTTCCGTAGTTATATTTATCCTCTCGTATTTTTTCGATATATTTGTTTTTATTGTAAGATTCCTTGAGAAATATCCTAAAAAGATAATCTATATTGATGAAGTCGTTACAATACTCTTAACCTTAAGTATAGCTTTTGCCATTTTTGCGTGGCGCAGATGGCTGGAGTTAAAGAAGGAAACCGCTGAACGTATAAGATTACAAGAAGAGCTTACCAGGATTGCCGACATAAAGGCGGAGACGGAACGGATTATCAGCAAGCAGCTTCATAGTGAGCTCGAACATCGTAAACACTTAGAGTCGCCGAAGAGCCCAAAAGTTAAGAGGTAGTTGGTAATAATCTTCATCGGTAACGGTTGTAGCAACACAAGTCACCGCAGCGCCGGTACATATTGACGGATTTTCTTTAGGTCTCTTTAGCCAATTCGTGCGGATATCCGGGCTTAAGATGCATAACCCTAAAAGATTTCCGAGAAGCTAAAGTAAATCAAGCCTACAGTCTCTTTAATAAATCTCCAGCCACTTTCTTACCGGATAAAAGCATCCCGCCGAAAATCGGCCCCATTCTTGGTCCGCCAAATACAGCATTGGCAGACATCCCGCAAACATACAGCCCAGGGCAAACCTCCCTGGAATTCTTAACAGTTGTTTCTTCCGCAACCTCGGCCCACATGGAACCCTCACCTACAATTTTACCTGTTTTCGTCCGTAACCTTATATTTGATTTCCGTTCTGCTATATGGACGACTTCTGCTGCGTGGCCAGTGGCATCAACTGTATATTTTGCCCTCATTGTGATCGGGTCTACGTGAAGTTTGGCCATTTCAACCGCAGTCCAATTCAGCACCAACCCGCACACGCGGCTGCCTCTTATCAGGATATCTTCTGCGCTGATTAGATTAAAAATCTTTATTCCTGCCTTGACTGTTTTTGAGCATAAGGTAGAAACACATTCAACCGCATCAGCCAGGTAGTAACCATTTTCATATACCCTTACATTTACGCTAAAATCATCCAGGATTTTTCTGGCTTTCTCCTGTACTACTATTTCATTGAACATGATCCCGCCGCCCCACATGCCTCCGCCCACAGACAGCTTCCTTTCAAAGATAGCAACTTTTTTCTTTCCCTTAGCCAAATAGTATGCGCAGCACATACCTGCGGGGCCCGCACCGACGATAGCGACATCCACGTCTAAATACTCAATAAGTTTGTCGTTATAAGATTTTATGATCGCCCGCGAAATCTTTATTTCGTCTAATTTCATAACGGCCTCCTTTTTTGTTAGCACGCCCAACCATACCGCAGTGGCGGGTATGCGCTTACTGCGCAACAAAAAACCCTTATGCCTGGAGCATAAGGGTATATTTTTTTATCCTTCCCTACGCTGGCATTATCCAGTTCAGGTTCCTCGGGTAATCTGCTCGTTTGCAGAACTCTCAGGCCGTTGTACGACCTCCCCATAAGTTACATCAGTTATTAAAACATATAAAGAAGGCTCTGTCAAATACTATTGCTTCAGCCCCTAGAATTTATAACAGGTCTTTATCTGGAAGAAATCTCCCTTTGTGGTATTTTCTGACTGGATGTCACGCAGATAAGTCAGGGTTAGGCTTAAGACCGGAAGACGCAGATAGACGTCTCCTCCCACTGAAAGCGATTCTCTCCTGCTGCGCTCGATTTCCGTCCCGTCATTTTTCTGATTTTCGCTTTTCATCCAGTTTATGGAAGGGCCTGCCTTAACGGCCTTGGTTAATTGCCAGCCCAAAAGGCACTGCAGGTAGGTTTCGTTACCGGGGGAGACCTTTGTGCCCGGATTCTCCGTCCTGAAGTAATATTTCACAGCCGCATCGATACTTAAGCGGCCCATTGATTTATAGAGGAAAATCACCGGTTTTATATCGTACTGGTTTGTTCCGTAATTTACGCTCTTGTTTGAATCATATTCGCCTGTAGCTAATTTTACGAATAACATCGGTAAGATATCAGTCTTTTTAACAGGGAGAAAGTATCCTGCGCCCAGGTTTACGTCGCCTATTCCCTTTGAGGAGGTATCATATAAACCGCTTTCGACCCTGCCTATAGGGATAAAGGCAGTGAATACCAGATCGGGCGTATAATAACAAAGACGGAACAGCTCCTCGAATTTTTTGTAGTTGTAATCATTTTTGCTGGTTTTACCTTTTGAGTCGGTAGTTTTATCAGCGTAATATAAAGAGGAGTAAGTTAGGAAGTAGAGCCCTTTCGCTGGCTTGGTCCCATCATAAAAGTTTACCGCAAGGCAGGGGGCAGGAAGGATAATGGATAAGGTTAAGATTAATAAGATTTTTGATTTAAACATCGTTTTTAAAGTTAAGATATTATAAGCCTTTCTTTATCTGAAAACAATATATTTGTTTTTGAATACTTAAAGTTTTCCAAGAATAAAAGGTCTTGGATGTAGCTTTCTTCTGCTGTAGAATATATTATAGCTGCCTTCATTTGAGTTAAAATAGCTAAAAAAGGAAAGAATATGGCATTGAGGGAAGACTTAGAGAGACAGGGGAATTGGCTTTTTAGAAACAGAAGTTATCTGCCCTTGCTGGGTTTTCCGATTTTATTTATTGCCCTGAGAAACTCGGAATACCTTGAGCGGGTTTTTGGAGAGCCGGTAGATACATTCTGGGAATTTTTCTCAATGAGTATTTCGTTTCTTGGCTTGGCCATCCGCTGCTTAGTGGCAGGATATGCACCCAGGGGGACCTCGGGAAGAAACACTAAGTCGCAGGTGGCGGAAGTGTTGAATACTACCGGAATGTATTCTGTTGCGCGTAATCCGCTCTATCTGGGGAATTTCGTTATTATTCTGGGTGCAACATTGTTTATCCAGGTGTGGTGGCTCGCCTTTATTGTTTGGGTAGGATTTTGGCTATACTACGAACGGATCATTTTGGCGGAAGAAGAGTTCTTGAGAAATAAATTCGGCGCTACATTTTTAAAATGGGCAGAAAAAACCCCCATATTCTTTCCTAACCCCAGAAACTGGAAAAGTCCGGATTTGCCCTTTTCATTTAAGACGGTTTTACGCAGGGAATTCTCGACTTTTTTCGCCATCATAGCAGTTTTTACCTTTTTGGATATTAGCGCAGATTTATTAGCTGAGGGTAAATTTGAATTAAGCCTTCCTTGGATATTCCTGTTTATCTTAGGCTTGGTAATATATATGACATTATTGGTATTGAAAAAGAAAACCCATAAACTCGATGTCTCCGGCAGATGATTTGTAAGGTATTTATAATCCCTCTACCAAAATAACATTCGCCTGTGCAGCTTTATGGCGTAGTTTTTTTGCTTTTGTGTATTCCGCAGAATTCCACCAGAGTTTTGCTTCTTCCATGCCTTTGAATTCAAGCATGACCATGCGTTTGGGCTGCCAGTTTCCCTCCAATACCTCTGTTTTGCCTCCCCTGACCAGGGGCTTGCCTCCGTGGGCGAGTATGGTGGGCGCGCCTGCTTTTTTATACTCTTCGTAAGCCAGCGGGTCAAATACATCTATATCTATAATCACGTATGCTCTCATATAAGCCTCCTGTTTTTTTGGGGGGTCTTTTAGAAGTATTTCTCTGCGTCATCCTGCGGAGAAAATCCCAGTCTTTTCTTTGTTTCGGAAAGGTCAAAGACGGGCCGGCTGTTATTGCTTATCGCAAAGGCAGCCAGGAAATCGGTATTTACCTCCAGGGCTTTATCAAAGGCCTGGACGAGGTCTCTTTTGCTGCAGAAGACCGCGCGCATGTAGTCTCCTCCATAGAGTGCCGGATTATCCTGCGGAACGGTCCAACCGATCCTCAGGGCCACGAATTGCATGCCCAGATACGCAAGGTGCCTGCCCAGGCTTTCCGCGTATACCTTGGATTCTCCGTATAAAGAGATCGGAGTAGGAGGCATATCCAGGGTAATCAGGTGCCCTAATTCACCCTGCAGCGCCTGGGCGACCGAGCCTTCATGATAGAAATTTGAGCTGGCGAAGACTATCTTTTTTACTCCTGCGGCCCTGGCTTCTTCAAAGACAAGGCTTGTGGCAAGAAAATTATTGCGCATGGTAAGTGAGCGGGGGGCATCCGGATGCGGGTTACCTGCCAGGTGTATAAGCGCATCCAGGCCGTCAAAGGCGCCTGAAAGTTTTTCTTTCTCGGCAAAATCAATCTGAACAAACCTCGCGCCGCCTAAAGGCTTGGTATCCCTTAGATCATAGAGGATGAGGCCGTATTTCTCGCCCAGCCCTTTAGAGAGGGTTGTCCCGATATTGCCCAAGGCACCGGTGATGCCGACTTTTTTTATCTGGCAAGTGGTTTTATCCATCGATGATATTGTATAAAGAAAGGAAGGTGCAGTCAAGGAGATTTGCCCCCGGAGCTCTTAGTCACAGGTGAATTATGTTGCGCCCCAGCTTTAAGATGCTATAATATAAAACTAGTTTTGTTATTTTACGCAAGAACAGAGTTCTTGAAGGAGGGGGCATGAAATTAACGGTTAATGTGGATAGAAAAGGAGAAGGGGCCTTTGTTGCGTTCTTGTCCGGGTCCCTGGATACCATTACCTATAAAGAACTGGAGAAGACCATCGAACCTTTTCTGGTTCCCGCTACCAAGGTACTCATATTTAACATGGAGGGTTTAACTTATATAAGCAGTATGGGGATAAGCGTATTAATAAAGACCAAGAAGGCGATCGAAGAGCAGGGCGGCAGTTTCATAATGACAAATCTTCAGCCTCAGATAAAGGTAGTTTTTGAAGTTATAAAGGCCCTGCCTAATATGCGTGTTTTTGAAAGCATAGAAGAGGCGGATGAATATCTCTCGCAGATACAGAGAAAAGAGATCGAGAGACGCCAGGGAGAAGCCCTCTGATGGAAAATTATTTAGGAGAAGCGTTAAAATTGGCTGACCTGGTAAGTTACCAGGATGGCGCTATTGTAAGCAAGGAGATAATCAAGAAGGATGCAGGCACGGTGACCCTTTTCGCCTTTGATAAGGGCCAGGGGTTAAACGAGCACATAGCGCCTTTTGATGCCCTGGTTCATGTTTTTGACGGAGAGGCCGAGGTCTCTATTTTACACAAACCCTTTCTTCTAAAAGCAGGGGAGATGATTATTATGCCGGCTAATCAGCCCCACGCGCTAAAGGCAACAGAGCGTTTCAAGATGATCCTGGTAATGGTAAAGAAATAGAAGGAGTTTAGCGATGGCCTTATTAGCGGGAGTGGTAGCTTTTATCAGCGAATACCTTGATTCAGGCCTGGGGATGGGCTATGGGACTGCACTGGCGCCCATACTTATCATTATGGGATACTCGCCGCTTAGCGTTGTGCCAGCTGTCTTGGTCTCTCAGCTGGTAACGGATATAGCTGCTTGTGTCTTCCACCACAATCTTTCTAACGTGGACTTTAAGATTAAGTCTACAGATTTCAAAATAGCCAGTTTGTTGGGGTTGATAAGTTCGGTAGGAGTAATAATATCCGTTAATATAGCCGTAAGGATCCCCAAGTGGCTTATGACGCTGTATATAGGGCTGTTAGTCCTGGCTATGGGCCTGCTTATCCTGGTTACCGTAAAGAGGCCGATGCGTTTTTCCTGGCGTAAAATCGCGGGGATCAGCTTCCTGGCATCCTTTAACAAAGGTATCTCCGGAGGCGGCTATGGCCCGCTGGTTATGGGTGGCCAGATGCTCTCGGGGGTATGCGCCAAGAACGCAGTAGGGATAACCGCTTTTGCCGAGGCGGTCACCTGCCTGTTCGGTTTTATTACCTATCTTTTGCTCGGTAAGGCCATAGACTGGAAGTTGACCGGGCTTTTACTGGTCTTTGCCGTGCCTGCCGTACCTTTGGCTGCGCTGACCGTAAGAGTCATTAATGCGGACAAATTAAAGAAATACGTAGGCATTATGATAACCCTGCTTGGTATTTTTACCCTTCTTAAGATAAGCAAAGGCGCTTAATTCCTTCTCTTCCGGCCAAAATAAGCTAAGATTTTAGTTGACAAATCCGGAAAATAGTGTATACTTGTCAAAGTAGTAGTAAATAAGGGAGTAGAAATCTTGTGCCGTAAGGTAGGGAAGAACTCGCCTTACGGTTTTTTTGTTTCTGCCGTTATTTACTATCTGTAAAAAAATATCGAAGAAAGGAGGGTAGTGAATAATGGCAAAAGGAAAAGTAAAGTGGTTCAATAATCAGAAGGGTTATGGATTTATTACACCTGAATCAGGCAATGATGTATTCGTGCATCATAGCGCGATACAGGGTGAGGGCTATAAGTCTTTAGAGGAAGGCCAGGAGGTCGAGTTCGAGATCACCCAGGGTCCCAAAGGCGAACAGGCTACAAACGTAGTAAAGTTATAACCTAAAGAAGCAGCAAAAAGGCCCGGTTTTCGTAAAGCCGGGCCTTATTGTTTAAGGAGGATGATATGCATAGCGGTAAAATAAAGAAGTTGGTTCGCGAGAGAGGTTTTGGTTTTATCAGCGACACAGACGGCAGGGAAGTATTTTTTCACCAGAGCGGTCTGGTTGAGGTAACCTTTGACGCCTTAAAGGAAGAGCAGGATGTCGAGTTTGATATCGAGCAGTCTCCTAAGGGCCCGCGCGCCATCAACGTGCACGCTAAATAATAAAAAGCAGAGTCTTTTAATAAAAAATAAAGCCGGCTAGTTAAGCCGGCTTTATTTTTTGAAAGATATTCTTTATTTCTGTACTTCTAATCTCCGTAGACGGTCGTGGTGTATTCTCCGAAAAGGCCCAGGACATTCTTGGCGTCAAAATCAACGTATTTGACCTTGGTGATCTTTCCGTTCTCCATAGCTGCTTTGATGCTGGCGTCTCCGGTAGCTACCAGGCCCAATACGGAAGTAGCCTTGGCAACTCCTGTTTTACTATAAGTGAATCCGTCATTGCCCACAGCCGAAGGTAGCTTTACCTCGGTATAGATGAGACCCTGGGGCAGGACACTCGCGCAGCCGGACAATAGAAAAGTCATTAACAGAACCATCGCTAAAATACCCGCACTTGTGCGCATTCATCCCTCCTTTTTTTCCGGTTAATAAGCACGATTATATTTTATCAGGAAACAGGCATTAATCCAGCCCTATTTCAATCAGGTTATTCTTTTTAGCAAGAGAGAGGAAGGCGCTGCGTTTCATGAAGAAGCGAGACTTCCTTATTTCGCCTGAGATATCTTTAGCGTTGAACCTTACGCTTCTGATATAGTAGCTGCCGAAATCCTTTCCCCCCGGGTTTATAAATCTGACTTCTATTGTTTTTTGGGCATACCTTGTTTTTATAGCCAGCGTCGCGCTATTTTTGAATTGAGCGCGGGTAAGCTTAGGCTCAATAACCAGGTCGCCGTATTCGCCTCTTACGCCAAAGGCCTGGGTGAGCAGGGTAAAGATAAACCAGCTGGCTGAGCCGGTAAGGTAGCTGTACATCCCCTGGCCCTGGCTATTAAAATATTCCGGGAGACAGGGATAAATTTTAGAATTAGGCGTATTAATCGCCATGGCATAGATGGAGCTGATTACTTCCCAGCCCTGCCTGGCGAATCCCTGCTTGTATAAGGCGTAAGCAAACATCACGCACATATGATTAAAAAACGCCCCGTTTTCCTTATCGCCGTAGACAAAAGAGAAAGCGCGGCCCAGATTTAACTGCTCTTCTTTAAAATCGGTATTCAGGCGTAGGCCCCGGAGTTTTTTATCCCTAAGATGCCTCCAGGCATTATTGATTAAATCCCCGGCTTGCTTTTTATTTGCGATACCGCTCATCAGAGGAAAAACCTGCCCCGCAAGGGTCATGCGCATTACGCCTTTGATATTTCCCTCTACCCTTTGCCCGGAGTTATCGTAATAACCATTGAAAAAACCTTCCTTTAGCCAGGCCTTATTGCGTATATGTTTATACATCCAGTCAGACTTATTTTTGAGGTCACGGATCACGCTCTGTTTATCTAAAAATATTCTTTTCCCCAAGATATCTCCCTTTACGCTCTGGAAATATTTTTCTAACAGCTTGCGCTTGGCAGGTACCTTAGAGTAATCTATTTTCCGGGAAGTGAGGGTATCCAACAGAGGCAGGGCTTCTTTTAAAAGCGCTATCTTTTCCTGATTCAGGTGTCCGATCAACTCTGCCAGATCTTTCAAGTTTTGTGCGTACATGGCGCTGAAGGCAACGCTCTCCCCGCGCTCTCTTGCCATATCCAGGCCGTCGTTCCAGTCTGCGCCTTCAAGAAGAATAAAATTATGGGCCCCGACATTAAAAAACTGCACCAGATTTTCGATCAGGAGATGTTCCAGGATAGTGCCTTTGTAAATTTTTCCGGATTTTGTTTTGAGCTGGCTACCTGCCTGGCCGCAGAAGCTTGTGTCTTGAACTCTCCCTCTGGATAATTGCCGGTCTTTGAAATACGCGGTTTCTTTAAGGAGAATCCTGAAGTTAGCGGTCTGGTGAAGATACAGCTGTGTGGTGAAGAGCGGCCAGATGCCGTGATCCATCCATACCCTGGGGATATCATTGCGGTCGGCGACAAACTCCTTGCCGTCCTTGCCTATGATGGTTGCGTTTGAGCCGTCAATGCGCACGCCGCAGAAATTATTTAGCAATAACTGCTTGACTCCCGCGGGATTGTTTAAGATTAGCGAGAGGCAGTCCTGCCAGAGGTCGCGCCAACCCTTGCCGCCTTTACCGTAATCGAAATCCGGCAGAAAGGAGCAGCCGAATATCCTGCGCAAAGAAGGCTGAATATTGACCCAGCGGATCCAGTTATCGAAGCCATTGTCTTTGGTGAAGACTTTTATTTCAGCGCTTTGTTTTTGCCAGTATATCTTATTTTCTCGGAGTGCCTTAGCGGCTTTGTCAGGCGTGTTGAATTTATTAAAAATAGGGCGTATCTGTCTTTGCTCTTTTGTTATGCCCATCATGATGATATAAGAAACCGTCTTACCCGGATTAAGCAGTATAGGCCTGAAGCGCAAAGCCCCCATTGCCTCCTTGCCTTGTATAGGTAGCTTTTTCCCCGGCAACAGGTTTTCAAAGACCGCCTGCGGAGACTCCAGGTCAGACCCCTCTCCGGTGAATTCCTCCTGCGTGGGGAAGACCTGTCCTGCTGCGTTTTGTCTTTGGTCTATGCCAAGCACAAAATAACAGGTTGAATTTTTCTTGTGTCCGGATTCATTGAAAGAGAGTGTCGGGGTTACGACAACGCCGAAGCGTTCTTTTTTTATGCGCTGCAGGAGGCTGGTGACATGCCGATGGTCATGGAGGTTATTGGCAGACCTGCCGAAGATAGGGATAGCTGCGGTGGGGATGAACTTCAGCCGGCCGGATGAAATATTTGTGATATTTACAAGCATGATCTCTACGGGTTCCTGCGATGCCGGGATAAATGAGATAATCTCTGACTTCAGGCCTATTTTTTTGTTTTGCCTGGTTACTTTGTGCCACAAGAGGCCCGCCTCCAGCCTGAATGTGTCGTATTTCTGGATATCCCGGTTATTTTTTGCAACTCCGGTTGCCGACCAGACTTTATCAGGAGAGAGGTATACCCAGAAATTTCTGCTTGAACGCAAGTTCTTTAAAGAAAGGCGCGAAACCGGCTCCATCAAAAAGGATTCGAAGCCGGTCTTTATGTCTCCGTGCAGGTCCGGGGATAGCGAAGACATGATAGGGGCTGCATTGCAGAGGGGAAAATACAGGCTGTTGATTCCAGCTGCCGCATCAGAAATAAAAGTGCCCTCATCATCCGTGAACTTCCAAAGCGGTTTCTCCATAGCGCCATTCAATCTATCACAGGGATTCCGGTTTTGCAAGATTTTTTACCCCTGCGGGGGTAAATCTAATTTGTTGACTTTAAGGATTGTATTTGATAATATCAGATAATAAAGGCATAACCATGAAAAACCCCATACAATTAAAATCCATCGAGAACGCTTCGGTAATCAGGAAGTTCTCCGTGTTATTCAGCCTGATGACGCTTTTTCCTTTTGCGATCATGGCCGGGGCGTTTTTATTTTTTGTCTGGAAAGGCGAGATAAGCCTGGATCTGGATATGTTTTTCTGGGCAGTTTTCATTATCGGCTTATTTGCTTTTATCGGATTCTTTAGTATGCGTAGAACCTTCGTGAATTTGATAAGCTTGTCGAAAAACGCAAAAGATATCCTGGCGGGAGACCTTACCAAGCGTATCAATATTAAGGCAGGTGAAAGTAATGAAGTTACGGAACTGGCCAAGACGTTCAACGGGGTCGTGCAGCAACTGGAGAGCAATATAAAGCAGCTTGAAAAGTCCAGGAATATGCTGCAGGGGGTGCTGCTGAGGGTAGCCAGCGGTGTCTCCTCTACCGATAACATAGATGTATTTTTGGACTTGATTTTGGAAACAACGGTTAATGCCTTAAACGGAAAGATCGGGCTGCTCCTGCTTATTGACGAAGGGGCTAAGGAGCTGATTGTTAAAAGTTCATTTGGTGTCAATGCCGCTTATTTGAAAAATAGCCGTATCCCGATGGATGAGGAGGTAGTCGGGTGGGTGGTTAAGCAGAAGAAATCTTTGCTTATACCGCGTCTGCACAAAATTACAAGCCCCGAGGAGAAGTCTACAGCTTTTGAGCCTCCTTTGATCTGTACCCCCTTAATGTTCAAGGGAAAGATTGTAGGCGCGATTTCGGTAAGCGGGAAAAAAGAAGGAGATGCTAATTTCGAAGAAGATGAGCTGATCGTTCTTACCAATCTTGCTTCTCAAGTGGCCCTGGCCATGGAGAACTCCAGGCTGAATTACGATAATCAAAAGACATACCTGGAGACAGTGACTGCCCTGGCCCTGGCAGTGGAGGCGCGCGACTTGTACAGCCGCGGCCATTCTGACAGAGTGAGTGAATGCGCCGTTAAAGTAGCGCGGATTCTCGGGTTAAACGAACAGCAGGTAAAGACAATCAAAGAAGCAGCTCAATTGCATGACGTAGGCAAGATAGGCATAAGCGACGACATCCTTAAGAAGCCGGGGTTTTTAAATGAACTTGAACGCAGGATAATCCAGCAGCATCCTGTTATCGGAGAGGGGATAATCGTGCCTTTGCACGGCTTCTCGCATTTAAGAGACCCCATACGCCATCATCATGAATGGCTTAATGGCGAAGGCTATCCTGACCGGCTCAAGGGAGACCAGATTTCTCTGGAGGCGCGCATTATGACGGTAGCGGATAGTTATGATGCCATGATTACAGACAGGCCTTACCGTAAAGGGTTGAGTCCTCAGCAGGCCAAGGAAGAATTGCTTAAGTACGCGGATTCCCGCTACGACAGGAAAATCGTAGAAGCCCTGATAACCTCAATGAACATATAATAACACGTCCTTTTACCCCGCTAACTAAAAAAATTATTTTTTTATGCCGATGTAGCTCAGTTGGTAGAGCAGCGCTTTCGTAAAGCGCGGGTCGGTGGTTCGATTCCACTCATCGGCTTTAAAAATAAATTCCCTAAAAAAGAAACCTTATTTAAAAAACTAAAAAGAACGCTACGAATAAGGATAGCGCCGCAGGATGCGGCGCTTTTTTATTTTTTATAGGCGCATGATAGAGCTCGCAATAGGCGGGTAAGAGCGACCAGGGGGTATTTTTTCATAACTCTATGTGTAACAGCAAGTTTCAATCCTGATAAAACATGATGATAACGCATTTTTTAGAGATTTTTTCGGTTTTTTTTCGTAAATAAGAAGCACCCAGCCCTTAAATTCGCCGCATCTTAAAGCTGCTGAGCCTGTTTTATTGCGCGGATCAATAAGGGCTCCGTCGGTAAATCCCCTTTATTTTAAGGGTGAAAAAAGAGCGCGGCAGGGGTGATATTTTTCGAAAAATCAACAGGCGGTTAACCCGCCGTTAATCCTTGGGAGAGAAGAATTACTTAAAAAGCATAAAACCCTTGACAATTGGCCTTTTTTATGCTAAAAGATAATAACAAATAATAATAGAAGTAAGTTTAAGTAAGGCATTATTTCGAAAGGATTTTTTGTCTATTTCAATATGAAAACAAGAAAAATAACATTTTCTTTTCTGCTGGCAATGGTTTTAAATTCCCTTATTTTAGGAATAGCATTTTCTCAACACGTCCCCGAAGGCTCTATGGCCGGAGTTGTGGAGAGGAGCTTTGGCGGAAAGGAATTAAAGGTCAAAGAGATAGACAGGGCTTTTATCGTGGCGATGATGGAGTCCACGCTTGGAGATCTAGAGAGCCGGCAAGCGGCGCTGAACATGATAGAATCTCCTGAAAACGTAAAAATAGAGGTCAGGGATTTTGATTTGAGGAATAACACGTTGGTAAAGACCGCGTATTTAAAAAAGTTGCTTGAAGGCTATATCAACAAGATGCTTTCCTTTAAGGAATTGCAAGAAGCCTGCGAAGTCATAAATAATGCTTACAGGAAGCGGGGGTACTTTTTGACCCGCGCTTATTTACAGGCCCAGGAGATAAAAGACGGCGTAGTGGTTATAGAAATAGTGGAAGCGAAGCTGGGCGTAATAAAGGTAGAGGGGGGAAAGTATTATAGAGAAAAATTCATCAAGCAATATTTTGAGCCGCTATACAGAGGCCTTGTAAACCAAAACCGCCTGCTCAAGACTCTTTTAGTCCTCAACGATTACCCGGACCTTAAAGTAAGCGCATTGCTGGAAAAAGGCTCAGAGCCTTACACGGTGGACATAACTCTTAAGGTTGAGGATAAATTTCCTTTTCATTTTTCCCAGACATATAATAATACCGGTTCGCGTTACGTCTCAAGGAGCAGGGTCGGCTCTACTATGGAGTATAGCGGGCTTTTCTGCGGCGGAGACAAGGTCCATGTGAGGCATGTGATGGGAGTGCCGGAGCGAAACTTGCATTTTGCGCTAGCTGAATATTCCTGGCCGCTTGATACCTACGGCACAAGGGCGGGGTTTTCTTATACCTGGTGCGATTTCGATATCCAGAGGGAATTCAGGGTACTGGATGCGGGAGGTAAAACTAAGATCTACGGACTATACTTAAGCCATCCGCTTACCCGGACAACGGTCACTACCATTGACCTTGTCTTTGGTTTCGATTATAAAGATATAAAGAACTATCTTCTTAAGACTATTTCAAGCGATGACCAATTAAGAGTCTTAAAGGCGGGTATCAGCGGAAATTATATTGATGGTTTTAAAGGCAGGAACTTCTTCTCTTTCTTTGGTTACAACGGAATTGAAGGCATACTGGGAGGCCTTAAACACGATGACTCCAGGGCTTCGAGATTTGGCGCAGGCGGAGAGTTCGGCAAGGTCGAACTCCAGCTTGCCAGGGTTCAGAAGTGCTTCCTGGGCAGCTATATAATTATCAGGGGTACTTCTCAGGTTGCTTCCGATGTCCTGCCTATACCCGAACAAATAGCTATCGGCGGCGCGGATACGGTAAGAGGCTATCCCCAGTCTGAATATTTGGGCGATCACGGCTATACCGCCAGCGCAGAGTTAAGGATACCGCCCTACTTTCTGCCTGATATTAAATTGCGCCATCTTAACAGGTCGCTTCATAAGTTGGTGCAATTACTCGGGTTTATAGATTACGGCAAGGTAATGCGTAAAAACGCGTTGGTCGGAGAAAGAAAAGATAATGAAATCAGCGGCGCAGGCGCAGGCGCATGTTTTAGTTTCAATGATAACGTTGATTTCAGGCTGGAGGCAGGCTGGCCGGTAGGGGACAAAGAGTCTTCTGACGGCGCTAATTCCCAGGTGTATATGTACGGGATTGTCTGGTTCTAAAAAGATGAAAGCACTAAAGAAAATATTTTCCTTAATTTTGACCTTATTGTTTCTGGCTGGTTTGCCATTTAACGCCTATGCCCTGCCTCAGGGCGAGCAGGTAGTCTCCGGGGACGCTTCCTTCCAGCAGACAGACGCGAATACGCTGGCCATTACTACTTCTGATAAA
>Ga0172375_10005862_pt1 | contig 17492 bp, 20 predicted proteins | sample LakKiv1m_FD_114537 | JGI IMG/M metagenome (GOLD analysis project Ga0172375, IMG submission 114537) | Freshwater microbial communities from Kabuno Bay, South-Kivu, Congo - kab_092012_11.1m | ecosystem: Environmental > Aquatic > Freshwater > Lake | place: Democratic Republic of the Congo...
ACGGGGATAGGGTGGTTGAGTCGGGAGATGTTTCGAGTGCGGGATCAATTACCGTATCGAAGGATGAGCTTACTGGGGGGAAGACATATACCCTTACTGTGACGCCGAAGAGCGATTGGTTTACGGGTGAGACGAGCGTGAAGAGTTTTACGACGACGGCGGGGCCGGGCATCGAAGAGAAAGTTTCTTTTGTAAGTGATTTTGCGGAACGGTTACAACAGCATCGGTCGGATTTTGATTTGAACGGAGACGGGGTTCTGACGGAAGCGGATATTCGGGCAGGGGTAGATGGGTACAATGCGGCGTTCGAGGTCTTCCCCTATCTGACGCAGCAGACTTTAGAGGCGCTTGATTATGACGGGGATAAAGTTGCAACGCGGACGGATGGCGACAGTTTTCTGTCGAAAATGGAGAGCGTTCTGCAGGAACGAATCGCAATAGAGCGTTCGCGCGCGCTTCAGCTTGCCGTGTCGTATTTTGTTCAGAATTTCGGAGAGCAGAAAGATGTGCAGTATGAAATTAGACGGGAGACCGAGACTTATCCGGTTGAAACGGTTATTTCGCGTTATGTGATTATCGCGAAGCAGAGAGATTATGTGATGGCTGAGTTTACTTTAGATGTGCGTAATTATCCGGATATGAAAGGGGTCCCGATTTACGAGGTTGGACTGAAGGATTCTCCTCAGCGGTCTGGATATAGCTGGAGCCAAGATTCGTGGACAAAGGTCTATGAACGTGAAGGAGATGCTTTTTACTGCATTTGGACGGTGCTTTGCGGGAATTGGTAATCGAATTGTTTAAAGATTTCTCTAGGGCTGCATTCAAAGGGGCTTCTCCTTGTTGGGAGATGCCCCTTTTGCATTAAAGGATAATCCTGACTCAGGCGCTTTTTAGAATGACTTTGGCAATGCGGTAATTCAGTGAAAGCGCATCGAATGCGGCGTTTGAGCTTTTTGCCGGAACGATTGCGTTTGTAACTGCTTGGGATGCTATTCCGGTTGTGATATTTGGACAGCCGGCCAGGCCCGTCAGAATTTCTTCGGGGGTGAATGTGCCGTATCCCGAAGCGGTTAGGGTTAGCAGGAAACACAGACTTGCTAGATGTTTTAAGGGGGTTCTCATTCGGTTCGACATGACTCCCTCCTTTGCATTTAGGCAAGCTCTATTCTAGTAAATTCTCACCCGTTTTGTAAAATGCTGTTTCGTATCAATAGCCCTGTGTGTAAAATAAGCGCTTAATGAATCGGAGGGGGAGAGAATCTTAATGGATGGGTATCCCGAGGAATCCCAGAAGATGGATGTGATCGGTCATCTTGACGAATTGCGTAAACGTCTGTTGATTTGTCTTATTGCGCTTGCGGCGGTCAGTGCCATGCTGTTTTTGAAATGGGATGTCTTGATTTGGCTTCTTAAACGGCCTCTCGGCAGCGATGCTTCAAATCTTATTTTTATCGGACCGACCGAAGCCTTTCTCGCTTGCATCAAAGTGACATTCATTGCGGGGTTCATCGTGTGTTTTCCGGTGATGCTTTATCAGGTTTGGGCCTTTCTTGCCCCGGCCGCGCCGTTACATCTAAGAAAGAACATTGCCATGTGGCTTGTCTCTGCTCTGCTTCTTTTTTTCGCGGGGATTTTCTTTTCGTATTTCATATTTGTTCCCGCGGCGTTGAAATTTCTGCTGAATTTCGGCAAGGAAATCGCCGCGCCTTACATTACGCTGGATAAATACATTTCTTTCTTTGCCGTGCTGACGCTGATGGGCGGGGTGGTCTTCGAGATTCCCATTGGGATGGCGCTTGCGGTTGATATCAGACTGGTGCGGACGAAGACGTTGAGGGAGAAACGCCATTTCGCGGTAATCGCGATGCTGGTGATTGCCGCGGTGATTACCCCGACGCAGGATGTTGTGAACATGATTTTATTTTTTTTGCCGATGATTTTGCTTTACGAGGCGGGAATTGTCGTCGCGGGGTTGATTGAACGGAAAAGAACAAAGCCGAAAGATTAGGAGGGGAACGGGAAATGGAAGATCTTTTTTATCGCTTGGAATTATTTTTAAAACGTCAAGTTTCGCGCGGGAAATTTTTAAAAGTTTTTCTGGGATGGCTCGCGGTTTTTATTGCGGAAAACCGGTTTCTGAAAATGGCCTTTGCCAAGACTGCTGAATCTGAGGGAAGACCAAAGAGAAAGATTAAGGGAAACTACGATCTGGTGGTTTCCGAAGGACCGGATTCTTATCAGAATACCATCAAGGCAATTGAGGCGCTTGGGGGAATGGGGCTTTTCGTGAAAAAGGGCGCGGTGGTGGTGATCAAGCCTAACATGGGGTGGGACCGCACGCCGGAACAGGCCGCCAATACGGATCCCGGGGTTATCGCGGCGCTGACGGAGATGTGCTACAAAGCCGGTGCGAAGAGGGTGAACATTTTTGACATTCCATGCAACGATGAGCGCCGTTGCTATGAGAACAGCGGAATCGAAAAGGCTGCGAAGGAGAAAGGGGCTTACGTGTATTTCGCGAATCAATGGAATGCCGTGAAAGCAAAATTTCCTTACAAAAGTCAGATGGAAAGGTGGTCGATTCTGCGGGACGCCGTGCAATGCGATACCTTCATCAATGTCCCTGTTTTGAAGCATCATTCGCTTGCGGGGCTTACGCTTTCCATGAAAAACCTGATGGGGATTTGCGGGGGGATGCGCGGCTTGATGCATCCTAATATGGGGGAGAAGCTTGTAGATTTGACAGGCTTCATTAATCCTGAGCTTACGGTGATTGATGCGACTCGCTATCTGACGAAGAATGGCCCAAGCGGTGGGAATGTCGCCGATGTGACCGTTCTCAATAAAGTGGTTGCCGCGACGGACCCGGTTTTGGCCGATGCCTATGCCGGCACGCTTGCGGGCAAAGATCCTCTGTTTCTTTCTTGCGTGAAAGAAGCGGTTGCCCGGAATTTCGGGAGCGCTGATATTGCGGGCGCGAAAATATTCACAGTTCCGACATGAAGAAAAAGAAGCCGCTTAAAAAACTCGTTTTTGCGCGCTGGGCGTCCCAGCTTTTCTTTCTGGCGCTTTTTGTTTACATTCTCTGGTCGACGACTTATCCGCTTAAAGGGCTTTTCTCTCCGGAGATTATTTTCAAACTGGATCCCCTTGTTGTCCTTTTCGCTTCGCTGAGCGAGCGCGTTTTATTGCCCGGGGCGGTTCTCTCTCTTGTGATGCTTGCCCTGACGCTTGTGCTGGGGCGGTTTTTTTGCGGCTGGGTATGCCCGCTCGGGACAACAATCGATTGGTTTGGCACCGTTCGGAAGAGGAAAAATCTCCTTTCGGATGCTGTGAACCGAAGTGCGCGGCGAATTAAATTTTTTCTTTTGGTGGCCGTAGCGTTGTCGGCTATTTTCGGAATTCAGACCGCGTGGATTTTAGATCCCATGGCGATTGCTGCACGGTTTGTTTCGCTGAATCTTATTCCTACGGTGACTTTGCTGACCCAAAAGGCATTCGAAGCGGCGATCACCCGGTTTGAGCTTTATGGCGTTCCGTATGATTTGTACCGGGCTCTCCAGTCATCGATTCTCGGCGTCAATGCGTATTATTTTTCCAGTTCAGGAATTATTTTCGTGTTTTTTCTGGCCGTTACCGCCTCAGCGATCGCGCTGCCGCGGGCCTGGTGTCGAATGCTCTGCCCTCTTGGAGCGATATACCGTCTTACGGCGGGGAAGGCCTTGCTGGCGCGCCGGATTGAAGGTTGCTTGGATTGCGGCATTTGCAAAAGCGATTGCCGGATGGGGGCAATTCGTGACGATGCGGGTTATGTCAAAGGCGAATGCATTTTGTGCATGGATTGTGTTTACGATTGTCCTCCGCGCGGGACCCGTTTCGGATTTCTCGACAGCCGGAAACCCAAAAAGACTTCTTGCCCGCCGGAGGAGAAGAGATCCGGGAAAATTTCGAGAGGAGAATTTCTTTTTCTGTTGGTTTCAGCGATTCCTTTTTTGGGGGGAAGACGGAAAAGAGCCCGCAGCGGTAAAAGGGCGGAGGGCTTTGCAAATACTCTGATTCGCCCTCCGGGTGCTCTCCGTGAAGAAAAATTTGTGGACTATTGCGTCCGTTGCGGGAACTGCATGAAAGTTTGCATCACGAACGGCCTTCAACCGGTCACGCTTGAAAGCGGCGCGAGAGGGGTCTGGACGCCGCAACTGGTGCCCGAAATCGGCTACTGTGAGTATCATTGCACGCTTTGCGGAAATGTCTGCCCGACCGGTGCGATTCCGAAATTGCAGCCCGAAATAAAACAGCGGACTCCATTGGGAATCGCCGTTGTGGACCGGCATGAATGCATTGCTTGGGACCGGCATGAAGAGTGTATTGTTTGTGAAGAACATTGTCCGGTTCCGACGAAAGCAATTAAACTGGAAGAAGAAATCTATAACGGAAAAAAAATACTCAAGCCGGTTGTGGACAAAGATTTATGCATTGGCTGCGGACTTTGCCAGCATGTTTGCCCGGTTCGTCCTGTTCGCGCGATTTGTGTGCGGGGAGCGGGTGGTTTGTAAAAAGGATGGAAAAAATAAGAATTTCGAAGAGAATAGGAAGGGTACGGTCGCGTAAGTTTCGGCCTAAAAGGAGGAAAGGTTTATGAAGCAGTGGGGGAGAGTGTTTTTTTGTCTGGCACTGATGTTTGCGGTATTGTGCGGGATTGCCTTTGCGATGACCTCGGAAGGGAAGATCTCAAGTGTGGATGCGGTGACCAAGATGATTAAGCTTGAGAGGAGCAATCCTGAAAACGGAATGACTGAAAATGCAATTGTCTGGGCTTCGGATGCGACAGCCTTTGCCGGGAAAGCAAAAGATTTTGCGACGGTTTTGGTGGGGGATTATGCGAAAATTGACGTGGACCGGGAAGATGCGACCGGAAAATGGCTGGTGAAGTCGATCGAAACTTCCGATGCGGTTCCGCAGGCTCTTCCGTCTGCGCCGCCGGTGAACGAGAAGGCTCCGCTCAATCCGTAAATTGCCGGGGCTTGGCCCTTCTTTTGGAATGCGGTGAGGGATATGGTAATATGATCCTGAAACTTTTGAACTCACGGGAGGTTCGAAAACATGTATAAGATGGTGGAGGTTGTCGGAAGAGCAAAAGAGAGTTTGTCTGAAGCGGTGAAGGATGCGGTGAATCAAGTAAATGCGGCGGGTGAGAAGGCCCAATTTTTTGTCGTGCAGGAGCAGCGGGGATTGATCAAAGGCGGAAAGGTCGAAGAGTTTCAGGTGATTGTGAAAGTCGGTGTGAACGGATAATCCCTTTTCTTTTTGCCGGATTTCTGAAAGAATAGGCTTTTCAAGCGGAGACGGATTTCCGCATGAATTGAATTGAAATAGTGAACAGTGGTTCAGTTTTGGATTTATCACCAATAGAACACGCGTGCTAAACGAGGAGAAGAAAGATGCCGTATGATGCCAGCTTGGATGAGTGTGTTTTTACGAAGGCCCATGAAGATGAAGCGGGAAAACTGGTGGTGAGCGTTTATTCTTACAATAAGGGAACCCGGAAGCTTCAAATTACCCGCGAAAACAGAGTCAGCGGGGAGTTAAGGTTCACCAAGCTTGGGAGAATGACCAAGCAGGAAGTCGAAGCGATTCTGCCGCTCATCCAGGAGGCCATGAAGTTTCTGGATTAGTTTTATAGAAAGGAGACCGGAATGAATATTCAACCGTTGCTGGATTTGTGCAAGTGCAGCGGAACTCAGATCTGTCCGTTTTGCAAACTGCTGATGGTCGCGGGATTGGTCATTGCGGGTATTCTTTCGGGATATTGGTTTGGTCGAAGAGGGAAAGGAAAGCCTGCGGCGAAATAAAAAACTCTCCTACTGAAAAAGGATTCCTCGAAAACCCGCCTATGAATAATCGGCTTCTGTGGTATTTTCTGCTGGCTTTGGTTTTTACTCTCGGCTCTCAATTCCTCCGTCTTTTGACGGAACGCGACAGTTATCAAATTTCGATTGAACAGGCCGGAGAAGTGATCCGGCAAAGCGTGCCTTTTATTTCTGATTTATTTTCCCACAGCTACCGCGTGACGACATCCGAAGGAAAAGATTATGTTATGAAGGTCACAAAATTCAAATTGATGCGGCATGTTATTCGGAACGAAATTTTGGGGGAGGACGGCGGCGGGGATGTGCCGCGGCAGGGAATCGGTTTGCGGGAGGCTGCGGGGAATCCTGAAGACGATGCAGGGAAAAAGAACGGAGGGCCTGAGACGTGAACATCCTGATTCTTGTGGCTCACCCGCATAAAGGAAGCTTCAACCATGCGATAGCGCGGACTGTGGCGCAGGTTCTCCGGAAAAATTCTCACAAAGTTATCTGCCATGATTTGTATGTGGAGAAATTTAATCCGGTGCTTCCCGAAACGGAAATGGATGACCGGACCCGGCCGTCCGGCATGATTTCCAAGCATTGCCGGGAAATTGCAGAGGCGGACGGAATGATTGTCGTGCATCCCAATTGGTGGGGACAGCCGCCGGCGATTCTGAAGGGATGGGTGGATCGTGTCCTTCGCGCGGGAGTTGCATACCGGTTTGATGAAGGGGACGGGGGAGAAGGCGTTCCGGTGGGCTTGCTCAAAGTCAAAGCGGTTTTGATATTCAATACATCCAATACTCCGGCGAAGAGGGAGCGGGAGGTTTTCGGGGATCCTCTGGATAATCTCTGGAAGAATTGTATCTTCCGCTTCTGCGGTGTCAAAAGAATCTACCGGAAAATGTTCGGGGTGATGGTGACCAGCTCTTTTTTGAAGAGGAAGGCCTGGCTTGAGGAAGTCCGGCGAGAAATCAACCGCCATTTCCCGGCCTCCAGAAAATAGTTGCCCTTTTCGCGCATAAATTGTATCTTTCTACCGTTAGAAACTTCAACTTTTTCAACCTGACGCCCTCATAAATAGATCAGGAGGAAAGTATGGCTGAAGCAATTGACATTACGAATTTGTTTGGTTCCAATGTCTTCAATGACAGGACGATGAGAGAACGGCTTCCCAAGGATGCCTACAAAACTCTCAAGAAGACCATTGAGCAGGGGCTCCCCCTCAGCATTGAAGTGGCGGATGTGGTGGCCAACGCCATGAAGGATTGGGCGATCGAGAAAGGTGCGACGCATTACACTCACTGGTTTCAGCCACTGACGAGCCGCACGGCCGAAAAACACGATTCGTTCATCTCACCGACTCAGGACGGCAGCGTCATCATGGAATTCTCCGGAAGGCAGTTGATTCAGGGGGAACCGGATGCGTCGTCTTTTCCCAGCGGAGGGCTTCGTTCAACCTTTGAGGCGCGAGGCTACACGGCATGGGATTGTACCTCTCCCGCTTTTCTGAAAGAAGACGCGTCCGGAAATGTGACTCTTTGCATTCCGACGGCGTTTTGTTCCTATACCAGCGAAGCGCTTGACAAGAAGACCCCTCTTTTGCGATCGATGGAAGCCGTTTCCAAACAGGCGATCCGTGTTCTCAGAGCTTTGGGAAACAAGTCCGCGTCCCGCGTGATGGCAACGGTCGGCCCGGAGCAGGAGTATTTTCTTATTGACAAAAGGTATTACGATCAGCGCATCGACTTGATTGTCGCCGGACGAACGCTTTTTGGGGCTCCGGCACCGAAAGGACAGGAGTTGGAGGACCAGTATTTCGGCGCGATCAAAGACCGGATTTCCGCTTTTATGAAGGATCTGGATACGGAACTTTGGAAAATGGGGGTTTCCTCCAAAACCAAACACAACGAAGTGGCTCCGGCCCAATATGAAATGGCGCCAATTTTTTCCACGGCGAATATCGCGGCGGATCACAATCAGCTGGCGATGGAGACGATGCAAAAAATCGCTCTCCGGCATGATCTGGTGTGCCTGCTGCACGAAAAACCTTTTGCGGGAGTCAACGGTTCCGGTAAACATAACAATTGGTCGCTCTCGACCGATGACGGTGTGAATCTGCTGGAACCCGGGAAAACGCCGCATGATAACGAGCAATTCCTGCTTTTTATCAGTGCGCTTCTCATGGCAGTGGACCGGCACGCGGACATGCTCAGGGCTTCTGCGGCCAATCCCGGAAATGATTTGCGCTTAGGCGCGAATGAAGCGCCGCCGGCGATTATCTCCGTTTTTATGGGAGACGAGCTTACGCGTATTTTGATGGCGCTTGCGAAGGGAAAGAAAGTCAAAGGCCGGGAACAGGATTTCGTGAACGTGGAAGTCGATTCGCTTCCTCCTCTTCCGAAGGACAATACCGATCGCAACAGGACATCCCCGTTCGCTTTTACCGGAAACAAGTTTGAGTTCCGCATGGTGGGATCTTCCGCTTCCATCTCTGGCCCCTCGGTGAATCTCAATACGATTATGGCTGAGGCGCTGGATGATGTTGCGACGAGGCTGGAAAAGTCAAAAGATATTCACAAGGAAGCGGCTTCGATCATTAGGGAAATTGCCAATGAGCATCAGAGGATCATTTTCAACGGCAATAACTATTCCGAGGAATGGGTGGCGGAGGCCAAGAAACGCGGGCTTCCCAACATCCGGTCGGGAGTGGATGCGCTCAAATGCATGAATACTCCGGAAGCCGTTAAGTTGTTCGGCAAGTACCATGTGTTTTCGAAGGAGGAAATTCACTCGCGGTATGAAATTTACCTCGAACAGTATGTGAAGCACATCAACATCGAAGCACAGGCTTCCATTTACATGGCCAAAAGGCTTTACGTCCCGGCGGTGATTCATTTTACGAAAGAACTTGCCGGAGCTGTGGAAAAACTGAAAAGTGTTGCCGCACCCGCGGGGGTTCAAAAAGAGCTGCTGGGGAAAGTATCACTGCTTTTGGAATCCGCCAGCAAAAAGCTTTTGGCTCTTGAGGAGGTGACCAAGAAGGCTCAGGGGGTCGCCGATCTGACGGTCAGAGGAGAGGTCTGCCGCGATAAAATCGTTCCGGCTATGAACTCGCTCCGGTCCGACATCGATACTCTTGAGACTCTGATGCCTGCCGACATGTGGCCGGTTCCTACATATGCGGAGATGCTCTTCAAGCTCTGACGTGCTTTGGCTTTGGCGAGTTTGAGGCGGAGGGCTTTGATGAAGGGAATTTTTATCAGGATCCTCTTTCCGGTTATAGGCCTTTTTTTTCTGGAGGTGGCTTTCGTATCGGCGCAGGACTATTCTGCGGAAGCGAAGTTCAGCGTCCCATTAAAGATAGACGATGAGAAAGTCTTGCCTGCTCGGCCGATGATCAAACTTCCGGGGCCTAAATATTTGAGCAAGGTTTCCGTGGAGCGTGCTCTGCTCAGTCGGAGAACTGCGAGGGATTTCAGAGATGAGCCTCTGACTCTGGAGGAAGCCGCTCAGCTTTTGTGGGCCGCGCAGGGAGTGACGAACCGGTTGGGTTACCGGACGGCGCCTTCGGCCGGGGCTCTTTATCCTCTCGAAATTGATTTGGTCGCCGGTCAGGTTACTGGTCTCGCAAGCGGAGTGTACCGGTATCATCCAAAAGAACACGCGCTTGTTCTTCGCGTGCCGGGCGATAAAAGGAATGATTTGTCTCACGCGTCTCTAGGGCAGGAATGGATGAAACCTGCCGCCGTAATGATTGCGATCCACGCTGTATATGAACGGGTGACTGCCCGGTACGGAGAAAGGGGCGTCCGCTACACGGACATCGAGGTCGGTCACGCGGGTCAAAATATCTGCCTTCAAGCCGAAGCGCTTGGTTTGGGAGCCGGGCTTGTCGGGGCGTTTGATGACGAAGCGGTGAGGGGAATTCTGAAATCGGGAAGGGAAGAGAACCTCCTTTATTTGCTGCCGGTGGGGCGGAAATTTCGGGAATAGTGAATAGAAGGAATCCTTTGCGAAATCCCCCCCCGCGTGAAGGTTTTCTTTTTAGGCGGGATCTTCAGGCGCAAATAACAGGAGGGGGCATGAGTGTTTTCCTGAAAATTCCGGCTGTGCTTTGTCACTATTGTCCTCTCTGCGCGTACGCGAGAAGAAACCCGGAGTCTTTCATCGGGAAAATGCTGCATCACAAGTGGCATGCGAACTACTGTCCGATGTGGAAGGCGGAGAAAAAGTTTTACGGAAAGAATGTTTGAGTGAATTTCTGGCCGGACAAAATCTGTAAATTTAGAACGCAAGGAGGAGCAAGGTAATGGGAACACGAGGACGAGAGATCGTCGATATGGATGTCAACAAACTCATCGAGATGTTGAACAAGCTGTTTGCCGATGAATGGCTGGCGTATTATCAATACTGGCTTGGTGCCAAAGTCGCGAAGGGGCCCATGAAAGATGCGGTGATTGCGGAACTGACTCAGCATGCGGCGGATGAGCTTCGTCATGCCGATATGGTTTCGGCCAGAATTATTCAACTCGGCGGCACGCCGGTCAGCAAGCCGCAGGATTGGTACAAAATGACGAATTGCGGTTATGACGCTCCGGACGATCCGTATGTGAAGGCCCTGCTTGAGCAGAACGTGAAGGGGGAGCAATGTGCGATCAGTGGTTATCAGAAGCTGGTTGAGGCCACGAACGGAAAGGATCCGGTGACGTATAACATGGCGCTTCAAATCCTTTCGGATGAAGTCATGCATGAGGAGGATTTGCAGGCGCTTCAGGAGGATCTGGACGTTTTATTGACGACCGAAGTGAGAAGATAATCCGTGAAGACGCGGAATTTACGAAGATTTTTATTTTTCTTTTCAGCGGTATTCTTTTTAGCGGTGTCCGCCTGCCGGCCCCGGCAAAGCGGTCAAAAGTCGGTTAACGCTGAAAAAAACGCTGAAGAACAGCGGGTGATTCCCGTTGAAACGGACGCCGTAAGCATGCTTTATGCGCCGGTCACTTATTTGCCTGAGGAAGAAGAGAAGAAGAAGCCGGACAATAAATCGTAGGAGAGTTTTTAAATGAGTGAGTACGACGTGATGGTTGTCGGAGGAGGCCCGGCCGGGGCGACTGCCGCGCTTTATGCGGCACGGGCGGCTTTGAAAACAATTGTTTTCGACAAGTCGATCACGGCGGGAGCTTTGGGGCTGACTTCGAAGATCGCGAATTATCCCGGGATTCCCGAAGTGATCCCGGGAGAAGAACTTATCACACGGATGTGGAATCAGGCGCGGCAATACGGGGCTGAGTTCAAGAAAACAAAAATTGTCAGCGTGGATTTTTCGGGAGAAATAAAGGTTGTGTTTACCGGTGACGGTGAGAGCTATCAGGCGAAAACGGTTATTCTTGCCACCGGCGCGATGGGACGGTCATCGGCACTGCCGGGCGAAGGGCAGTTTTTGGGGCGAGGGGTTTCCTACTGCGCGACTTGCGACGGGGCTTTTTTTAAGGGGAAGGAAGTGCTGGTTTACGGAAGCGGCGGGTACGCTTTTGAAGAAGCTTTATTTTTGGCGCGTTTCGCGAAAATAGTTCATTTTGCGGGCGCCAAGCTTCCGGCAGACGAGAAGATTTCGGAATCGTTTCGGCTTTACCCGGAAGCGCGCCTGACGAAAATCTTGGGGGACAGCAAGGTAACGGGCGCCGAAATTGTGACCAAACAAGGTGTTTTGGTGATTCCGGTTGAAGGAGTTTTTATCTATTCCGCCGGCAATAAACCGGTAGTGGATTATTTATTCGGCAATATCGGCACGAATGAAAAAATGTGCATTGTAGTCGATAAGGAATACCGGACCAATATGCCCGGTGTTTTCGCGTGTGGGGACGTTTTGTGCAATGACGTCCAGCAGGCGGTGGTGGCGGCCGGGCAGGGATGCATTGCGGCATTGTCCGCGGATAAGTATCTCAGGGGGCGGAAAAGTTATGTCAAAGACTATAAATAATTTCCGGAAAATTTTCCGGATAAAACTTTCGGGCGTTCTTGCGTGAAGCTTATGCCGAAATCCTTCCGGTATCAGGACCTCTTCAATCTCGGAGAAGACAAGACTCCTTACCGTTTGCTGACCCGGGAGCCTCTCTCGGTTGAGACTTTCTGCGGCGAACCTTTTTTGAGGGTCTCTCCGGAGGCTTTGACGCTTCTCGCCCGTCAGGCATTTCGGGACGTTTCGTTTTACTCGAGGACTTCTCATATCGAGAGGCTTGCGGCGATTCTTGAGGACCCCGAAGCCTCCGGGAATGACCGTTTTGTGGCCACAACGCTGCTTGAAAATGCCGTTGCGGCGTCGGAAGGAGTCTTCCCGATGTGCCAGGATACCGGCACGGCGGTTGTGTTTGCGCGCAAGGGGGAGAATGTCCGGACCGGCGCGAAAGATGAGGACTTCCTTTCGAGGGGAATTTTTGAGGCTTTTGGAGAGAATTGTTTTCGCTATTCGCAGCTTGCTCCGTTGGGTATGTTCGAGGAAAAAAATACGGGAACGAATTTGCCCGCTCAAATCGAAATCAGCTCCGGGACCGGAAACGAATATCATTTCCTTTTTCTGGCGAAGGGTGGAGGCTCCGCCAACAAAACTTTTCTCTATCAGGAAACCAAGGCGCTGTTGAATGAAAAACGGCTCACGGAATTTTTGCGCCGGAAACTTTTCGATTTGGGGACTGCGGCCTGTCCGCCCTATCATATTGCGGTAGCGATTGGAGGGCTTTCTCCCGAAATGAATCTGAAATGCGTCAAGCTGGCGGCCGCGGGCTATTACGATGAGCTTCCGGTTTCGGGAGATTCTTCGGGCCGCGCGTACCGGGATTTGGAATGGGAAGAGCGTCTTTCCCGTCTCAGCCGGGAAAGTGATATCGGCGCGCAATTCGGAGGAAAATATTTGGCTCATGATGTGCGCGTGATCCGTCTTCCTCGCCATGCCGCGTCGTGTCCGGTCGGAATTGGCGTCAGCTGCAGCGCGGACCGGAATATCAAGGCTAAGATTACGGGGGACGGAATTTTTCTGGAACAATTAGAAACGAATCCCAAAAGATTTTTAAATGCATCAGCTGAAATCGGGAAAACGGAAGCGGAAATCGATTTGGACCGGCCGATGTCCGATGTCTTGAAACAGCTTTCAAAATATTCTGCCGGAGCCCGTCTGAATTTATCCGGAACGGTTGTGGTGGCGCGCGATGCGGCTCACGCAAAAATCAGTCAGGGCCTTGCCGAGGGGAAACCTCTTCCGGAATATTTACTGAGACACCCCGTTTTTTATGCGGGCCCCGCCAAAACTCCCGCGGGCGCGGCTCTCGGAAGTTTCGGTCCGACGACTTCCGCGCGAATGGATGCCTACGCGGAAGAATTGATGAAGCGCGGCGCTTCATTGATTATGATCGGGAAGGGAAACCGTTCGGAGGCTCTGAGGGAATCCTGCAAACGGTACGGCGGATTTTATCTGGGGACGATCGGTGGCGCGGCGGCCTTTTTCGCGAAGGAAAAGGTCTTGTCGGCAAAAGTCGTTGATTTCGAAGAGCTCGGGATGGAGGCCGTTCTGGCGCTTAGCCTCAAGAATCTGCCCGCGTTTATCGTCTGCGACAATCAAGGGAATGATTTCTTTGAAAAAATATCGCCCGAAGTCTGATACGGGAAAATTGTTGCGGGCTTCAAAGCCGGACGGGCCGGTGATCTTGGCGCGGAAGGCCGTTTACAAAAGTCCCTGGATTGATTTATATCTGGATAAAGTTAAATTTCCCGGGGGACGGATTGTCCCCGAACACCACTGCCTGGATTTCAGGAAGGAAGGCGTGGCGGCGGTTGTTGAAAATAAGCGGGGCGAAATTCTTTTGATCCAATCCTACCGGTACATGACGGACAGCGTGGATTGGGAAATCCCCGCGGGCGGAAGAGAAGGCCGGGAATCTGTTCTCTCCGCAGCTTCAAGGGAAGTCCTTGAAGAAACCGGGTACGAAACCAAAAGGCATTCGCGTCTTTACACGTTCTATCCGATTACGGGAATCGGCAATCTGGCATTTCATGTTGTTTTATGTGAAGCGGGCCGGAGATTGCGCGATCATGACCCGAACGAGGTTTTTTCGGTCCGGTGGTTCTCAAAAAAGAGAATCCGCGAGATGATTCGCACGAAGATGATCCTGGACGGTTTTGCTTTAACAGGGCTCCTGCTTTTTCTGGGAATCTGTGACCGGATTTCACGGCGCAGAAAAAAAACGCGGAATACTTACTGCGGGGGGAGTTTCGGCTAATGGAAAAACTTTCATTCGAACGCTGGCCTCAATATGCGTTGATTGCTTTCGGGGTTTTTCTGGCGGTTGCCGTCGAACTGATAGATTTCTTTACCGGCCCTCAAATTGCGTTTTATGTTTTTTATCTTATCCCGATTGTGTTTTTTTCCTGGTTTTTTGGTGAAGGGGTCGGGATTGCGGTTTCTCTCTTGAGTGCCGTGGTGACCGACCTGACCGACGTTTTGACCGGGTACCGTTATGCGCATCCCGCCCTGATGCTTTGGGCCATTGCCGTGAGATCGTCAATTTTTTCCATTGCCGCCGTCGCGTTTGCGCGCATCCGGAAGGAAATCCGTCGCCAGAAAGAAGACAATGAAAAGCTGCTTCGGGCGTACGAGGAAATCAAACGCCTTTCGCAGGTGAAGTCTGAATTTACGGCCATGGTTTCCCATGAACTCCGTACGCCGTTGACCGCGATTCTCGAAAGCGTCAATATGGTGGCGGATGGTTTTACGGGGGCCTTGAGCGAGGAGCAGAAGAATTATCTGGAGATGACCCGGCGGAATGTGAAGCGCCTTTCCCGGCTGATCAATGAGGTCCTGGATTTCTCTAAAATGGAGGCGGGCGGGAAGAAAGCGGTTTTGACGGAAAATAATCTCAATGAATTGATTGTGCAAGCTGTTAAGCCATATCAGCCTCTGGCCGGGAGGAAAGGCCTGGAGTTGAGCTGGCAATTGGATCCGGATCTTCCGGCCTTCAAGTTTGACGGAGACGGGATAACCCAGGTTCTTGAAAATATGCTCAGTAACGCGGTCAAGTTTACGGACTGCGGGAAAATTCTGGTGTCTTCAAAACGGGCCCAGGGGAAGGCCGAAGTTTGCGTTGAAGATTCAGGATGCGGGATTGACAGTGGAGATATTCCCAAGCTTTTTACGCCTTTTGAACAGTTCGGCCGGAAGGCCGGGAAATGTTTCGAAGGATCAGGGCTTGGACTGGTGATCAGCAAAATGATTGTTGAACAGCACAAAGGCCGGATGTGGGTTGACCCGGAACCAGGAAAGGGGACAAAGGTTTGTTTTACTCTCCCCCTCAATTGAGATAGAATACGGCATGATGAAAAAAGGGAAAATTCTCGTCGTCGATGATGAGCCGGATATCTCCGCCATTTTGGCGAAGCGTTTGACGGATGCCGGTTTTGAAGTCAGCGTTATTTCGGATCCGACGAGCGTCTTGGAGCAGACGAAAAACCTGATGCCTGATCTTATCCTCCTTGATATCATGATGCCCGGGATGACCGGGATCGAAGTGAAGAAACAGTTGAACGAAGAGAAAGTGACCGCGGAAATTCCCGTGATCTTTCTTACCGCCAAGGCGACGGCCGAGGATGTGGTCAAGGGATTTCATCTCCGCGCGGATGATTATATCCCCAAACCGTTTGAGATGCCGGAATTGCTCGTGAGGATCGAAGCGGTGATCAGCCGGCGCCGTTACTTTGAGGAGATCGCGATGAAAGACGCAATGACGGGACTCCAGAATGTCCGTGTTTTTAAAAGCAAGCTCCAGCTTTTTTTCGATATCGCCCAGCGATACGGCCGTGTTTTTTCCGTTGCGGTTCTGGATATCGATGATTTCAAGAAAATCAACGACACGTTGGGACATTCGGCGGGCGACCGCATTTTGAAGGAGTTTTCCCGCATGATGACTTTGATTTTCAGGAGACCGGATGTCCTGGTCCGGTACGGCGGCGACGAATTTGTTATTCTTTTGCCGGAGTCGAATGAATCTCAGGCGGCGATTGCGATCGAGCGCTTGCGGAAGAGCCTTGAGGGCAAACTTTTCGAAGTGGATGACGAAGGGAATAAAATTCCGATGGCTTTCAGCGTGGGAATTGCCACCTATCACGGGGATTTGAAAGGGGCGACGGAGCTTTTTGAACAGGCCGACAGAAAAATGTATGCGGAGAAGCTTTCCAAAAAGGAAAGACACGCGTAACAATTCCGGCGGTTTGGACCCTGCGCGATGCCGGCGATGAGTTTCTTTGAAGAAAGAAGCAGCTGAGGAATAGGGAATGAAGAAAGTTCTGGTGATTGAAGATAATGAGGATATCGCGGATATTTTATTGAAAAGATTGGATCTTGCGGGATATTCGACGCAATGGGTGAAAAACGGGCTCGAGGCGATCACTCAGCTTTTGAAGAACGAATTTGGCGGCCCGCAAGCGGTCATCCTGGACTTGATGCTGCCCGGCCGCATGGGGTATGACCTTCTGAATACCATCAAAAGCACCTGGCCCGATACGAGCGTGTTTGTGTTCTCGGCTCACAAAGAATACCGGAGCCGAATCCCTCCCGAGACGATTTCCGGGTTTTTCTGCAAGACAGACGGGATTGATCAACTGGTTACGGCGGTTCAAAACGCTGTCGGGAAATGAAAGAAGCGGACGCCGCGCCCGTCCTTCGCAAGACCGGCGGGAAGAAAACCGGTTTCGCGAGTTCTCTCTCTCATGATGCCTACGCGAGCGGTTTCCGGATTTTTAACGGGATCTCCAGTGAGCTGGGTTCTATGCTTGCGTGGGGGAAGCGTCACTTGTCCCGTCTTTTACCCGCCCAAGAATGCCTTTCGGTTCTGAGCGTTGGCGCCGGGACCGGCTATTTTGATTTCGAATTTATCCCTCTTTTTGCGGCGAAATATCGGTGTGTGGAATACAAAGTGATTGAGCCGAATCCGGCTCACCGGAGGCAATTTGAATCAGGAGCGGCTTCTGAGGATTTCCAAAACGTCCGGTTTGAGATCTTGCCGGTGCGATTCGAAGCTTATTCCGCCCCTGCACGGTTTGATTTGATCCATTTCACGCACTGCCTGTATTACCTTCCGGACCGGGAGGGAGCGATTGCGCGGGCCATGGAACTGATTTCGGAGGAAGGTCCTGTTCTTGTGTTCCATCAAACTCCCGATGGGATCAACCAGATCCAACGGAATTTTCTGAAACCGGCAAAAGGCTGCGAAACGGAAATGTTTTCAAGCCGGGATCTTCGGGATATTCTGGATCGCCGGGGAATGGCGTATCGTCTTGAGGTGGTGGACAGCTTTCTTGACCTGACGAATTATGGGACTTTTGAGTCGGAGCCCGGAAAGGATTTGCTAAGTTTCTTTCTGGAATGCGATGCGCGCCAGCTCAAAAAAAAATTCGTGAAAGAAGTAGCGGAATTTATCCGGAGTATTTCCATTTTCGGAAAAGGACGTCAGCTGGTTTATCATCCTGTAGCGATTTTTTCTAGGTAGCTCCGGTAATTTAACGCAACACTTGCGGGATATAATAGCCGCAAGGGGGCGTTATGAAAAGGAAAGAAGATAGAAGTTATCGTCGTTTATCAGCTCGTGACCGGGAGAG
>Ga0172375_10005863_pt1 | contig 17492 bp, 16 predicted proteins | sample LakKiv1m_FD_114537 | JGI IMG/M metagenome (GOLD analysis project Ga0172375, IMG submission 114537) | Freshwater microbial communities from Kabuno Bay, South-Kivu, Congo - kab_092012_11.1m | ecosystem: Environmental > Aquatic > Freshwater > Lake | place: Democratic Republic of the Congo...
CTCGAAAGAGTGGAACCGTAGCACGATTACCCCCTCACCCTAACCCTCTCCCTGAGGGAGAGGGGATCGGAAATCGGCTCCACAGGCTTCCCTCTCCCCCTGGGAGAGGGCCGGGGTGAGGGTAACAAAGACGCAATCCAAGTCTAATCGCGCTACGATTATCAGTTCTTCCGGAGTTTTGCGGCAACCTCCCGCGTGTGCGCCCTGTTGGGGGCTTGTACGGCGTTGAGGAAGGGCGGGCACGTCGGTCGGTTTATCGCGCAGGCAAATTCTTACGGTAGAACATCATGTATGGTTGTCATCATCCTATAGTATTTGACGAATTTAACCATGAATAGAATAAATACCAAATGAGCTTTATGAGCCGTCAGATTATAATCTAAAACTTTAACTTAAAAGCATATCATTCTGTTTTTGCGCTTTTTTATTGACACGGCACGCTCTCCTCTGCTAGTATTCACTCCAGCATTTATCTCCGGCAAAGGACTCATGTCGTCATGAATCGATTTGGCCGATATCCCTCCGAAATGGTGCTCAGTCGCGACGGTCTTGCTTCATCATTGGTTCGATCGCCTTTACACGGTCTTCGGGAGAGCAGAGATATGAGGTCACCTGTACGAATTTCCGGATACCTTTGCGTGGCTGGCCTCCTGGCCGCAATCTGCTGGTCTTCCGCACTGGCCTCGCCACCGGGGAAGATCACCGGGGTGTCGCTGGATTCCAGCGGAAAACAGATCTTGATCTCGTGCCAGGGAAGCGTCAGCAAGCACCAGGCGCGCGTCATCGGGCGACCGAACAGGATCGTCGTAGACTTTGATGGAATGGATGTTGCCGGAGTTCCACCCTCGGTGAAGGCCGCAGGAGGTGTTGTGCAGGAAGTACGGGTCGGCCGATACCAGGGGCGAGCGCGTGTGGTGGCTGACTTCGGAGGGCAGCCGGTGCCGGCCTTCAAAGTGGTCAGGGATCGTGATCGCGTAGCAATTCTCCTGGGCAGTTCCACTGCAAGCGATTACCCGGCCGCCGATCGCGGTGAGGCCATCAAGTCCGCTGCCACAGGTGAAGCTTCGCGTCTTGCTTCCAAAGCTGTGCCTGCTGCCGGGAAAGTGGAGAAGGAAGGATTTGCGGGGCCTGCGCGGCAGGGAGACAAGAAGACGCTCGATGTGAAGGAGATGAAGCTGGTTCGGGGCCTCGAGCTGAACATGCCTTCTGCCTCTATGAAGGCCGGCGCAGAGCGCGGCGCTCGGTCTCCGGAGCCGCCCACCGCCCCCGCTGTGCCACAGCCCGAAGCGGCCGAAAAGCCCGCCAAGACCGGAACACCCGGCGACCAGATCAAAGTGGCTCAGAGCGCTGACGCTGTCCGCGCGCAAGGCGGCGGACCCGCGCAAGCACCGGGTTCGGTCACGGAATCGTTTCCGCGCAGTTCCCAAGGCGGGACATCGCGTGGACTGAGCGGCGGTGGCGGAGCACGGATGGTCCGCGAGGTGAGGCCGCCGGTTACACCTCCGACGCCTGATCCCAGGTTGTTAGTTCAGGAAATCACCGAGCTGACCTTCACCCAGGTTGGGCACAATGCCCGGTTGATCGTGCGCGGCGGCGATCATTTGGACTATCGTCTTAACAAGGTGTCTCCCACCAAAGTGAGAGTCGACCTCATCAACGCGGAGATTCCCAAAGTACATCAAAAACCTCTGAAAACGGACCTCTTTTCCACGTCAGTGGAGATGATTGTCCCCGGGTCGCAAACAATCTTCATTCAGCTCAAGGACTCCGTCCCTTATCAGGTGCAGAAGCAGAAGGGCGTGCTCATGATCGATTTTCCGCCGCCCCGCTTTGCTATGACCCAGGACCAGATGGCCATCCTCACGGCACCGGGCGCAGACCAGAGTCGGGGCCGAGAAGCCCAGGAGAAACGGCGGGAAGATCTCCTGCAGCGGCGAGAAGCCTCGAGAATTATGCGTGAGGAGGAGTTCCGGAGCAAGGGCGAAACAGTAACGAAGCAGATAAACGTACTACTCAAAGAACAGGAAGAAGCACTCAAAGAGCGTAGAGAGATTGAGCGGAAGTTCCGTATCACCGCTGACCCTGAAGTATTCAGCAAACCGGTTACCATGGATTTCCAAGGCATTTCGCTCCGCAACGCATTCAGGCTTCTGGCGGAACAGGCCGGCATAAACATTATCGTCGGCACCGAAGTGTCCGGCTCAACGACGATGCGTCTGTTCCAGGTGCCTCTCGGCCAGGTGATCGACCACCTGCTCAAGACCCACAACCTCGATCGCGAACTTGTCGGAAATGTGATGTGGGTTGGGAGCAGAGACAAGATCGCGGCAAGCAAGGCGGAACGCCTGACTGAACACCGACGGTTGCTCAAGCAGGTTGAGGACAAGATTGCGCGCAACAAGAAAGCGATTCAGGATCTTGAATCAGAGCGGGAAAAGACGCTCCAAGAACTGAGCAAGAGAGAAGAAGAGGAAAAGGAACTCCCCGCGGAGACACCGGCTTTTGAAACGGTCGGCGCCACCGAAACAGTGACTATTGACGGCCAGGCCGTCACCCTGCTCCTCGTTCGAGTCAAGCTTGTCTACGCCAAAGTCGACCAGATCAAATCCGTGCTCGATTGCGTGTTCAACAAGAGATGCGGAGCTGGCGGCCCCACACCGGCTCAGGCCGCGCAGCAAGCACTTGCCACTCGTCAGGACCAACTGACCTCTGAAGGGTTCGCGCCCGGAAGTCCTGGAGCCCAGCATCGACTGATGCTTGACCAGGAAATGATCGATAGGGAGCGCAGAACCCGGGCTGCCGAACTTGTCAGCCGCCCGACCGGTCCCACGGAGGGCGCTGGCCTGCTCGAAAGCGGCATGGACGACCGGTTGCGCAAGATTCTCGCTCATACTGTGCTTTGGGATAACGCCCAGTACAACATGCTCTTCATAAAGGATCTCCCCGAGCGCATCGAAGAGATGAAGAAGCTCATCCGAACCCTCGACATCCCCACGCCACAGGTGCTCGTCGAGTCGAGATTGGTTGTGGCGGACAGGGACTGGGCTCGCAGCCTCGGTATCCGGTGGGGCGGTCGTCAAGGCCAGAGCGGTGACTACCATCCTCTTCGCAGCGGCATTTGGGGAGTTAGCGGTGTAAACGGCACTGCCAGCAGCCCCACCAGCGGTGGTGGTATCGGCGGGTTCACGGCCCCATTGGGCACACTGCTCGCCTCGCAATACGCGGTAAACCTTCCCACGACCATTGCGAATGGCGTGCTCACCGGCCTGGGTGTCCAATTCGGTCTCGTGGGCAACGAGTACATTACCGACCTGGACATGCAGATTCAGCTCGGTGAAACCACGGGCGAGGCCAAAGTCATCGCCAGGCCGAAAACTCAGGTGCTCAACCGCGAGATGGCATCGATTAAGATCGGAACCGACATTCCTTACCTGACGGTGTCCGCGGCTGGCACGCAGACGCAGCTCATTTCGGCTGACCTCAAGCTCGACGTCCGACCCGAGATCTTCTATGACGGCCGAATCCAGATGAACCTCACCATTACCGACAATGAGCCCGGTGAAATTCTTAACGGGGCCACCTCCATCCGGCGGCGTGAAGCCAAGAGCGTGCTAATCGTGAAGGATGGAGATACAGCGGTCATAGGAGGTATCCTCCGTCGCACCAAGAACATGCGGCGGCAGGGATTGCCGGGAATAATGAACGTCCCGCTCATCAACATACTCTTCTCAAATAAGCGTGTAGACGACCGTGTTGAAGAACTTCTCATCTTTGTCACGCCGACAATTATTAAGAAGCCACCACCAGCGGCGTAGGATTGCCTCGAAATCCTGCGAAAACCTAAAACCCTAACACCATAATAGTAGGGGCGGGTCTGAGACCCGCCCCTACGTCGCGTTGCACCAAGATTGTGCGGCCCCCCAGCCATCTAGAACCGATGTACGAACGCTGCGGTGCCTTGGATCATATCAGTGCCGGAGTTGGAATTGTGCAGCTCGTCGCCTTTTCCCCACATGTTGCCGTTGGAAAGGTGTCGCCAAAGCATGCCGACTGTCACGGAGGTGCGCTGGTGAAGAGTGCGTTCCATGCCCAATCCGGCAAGAAGAGACCAATTCCAACGCGAGCCGGAGTTGCGGTAGGTTTCGGACACGTAGCCGATTCCGGCTCCCGATTCCAGGTACGTTTGCAGACCCAGCGGGCCCGCGGGGAGTTCCACAATTGCCTTGGGGAGGACGCCCAGCTCGTACCCGTCATGGAAATCGAGGCGTTTGATTCGCTCGACGTGTCCGCCCTTATATGAAACATGCGACGCAAGGAACGACAGCTGGAACTGTCCCTTGCCGGATGCGGGTAACACGTCCTCGACGTAGTCGCTGATGCGTCGGCTCACCTCGACTGTAGTGTAGTCGAGTGATGTCGATGTACCGAAGGTGCGGCCGAATGCCAGTCTGACGCGGTATTCGGAATCAGACTCCGTCTTCGCTGCAGCCTGCATCGATGAGGCGGCGTTTGCGCCGCCGATCGCGCCGGAGAGGCTCGCGTGCGCGGCACGAAATGGATTGGTGAGTTGTGAGAAATATCCGCCTGATGCGGCCGAGGGCACTTCCGAAACACCCACGGCGATCAAGGCAGACAGACAGACCAGTACCCAATAGCGACGTTGAGCGACCAAACCCTGCCTCCTCGAGAGCACCAAATAAGACCCCCCGAAGGGTGCTCGGTCGGTACCACGCCGCGCGCGACGTGTCAAGAAAGAAAATTATCACGCCGCGTTCGAGATGTTTGCTCAACGCTATTCTCTAATCATTCGTGGAAATGGTTTCAGTATGGCAGCAATGCCATTAATATGAAGATCTATAACGTTGTGATCGCCACTCCCGTTTCTTCTGGAAACAGTATCGCGGGATCGAACCTCCCGGTCTCTGCTGGCCATTGGCCGGCACGATGAGGTATAGTGGACAGGCGTTCCACGCTGTCAGGAGGACGATTTGATGATTCCAATTCTCTCCATAGTGGGGAAGTCCGATGTGGGCAAAACCACGCTTCTGGAGAAAGTTGTTAGAGAACTCACCAACCGAGGCCGCCGTATCGCGACCGTGAAGCACGACACTCACGGCTTCGATATCGATCATGAAGGCAAGGACTCGTGGCGCCACAAACAGGCCGGCGCGGTCATGACCGTGATCTCTTCTCCAGCGAAACTCGCGCTCGTGGCAGACACGGACCACGACTACACCCTTGCGGAAATACGGGACCGGTTTGTGAGCGGCGCGGAACTGATCATCAGTGAAGGATACAAGCGGGAGGTGCACCCCAAGATCGAAGTGTTCAGGCGCGGGCACTACGAGGACCTCCTCTGCGCGAAGGACGACAATCTAGTCGCGATAGCGGGGGATCCACTCAACCCACCGGTTCGTGTGCCGGTGTTCGATCTGAACGACGTTGGGCCGCTGTGCGATTTCATCGAGGAGCGGTTTCTCGGGCGGGAGTCAGGGTAAGGCTCTGTCAGAGGTGCAGACGTTCATCAGAGTGAATAACTGCATCTTTGCTGCTCTGCCGCGATTATTGCTGGGGAAAATATTAGAAGCACTCTTAAGGCTTGACACTCTCACGGAGGAAGTCTAAACTGGGTATCATATAGTTCCTTATACGGAACTTATGCAATTCAACCGGCGCCGGTATCTTTGGCGAGGAGCGTTGTCCGGACAACGACCGCGCATGGATTGCAGCAATTGCCAAGATTCCTGCCCGATTCGCGAGAGGGACACCGTCACCCCGGACTCGATCCGGGGTCCAGATTCTGGATTCCCGCCTTCGCGGGAATGACGAAGAAGACGCCCCTCGCGGTGAGTCCACCGGAGGCTCCCGATCTAGTGGCCAATTGGATTTGATTTCTGGCAAGTGCTTCAACACGTTTCGATCTCTCAAAGATGAGCTGATGCTTCAGGTCAAATTCGACGATATTTTTCGTGCCACGTTGCCCGTCCGCTCGGGCAATGAGGGATGGATTGGCGTGGCGCCTACCGGCCTCGAATACCACGTGGTCGTTCCGGTCGATACACAGATCGCGCGGGGAGTGATGGCCTGCAACCGCCCCACAGACGGGACACCGTTCGGCGGCTTTTCGGGGTGGACCTATTTCCGGTGTCCGCCGTTCGAGATTGAGGACGACGCCGCGGACGAAGACGCCCTCCGCATGGACGCGGCCCTTGAGACTGCACAAAGTCTGATCCTTCTGCTGGCCGCACGCGGCGTGGCGGCCGAATTGACCGGCGTGCCGTCGGGTGATCCGAAGCAAAAGGAGCCTGCGCCGCCCCAGCCGACCATTCCCATTCGATCCATCGAGCCTTGCAGGTGCTCGCAATGCGGCCGATCCTGGGAACGACTCGGTGCGTTCCTGACCGACCCCGACATCCGGGTGGATCGGTACCGTGCCTGTCCGGATGACTTTCGGAAAGGCGTGTATGTGTTTGCGCACGGATGTGGGGGGAGAGTGGAAGTGCCGGTCGTGAGGCTGGCTCGTTCGCCGTTTCCCGGCAGATCGCTCGCAGGGACTCAGGCGTGCCCGGGACTTTGTCGGTACGAGACGTCGTTCGCTTCCTGCGCGGCAGCGTGCGAAGGGTCTCTCTATCGGCGCGTCGCACACAAGCTCCGCAGATCGCAAATAGGGTGCACACCCCAAAGGCGTTAAAATATGGGTGAAATCGCTGCAAGTTTTCCCCCCTCACCCCTCCCTCTCCCGCCCGGGGAGAGGGTTTTCAACCGCCCCTCCCTTGACGGGAGGGGGAAGGGGGAGGGTGAAAGCCCACTGAAATTCCACAGGCGGTCCTGCTGTCTTAACGCCTGTGGGTGTACACACCAGGCGTACCGGGTGCGTACCATAAAGACGACAACGCGTTTTTCAGACGTTTGACCCATTTTCACAGGAGGTTAAGGATGCTCCTGCCCAGGTTCGAGTATCACGAGCCCACCACGTTGGAAGAGGCGCTGAAGCTCCTCTCCGAGCTGGGCGGAAATGCAAAGGTGCTTGCGGGCGGAACGGATCTTCTCGTACGAATGAAACAGAAGATCGACAGGCCCGCGCACGTGATCTCGCTCGCCCGCATCCCCGGACTGAAAGAGGTCACTCCCCGCAACGGCCACGGAATCAGTGTGGGTGCAGGAGCCAGCGCGGCTGCGCTCTCCCGTCACGAACTTCTGTGGGACCGTTTCACACCCCTCGCGTCGGCCTCGTCCCGACTCGGCTCACCGCTGATTCGCAACCGTGCCACGATCGGGGGCAATCTGGTGAACGCTAGACCCGCAGCGGACATGCCACCGGCATGCATGGTGCTCAACGCAACCGTAAAGCTCAAGAGCCGCTCGGACGAACGGGATGTGCCCGTAGCGGAATTCTTCCGCGGGCCCGGAGAGACGGTGATCGAGCCCAACGAGCTCATGGTTTCGGTGAACATGGAGACCCCGCCGCCGTGGACGGGCGGAGCGTACTTCAAGCTTGCGGCCCGAAAGAGTCTCGAGATTTCCCTGGTGAATGTCGCGGCACTCATAACGCTCAAGTCGTCCAATGGCGCGATAGTGGATGCCAAAATCGCGCTGAGTGCAGTTGCACCCACGCCGGTGCGGGCGTATGCCGCGGAACAGGTTCTCATCGGCAACAAGCCTTCCGACAAACTTTTCCAGAAAGCTGGTGAGACAGGTGTGGGCATGTGCAGTCCGATCACGGACCACCGGGGAACCATGGAGTATCGTTGCATGATGATCGAGGTGCTCACGAAACGATGCCTTTCGATGGCGCTAGAGAGCGCCCGCTCGTGGAAACCTCTGAAGTAAGGGGATAGCGGATGAAGCGCATAATTCAACTGACGGTAAACGGCGAGCTGGCTGAAGTCGCGGTAGATCCGAACCGGACGCTGCTGCAAGTGCTCCGAGAGGACCTCGGGCTCACCGGCACAAAACATGGCTGTGGTCTTGGTGACTGCGGAGCGTGCACGGTGATACTCGACGGCCAGCCGGTGAATTCCTGCCTTGTGCTCGCGGTTCAGGCAAACGGGAGCGACGTGCTCACCATCGAGGGGCTTGCGGAAAACGGGAAGCTTCATCCCCTGCAGCAGGCGTTCGTCGAAAAGGGCGCCATCCAGTGCGGCTTCTGCTCACCGGGGATGATTCTCTCAGCCAAAGCCCTTCTCGACCAGAACCCGAAGCCTACGGAAAAGGACATCCGTATGGCCCTTTCCGGGAATCTCTGCAGGTGCACGGGCTACCAGAAGATCGTCGAGGCTGTTCAAGCCGCGGCGAACGGTGAATATATGCAAGGAGGTGACTCCTGATGGGCGAGTTCAACGTCATCAGTACGAGAGCCCCCAGGCTCGACGCGGCTGCAAAGGCCACGGGCAAAGCCAAGTACGCCGACGATTTTTCCATGCCGGGAATGCTCCACGGCGCGATCCTCCAGAGTCCTATCGCTCACGGGAAAATCCTCAACATCGACATTTCTCGCGCTCGGCGATTGCCCGGCGTCAAGGCCGTGATGACCGCCAAGGAAGCTGGCTTGGTCAAGTACGGCGTGTCGCCGGCCCGATACGACGAAACGCTGTACGCGTACGAAAAAGTCCGGTACGTCGGTGACGAAGTTGCCGCGGTCGCCGCGGTGGATCTTGCGACAGCCCTTGAAGCTCTACAACTGATCAAGGTGGACTACGAAGAGCTCCCCGCTGTCTTCGACATGTTCGAGGCCATGAAGGAAGGCGCACCGCTGATCCACGACGAATTTCCCGGCAACCTCACAGCTGAAGTGCACCAGGAATTCGGCGATACCGAAGCCGCGATGGCGGAATGCGACCTCATCGTGGACCACACCTTGCTGAACAAGCGGCAAGACGCTGCCTTCATCGAGCCGCACTGCTGCCTGGCGAATTTCGACCTGGACGGGAAGCTCACGCTTCAAACTTCCACGCAAGTGCCGCACTACGTTATGCGCACCGTGGCGATGGTGCTGCGTATTCCCGTGGGCAATGTCCGTGTGGTGAAGCCGTACGTGGGCGGTGGATTCGGCCCCAAGGCCGAGGCGACGCCTCTTGAGATGAGCGCGGCGCTACTCGCCCGTGAAACCGGCAAACCCGTCAAGATGAACTACAGCCGTGAACAGGTCTTCCTTCATTCCAGAGCCCGCCACCAGTTCTACGCTGAGATGAGCCTCGGCGTGAAGAAAGACGGCACGATGGTTGCGGTCAGGAACAAAGCCGTCCTTGACGGAGGCGCGTACACGAGCTTCGGCATCGCGACGGTCTATTACTCGGGCTCACTGCTCGGCGGACCGTACAAGCTGAAGGCGATGAAGTACGACGGTATGCGGGCCTACACCAATAAACCCGCGTGCGGCGCACAACGAGGCCACGGCGGTGTGATCCATCGTGCAGCGTTCGAGCAACTTGTCGACAGGACAGCACAGCAGCTTGGTCTCGATCCTCTCGAGATGCGGCTGAAAAATATCATGGCCACCGGCGACGTCACGATCAACGAACTCGACATGTCGAGCCTCGGCATGAAAGAGTGCCTTGAATCCGTTCGCGACGGCTCGGGCTGGTACAAGAAGAAGGGTAAGCTTCCCAAGGGAAAAGGCATCGGCAGCGCGTGTGGCTTCTTTGTGTCGGGTGCTGGCTATCCGATTTACCGCTCTGACACGTACCATGCGACCGTGATGGTGAAGCTGAGCGAGGACGGCGGCATCGTCAACATACTCAGCGGATCGGCCGAGATTGGCCAGGGCTCCGATACCATGATGGCCATGATTGCGGCAGAGGCCCTGGGTGTGCCGCTCGACTGCGTGCGTGTCGTTTCCGGTGACACCGACCTGACTGTCGACTTGGGGGCTTACTCCAGTCGCCAAACTCTCATGACCGGCCACGCGGTCAAAGAAGCCGCGGAGCACGCACGCGCACAGGTCGTAGAGGTGCTCGCGGATATGATGAAGTGCGATCCTGCCTCGATTACCATCCGCGAAGGGAAGCTCCTTTTCGACGGTGGTCCGGGCAAATTCGACGAAATCCGTAAGACGTATATGAAGGAACACCGCGGCTGGACCGATCCACCGAGCGGCGACTATCTCACGTTCAAAGAAGCCGCACGCATGGCTTATCTTGCCAAGGGAACCATTGTGGGAACCGGCAAGTACAAGCCTCCCAAGCTCGGCGGCTCGTACAAGGGCGCTGCGGTTGGAACGTCGCCCGCTTACGGCTGTTCCGCGCAAGTGGTCGAAGTCACCGTAGACATGGAAACCGGCGAGGTCACCGTTGATGCGATGACTGACGCCCACGATTGCGGTCGAGCGATCAACCGGACTCAGGTCGAAGGCCAAATGCAAGGGTCCCTGTCCATGGGTCTCGGCGAGTGCCTGTTCGAGGAGGTGAAGTTCGACTCGCGGGGCAGGATTCTGAATGCGTCTCTCGGGGAGTACAAGATCCCCACCGCGCTGGACATGCCGAACGTGAACACCATCATAGTGGAGTCAAACGAGCCCAAGGGGCCATTCGGCGCAAAGGAAGTGGGCGAAGGCGCTATCATGCCCACGATACCGGCGATTCTCAACGCGATCTATGATGCTACGGGAGTGAGAATCACGGAGCTGCCCGTCAGCCCCGAACGGCTGTACATGGGGATGAAGGCCAAAAAGAAGGAGAAATAGCGCGGAGGTTCTGATAGATCGTCTTGCAAGCTCCTTCCGACCTGCACTTTGGGAGAGAGAGGCGCAGACCGACGCAAGATGCCTTGTAGGGGCGGGTCTCAGACCCGCCCCTACCCAAGCCCGTCGCTGACGACCACGTAAATGCTTTTTTGAATCAATTTACTGATGAGTGGCTTCGCCACAATTCGCCGGCACGGAGGCCGGCGGCTACCAATATCTGGAGAGCGCTCCTTGGAATCGGTCGCTTCTTGGGGCGACCACTTCTATGGGCAGCACCGGGTGAGGTTCCCACTGTGAGGATCGTCTTCAACGGCTTCCCTGAAGAGGTGGAAGGCTGCACCGTTACCGTGCAGGAACTCCTCGACCGAACCCAGGAAGACGACCCCGCGGTTATCGTCGAAATTAACGGCCGCTTTGTTTATCGCAAAGATTTCAAAACCGTCACGATTTCCGAAGGCGACTCGGTGGAATTCATCCATCCATCCTTCGGGGGGTAAGGCGATTGCTCGGCCCGTACTAAACGTACCGTTTAGCAGGTACGGTGACGCATTTTGGATATGCGTGGTGGGACAGGCGTCTCGCCTGTCTATTGCCCAGTCGGCTCCGAAAGCCATGACAGGCGAGACGCCTGTCCCACCGGAACCCTGGAAGTCCGCGACCGTACTTATGATACAAAGCGGTAAGGCTGGCGCACGCCTTATCCACGACGGATCACGATCCTGATTTCGTTCGGCAGCCGCACTTCTCAGCGAAGTGGGGTTACGCCCACGTGCGTATTGTTATAAGAACCCTCCCGTCCGATCATCTCCATTCGACAGCCGAGGCTCAGCCAGCCAATGAAAATCGTTCACATTTTTTCATGCGTGGCGCTGGTTCTTGCCGCGACGGCCACAGCCGAGGCAGCCAGGTCGTGCGCGGCAATGAAGAAGGAATTAGCCGAACTTCGTCGCGAATACCGCGAATACGCTAATTCGAAAACCGATGGCTCTCGTGAAGCGGTGAAATTCGACAGACTCGCCGAAATCCTGGACAAGATCGCCGAATTGAAAAGAGAAATGAAGGCCGCTGGGGACAAGTGCGAAGCCCCGCCACGAAGCCAGGACCTAAAGGGAAAGAAATAGGGCTGCCGGTGGTTCTCACGTCATCCCGGAAGCTTGATTGATGCAGAGTTCCATGTGGTGTCGCTGCACAAATATGGCGGTTGCCAAAAATAATGTGCTTTGCTCGAGAGAGGGATAATCTAAAAAGAACGCGTCGTTCCCGCGAAGGCGGGAACCCAGAAAAGAAACTGTCCCGCGCAGAACGCGGGACTGCTTCGCAGGAATGACGGGCTTTTGCCGTGGGTATCGGACAAAAAGTTTGGCAACCCGCATGGGTGGTGGGTCTCGGCGTCTTCGCCGTTTGACCGAGTCCACTGCACGACCACCGGCATCCTTCCGACGTTATGAGGCAACGATGGAAAACGATGAAGCCGTAGTCCTGAGGACCTATTCCAGCGAAGCCGTCGCGAGCATCGCGGCCGCGCGCCTCGGGTCTGACGGCGTGGAAGCGCTCGTCCAAAAGGATGACTGTGGCGGTGCTTATCCGGCTCTGCAAGCGTCAGCAGGAGTGCGGCTCCTGGTCCGGCCTGAGGACTTGGAGCGTGCGGAAAGAATTCTCGGTGAAATAGAGGCGGAGGAAGACAAGGAAGTTGTGCCTCGGGCCCGCAAGCAAGATCGCGAAGCAACGAAGGCAGATCCTCTAATTCTGTTCGCGTTGTTCGTACTGGGCGTCGCGGTTGGGTATTTTCTTGCGCCTTCGATAATGGATCAAAGCACATATACCGGCGACGTAAAGCGTGATCGTAACGCTCGGGGTACGGTCGGCACGATTTATCATTACGAGGACGGCCAACTTGCCCGCGTAGAAGAAGACCGGAATTATGACGGCAAAATCGATGCGTGGCACAAGTACCGGGAAGGGAAGATACGTTCCAGCACCTCTGACGACAATTTTGATGGCCAGCCGGAGGCGTGGACGACGTATATTGATCGATTCAACTATGTCGTGAGGATGGACACTGATGCTGATGGGAAACCGGACGTGACGGTCTTCTTCGCTAATGGGTTGGTACAGAAGAGAGATTGGCATCCCAATGACTCTGCCGTCATCGAGCGAAGACAGCTCTATGAGCACGGCGTGTTAAAGGAAGAGTTGGTCGATGCAGACAAGGACGGTGTTTTCGATCAGAGAATCACATTTGATCGATATGAGAGACCAAGTGGAACGACCAAGGTCTGGATTCGAAATTAGTCGGCTTACCAGGGATCTTTGAAGTGGGAGACATAGATGGATCATGGCCTCATCCGACAAGCCGCCCGTATGATTTGCGAATCCCGCAGGATCGTGGTGTTCACGGGCGCGGGGATCTCGACCGAATCCGGAATCCCCGACTTCCGATCGCCGGGCGGCATCTGGTCGCGCTACAACGCGGACGACCTGACGTATCAGAAGTTCCTCTCTCATGAGAAATACCGAAAGCTCTACTGGGAATACGACCGCGCACGATACCCTGCAATGAGTGACGCACTTCCCAACGATGCGCACAAGGCTGTGGTCGAAATCGAGCGGACGGGCCGAATGGCCGCGCTTATCACCCAGAATATCGACGGGCTCCACCAGAAGGCCGGGAGCGACCCCGCACTCATCTACGAACTACACGGCACGGTGCACGAGATCGGCTGTCTTCGCTGCCATACCCGCTGGCCGCGCGCAACGATCACCGACAGAATGGAGCGAGAGGGGATCGAAGTGCCATACTGCGAGCGCTGCGGCGGTCCCCTCAAGGTTGCCACCATCGCGTTCGGGCAGTCGCTGCCCGCGGATGTGTTGGAAGCGTCTTTCCGGCACGCTCAGGAGTGCGATCTCTTTATCACAATCGGATCTTCGCTGGTGGTTCAGCCCGCGAATCTGATGCCGCCGCAGGCAAAGCGATCGGGCGCGCGCCTTATCCTCGTGAATCTGTCCGAGACGCCGTACGACGAAATCATGGACGTGATCCTCCTCGGAGCTGCGGGCCCGACAATGAAGGCGATTATGGAGGAATACGGCAGGATCTTGGGCGAGAGTGGTGATTAGCTTCGATTAACTTCCCAGCAATAGGGGCAGTTGTCGAAATCTCTGGCCAGTTCAAACGCCGAGCAGGGGGGTCCCGAACGAAGGTTCAACGGCACTGCGTTGTCCGAAGTGAGGGAGTCCCGGTGATCGGCGACCATGCAATCGGACATTGTTTGGCAACTGCCATATCATGCTAAGGGCCGGCAGTAATGTCGGCCCTCATTATTAACACCAGATAAATATTAACGTTTCGAGAACTGGAAGCTGGCGCGTGCTCCGCGTCGGCCATACTTCTTGCGCTCTTTGACGCGTGCGTCTCGTGTGAGGAAGCCTGCGGACTTGAGCACGGATCGATGAGCGGTATCGACTTCCAAGAGGGCCTTGCTGATACCGTGTTTGAGCGCGCCCGCCTGTCCGGACATGCCGCCGCCGTGGACCCGAGCGACCGTATCGAAGCGTCCGAGTGTCTGAGTCAGCTCAAACGGCTGCATCACGATCATTCGTGAGGTTTGTCGCCCGAAGTACTCATCGACGGCCTTGCCATTGACCAAAATTCTGCCAGTGCCCGGTTTGAGCCAGACGCGTGCGATGGCGTTTTTCCGTTTTCCCGTAGCGTAGAAGCCCTGTTCACTCATTCTTGATCTCCGCTAGAACTTGTGGAGTTCCGGCTGTTGCGCCTCATGGGGATGTGAATCTCCCTCATAGATTTTCAGCTTCCGTAGTTGCGACCTGCCAAGCGTATTCTTCGGGAGCATGCCTCTCACTGCCCGGCGAAACAATTCGAGGGGCTTTTCCTTGAGCAGCTTCCCTGCCTTGGTGGCCTTGAGTCCGCCGATGTAGTGGCTGTGCGAGTAATATATCTTCTGGTCGAGCTTTCTGCCGGTGAGGCGCACTTTTGCCGCATTGAGGATGATGACGAAGTCGCCGGTGTCCATATGGGGAGCGAAGGTAGGCTTATGCTTGCCTCTCAGGCAGCGTGCGGCTTCCGCTGCGACCCTGCCGAGGACTTTATCCTTGGCGTCGATAACGAGCCATTTTCTTTCGACTTCCCCTTGTTTTGGGGTCCAGGTCTTCATAGAGACACCTCTTGAGCAACGTAAATTTAAATTTTTACCATCGGCCCGTAGCTATGTCAAACTAAAATTCGCGGCTGGCATAACCATTTACTTACGGAGGACACCACTGCAATAGCTGCCCCGAACGGGGCAAACCTTGAATAGTCGCGCTGTAGCGTGATTCACCCTACGGAAACGAGCATTTGAGGTGAGTTCTTCGGACCCTGAAGGGGTCCTCCATGGAGGCATCGGACGACCCCTTCAGGGTCGTTCTTAATCGCTTGTGTGCCACATCCCATACGCTGAAGCGTATGGCTACTCTTGGTACGCCCTTCGGGCGAAGATTCTTCCCGGGATGGCAGATGGACAAGGCCTGTAGCTGTCCCGCACTCAAGTGAATGATCACCGGCTGCCACTGTCATCCGCGGGATTCTCGGACGCGCCTTTTCCTGTCAGTTCCAAAAAACGTTTGTATGCATCGCCCTTCTTAACTCCGAACCGCTCGTGTGCCTCGGTCGCAAGGTGTTTCCCTGTGAGGCCTTCCTCCATGAGTGTCTTCACCACGGCGTCTAAGTCCGAGACCGGCTCGCGGTCTGCTGCACCTTCCACCACTATCACGATTTCGCCCTTCACCGAGGGCCGGCGCTCCAGCTCCACCAGCACGTCAGCTACGGCGCCGGCCAGCGTTTCCTCGTGCATTTTGGTTAGCTCACGAAAGAGTACGATGCGCCGCTCTGCGAGGATATCCGCTGCGATCCGAAGAGATGGCTTGATCCTCACCGCGGTCTCGAAGAAGACCGACGTGCGCGTATCGGCTCGGACTTGCTCAAAGAACTGTCGTCGCTCTTCATCCTTTCTTGGAGCGAAACCGAGATACACGAACGCCGAGCCGTCCACGCCCGCAACCGACACCGCGGCGACAATCGATGAGGCTCCCGGGATGGGAGTAACCGCAATTCCTGCGTCCAGTGCGACACGGACCACGCGACTGCCGGGATCGGACACCGCCGGTGTGCCTGCGTCGGAAACCAGGGCGACGTCGAACCCGCTATTGAGCAGGTCCATGATCTTGTCGGCCTTGCGAGCTTCGCTGAATCGATGGAGGCTCATGGTCCGGGTAACAATGTCCCACTTCCGGAGCAAGACCCGCGTGGTTCGAGTGTCCTCACACGCGATCACGTGGACTCGCCGCAGTACGTTCAGCGCGCGGACCGTGATGTCTTCCAGGTTCCCTATCGGGGTAGCTACTACATAGAGAATCCCGCGCGTCACGCGTTCTCACCTTCCAACTTGCGATCCTGATACACATCCGAGCGTCGATAGTACTCAACTCCTGTCTTGAGCAACACTTTCAGCACTGCGGCCACCGGAATCGCGACCAGCATGCCAACGAACCCGAAGAGATTCGCGCCGATGATCAGAGCAAGGATGTACGCAACCGGATGCAATCCGACGGCCTTCCCCACGATACGCGGAGTGAGCACGTAGCCTTCGAACGTCTGCACCAGAGCGATCCAAAGTATGATGTAGAGAACATGCCGCAGGTCCCCATACTGAGCCAGCGCCATGAGCGACCCTCCCACGAGGCCAACCATGGTGCCGACATACGGAATGATGAACAGCAGGCCGGCTGTCACTCCGAGAACAATTGCGAGGTCAATGCCGATGATGACGAACCCCAGGCTGTAAAGCACCGCCAGGATACAGCAAATCGTCAGCTGCCCGCGCACGAAGCCGGACAACACCCGGTCGATTTCCCGGAGCTTTCCCAGCACGGCGTCTCGGGCGTAAGGCGGAATCAGGTCCGTTCCTTCCTTCCGAATATGGGGAAAAGAAACGAGAAGGTAATAAGCGAGCACCGGCAGCAACAAGAGATAGATCAGGGTCGCAACGATCCCAAGGGTCGATTTGAAAACGGTCCCGACGAAACGCGCGAGCGGGTCCGCGAGGCGTCGCACCTCAGGCAGCAATTGCTTTGCCTGCTCGTACACCCACGCCACCGCCTGGTTCCACTCGTCAGGGTGCGCCAGTTGGTACTGCTGAAGCGCGGCCATCAGCCTGTCTTTGAGCACGGCCGCGTACTTAGGGGCGCGTGCGGCGAAATCCGACACTTCCCGTACGACACTGGGAATCAGAAATAGAAACGCAAGCACTACGACGAACAGTCCAAGCACAATGAGCAGAAGTGAGCCGATGGATCTAGGCACACGCCACTTTTCAAGCCGATTGGCCGCGGGATCCAGAAGATAGGCCAGGAAGAACGCTACCATCACCATTGTCGTGACTGACTCGAGCGCGCTCATCAACCAGACGAGCACGAACACGAAGACTGCTACAGCTGCGAGTCGAATAAGCGTACGCCTACCTGTGGCGGTCACGTTCCCTACCTCCTGCGGACTGACTCCCTCGACGAGCATGGACGGCGAGGAGTTCGTTGGTGCACGAATCCGCCCCCCCCCCCCCCCCCCCCCCCCTACCAATACACAACCAGAAAAGAGAACACCCCGGGGAGGTTTTGGTGGGGCCACGTCTTTCGCCGGTCACTCCCACAGGGAAAAGCCCCCCCCCCCCACCAACCTTTCGGTTGTTTGTCTTCTTTTTTTTTGGCGTTTGTGATGGGGGGGGGGGGGGGGGGGGGGCGGATTCGTGCACCAACGAAC
>Ga0172375_10005864_pt1 | contig 17492 bp, 16 predicted proteins | sample LakKiv1m_FD_114537 | JGI IMG/M metagenome (GOLD analysis project Ga0172375, IMG submission 114537) | Freshwater microbial communities from Kabuno Bay, South-Kivu, Congo - kab_092012_11.1m | ecosystem: Environmental > Aquatic > Freshwater > Lake | place: Democratic Republic of the Congo...
CTATTAAAAAATATAATCAGAAATTATAATTACATTATTACAGTTGAAGATGGTAGCATAATGGGTGGATTTGGCACTGCAGTTCTTGAGTTTATTTGTGATAACAAATATAAAACAAACGTTACACGACTTGGCATTCCCGATAAATTTATTGAGCATGCAACACAACTTCAGCAATACAAAATGTGTGGTTTCGACTCAAATTCAATAGAAAACGCTGTTTACGAAGTTTATAACAAAATAGAACATAAGCTTCATAAAGCTTAATTAAATTTTAAAATCTTATTTTATTATCTTTGTTTTTTTACAAAAATGAAAGTGAATAGGTTTGTTTTAATGATACTTGATGGCTGGGGTGTTGGAAACTCTACAAAATCTGATGCAATTTATAATGCCAGCACACCAAATCTAGATAAATATTTTGAAAAATATCCACATTCGCAACTGCTTACATGTGGCGAAAATGTTGGATTACCCGATGGACAAATGGGAAATTCCGAAGTCGGACACCTAAACATTGGAGCCGGAAGGGTTGTGTACCAAGAGCTTGTTCGAATTAATAAAGCTGTTCGCGAAAACACAATCAATAATAACAATGTACTTTTAAACGCATTTAATGTAGCTAAAGAAAAAAATAAATCGTTGCATTTGTTAGGGTTGGTAAGCGATGGAGGTGTTCATTCACACATTAATCATTTGATTAAAATATGCGAATTGGCTACTTTAAACAATGTTAAAAATATTTTCATTCACGTTTTAACTGATGGTCGAGATACAGACCCTAAAAGCGGAATAATTTTTATTTCTGAATTAATAGAAAAAACAAAAAATACTAATGCAAAAATTGCAACATTAACAGGTCGTTATTATACAATGGACCGTGATAAACGTTGGGAAAGAGTTAAAATCGGCTATGATGCAATGGTATATGGTACCGGGAAAAAATCGCATAACATATTGCAATCGATAAAAGACTCGTATAATGAAGGAATTACAGATGAGTTTATAAAGCCAATTGTTATGGTTGACGAGAGTGAAAATCCTATTGGAAAAGTTAACTCCAATGATGTTTTTTTGTGTTTTAATTTTAGAACCGACAGATTAAGAGAAATTACAACAGTTTTATCGCAAAAAGATATGCCCGAATTCAAAATGCGAACAATTCCATTGCACTATGTTACAATGACCAGATACGACGAATCGTTTAAAAATATTTACGTATTATTTGATGCAGAAAATGTAAACAACACGTTAGGTGAAGTATTGTCTGATAATGGTTTGCACCAATTACGGATTGCCGAAACAGAAAAATATCCGCATGTAACATTCTTTTTTTCGGGTGGGAGAGAAGATGTATTTACAAATGAAAAACGTATAATGATTCCATCGCCAAAGGTTGCTACATACGATTTACAGCCCGAAATGAGTGCACCAATTGTTTGCGAAAATCTTGTTAATGAAATTCAGAAAAACGAACACGATTTTATTTGTGTGAATTTTGCAAATGGCGATATGGTAGGTCATACAGGCGTTTACGAATCGATTATTAAAGCTGTTGAAACTGTCGATTTTTGCATTGGTAAAGTGGTCGAAACGGCATTAAAAAATAACTACGAACTATTAATAATTGCCGATCACGGAAATGCCGATTATGCAATAAACTCCGATGGGACTCCAAATACAGCCCACTCGCTTAACCCGGTTCCTTGTTTATTGATTTCAGAAAGGTTTAAAAAAATAAATAATGGAGTTTTGGCAGATGTTGCACCAACAATATTAAAAATTATGGGTATTAATAAACCGATTGAAATGACCGGTAATTGCTTACTATGATTCAAATAAAAGATAAAATAGTTAGCTTCGATATTTTTGAAAAAAACTTTTGTTGCAACCTAAATGTTTGCAAAGGAAATTGTTGTGTGGCAGGAGATTCGGGAGCCCCAATTGAACCCGACGAGCAAAAAGCAATTGAAGAAGCACTTCCACACATTAAAAATTATTTATCAAAAGAAGCCATAGAAATAATAAATAAAAATGGCATTTCATACGAAGATAATGATGGGGACATTGTTACAACATTAAACAATGGGAAGGAATGTGTTTTTACAGTTTTTGAAAATGGTATTGCTTTTTGTGCAATTGAAAAATGTTTTCAAGACTCATTATGCTCAATACAAAAGCCGGTATCGTGCCATTTGTACCCAATCCGATTAAAAAATTACAAATCTTTTACTGCAGTAAATTTCGACAGTTGGAAAATTTGTAGTAGTGCTATAACAAAGGGGAATGAGGTAAATTTACCAGTTTATAAATTCAACAAAACAGCACTTATCAGAAAGTTTGGAGAAGAGTGGTACAAAGAGCTTTGCATTGCTCAGGAATTTTGGTTAAAGCAAGTCGAAAATGATAAGAAGTAAAAAAATATTATTTATAATATTTATAGATTTACTTTTTAGTATTAATTTGTTTTCACAAAACGAAAGGTACGAAGAAATAATTATAAAAGATAAATTATACAAGCCTGGCTCCGCTTGGTTTAAAATAGGAATAGGCGGAAGCTATAATTTAAAATTAAAAACCTTTGAAGTTAGTTCAATGCTGTCGGCTTCGTTTAGAATTAAAGATTACTATTTTCAAACAGGGTACCACGTTTCGAGCGATAAATTTTTTATAAAACATGCATACCAAAAACTAAACGATTTTTATATAGCCGGCGGGTTTAGAAGAGAAACTCTAAAATCGAATATTTGCGCTTTTATTGGTCCATCTTACGCTTATGGTGCATTTTATCATCATTCATCAACCGATTCTATAAGCCATAAAGAAGTTTTATGGTATAAAGGATTTAACGAAATTGGGCTTGTAACAAGCATCGACTATACTTATAAAATATTTTACGATTTAGGCATAGGAGCTTCAATTTATTGTAGTTATAACAAATGTTACAGTGTAGTAGGGATTCAGGCACATGTTTATTTTTCGGGTGCCTTTAAAGGTAAAATTAAAGAACAACAGTAAAAATTAACAAATGAAACTTTATTCAATAAATACCGGTACTTTTAAACTCGACGGCGGTGCTATGTTTGGAGTTGTTCCAAAAACGCTATGGCAAAAAGTTTATCCGTCAGATGAAAATAACCTTTGTACATGGGCTTTGCGTTGTCTCCTAGTTGTTTTTGATGATAAAAAAGTGTTAATAGATTGCGGAATTGGGAACAAACAAAGCGAAAAATTTTTAAGTCATTATTTTATTAATGGCAACGAAGGGTTCGAAAATGCTTTAAAATTTACAGGAATTAAGCCCGATGAGATAACAGATGTTATTTTAACCCACTTGCATTTCGACCATTGTGGAGGTGCTGTAAAACTTGATAAAAATAACAACTTAACTCCAACTTTTGCTAATGCTACTTATTGGATTGGAAAGCAGCATTGGGACTTAGCGAATAATTCAAACCCTCGCGAAAAGGCATCGTTTTTAAAAGAAAATTTTATACCTTTATTTGAAAAAGGAATTGTGAAATTTATCGAAAACAACGTGCAATTAAATGATAAAATTTATGTGAAAATATATAATGGTCATACAACCGGACAGTTAATACCTTTTATTAATTATCAAAATAAAACATTTGTTTATATGGCCGATTTAATTCCAAGTTCTGCACACATTCCAATACCTTGGGTAATAAGCTACGACACAAGTCCGTTAATTTCATTAAAAGAAAAAGAGGCATTTTTAAACGATGCTGTAACAAATAATTATATTTTGTTTTTTGAACACGATAATTATTCTGAATGTTGCGATGTTATGCAAACCGATAAAGGTATTAGAGCAAAAAAATGCGGTATGTTAAATGACTTTTTGTAATTAAAATTGTATTTTTTTAATATTTAAATTATTTTTACTTTTTAAATTTTATTTTAGTTGAATTTCATAGATATTATAATAGTTGTTTTGTTAATTTGGTCGGGTTATAAAGGATTCAGAAAAGGATTTATAATCGAAATTGCTTCTATTTTTGCATTGTTACTTGGATTGTGGGGCGGTTTAAATTTCTCTTCATTCTTAACTCCTTATTTGCAACGTTGGTTTTCGTTAAACAGTGAATATACACCATTAATTGCTTTTTCGGTAATATTTGTTATAATATTAATCTTAGTCTTTTTAGTAGCTAAACTAATCGAAAAATTAATAAAGTCGGTTGGGCTAGGATTGCCTAACCGTTTGGCAGGAGCTGTATTGGGAGCAGCTAAAACGATAATCATTATTAGTGTACTGTTAATGATATTAAACAGATACGATGTAAATGGCACCTTATTAAAAACCGAAACTAAACAAAAATCGTTGCTTTATAAACCACTTTCAGAGCTTGTTATAAAGGTTTATCCATCGGCATTGAATATAATTGGAAAAACATTACAGAAAAAAGATGAAAAATAGCGATATTAATTAATGAAAAACAAAAAAAACGATATAGGACTTTTTGAGGTTGAAACTGAAATTGAGGTTAGGTTTAGCGAAGTTGACTCTATGGGTGTTGTTTGGCATGGCAATTATTTAAAATATTTGGAAGACGGACGCGAAGATTTCGGCAAAAAAAATGGTATTGCGTATTTAGATTTTTTTAAACATAAAGTTGTTACACCGTTGGTTTCTGTTCAGTGCAATTACAAAATGCCACTGTTTTATGGCGATAGTGCAATTGTTCACACAAAATATATCGACTGCGAAGCAGCAAAAATTATATTTGAATACAATATAATTAAAAAAGGTACTAATGAGCTTATTGCAACTGCTCAAACAACTCAAGTGTTTTTAAATATGAACAGAGAATTATTATTAACATTTCCCGATTTCTATGTAAAATGGAAAAAGAAAATGAAATTATTATAACATAGTAATAATGAATTCTGTATATTTTGTTAGCGATAATATTATTTCGCCTTTGGGAATTAGCACAAACGAAAATTTAATATCTTTAGAACAGAAAAAAAGCGGCTTAAAACAAATTACAAATATTGATTTTTTAAATCAGCCAATATGTGTATCAACACTAGATAACAATTTGTTTGATAATGTTTTTTCTATAAATAATTATTTTAATAAATACACAAAATTCGAGAAGCTGTGCATTGCTTCAATAAGTAAAGCGATTGAAACTATTAAATTTGATTACAAAAATCCTGATACGATATTTGTTTTGTCAACAACCAAAGGGAATGTTGAACTGCTTAACAAAAAAAACAATCCCGAAATACCGCGTGACAGGTGTTATTTATGGAAAACAGCACAAATAATTCAGGAATATTTTAAATTTTATAATAACCCGATAATAGTTTCTAATGCTTGCATTTCGGGATTAGTTGCAATAAATACAGCTGCACGATTTATTCAAAATGGAACATATAAGCACGCTGTTGTTTGTGGAGCCGATGTTTTATCAGAATTTATTGTTTCGGGTTTTAATTCATTTTTCGCATTAAGTCAAACTCCGTGCAAGCCATTTGATGCTAATCGTAATGGATTAAATTTAGGCGAAAGCGCTACTACTATCGTGCTTTCGTCGCAATATAAAAGCAATATTGAGTATTGCAATGGTGCTGTTTCAAACGATGCTAATCACATTTCCGGACCATCACGCACTGCCGAAGGATTGAATATTGCAATAGAAAACGCTTCGAAAAATATAAATTTAAACGAAAATAATTGCTTTATTTCGGCTCACGGAACTGCTACGCCTTACAACGACGAAATGGAGGCAATTGCATTTAACCGTAATAAATTTAACGATATGAATATTGTTGGATTAAAAGGATATTACGGACATACGCTTGGAGCAGCAGGAGTTTTAGAAACTGTTATATCAATGCATTCGCTTAAAAATAATATTTTGCACACTACACTTGGATTCGAAAAACCCGGAGTTACCGTACCGGTTAATATTGTAACAAATAACAAATATGTTAATTTGGAATATTGCCTTAAAGTCGCATCGGGCTTTGGTGGCTGCAATGCTGCAATAATATTTAAGAAAAATGAATAGCACAAATTATATAATATCAAAACAATGTGTTATAACAAGTAATAAGTTATTTGTTAACAATAAGCTAATCGACAATTATTCTGAAATTAATTTTAATGAATTTTTAAAAGAATTGTATCACGAACATATTAAAAGTTATCCAAAATATTTTAAAATGGATAACTTATCAAAATTGGGAATTATTGCAGCAGAGTTACTTTCAGACGAATTTAAAAATATAAACGGCAAAAATATTTCAATAGTGTTAATGAATTCGGCATCATCGTTAGATACCGACAATAATTTCCAAAAAACAATAATGCCCGATAATTATTTCCCAAGCCCTTCGCTGTTTGTATATACCTTACCTAACATTGTTGTTGGCGAAATTTGTATTAAACATAAAATATTTGGCGAAACAGCTTTTTTTATCTCTGAACATTTCGACGAAAAATTAATGTATAATGTTATTGCTAATGTGCTTAATAATGCGATAACCGAATTGGTTTTTGCCGGTTGGATAGATGTTTTTGAAAATAACTATTATGTAAATTTGTTTGTTGTAAAAAAGAATAACGAATTGTTAGTTAATCAAAACGAATTAGTTAATTTTACAACAGAAAATCTGAAATTATTATTTAATAAATATTGCAATATTTAATATGGACGAATTAGTAGAAAAATTAAAGAATGAAATAATACAAGCGTTAAATCTTGAAGATATAAAACCCGAAGATATTGACCCAACGGCACCTTTATTTATCGAGGGATTAGGGCTCGATTCGATTGATGCACTCGAACTAATTGTTTTAATCGAAAAAAAGTACGGAATTAAAATAGAATCGGCCGAAGATGGTAAAAAAGTCTTATATTCGGTAAATACAATGGCCGAATTTATTCATAAAAACAAAAAATAAAAAGTTGGACGACAGAATATTCATTACCGGTTTAGGCATTATTTCTTCAATAGGAAACAGTGTTCCAGAAGTGTTATCGTCTCTAGTGAACTCTAAAACCGGAGTAGGTTTTTCTGAATATTTAAATACCATTTATAAAAACGAAATACCCGTTGGAGAGGTTAAATTTACCGATAACGAGCTAAAACAACTCAACAAAATTCCCACAGTTCAAAGCAACTCACGTACTGCACTTTTAGGAATAACGGCAGTAAACGAAGCTTTAAAAAGTGCAAACATTAAAAATGTAAACGAATTTAATACAGCACTAATATCTGCTACAACTGTAGGCGGAATGGACAAAAGCGAGCTTTTTTACAGAGATTTTATAAAAAATAAAACAAAGGGTAAATTAAAATATATTAATACTCACGACTGTGGCGAAAGCACACAAAAAATAGCTGAACATATTAACTTAAAAGGATTTTATACAACAATAAGCACAGCTTGTTCGTCGTCGGCAAATTCAATAATATTTGGTGCAAACCTTATAAAAAACAAATTAGCCGAACGCGTTATTGCCGGTGGTACCGATGCTTTAAGTCTTTTTACTATTAACGGGTTTAATACATTATTAATTTTATCGCGTCAACTTTGCAAACCGTTTGACGAAAACCGAAATGGCTTAAACATAGGCGAGGGAGCCGGATTCGTGGTTTTAGAATCAGAAGAATGTGTAAAAAAATCGAAAAATAAAATATTAGCCGAATTAAAAGGTTTTGGTAATGCATGCGATGCCTATCACCAAACTGCCTCATCGCCCGAAGGCAATGGAGCTGTTAAAGCAATAAATTTGGCACTCGAAACATCGAAATTAAAATATTCTGATATTAGCTATATCAACGTGCACGGCACCGGTACTGCAAACAACGACCTTTCTGAAGGAATGGCATTGCAAACCGTTTTTAATAACAACGTGCCTTTGTTTAGCTCTACTAAGTCGCTTACTGGTCATACACTTGGTGCTGCAGGTGGTTTAGAAGCTGTTATAAGTATTTTGGCGATACAAAATAACATTATCTTTCCTAACATTAATTTTAAAGAACAAATGAAAGAACTTAAAATTAAACCTGTCGAAAAAATAATAAACAATTTTAAAGTAAGTAATGTGCTATCAAATTCTTTTGGCTTTGGAGGCAATAACTCTTCATTAATATTTTCGGCTGTTTGATATGAAATTATATATTAACGGCATAGGCAACATTTCGAATAATGAAAGTTTTAACAACTTGCAACAAAATAATAATGTTTTTTTTACCGATAACAACCTTAAGTATTTAAAGGCAATTGAGCCAAATTATAAAGAAATTATAAACCCTATGCTACTTCGCAGAATGAGCAAGGCAATGAAAATTGGCTTAGCAACTGCTATTACATGCCTTAAAGATTCTGCTGTAAATGTACCCGATGCAATAATTACAGCTACCGGCTTGGGTTGTGTTGATGACAGTGAAAAATTTTTAATCTCGTTAATTCAAAATAACGAACAAACCTTAAACCCAACGCCATTCATTCAGTCAACACACAACACAATTGGTTCACAAATAGCATTATATTTAAAATGTTATGGCTACAATTGTACATATTCTGGTCGTGGCGCCAGTTTTGAGTCGGTTATAATTGATGCCTTTTTTCAATTTCAAAGTAATAATTTCAAAAATATTTTAATTGGGGCATACGACGAATTAATTGACAACCAGGTTAAAATAATTTACAGAATGGGTTTATTCAAAAACTCATCTTTATTGTCAGGCGAGGGTTCTACATTTTTTCTTCTTTCACAAAATAAAACAGAAAATAGTTACTGTGTTATGCACGATGTTACCGTTTGTAATTCTGATAATTATTTAGATTCTGTTAAAAATATTATTCAAAAAAATGGTTTGTCGGTTTACGAAATTAACAATGTGCTTGTGGGTTTTAAAGGTGATTCCAACAATTTGTTTTTGCAAACGAAACAATTTTTTAACAAATCTAATTTTTTACAATTTAAAAATATTTGTGGTGAGTATTTAACAAATTCTGCCTTTGCACTATGGTTATCGGCTAATATTATTAAAACACATACTTTGCCAAATAATGTTTTGTTAGAAAATAACAATATGCAAACAAATAATATTTTAATAATAAATAAAGTCACAAACTCTCAAATTGCTATAATGTTAGTTTCAAAATGTTAAATTATATTCAATATTGTGCAATTTGTTTTGTATTAATTGTGCTTGTTGTTATTCTAAATACATTTTTTAGTTTTTCATTGTTTTTAATAGTTCCAGTTATTGTAGCATTTACAACTGTGTTAGTTATCGGCTCTGTAAAAATAGGAAGTGGTATTTATGTAAAAACAATATGCAAAAGTAAAAATAAAACAAATTGCGTATCGCTTACATTTGATGATGGACCCGATGCGACAAACACTCCATTAGTACTTAAAATATTAGAACAAAATAATATTAAGGCATGTTTTTTTTGTATAGGAAAAAATATTGAAAAAAATCCGGAGCTTTTAAAAGAAACAAATAACAAAGAGCACATAATTGGTAATCACACATATAGTCATTCCGGCAAATTCGATTTTTACTCAGTTAAAAAAATGACTGACGAAATTATCAAAACAAATAACATTATATACAATACTGTAAATAAAGAAGTAAAATTATTTCGTCCTCCTTATGGTGTAACCAATCCAAACTTAGCTAAAGCAATTAAAAAATGTAAATTAACAACCATTGGCTGGTCGTTACGCTCGTTCGATACAACTGCAAATGGCAATATTACAAATACAATAAAACGACTCGAAAAAATAAAAGGAGGCGACATCGTACTTTTGCACGATCGCTTGCCCGAAGCTCCCGAAATATTAATAAAACTAATAGATATTGTTAAAAGAAAAAACTTGAAAATTGTTAGGTTAGATGAGTTATTGGATATATCAATATTTTAAGTAAATAATTAAACTTTAAAAATTTTATTATTATTAAAAGTATTTTTTTTAAATAAAAAAACCTATCTTTGCAAAATTAATTAAAAAATAAATTTAAAATTATGTATTTAACTGCAGAAAAAAAGCAAGAGCTTTTTGGAAAATACGGAAAGAGTAACGAAGATACGGGCTCTGCAGAAAGCCAGGTCGCATTGTTCTCATATCGTATTGACCACTTAACTAGTCATTTAAAAGAAAACAAAAAAGATTTTTCGACCCAACAGGCGTTGTTAAAATTAGTAGGTAAACGTAAAAAATTGCTTAATTATCTTAAAGATAACGACATTGAAAGATATCGTGCAATAATTAAAAAATTAAAACTTAGGAAGTAAAAACAAAAAGGGCAATTCCAAAATTGCCTTTTTTTGTATCAAAAAAACAAAAAAGAATATATGTACAATTTAGTTAAAAAATCGGTTCAGCTTCCAGACGGAAGGACTATCGAAATAGAAACAGGAAAACTAGCCAAACAAGCCAATGGTGCGGTAGTGCTAAAAATGGGAAAAACAATGCTCCTTGCAACAGTAGTATCGGCAAAAGAAGCAAAAGAAAATGTCGATTTTATGCCACTATCGGTCGATTATCGCGAGAAATACGCTTCAACGGGACGATTTCCAGGTGGTTTTATGAAAAGAGAATCAAAACCATCTGATTATGAAATATTAGTATCAAGATTAGTTGATAGAGCTTTACGTCCACTTTTTCCTGACGATTACCATGCTGAAACATTTGTAAATATTGATTTAATTTCGTGCGATAGCAATGATATGCCCGATGCACTTGTTGGTTTTGCCGCTTCGGCTGCAATTGCTGTAAGCGATATTCCATTTCACGGACCAATATCGGAAGTTAGAGTAGCTAAAATTAATGGGCAATTTGTTATTAATCCATCACGTAGCGAACGCGAAAATGCCGATATTGATATGATTGTTGGTGCTACTTATGACAATATTTTAATGGTAGAAGGCGAATTAAACGAAATTAGCGAAGCAGAAATGGCCGAAGCAATAAAATTTGCCCACAATGCCATAAAATCACATTGTAAAGCACAAATTGAGATTGCAACTGAACTTGGAATTGTTAAACGCGAATATTGTCACGAACATAATGACGAGGAAATTAAAAATAATATCAGAAACTTTGCTTATCAAAAAATTATTGATGCAATAAAATCCGGTTTAACCGACAAGCATAAACGCAGCGATGCTCTTAAGGCAATACACGATGAATTTTTAGCAACTTTTACTGAACCCGATGAAAATACCGTTGCAATGATTGCACGTTATTATCACAATTTAGAAAAAGAAGCAGTTCGCGAATATTATTTATCTGAACAGGTTCGCTTAGATGGAAGAAAATTTAATGAAATTCGACCAATTTGGTGCGAAGTAGATTATTTGCCTATGGCGCACGGCTCAGCTATATTTACAAGAGGCGAAACACAATCGTTAACCTCTGTAACACTTGGCACTAAACTCGATGAGCAACTTATTGACGGTGCAGTTATTCAAGGTAAAGAACGCTTCTTATTAAATTACAATTTTCCTCCTTTTTCAACAGGCGAAGCACGTCCATACAGAGGTGTTGGCAGAAGGGAAGTTGGACATGGTAACCTAGCACACAGAGCTTTAAAAAGAATGATTCCGACCGATTATAACATTAATCCTTATACCATTAGGGTTGTTTCCGATATTTTAGAATCTAATGGGTCGTCATCAATGGCAACTGTTTGTGCCGGAACACTCGCACTTATGGATGCTGGTGTAAAATTAAAAAAGCCGGTTACAGGCATTGCAATGGGACTTATTAGTGATTCTAAAACCGGTCGCTTTGCAATTTTATCAGATATACTTGGCGACGAAGACCATTTAGGCGATATGGATTTTAAAGTTTGTGGAACACGCGACGGAATTACTGCTACTCAAATGGATATTAAGGTTGATGGGCTTCCTTACGAAGTTCTTGCAAAAGCTTTAGCACAGGCACATGAAGGCAGAATGCACATTATGAATAAAATTTTAGAAACTCTTCCCGAACCACGTGCCGATTATAAGCCACATACCCCGCGAATCGAAAGCTTTAAAATTCCTAAAGACCAGATTGGTGCTGTTATCGGACCTGGTGGTAAAGTTATTCAGGATATTCAGGCAAAAACCAATACAGTTATTACTATCGAAGAAGATGAAAATTCGGGAATTGTACAGGTTTCTGCTCCTAACGGCGAATCTATAAAAATGGCAGTTAAAAGAATTAAAGGCATTATTGGCGACCTCGAAATTGGAGAAATTTTCGACGTAACCGTTAAATCTATAATGGAGTACGGTGCTTTTGTTGAACTTTTCCCAGGTAAAGAAGGACTGTTACATATTTCAGAAATTGAGTGGAAAAGACTTAATAAAGTTGAAGACGCATTAAAGCTTGGCGATAAAATTCAGGTTAAGCTTTTAGACATTGATAACAGGGGCAAAATGAAACTTTCTAGAAAAATTTTACTTCCTAAACCAGAACCACAAAAGCAAGAAGATAAAACCGAAAATAAACAATAAAAGGTTAATATTTATATTAAAAGCAAGCTAATAGCTTGCTTTTTTTTATACTTTTACTTTTTTTATGTTAAAATGGGAAAATTAAAACAATTAGCCGGACAAACAGCTATTTATGGGTTAAGCAGTATTATTGGCAGGTTGCTTAATTACTTTTTAGTTCCACTTTACACAAATATATTTTTACCCGAACAATATGGTGTTGTTACTGAATTGTACGCCTATATGTCGTTTTTAATTATTGTGCTTACTTATGGAATGGAAACAGGGTTCTTTAGGTTTTGGCAAAGCGAGCCCGATAAACAAAAGGTTTATTCAACTTCACTTATTTCGCTTTTTGTAACTTCGTCAATATTTATACTTTTAGTTGTAGCATTTTCAAAACCAATTTCAAATTTGTTACAATATGGTAACCATCCAGAATATGTTATTTGGCTCGCTGTTATTATTGGATTTGATGCACTTACTGCAATACCTTTTGCCTATTTAAGACAAAAAAATAAAGCATTTAAGTTCGCAATCATTAAGCTCTGTAACATATTAATATTTATATCCTTAAATTTGTTTTACTTATTGTTATGTCCATATTTATCGAAAAAAGGAATAAATATTCCTACAATAATTTACAATAAAGAAATTGGCATTGGTTACATTTTTATTTCAAATATGATTGCTAGTGTAATTACGCTGTTGATACTAATACCTGAATTAAAAATTAAATTAAATTTCGATAAAGCAATTTTATCGAAAATGCTAAAATATTCATTACCCTTATTAGTGGCAGGACTTGCAGGAATGGTAAACGAAACTTTCGACAGAGCAATGCTTAAACGCCTTTTAGCCGATTCATCTAATGCAATGGAACAGCTCGGAATTTATGGTGCCAATTATAAGGTTTCTATATTAATGACATTATTTATTCAAACATTTAGATATGCCGCCGAACCTTTCTTTTTTAATCAGGCAAAAGAAAAAAATGCTAAAGAAATTTACTCCGAAGTGATGAAATACTTCGTGATTTTTGGATTGATAATTTTCTTAGGTGTTTTGTTATATCTCGATATTATTAAATTTTTTATTGGAGAAAATTTCAGAAGTGGGTTAAAAGTAGTGCCAATACTATTACTTGCAAATTTGTTTTTGGGTATCTTTTTTAATTTATCGATATGGTATAAATTAACAAATAAAACTATATGGGGAGCATACCTTGCAATTTTTGGGGCAACAATTACCATCGTTTTAAATTTTTGGCTAATCCCAATAATGGGCTATATGGGAGCCGCTTGGGCTACATTAATTTGTTACTTTGTTATGATGATTGCCTCGTTTATTACCGGAAATATTTTTTATAAAGTAAAATATCCATTGTTAAAAATAGCTGTTTATTTTATTTTAGCTTTTTTACTTTATTACATTTCAACATTAACTAATTTTGAATCAATAAAATATTCTTTAATTTTTAACTCTTTTTTATTTACTGTTTTTATTGTTGCTGTTGGTTTTATGGAGCCATCGTTAATTAAAGTTATTAAAAGGAAATAATCAAAGCAACCATTTGATAATTAGCATTGTCTTATATATTACTAAGCAAAATTATTAAAAAAAATATATATGAAAAACCTATTTACTTTTCTTTGCATTATTGCATTTTCGAATGCTTTTTCGCAATGTAACGTTTCAATTCAGTACAGTTCAAACGGCAATGGGAATGTTTCTTTAATCGCTATCCCTTTTAATGTTGATAGCTTAAACGGTTACCCATTAAATTTTATATGGAATTTTGGTGACGGTACTACGGATACCGCGCAATATGTATCTCACCAATTTAATCCAATGCTAAGCTACGCTTACGTTTGCGTAACAATGAGTACTGCCGATAATTGTACAAGTACCGGTTGCGATTCAATTATTTTTAGTAATCCCCCAACTTGCCAGGCAAGTTATTATTCATTAACCGATTCGGTTAACAACACTGGCACTACCATTAGTTTCTACGATTATAGCGTAGCTGATAGTGGAGCAACTGTTACCGCTTGGCTTTGGAGTTTTGGTGATAGCACTTCATCTAACTTGCAGAACCCTATACACACATATAGTCCCGGTACATATACGGTTTGCTTAAATATAGGGACTTCAAGCAATTGTTCAAGCTATTATTGCACAACAATTACAGTAACAAATAATCAACAAATATGTCATGCTGCATATTATTATAACAACGATTCTTTAAATGTGCCTTCACTTACTTATACATTTTTTGACCAATCAAATCCCGATGGTACAAATCAGATTGTTAATTGGTTATGGACTGTTAGTGACTCATCAAATAATTTAATTGATACAATGATGGGACAATATTTAACATATATATTTCAACAAAATGGAGTTTATCATGTTTGTTTAACAATCACCACATCAAGCGGTTGCACGAGTACTACTTGCCAAAATATTTATGTTAATAATAATAGTTGTCAGCTTAGTGTTTATTTTGTTAATCAGAACCCTACTACAATTGGCGGAAGCGATGGATATATTGAATCGACTGTGGTTGGTGGCACTGCACCATATTCTTATTTATGGAATATTGGAGTCGCTACTCCCAATATATATAATTTGTCAAGCGGATATTATGCTTTAACCACTACAGATGCAAATGGTTGTCAGTATATTTTGAGTACATATTTATACGACCCCAATGACACAACCGGTAATATTGTTGTAGATACTCTTTTTACAAACTTTGTTGATACTTGCCTAAATTTTGTGCCTGACACGTTTTATGTTTCGTCGATAACTATGCTTGATTCAAATACAGTAAGTGTTACATGGGTTTTTGCTGGCAGTGGTCAAACAGTTACTATTACTGCATCTTATGTGTTTTATCAATACGGAAATACTTTAGTAGTTCTATCTTTAAACTGTGGAACAAAAGCAGTAACTACATATCAGGCATATATAAATATTCCATACATGACGTATATTGACAAAAATAACAACGAGCAGAAGTTTAATGTTTATCCTGTTCCTTTCCAAAATACAATAAACCTAAATGTTGAATTTATACAGTCAAAGACTTTAAACATCTCGCTAATTGATTTGACCGGAAAGGTTATGCTAAGCAGAAACTATAATTCAATAACAAATTCAAAAAATATTGAATTAAACACTACAAGCATTCCGAGTGGAATGTACGTTATAATGATAAAATCTAACGAAGGTGTTTTTTGCAAACAAATAATTAAATAGTCATCCCTTAAAAAGTATTTTATTGTTTGTAATTTAGCTATTTAATTAATAATTTGTTAATTGTTAGCAATAAATTGATAAAAGCAATAAAAACCTTGCATTTATTTATTGTAATAATGTTGATTTTTCTTTTGGGAAATCTAAAAATTAATTACTTCGTCATTCTGAACTTGTTTCGGAATCTCATTCATATAAGATGCTGAAATAAATTCAGCATGACGATTGCGGTGTTTTTAGATTTTCCATATTTTAATCGAAGCGGTGCGGTGGGCTGTCCACGAAGTTGTGTGAACTTCAATTTTTGGATTAGTTCTGCATGGTGTTACACAAAGCAATTTTATTTCTCAATTTCCTTAATTTAAAAGAGTTAAAAAATTGGAGTTGGACTTCGTGGAGGGTTTTTTGTTTCTTTTTTGGTGGTGAAAAAAGAAAAATAAAAAAACCTAAATTAAAATTCACAATGCTCAAAATTTTAAAAAGGTTTTTTTAGTTCTACTATGTAAAAAAAGCCGGTTTAGCCGGCTTTCTTGTTTTAATCTACAAATTGTTTAGCGTAATATTTAGCTGTAAGTTTTTCGCCTGTTGCCTTTTCTATCATGTCGTTCCAATAATATTTTCTGCCCGGCTTAAAAACTTTTTCTATTAAATAATTGCCAATTTCTTTGTTGTTAACGTACGATGGATTTTTAATATCGTTACCTTTAATAATATTTTTAACAATGTAGCTGTTAAGTTGAGAAGCTAAAAGCTCTCCTAACAAATAATTGTGATAATAACAAGGTGATGTAGCAATGTGAATTTTTGTAGCCCAATCGGGTTGGTTGCGGTTTGCCGGACGTTTTATCATTTGGTATTTTTCAACTAAATCCCACCAAAGTTTGTTTAAGTCCTGGTCAGGATTTTCGTATAACGATTTCTCGAAACGATACATAACTTGAGCCCAGCGACTAAAAACCAATTGTTCTAATCTTAACATTTTAAAACTTTCTTCAGAAATTTTTTGTTTTTCTTTGTCGTCAATTTTTACCATATCTTGTAACCATTGTGCATTCGAAGCTAAGCGTCCCATAAGCATTGCAATGGCTTCGGTGGTAAAAGTGTGAGCCGGTTCGCGTAACGAATATGGAAGTTTTGTGTCAATATATTTATCGTACGATGCATGACCAAATTCGTGTAACATTGTGCTCATCCAACTGTGGTTTGGTTTTACGTTGCATAAAACTCTAACATCGCCTTCGTTGTCTATGTCTGTACAATAGGCATGTTGATTCTTTCCGGGTTTTTCAAATAAATCGCTGTTAGCAACAATATTACTAATATCCATGTTTATCCCGAAATAGTAATTTTTAGTTAGTTCTACAATATCTGCTTTGGCAAAATATTTATCAAAATCGACATTATAAATTTTTGGTGCTTCCTGAAAAAAGCGGTTTTGATAATGCCAAGGCATAAGCTGCTCTTTTTTTATTTTTAATTGTGAAGCAAGCACACTGTCCATTTCATTTTTTAGCGAAGCAAATTTTTGTGAAGTTAAGCTGTCGAGTTCATCAAAAATAGCCGAAATCTCTTTTGGGTCTTGGTCGTCAAGGGTTAATTTCATTTCGTGATAGTTATTAAATCCAAGCGACTTTGCAACTTCGTTGCGTAATTTAACCAATTTAATAATATCGGGAGCAACAACAGGTCCAACTTGTTTAACTGCTAACCATGTTTTTTCGAGTTTTTTTGAATCTTTGGAAGA
>Ga0172375_10005865_pt1 | contig 17492 bp, 13 predicted proteins | sample LakKiv1m_FD_114537 | JGI IMG/M metagenome (GOLD analysis project Ga0172375, IMG submission 114537) | Freshwater microbial communities from Kabuno Bay, South-Kivu, Congo - kab_092012_11.1m | ecosystem: Environmental > Aquatic > Freshwater > Lake | place: Democratic Republic of the Congo...
CGCAAGGTGTGGTTCTACCAGCTCGACCCCGGCCGCAACCTGGGCAAGACCAACCCGCTCAACGACGAAGACCTCGCCGAGTTCGTGAAACTGCAGAAGGCCTTCGCGGACTCGCCCAAGAGCTGGAGCGTGGACGCCAAGGACATTGACCAGACGACCTTTGATCTCTCCGTGAAGAACCCCAACGGCGGCGAGACCGTGACCCACCGCAGCCCGCAGGAGATCATGGAAGAAATCGCCGCCCTCGACGCCGAGAGCGCCGAGGTGCTGGAGAAGATCCGGGGACTGCTATGAGCGAACTGGCGGGAAAGTCGGCATTCGGGGTCACGTCTCGACAATCGACAAACGGCATTCGGGGTCAAAACGGCATTCGGGGTCAACGGCATTCGGGGTCAACGGCATTCGGGGTCACGTCTCGACAATCGACAAATAAGGTGACAGAGAGAGGGCGCTAAAGTGATGAAAACAGCAAATGTCGAAAGTCGAGACGTGACCCTTGCAGACCTTTGACCCTTGCAGACCTTGACCCTTGCAGACCTGTGACCCTTGCAGACCTGTTGAGGACTATGAGTAGATCGTGGACGCAGGAAGTCTCCGGTGTGAACGGAATAGTGTGTCGGGAGGAACCCGGCTTCGTATCCGCTGTGTGCACCCTTCTGATCTTGATCAACCAGAGTCATGCCATCTTCAGTTTGCTATTGCACTGTAACCGCGCCACGTAGGGGCGCTTCTATTTCGTTCGACACCCATTGCGCAAAGAGGGCGCGGAACCTATACTGTGGCCGCGCACAAGCCGTGAACGGTTACTTTTCTATTGATGACGGCCTGTGTTTCTGGAAAGCTCGCGACAAAGCTCTCGCGACAAAGAAGAAATCCCCCCACAAACCCGAGCGCGGCGACGAGCCGCTGTTCGCGTGGATCCGGCTCTCCGTGGCCGACATCGTGGAGGCGCTCCCGCTCGAGGGCGAGACCGCGCCGAAGGTCCTGCTGCACCGGTCGCCCGTCCCAGGGTTGAAAACCGTCCGGATCAACGGAGTGGAGGCGCAGGGCAACAAGGTGGTCGCCGTTTGAGCGCGTGTTGAGTGGGCTGGGGGAATCGCATACAATGGATGGATGACGCCCCTTGTCATCGGCATGGACTTTCGCACGGCTCCCGTCGCGATTCGTGAGCGGGCGGCGCTGCGCGCGGAGGAGATTCCGGAGCGGTTGCGCCGGTTCCGTTCCCTCTTCCCGGCCGGCGAGTGCGTGATCCTCTCGACGTGCAACCGCACGGAAGCGTACCTGGCCGGCCCGGAGGTGTGCGCCGAGGCGGGCCGGATCGCCGCCCTGCTCTTCGAAGCGGACGATCCGTCCGCCGGTTGCGACGCGGCGCGGTGGCAGGTGAGGCGGGGCGAACGGGCCGTCGAGCACCTGTTTGCCGTGGCATCCGGCCTCGATTCGATGGTGGTGGGGGAGACGGAGGTTCTCGGACAGGTCCGGCAGGCGCTGGCCATCGCCGTGGCGGCGGGAACCGCGGCATCGGCGCTCCGCCCGCTGTTTCAACGGGCCATCCGGACGGCCGGCCGGGTTCATGCGGAAACCGGGATCTGCCGGGGCCGCGTCTCCGTGAGTTCGCTGGCCGTGGAACTGGCCGAAACGCTCTTCCGCGACCTCTCCGAACGGACGGTGATGGTCGTGGGCGCGGGCGAGACCGCCGAGCGGGTATTGAAGAGCCTCGTCGAACGGGGTGTCCGCGCGGTGTTCGTGTTCAACCGTTCGCCGGGGCGCGTCGGGAGCCTGGTACGGCGAATCGGCGGTCGGGCGCTGCCGCTCGACGCCATCGAGGAGCGCCTGCCTGAGGCGGACATCGTGCTCTGTTCGACCAGCGCGCCGCATCCCGTGATCCGCGCGGGCGCGGTGAGGCGCGCGGCCGAACGGCGGCGCGACCGCCCGCTGCTGCTGATTGATCTCGCGGTGCCGCGCGACATCGAGCCCGAGGCCGGCGAGGCGCCGAACGTGCGGCTTCACGATCTGGACGGCCTTCGGCGGATCGCCGCCGTCAACCTGGCCGGCCGGCGGCAGGTGGTTCAGCATGCCTGGCGGATCGTTCGGGACGGCGTGGCGGAGACGCTGGACGCCCCATCCGTCAGCCGCGCGCGAGAGAAACCGGATGATCGCGCGCGCCGTAGATCGCGTCCGTGTGTGGCGCGGAAGGGGGGATGGGGCGTGGATGCGGAGAGGGGGCGATGCGCGATCCTGTTCGTGCCGCCGGGCACGACGTGTCCGGAGGCCGGCGCGGTGATGGCGCGGGTTGATGCGGCGGCGGCGCGGCGCTTTCCCGGCGTGGAGAGGCGCTGGGCCTTCACGTCGGCGATGATCCGGGAGCGGCTGCGCGCGCGGGGGACGCCGGTCGCGTCGCCAGGAGAGGCGCTTGCCGTCCTGAGCCGCGATGGTTTTCATCGCGTCGCCGTGACGCCGCTTCATCTCGTGGCGGGCCGCGAATACGGCGAACTGGAGCAGGCGGTCGCGGAGCGCGGCGCGGCATCCGGGGGCGGCGCCCGTCTGACGCTGGGGACGGCGATGCTGTCGCGCGCGGCGGATGTCCGGCGCGTCCTGGAGGCGGCGCTGTCGTCGCTCCCCGAGGCGCCCGGCCCGGAGGAGGCCGTCATTCTGGCGGCGCACGGAAGTCCGTTGCCACGGGGGGCGGCCGACTTCGCGTCGGCGGCCGCGCTCGCCCGGTCGGTGGATCGCCGTCTCCTGCTGGGCGTCGGCATCGGCTCGCCGGACATCCGCGCGGTTGTCCGGGAGTGTGTCGCGTCCGGTTTTCGCGGCGCCTGGCTGCTGCCGTTCATGGTCTGGGCCGGCCACACGGCGCGTCAGGCTGTGGCGGGTGACGGGGCCTGCTCCTGGAAGGCCGGGCTGGAACGGAACGGCGTTGGCTGCAGACCCCTTCTCCGCGGGCTCGGGACGCTCGATGAGACTGTTTCGATCTGGCTCGATCAGGCCGCAGCGCTGCTCGAATGCGGCCGTGGGCCGTGGGCAGGGGAGTAGAGACGACCGCTTGCTGACCTGTAAAGGCGAATTTTGTGCCTTTCGGGCAATCGGAGGCACTCAGCCCTGCAATTAGCAAATCATGCAGCTCGGGGTTGGCGGTGTTGCGCGGTCGCTTACGCCTGCGGCTTGCTGTCTTTCAGCCCGCGCCTTGCGGGGGCGAGCCCGATTGACCGCTTGAGGGCGCATTTCGCCGCATAGTACGCCGCTTGTTGCGCCCTGATCTTCTCACGGTTTGCCGCTCGGTACGCCTTGATCTTGTCAGGATTCGCCGCAGCGTACGCGGCATGCTTCGCCCTGATCTTCTCACGGTTTGCCGCTCGGTACGCCTTATGGTACGCCTTGATCTTCTCGCGGTTTGCCACATAGTACGCCGCTTGTTGCGCCCTGATCTTCTCACGGTTTGCCGCTTGGTACACCGCCTGGTACGCCTTGATCCTCTCGCAGTTTGCCGCGTAGTACTCCGCCTCTCGCTTCTTTCTTTTTTCCGCACTCCGCGCCGCGCTTCGCTCTTCTGTGCCTTTGGATCGCTTGACGCGCCCCGGCCCACCGTCGCCCATGTGCCTCACTGTGATGGTTTTTCGCCGCATGTAAGCTCCACAAAAAGCCCCCGCCATACCAGGCGGGGTATCACTTCCGGCCAAGCGCCTCGCCGACCTTGGAAGACAACAGCGTACGCCTCGCGCCCGCAGTCGTCAATCGGAGTTTCCCGGCTTCTTCCGTCTTCTTCCGTCCACGCGTCAGCGCCCCGGCGTCACCTCGCCGTCTGCACGCGTCTGTGTTCGTCTCCCCCGCGCCCTGTGGATCTCCATCCGGGGATGCGTTGCGGGCTTGACGGCACACCCGCGATTCCGTATAACTACGCCGCATGTACATCTTCCAAGCGGGTGTAGTTCAATGGTAGAACTCCAGCCTTCCAAGCTGGCCACGACGGTTCGATTCCGTTCACCCGCTCCAACCCCAACCCCGCGTCCATCGTGCAGGAGGGATGGCTGAGTGGTTTAAAGCGCCGGTCTTGAAAACCGATGTGCCGCAAGGCACCGGGGGTTCGAATCCCTCTCCCTCCGCCAGCCCGTGGAATACGCCATGTCCGCCGCCCTTCCCGAACACCTTCTCATCATCGCGGGCCGGGGAGCCTATCCCCTCCTGCTGGCGCGCGGCGCGCGCGCCGCGGGCGTCCCCCGGATCACGGTCGCCGCCGTGCGCGGCATGACCCGCCGGAGCCTCCGCCCGCTTGCCGACGAGACCGTCGTGTTCGGCGTCGGCGAGGCCGGCCGGATGCTCGACTGGGCCGCGCGATCGGGCATCCGCCACGCCATCCTGGCGGGACAGATCACGCCGGCCGCGCTCTTCTGCACCCGCTTCGACGCCCTCTCGCGCTCCGTCCTGCGCACGCTCCGGATCAAGAACGCGCACACGATCTTCGGCGCGCTCGCCGCCCAGCTCGCCGCCCGCGACATCGCGGTTCTCCCCGCGTCGAGCTTTATGGACGCGCACCTGCCGCAGCCGGGCACGCTCACCCGGCGCGAACCCGACCCGCGCGAATGGGACGACATCCGTCTCGGCCTCGACGTCGGCATGCAGGTGTGCGGCCTCGACATCGGCCAGACCGTGGTGGTCAAGGATGGCATGATCCTCGCCGTCGAGGCCTTCGAAGGAACCAACCGCGCGATCCGCCGCGGCGGACGCCTCGGCGGCGCGGGCGCGGTGGTCGTCAAGGTCGCCAAGGACGGCCACGACCAGCGCTTCGACATTCCCGTCATCGGCGCCGGAACCATCCCCGTCCTGCGCAGATCCCGCGTCTCCGCGCTCGCCCTCCAGGCCGGCCGCACGCTGTTTCTCGACCGCGACGCCGTTCTCCGCGCCGCCGACCGTCTCGGCATGGCCATCGTCGCGGTGGACTCCGGCTATCCCGCGTTCCGCAACAGGCAGACCCCATGAACACCCCCCCACGCATCCTCATCCTGGCCGGCGAGCCTTCGGGCGACCTGCACGCCGCCGCCTTGATGCGGACGCTGCGGGCGCGGCTGAAGGGCTCCGTTGCGTTTCGCGGCTGCGGCGGCGACGCCATGCGCGCGGCCGGCGCCGAGTTGCTCTATCACACCGACCAGACCGCCGTCATGGGCTTCTTCGAAGTGCTCGGGAAGTTCCCCTTCTTTCGCGGCATGATGCGGCGCATGCTCGCCGAACTGGATGCGTGGCGGCCCGATCTCGTCCTGACCGTGGACTATCCGGGGTTCAACATCCGCTTTGCCGCCGCCGCGCATGCCCGCGGCTGCCCCACCCTCCACATGGTTTGTCCGCAGGTCTGGGCGTGGCATCAGTCGCGCATCCCCCGCATCGCCCGCGTCTTCGATCATTTGCTCGTCTTTCTCCCCTTCGAGCCGGCCTGTTTTGCCGGTACGCCGCTTCCCGTCACCTTCATCGGCCATCCCCTTGTGGATCGCGCGGCCGAGACCGCCGCCGAACCCGAGGCGCCGCTTCCATGGGGCGGCGCGTCGCGCCGCCTCGCCCTGCTTCCGGGCAGCCGCCGCGCCGAGGTCTCGCGCCTCTTTCCCGGCATGCTCGCGGCGGCGGCCCGGCTCGACGCCGCATGCCCCGGCGGGTGCGCCTGTGTCGTTCCCACGCCCTCCGCCGCCATCCGCGCGCATGCCGAGGCGGTGGCCGCCGCCGCCCCGGAACGCCCGCCGCGTCTGGCGTTTGTGGACGGCCTTGCCCGCCAGGTTCTGCGTCAGGCGCACGCCGCCGTCGTCGCTTCCGGAACCGCCACCCTGGAGGCTTGCCTGATGCGCTGCCCCACCGTTCTCGTCTATCGCATGAACCCGCTCTCCGCCTGGGTCTTCCGCAGGCTGGTCACCGGAACCCGCTATGCGGGGCTGGCCAACATCCTGGCCGAACGCTGCGGCGTCTCGCGGGAGGCCGTCATGCCGGAGTTGCTGCAGGAGGCGTTCACGCCCCAACGCGTCGTGGATGCCGTCCGGCCCTATCTGACGGATCCCGAGGCCGGCGAACGCGCGCGCGCCGCATACGACGCGGTCAACCGCACCCTCGGCGCGGGGGGCGCGGCGGAGCGGGCCGCCGCCGTGGTGGAACGCATGCTCCCACGATCCTTCAACCCGTGAAAGGCGCCCCATGCAATCGCTGATACAGGCCATCGCAGAAAAACGGCTGATCGAGCTGTCGGGCAGGGACAAGACCGAGGCGCTCGCCGAGCTGTCGCAGCTCATCGCGCGCTCGCGTCCGTCGCGCGACCACAGGACGATCCTCGAACGCATGCAGGCCCGCGAAAACCAGGCCAACACCTACCTCGGCCACGGCATCGCCTGCCCGCATGCGCGCATCCGCGAGCCGGGCGAGCTGATCTGCGCGATCGGCTGGAGCCGGTCCGGCATTGACTACGGCAACGCCGATGGCGCGCCTGCGCGCATCCTGCTCGCCTACTACGTCCCCGAGAACGCCAGCGCCGCCTACCTGCACGAGATTTCGTCGCTGGCCCGGATCTTCGAACACAACATGCCGCTGCGCGAGACCGACGATTTCACGGACCTCCGCGATGTCCATGTCCGGCTGATCGAATGGGCGGACGCCGCGGCATCCGTCTCCGCATCCGACGCCGCCGTCCCGCTCTTCCGCGCCAGCGCCTCGAATCTGCGTTCCCTGCTCCTGCCGGAGATCATAGACATGATGGCCTCGGGCAGTCTCGGGGAGGTGCGCCGCTTTCTCATCGAGCAGCCGGCGCCGGAGATCGCCGAGCTGATCGAGGCGACGGTGGGGGACAACGGCATCCTGTTGTTCCGCCTCCTGCCGCGGCATCTGGCCGACGAGGTCTTCTCGCTGCTGGCGATTCCGGTTCAGAATGACCTCATCGGGAACATGGCCAAGGAGGAGACGCGGCAGGTGCTCGCCGCCCTGCCACCCGACGACCGGACGGCGCTGTTCGAGGAGCTGCCCGCGCGCGTGCTGCAGGAGCTGCTCCACCTGCTGAGCGACAAGGATCGCAAGGAGGCCCTGGCCCTGCTGAGCTACCCCGAGGACAGCGTGGGGCGGCTGATGACCAACCGCTACGTCGCGGTGCGCCCCGAATGGACGGTCGCGCAGGCGCTCGCCCATATCCGCCGGGCGGGAACCGACTCCGAAACCCTGGTCATGGTCTACGTCACCGATGAACACGGGGTGCTGCTGGACGACCTGCGGCTGCGCAAGCTGATCCTGGCCGACCCGGATGCGTCCATTCGCTTCCTGATGGACGGCCACTACGCCTCGATCCGCTCCCTGCAGGATCGCGAGGAGGCGGTGCAGGTCTTCAAGAAATACGATCTCTACGCCCTGCCGGTGGTGAATGCCGACGGGGTGCTGCTCGGCATCGTGACGACCGACGACATCCTCGACGTGGCGGAAGAGGAGGCGACCGAGGACATCCACAAGGGAAGCGCCATGCGGCCGCTGGAAGTCGGCTACCTGCAGGCGCCGCTGAAGATGCTCTACCGCGGCCGGGTGCACTGGCTGCTGGTTCTGGTGCTCATCAACATCCTTTCGGGGGCGGGCATCGCCCATTTCTCGGAGCTGATCAGCTCGGTGGTCTCCCTGGTTGTCTTTCTGCCGCTGGTGATCGCCAGCGGCGGCAACGCCGGGGGACAGGCCGCGACGCTCGTCATCCGCAGCATGGCGCTGGGCGAGCTGACCATCAGCGACTTCTTCAAGGCGGTCAACCGTGAAATACTGGTGTCACTGGGGCTGGGAGCCTCCATGGCCGCCGCGGTCTTCCTGCTGGCGTGGTGGCGGGCCGACGTCCAGGTGGGGCTGGTGGTCGCCGGTTCGATGATCGCCATCGTCTTCGTGAGCAGCCTGCTCGGGCTCTCCCTGCCCTTCGTCCTGCGCAAGCTGGGCCAGGACCCGGCCGTCGCCAGCGGCCCGCTGGTGGCCTCGATCGCCGATATCCTCGGCGTGCTCATTTATCTGGGCATCGCCTCGGCCTGGCTGGCCTGATGCGCGCGTTGCGCGCGCGCCAGGGGCGGGGGAGGGGAGGGCGCACCGGGGTTGCACGGAGTTGTGCGCACGCTCCGCTGGCCATCCGCGCCGCAAGGTGCTATCCTGTCGCGTATCCACAGCACGGGAGCAACGGGATATGAGCCAGTCAGACGCGGATGTGAAAACCGACATCGAATCGCCCGAGGTGGTCAAGCGGACGCCTGAAGGCCCAGCCGGCGCGGCATCCCCTCCCTCGCTGGTTCTGGCGCGCGATGTCTACCCGGAGGACGTGCCGCTGATTCCGATCACGGGGCATCCGATGTTCCCGCGCATCACGGTCCCGGTCTCGATTGACAACCCCGACTTGATCGCCGTGCTGTCGGCGCGCCTCAAGAACAAGCAGCGTTATGTCGGCATCGTCCTGCGGCGCGAACCGCAGCCCGGCGCGGAACCCGCACAGGAGGCGGCGGGCGCGGATCTCCATCGGGTCGGCGTGCTGGGTGAAGTGCTGCAGGCGGCCCAGCCCAACGACAAGATCCTGCACCTGCTCATCGCCACCCATGAGCGGATGCGCATCCTCTCGATCCTTCAGGAAAAGCCGGTCTTCGCCGCCCGCGTCGAATACATCCACGAGACGGACATGGCCGACAATCCCGAGCTCAAGGCGTACTCCATTTCCGTTGTCCAGGCCATCAAGTCGCTGATCCAGCTCAATCCGCTGCACAAGGAGGAGCTGAACCTCCTCATGCAGCACACCAACCTCTCCGAGCCGGGCCGGCTCGCGGACATCGCCGCCGCGCTCACGACGGCCACGGGCGAGGAGCAGCAAAACATCCTGGAGACGATCAGCATCCGCGAGCGCCTGCGAAACGTGCTGATCCTGTTGCGCAAGGAGCTGGACGTGACGCGCATCCAGGCCAGGATCGGCAAACAGATCGACGAGAAAGTTTCCCGCCAGCAGCGCGACTTCTTCCTGCGCGAACAGCTCAAGGCGATCAAAAAAGAGCTCGGCATCGAGAAGGAGGGCAAGGAGGCCGAGGCCGAGCGCTTCGAGAAGAGGCTCGCCGAGATCAAGCCCTCCGCCGAAGCCGAGGCGCGCATCCGCGAGGAGCTGGACAAATTCCGGCTGATCGAGACCGCCTCGCCCGAGTTCACCGTCTCGCGCACCTATCTCGACTGGCTGACCTGCCTGCCGTGGGGCGTCTTCACCCGCGACCGCCTCGACCTCCACCGCGCCGCCCGGATCCTCGACCGCGACCATTTCGGCCTCAAGGACGTCAAGGAGCGCATCCTCGAATTCCTCGCCGTGGGCATCCTCAAGGGCTCCATCACCGGCACCATCCTCTGCTTCGTCGGGCCGCCGGGCGTCGGCAAGACCTCGCTCGGGCGTTCGATCGCCGCCGCCACCGGCCGCACATTCTACCGCTTCTCCGTCGGCGGCATCCGTGACGAGGCGGAAATCAAGGGCCACCGCCGCACCTACATCGGCGCGCTGCCGGGTAAATTCATCCAGACGATGAAAACCTGCAAAAGCTCGAACCCGGTCATCATGATCGATGAGATCGATAAGATCGGCGCCTCCTATCACGGCGACCCCGCCTCCGCCCTGCTCGAGGTGCTCGACCCCGAACAGAACGCCGATTTCCTCGACCACTACCTCGACGTCCGTTTCGACCTGTCGCACGTTCTGTTCATCTGCACGGCGAATCAGACCGATACCATTCCGCGGCCGCTGCTCGACCGTATGGAGGTGATCAACCTGGCCGGCTACATCCTGCAGGAGAAGCTGCAGATCGCGCGCCGGTACCTGATCCCGAAGCAGCGCGCGGCGAACGGGCTCCTGCCCGGCCAGATCACCGTGACGCAGGACGCCGTGCGCGTCATCGTTGACGGCTGGGCGCGCGAACCGGGCGTGCGCTCGCTGGAGAAACAGATCGGGAAGATCATGCGCAAGGTCGCCCGTCTCCGCGTCGAGGGCGAGACCGCCTCCGCCCGGATCGGCCTCGCCGACGTCGAACCCCGCCTCGGCCAGCGCATCTTCCGCGACGACCCGAACATGGCCAGGCCCGCCGTGGGCGTGGTCACCGGCCTCGCCTTCACCTCGCTGGGGGGCGACACGTTGTCCATCGAGGCGATCGCGCTGCCCGCCGAGAAATGCGGGTTCAAACAGACGGGCCAGCTCGGGAGCGTGATGGTCGAGAGCGCCGAAATCGCCTACTCCTACGTTCGCTCGATGCTCCAAGGCGATGCCGCCGCCACGGCGCTCTTTGACCGGAACCTGATTCACCTCCATGTTCCCGCCGGCGCGACGCCGAAGGACGGCCCTTCGGCCGGGATCACCATGGCCACGGCCCTCTATTCCCTCGCCACCCGCCAACCGGTCCGGGGGCATCTGGCCATGACCGGAGAACTCACGCTGACCGGACGGGTCATGGCCATCGGCGGGTTGAAGGAGAAAACCATCGCGGCGCGCCGCGCCGACGTCAAAACGCTGATCTTCCCCGCCGACAACCGCAGGGACTTTGACGACCTTCCCGTTCCCGTCCGCAAGGGCCTCGCCCCGCACTTCGTCACCACGTTTGACGAGGTGATCGCCCTTGCGTTCGGCGGCAGGAAAAAGGCGCAAGCGGCGCCGCCTTTGCCGGAGGGCAGGAGGAATCAAGCCGCCGAACCGGTGAAGGGCCGGAAGCAGCTCGGGAAAGGCGGGCGCGCACGCTGAACCGCCACCCCGAACCGCCGCTCTGAACCGGATACCCTTTCATTTTTGGAATGCTGAACAGTCGCAACAAACGGTTGACACTCGCTCCGTCCACATGATACAACATGCCCCGACGCGCCCGCATGGGCGTCTGACAGTGGGGGTATAGCTCAGTTGGTAGAGCGCTTGAATGGCATTCAAGAGGTCAGGAGTTCGACCCTCCTTACCTCCACCACTTCCGAATACGATCCATGCCGACTTACGAATATCGTTGCAGCGCCTGCGGCACGTTTGACGTGTTTCAAAGCATGAAGGACGCCCCGCTCTCCGTCTGCCCGAAGTGCAGGAAGCGCAAGGTTCGCCGCCAGATCAGTCGCGGCGCGGGGATCCTCTTCAAAGGCAGCGGATTCTATCAAACCGACTACCGCAGCTCGAGCTACCAATCGGCGGCCAAGGCCGAAACGTCCTCAGGCGAATCGCCCAAGTCGGATCATTCCTCCAAGTCCGACACGGCGGCTCCCAGCGCGAAGCCGGCGGCCCAACCGTCCCCCAAGGCGTAGCCCCGCCTGCCGCGGCAACAGCCGTTCCCCTCTCCACGCCGCCGCGCGCGGCGTTCCCCCTCACTGCATCAGCAGCAGACTCAGGGCCATCACGATCATCCCGGCCGCGAGACCGAGCAGGCTGTCGTGACCCTTGCCGTAGGCGCGGCTGGTGGGCAGCAGCTCATCCAGACTGATGTAGACCATGATCCCGGCCACGCCGGCGAAGAGGATGCCCATCCACTCCCGGGGCACGGTGTCAACGCCGTTGCCGGCCACCAGACGCAGGATGCCGTAGGCGACACCCGCGCCAACCACCTCGGCCAGCCCGCTGAGGACGGAGTAGGCGAACGCTTTGCGGCGGCTCCCCGTCGCGACGTAGATGGGAACCGAGACGCTGATCCCCTCGGGGATGTTGTGCAGGGCGATGGCCACCGCAATCGCCACGCCCAGCCCCGGGTCGTGCAACGCGGCCAGGAACGTGGCCAGCCCCTCGGGAAAGTTGTGGATCGTGATCGCCAGCGCCGTGAACAGCCCCATCCGCAGCAGCCTCTTGTGCTCAGCCGCAGTCGGCGCGGGCGCGCCACCGCCGCCGCCCTTCTTATGCAACGGCGCCAGCTCCTTCTCGGTGTGCGTCTCGTGCGGATTCTCGGCCGATGGAATCAGATTGTCAATCGCGCCGATCACCAGCATGCCGCCAAAGAAGGCGGCCGCATTCACCCAGTTGCCGCCGCGCTCGCCGAACGTTTCGGCCAGCGCATGCGCGCCCTTGTGGAAGATCTCGACGAACGAGACGTAGAGCATCACTCCCGCCGAGAACCCGGTCGAGACGGAGAGAAAGCGGTAGTTGGTCCGCTTCGCCATGAAGGCGATCATGCTGCCGATCCCCGTCGCCAGTCCCGCCAGCAGCGTCAATCCGAACGCCCATGCAACCGAATTCATCGCAACCTCCGTTCCGTGCTACCCGCTCGCCGGCGAGCCTCGTGAGAGGGTTGGCTCGGGCCAGGGGCCGAAGAGGCATTCGGCGTTCCGGGTGGACGCGTCGGCCAAAGCGGCGGCATCCATGCCCCGCTGGCGGGCGACACAGGCCGCCACATGCGCGACGAACGCCGGCTCGTTGGGCCTGCCGCGCAGCGGCACCGGGGTGAGATAGGGGCTGTCGGTTTCCAGCAGCAGCCGGTCGGCGGGCACATACGCCGCGATCTCGCGCAGTTCGGCCGCGTTGCGGAAGGTCACGATGCCGCTGAAACTGATGGCCAGCCCGCGGTCGAGCAACCGGCGCGCGAACGCCTTGCCGCCGGTGTAACAATGAACCACGCCCAGCCGCCCGGCGGAGGCGAGAACCGGCGAACCGGCCTCGCCGATCGCGGCCAGGGTGTCGTCATCGGCCTCACGCGTGTGAATGACGATCGGCAACCCGTGGCGCGCCGCGAGGTCGAGCATGCGGACGAACAGATCGCGCTGCCGCTCCCGCGTGTGGGCGTCGTGGTGATAGTCGAGCCCCGCCTCGCCCAGCGCGCAGCTTCCGGATGCGGCGAAGCGCTCCTCAAAGTCCCGCAACCGTTCCGCGGTTGCCGTCGCCTGACTGCGGTCAAGCCCCAGTGCCAGACGCACATGCCCCGGCGCGGCCCGGGCCGCCGCCTCCGCGCCCGCGTTCAACTCCGGATTGCCTCCGACCGCCAGAATCCGCGTCACGCCCGCCGCAACGGCGCGCGCCACAACCGCCCCCGCATCCTCCGTTCCGAAGTGGGCGTGCGTGTCGGTATACGCGACCTGGGAAGGCACGATGCGACCTTTCGCAAGCGGATCACGTCTTGGTTTGACCGGGTGTCCACTCCTCGGTCACGGTCCGTCTGGGCGGCACGACTGCGGCGGGAACGCGCGACGGCTCAGATCGGGGTTGCGCGGCGCGCGTCCGGTCCACAGACGGCGCACGCGCATGAGCCGGGGCGCCGCGCCGCGCCTCCGCATCTCGCGACGGCCGACTCTCGGGACCGGGATGCCGCGCCCGCTCGCTCTTCCGCGCCGGCTCCTCCTCGCGCGGCTTCTCCGGTTGCCGCGCTTCCTCGCGCGCGGGCGCCGTCGCAGTTGGCCGCGGTGCCTCTGCCGCGGGTGCCGGTCGAGCCGGTTCGTCCTGCGGCGGCGGAGGGGAGTGGCGCGGCTCGTCCTGACGATGCGGCGGCGGAGGGGAGTGGCGCGGCTCGCCCTGACGATGCGGCGGCCGATGCTGGCCGCGGGCGTCCGGGAGCGGCTGCAACAGCGCCTCCTCGGGCATGATGCACTTCAGCGGTTCGCCAATGTACTTCTCGATCTCCGGGATGATGAACGACTCGTCCTCGTCCGCGAACGAGATCGCCGTGCCCGTGTTGCCCGCGCGTCCCGTGCGGCCGATCCGATGGACGTAGTCGTCGGCCTCGTACGGGAAATCGAAGTTCACGACGAACCCGATGTCGTCCACGTGCAGCCCGCGTCCGGCGACGTCTGTGGCCACCACGACGCGGATCTTCCCGGACCGGAAATCATCGAGTACGCGCAGGCGGCGGTTCTGCTGCACGTCGCCGCTGAGCATCTCGCACGGAATGCCGAACCGGTTCAGCCGGTCCGCGACCCGCTCCGTGCTGTCGCGCCGGTTGCAGAAGACGAGCACCCGGCGGTCGGCGTGGATTCTCAGGATGTTGTGCAGCACGGTGAACTTTTCGCGCGCGGTGACGATGTAGACGACCTGCTTGACCGTGTCGATCGTCAGCGTCCCGGCGTCAATGTCCACGCGCACCGGCTCGGTCATCCACTGCGCGGCCAGCCGTATCACGTCGTCATTGAGCGTGGCGCCGTACAGCATCGTGCTGCGGCGCTCCTTGGGCGGCAGCCGGAAGATGATGCGCTTCACATCGGGGATGAACCCCATGTCGAGCATGCGGTCGGCCTCGTCAATCACCAGCGTGTCCACGCGCGAGAGGTCAATCACCCTGGCGCTGACGAAATCGAGGAGGCGCCCCGGTGTGGCCACCAGCAGATCCACCGGGCCGGCCTGCAGCTCGTTGCGCTGCCGGTCGTGGTCCATGCCGCCGTAGACCGCAAGGTAGCGCAGGCCGCAGTATTTGCCCAGCGCATCGGCGTCCTTGCAGATCTGGATCACCAGTTCGCGCGTCGGCGCGATGACCAGCGCCCGCGGCCGGCCCGGCTCGGCGTTGCGCGCCTCGGGCGTGCGCAGGTAGCGGGTCAGCAGCGCGACCAGGAAGGCGGCGGTCTTTCCCGTGCCGGTCTGGGCCTTGCCCGCGACGTTCTTGCCGGCGAGCGCGTGTTCGAGGCTCAGCGCCTGGATGGGCGTGCAGTACTGGAAGTTCAGGTCGGCGATCGCGTGTAGGATCTCGGACGGCAGGTCGAAATCCTGGAAGCGCTTCTTCCCCTCGGCCGGCGGCACCTGGTACTGTTCGGGGGACCAGGCGGCGTGCGCCTCCCGGCGGCGGGACGTCTCGGCTTCGTTCACCGCCCCGCCCGGCCGGGCGGCGGCCGGGTCGGAGCGTCCCTGTTCGGGCGCGGGCCGCGGCGACCGTGCCGCGGGGCGCGCTCCGCGCGCATCCGGCCGGTCGGGACGCCGCGGGCCGCGCCCGTCGTTGCGGGGCGACTCGCGGCGTGCGTCGCTTCGCGCGGGCGCGGCTGCGGCGTGGGGCCGTTCCGCGCGACCGGCTGCGGCGTGGGGCGCCGTCGCCGGACGGTCTTCCCGGCGCGCCGGCTCCGGCTTGCGCGCGGCGGGCCGCCTGGCGCGGTCGCCGGCTCTGGCGGGGCGGTCGGGAATCTGAACCGTGGTCGAACGGCCAAGCAGCTTGGCAGCGATGTTCTTGATCAGTCTCAATGGCATACTCTCATCATCCTCCGTGCCCGCGGCGCCCTGTGCCGCCGGACACCTGCAAAAAACAAAACGCGGGTAACGCCGGAAGGACGGTACCCGCGGTTCTGGCAGACGCCGCAACGCAACGCGCGTTTAGCGCTTCGAGAACTGGAAGCGCTTGCGGGCGCCGGGTTGACCCGGCTTCTTGCGTTCCTTCATGCGCGCGTCGCGCGTCAGGCATCCGGCCTTCTTGAGCGCGTCGCGCAGCGAGGCGTCCGTCAGGATCAGCGCGCGGGACAGCGCATGGCGCACCGCGCCGGACTGCCCGCTCACGCCACCGCCCTTGACGGTGACGACCAGGTCGAACGCATTCATCGTGTTGGTGATCACCAGCGGCTGCAGCATGTACTTGCGCAGCGCTTCGCTGGGGATGTACTTGGCCGAGTCAACCTCGTTGATCTCGCATTTTCCGTCGCCCGAGAAGAGTCGAACACGCGCGACGGCGGTCTTCCGGCGTCCCGTGGCGGCAGCAATTTCCTTGGCCATGACAAAACCTCTCTCTTACAGACCGTTTAGAATGGGAACGCTTCGGGTTTCTGCGCCGTGTGGGGATGATCGGCGCCGCGATAGACCTTCAGGCGGGTCAGGATGCCCCGGCACAGGTGATTCTTGGGCATCATGCCCCAGACCGCTTCCGTGATGATGCGGTCGGGATGGCGTTCGCGCATGGTCGCCACGGGGATCTTCTTCAGACCGTCGCGCCAGCCGCTGTAACGCTGGTAGATTTTGGTCTCATCCTTCTTGCCGGTCAGCACGACCTTCTCGGCGTTGATGACAATCACGCCGTCGCCTGTGTCCACGCTGGGGTCAAAGTCGGGACGGTTCTTGCCGCGCAGCGTGTTGGCAATCGCGACGGCCAGACGGCCGAGCGGTTTGCCCGCTGCGTCAACCAGAAGCCAGCGCCGCTGGCATCCCGGGTCTTGAGGTTTGGTTGTCTTGGTGCTCATTCGTAGCCCTTTGCGGCGAGACGCGCGACACACGCCCGAGCGCGATCCGGCATTCCGCCCGCATGGTTCATACGGAAGTGGACGGTTTGTAAGCGGCGCACCCGCGCCGCTTTTTTGTCCGCCCGTCGGTTCCATCCATCCGCGGCGAGGTCGCCGTGACAAATGAAGGGCGGGGAATATAGCCGAAATCGCCGCCGGCGCCAAGCGGAATTTTTTGCCAGAATCCTGTTGACACCACGCGCGCACATACGCTAAAGTTCGCGCGCCTTGTCCCGCTGGGATCGAGGCGCGGCAACCCTTCGTTCCGGTGTAGCGCAGTGGTAGCGCAGGTGACTGTTAATCACTTGGTCGTAGGTTCGAATCCTACCACCGGAGCCATTTCATTTCGCGGAAGTTTTCCGCACCATCCTGTTAACACGAAAGGCCCGACCAGGCATCCGGCCGGGCGTTTGCGTTTTCCGTTGATTCCAAAGGGTTCCGACGATCCCGCCACGCCAGGCGGATTCTCTCTTCCGAAACGGAGAAGATGGGGTCCGAGCGATAACGTATATGTTTCGCCTCGGACCCCGAGAGCAACCCCAAAAACTCTCCGACTCTCTGGTGAACAGCCCGCCAGTGGTTAACAGGTTCGTTCGTCTCGGACCCCAGCGCCATTTCGAACTTCCGGCGCGTAAGTAATAGGTGTGAGGGGTGAGGCGTGAGGGGTGAGGTGACGGTGTCCCGTCCTGATATAGATTGACACTCTTGAAAGGGGGTCAAGGATGGTCAGGCGGGATTTGGTCAGGTACAGTGAGGCGTTCAAGGCGCAGGTGGTCGGCGAGCTCGAGACGGGGAAGCTGGCAAGCTGCAACGCGGCGGCCGGGCGGTACGGCATCCGGGGCACGACGACGGTGTACAAGTGGGTCAGGAAGTACGGGCGGAATCATTTGATCGGAAAGGTGGTGCGTGTGGAGACGGTGGACGAACGGGACGAGTTGAAGCGGTTGCGGCAGCGTGTCCGTGAACTTGAGGCGCTGGTCGCGGACCAGTCGCTGGACCTGGCGGTGGAGCGCACGTACGTGAAGCTGGCCTGCCGCGAGGCGGGCATCCAGGACGTGGAGGCGTTCAAAAAAAAGTGCCTGGGACTGCGCCCACGGGGCGACGGGCGACGGGAGCGGGCTGAGGTGGAGCGTCAAGGCGTTGTGCGTGAAGCTGGGCATGTCGCGGCAGAACTACTACGCCGCGCGCAAGCGGCGGCAACGCGGGGAGGTGGACGCGATGTTCGTCGCGGAACTGGTCAAGGCGGAGCGGCGCGTGCAGCCCCGGCTGGGGGCGCGCAAGCTGCATGTGGTGCTGCGCGGAGCTATGGCGGAGGCTGGCGTCGAACTGGGCCGCGACCGGTTCTTCGAGGTGCTCCGGGAGAAGGATCTGCTGCTCGACCC
>Ga0172375_10005866_pt1 | contig 17487 bp, 17 predicted proteins | sample LakKiv1m_FD_114537 | JGI IMG/M metagenome (GOLD analysis project Ga0172375, IMG submission 114537) | Freshwater microbial communities from Kabuno Bay, South-Kivu, Congo - kab_092012_11.1m | ecosystem: Environmental > Aquatic > Freshwater > Lake | place: Democratic Republic of the Congo...
GCTGCAGATAGCGAATTATCTGGTTGAGTGCAGTTCTCCAACCATAACTGGCCACCCATACCAGGATGGGGACGATGAACAGCAGGATGGCGAGTAATAACCCGGATGGCAATACCCACATCAGAAATAAATACCCGACCAGGGAAACCAAAAAAGTCACCAACCGCGGATTCAAGCGTGAAATCCTGCTCCTAAAGTTCAGATGAGAAAAACTGTTTTTGGTTTGCATTTTGCCTCCAATTTGATTTGTTCTATAATTTTGTTAAAGGATTTTCTTTTCCACCTCCACAATAGCACGCGCACACCTCGAAGTCTATCAACATGGGAATGAGTGCGTAAAAACTGGGGTAAACCTGGGTTTAAAATTAATTAATTAACGGAGGGTTGATGGTAGATCAAGAAGTAATTCACAAATTAAAGTTATTATCCGGCCGAGAGCGCGATGTTTTAAAGCTGTTTTGCGAAGGAAATGAATATAAAACCATTGGGGAGATATTATTCATTAGCAAAAACACTGTCAAAACCCACATGGGAAACATTTATATCAAGTTGAGTTTAGACCAATTACCAAGTTCTGCGCGCAGGATGATCATTCACCAGACTTATTGCCCGGCAGTTCATGAAATGGTCCTTGTCCCGAAAGGAGAAGAACCAGTGAACCCTGAGCCTGAAGAACCTGAATTGGTGGAACCTGAACCTGTGTCTGATCACGTTATGGAAATGGTCGAGAAAGATGAAAAAGCTCTGGTAGTAGTTGAACCGATCATCGTCGATATACCTCCATTTGAAGAAGAACCAGTAACAAATCCCAAGGGTAAAGAACAGAAAGTCAAACAAATAAAACAGAAAAATGGGAAAAAGGAAAGGCGTTTCTGGCGATGGATGCTGGTCATTATGATCATCGCCCTCATTGTGTTTGGGGGTATACAGGTCTACTCTTGGGCAAGAGGCTTTTTAAACGATGTTGTAGCCCCTATGGTTGCCCAGGAAACTCCACAAGTGGTCCCTGCTCAAGGATTTGTTCAACCTACAGCTCAACCAACAATTGAACCAACAAAAGAAGCAGTTGTTGTTCTTACCAATACAGCAATCCCACCTACACCTGCACCGACAAAAACACCATCCCCAAAAATCAGTTTGCCTTTTTATGATAATTTTTCAAATGGGATTAATTCACCCTGGAAAGTAGGATACGGAAACTGGTTTGTCACCGACAGCGGCGCTTCAATATCAATCGGCGATCTCAATGATGATTCCGGTTCAATAGTGCTTGATGATCCAACATTATCGGATTACAAAATGAGTGTAAAGGTGCATACTCCTCATATGTGGTCTGCTAACCAGGGGCAGTTTGGTGTCATCGTCCGCTATGGTTCCAACAGAGATGAGAATATTATTTTTTACATGGACAGCAATGGTCGCTTCAAATGGTCTTTCATTGAAAGTTTGAGTGAATTATCGTTTTACCAACCTGCCGTAACCGGTGTGGATAAAGACGCTGGAAGCACGGATGTAACATTGGAAATTGAGGTTAAAGGCAACACATTTATTGCCAAGGTGAACGGTGCAAAGATAGACCAGTTTTCGATGACCGGGTATGAAAAAGGCGGAGTTGTCTTGATGACAAAATGTGGAAACGTCGGATCATGCCCCTCGTTCAGCGATTTTTCTATTGAGTCAATTAACTAACTCTCAGAGTTAGAAACAGTCGAATGGTGTAATTAGCACCTATTATCTTCAAGAACGTCTGAATCCAAACGATGGGCATGTGAACGCCCCTGACAGATAAGGTTCGGAAAAGATGTCAGGGGCGTAAAGCGTCGGGCGCGGAGAGCCCGACCACCTACGGCGTCAGGGAGGAGCCAGTCTCGCGCAGCGAGTCTGGCGCCGAGCGTGGCGCTGAGCACGCGTTTTTCGTGCGATGGTACCGACGGTTAATGCGGAGCATTAAGCGGAGGCGCAGCCGTAGGTGGTCGGGGTCGAGACAACCATGCACTTAGGTTGGTGAGTGCCCCGACGCTCTGGTTTTGGGAGCGGGGGTTTGAGGAAAGCTGATTTAAGCCCGAATTATGGGCGCAAATGAGCTGACGAGTGACCCGCCCGGACAAAACCAGTTCTTTTCCGACTCAAGCCCAGGGCTCGATGCCCGCAGGATTGAGAGTCACCTGTTCGCAGCTACCGTATAAGTTTGCGAACAAGTTATTGAACATAAGTAAATTGGTTTAAACCTAGGTTTATGTGGATTACTCTCTAGTAAGCAAACGCACAATTAGAGGTGGGATTTACAGGTTGGTGATGAGCGGTTTGGTTTAGTAAATTCAGGGAATACCCGTGCTTTTTCACCAATTCAAGAATGATTCTCTCAATCTCTTCTTGTGAGACATCCTGTTTTTGCATCTTCTCACTCCAGATCACAGCCAGGCGGTCATCGGCTGTTTTAACTGTGGCCTGCCTGACAGATTGAGTTGTGAGATGCTGGATAAAGCCTTCCCACTGTTCGTTTAATGGCGAATACAACGGATGCTGAATATCCATCTGTTTGTCGTGTTTGATTTGCTCGGGATCCACATGACCCAGCACACGCGATAACACTTCCGCATCTGCGCGTGATACTCGGAAAGAAATGATCGTCTGGGCATTTCCCAATGCGGTTTGAAGTCTGGTGTTGAGCTGAGCGATACTCTGGTTGGCTAAAATCATATGCAATCCGAATTTTCGCACCTGCGAAAGCATCTGGCTGAAAGCTTCGGCTGAACCCGGATGACAGGCAAAATCCTGGAATTCATCAATATATAAAAAATAGGGCTTTCTTTCTGCAGAAATGACTCTGGCTCTTGAAAGCGCTGCCTGCTCAAATCCGGTCACGATCAAGGTACCAAAAAGGCGCTTGGTCTCGTCATCGCACTCGCCCAAATCCACCAGCAGAACTTTTCCGGCATCCATGATCTTCTGGATATTGATGTGGTTTTCCTTCTGGCCGAGCATGTAAAAAAGATTGGGATTATCGGTGAGGGCATTGACTTTGTTGGTCGTGCTGCTGATCATGCTTGAGCGTTCTCTTCCCCAGCGGTCAAATTCATTGCCAAAAAATGCCTGGCAATCCTGCTTCACCTTGGGATCCTGAATCTGCTCGATCAACGCATTACGATACTCATCATCAGTTAAAAGGTTGTAGAGGTCACATAAGGTTTTTCCAGTTTCCACAAGCACGGCCAAACCAGCGCGCATAATCTGTTGAAAACGAGGCGGTTCCAGTAATGTGCGTGACCAGGCGCGCATAAACGCCGAGATAACGCGTTGACTGACCTCATAAGTTTCGATTTGTGAATCTGTCTTTTCAAGGACATTGAAGGGAATGACATAATCTCTTCTGCGCGGCGAGACGTATATAAGTCTTTCGTAATTTACTTTCTGATTATAAAATCCTGAAGCAATCAAATCCTGCAGAATATCTTTGGCGAGGTCTCCATGCGGATCAACTAAAGCGCAGCCTTTGCCATTCCGAATATCTTGAAGAATGCAGTTCTGCAGGAATTTACTTTTTCCTCTACCGGTAAGACCAACAACATAGGTATGGAATTTTCTGACCTGTGGGCTGATTTTAAATTTGGGAAAAAAATCAAACGATCCTGTTCGACCTAGGATCAAATCATCCTTGTGATTTCGGGCAAATAAAAATCTATCCATACTTGGGTTCGGTTGCTCATCTTGTCATTCGCGCTTGTACCCTTTACTAACTTTATAAGCCATTTTTGTTAAAGCTTGCGTAAACTCATGAATATCCTCCTGAAAAACCAAGATGGTATTTCGGACGGATTCGTTTTTTTCTTTATTGATATGTGATTCTGTGATGCGCAGATAAGGCTTTCCATCTTTGGTGCTCTCAACGTCCAAGAAATAGGTCCTTCCCTGAGCTTTGACAGTTTCACTTTCTCTTTCAGCGTTCATATCACTCACCCCCCTTCTAATATCCAGCGGATGTTTTTGCTGGGATAAATCGATTAATCCTTTGTACAATTTCCCTGCGGTCGCCATGAGATCGTCGATCGTGGTAATCTTTTCTTTTTTCTTATCAGATAATGGTTGCTGCTCCTTGCTTTCAGACATTAGATTGTTTTCAAATTAACATAATGTGCGACACAAAGTCAAGTGGAAAATTGCCTCTTGACAGACGTACCGTCCGGAATCTATATTTATTTTGCTGACGCAAAATCGTATTTTAAAATTTCTGAGATAAGTTTGGCTACTCCTCAGAAACTAAATAGATTCTAATTCAACGCCTTGGTAACTCCGGGGCGTTTCTGTTTTTACCCCTCTCTACCTGCTGGTCTTTTTTCCCGGCAGCGCTGGCCTGATAGCTTTATTGTTCGGGTTCCCCCTGGGTCGTAGTGACTCTCGGTCACACATCCTTGCGAATGGATTTAGCAGACGACATCCCCTACTTACTATCAGGACTTGCGTTATCAAAATACATGTTTATTTATATGATTGTCAATACGAAAAATGATGCATGATGACATGCAGTTAGTAATGAAAGAAAGAATGATTGATTGAATGAACGAATGAATGGATGAATGAATGAATGGATGAATGAATGATGTCATGCTTTCATTACTTCTGTAATTCTGGAAAGAATGCAATCTCTCTTATCAGCTTTGAAATCTTCAATAAGGAAATTTATGGCAATCCGAGCGATCTCATTTTCAGATAACCTGCGATTACGCATGCGGTAGTGATAGATGATCTCCACCAGGGCGGTTTTTTCCTTTTGAGTGAGCCTGTAAGTGCAAACCTCTTTCCCGACTTCTCGAACTGATTTTGCGATGATTGCTGTCATGCCATCATGATAGCGTGGTGTCATGATTACAGGCTTTCTTTCTTTATGGCTTTCAATGGATGTAACTTTTTTTTCTTCGCCGGAAAATCCAGACTTGAATAGGGGACTATCTGCCAAACCAGATCGTTTCATCTTTGAAGCACCTCCTTGACCAGGTTCTTATATGCCTGTGCTCCCAGACTTTTAGGTGCATAGTTGAAAACATGGGTATGGTTGGAATGCGCTTCTTCAAGGCTGACATTTTTTGGAATTGTGGTTTTAAACATCTCATCGCCGAAATAATCTAAGAGCTGAGATTCAACATCTTTTGAGACATTGGTTCTTTCTGAGAAAGTACACAACACACCCAGGATGCTTAAACCTTGGTTTAATTGCGTTTGTTTGACCATTTCGATGGTTTCTTTAAGCTGCACCAATCCGGTTAGAGCAAAGAATCCAGTCGATACCGGGATGAGTAATTTATCGCTGGCTGCTAACGCATTAATTGTCAATAAACCTAATGAAGGCGGAGTATCTATCAGAATGTGATCGTATTGCCCAATGATCGGGGATAGAGATCGCTTCAATCTCTCGCTGCGGTTATCCATCGCCTGGCTGAGTTCCAGATCCGCACCGGACAAGCGGATATGCGATGGTGCTATGAAAAGATTTTTTGTATGGGTTTCCTGGATGATATTTTCTAGCGGGTAGAAATTGATCAAGACATTATACAAAGTGCGCTGCAAGGGTACTTCATCATCGTTTGTGATAAACACCTTGCTAATGTTGGCCTGAGGGTCAAGGTCAATCAGAAGGACTTTATATCCTTGAATGGCTAATCCAGCCGCCAAGTTGATGGCTGTGGTGCTTTTGCCCACACCCCCTTTTTGATTAGTAATTGAAATGATCATTTTTCAAAACTTCGCTTTGCGTATTCAGAAGTAATAATCCTCAGCAAAGCTGAGATTGAGATATTGCGTTCAAGTGCGATAATTAATAAAGTATCCTTGAGTGGTTTTGGAACCAGGAATTTAATCAGATCTTTGTTGGTTGATTGTTTTGGGATAATCCTGGTCATGCTTGGTACTTGTTAAGGACAAGTACATTCATATAAACATATAAATAGAACAAGTGTCAATAGGAAAAATTCGGTTGATATAAAAAAATGCTACACTTAAGAAGGTTCAACCATTATTCTTATACGGTTTGAGTGAAAATGATAGCAAAATTATCTTGACGTGGGATCTCGGTATAAGTTTATTCCTCTCACCGAAAGGAAAATTTAAATGGAAATTTTCAGTATGATTCGCGGACATTTTGCGCTCTTGAAAAACAAACCTATGACTACGCCAAAATACAAAAAAGAATTTCGCATTGAGAGTGTCAGTGCAAAAAAGGGTGACTGGCAAATGGTGCTTAATCTCAGTACAGGTAAGCAATCCAAAGTTTATTTTTCAGATATTTTGCGTGTCTATACTTTTATAGTTTCCTCTAATCGTCCAATGACTCAAGCTGAAATAGAGGGTTTTGTGAAAGCCAATTGTGTCACAAAAGGGAGTACTTCATACATAATTCCGCTCATCGCAACTTTTTCAGATATTGAAGTATCCCAAGAGCCAAAATGGACGATACGGTTTATTCCGTTGAGAGAAACCTTGTAATAGTTTTTTGTTTTTAAGCCTTACCAATTCTATTTTGGTAAAAGATTTCAAAAAAAACGATTCGCTCACTATAAAAATCAAAAATTGTTTTGGTAAAGTGCCTTTCTAGCAAAAATCACCCCAATACTCATACACCGGACAAGGGTAGGGCATCGATTGGGCTTCGGGGTTAATTAACAAATATTCTAAGCACTATTGACCGATCATAGTTGGTTTGCTATTTTGGATATATGCCAGAGGAATTTTTTCGTAAAGCCAAGAGAATTATCAACGTGGGAGGTATCTTGGCGTTGGTGCTCTCCATTTTGATTTCTATATTCCTATACTATTTATATAAGTATTCATTCATATGTTTTGATCCCGTATTATGTAGCAAGGCGGGTAAACCTATGATTCAAATCCCCTGATTTTTTCGCGCTTCATCTAAGAATTCTGCGACAGCTCTCTCTCCCGCACGCCCAAGCCCTAAGGATTCGCTGCGCTCAGGTATTGCGTCCGAGTGGCTCTCAGTCGTTTTCAGACATTTAAGAGAGCGAAAAAATTATGAGATAGAATATTTGAAATAGTAGATAGAGGGTATGTTGTTTAAAGATTTTCCTGTAGCCCCATCCATCGAATCGTTCCCAATTACAATTCGAGCACAATTATTAAAGGATCTCTTTATTAGGTTTTTTTCAATTCTTGAAATTCATAGTACAGGATATTTACTTATTTTATACGATGGCGTAGATGAAATCTATATAAAAATAAAAAATATTATTGAGGAGATATTAAATTCAGAAGGATTTTCCGGCCTACTTGAAAAATTTCCCCAAAGTATACCTACATCATTACATTCATTAGGATCCGATGCAGATATTGAGTGGGAGTTTCTAAATCAAGAAATTGTTGTATTTCAAGGATCAATAATTGAGTTTTGCGTAAATAATCATGCAAGCTACGAAGAAGTAAAGGATATTTTTTGCGGTGTATTGAAATCTTATGATGATTTCATTGATGGTTACAAAAGAAAGAAAATGCAGGATTGTCAAGATTGGTTAAGAAATATTGAAAAGAAAGCAAAAAGCCAAAATCCTTTAGAACGCACAAATAAGGAATTTATAAATTCTCAACGAATTTTAAATTTGAGAGAAATTCAATCAGATAAATTTGACCTTTCAAAGTTAATTCGCCTTTGTGATGAAATCAACAAGTGTTTTTTTAATGAATGCTATTTTGCAGTTGCACTTTTATCAAGATCATTGATAGACCATATTTCTCCTATATTTAATTTACGGAACTTTCATGAAGTAGCCAATAACTATAACGAGGGAGGAAAATCATTTAAAGAGACGATGCAACACCTTGATTTTTCCTTAAGAAAAATTGCCGACTTACATTTACATAATCAAATTAGAAGTAAAGAAGTACTGCCAAATAATACGCAAATCGATTTTTCAAATGAAATCGATCTATTATTAGCTGAAATTTGCAGATTGTTGAAAAATTGAAAATTCACTTTTAAATTTATTAATAGATTTCTTGATAAATTATTTATTGAAAATGCTTCGTACAAGCTTTATTTTGCGACCAATCTTTAGCCTTATTCTAAAAAAGAATCGCGTTCTTTCAACCATTTCGTGCCTGAGAATTATTTCAGTTCATCCTATAATCCAGCTGTTTTTTTGGGGTTTTTCAAGGTGGAGAATTGGTCTTTTCGGAGTCATTATCTTTATAAACAGTATGCTTCAAACCATCCGCCTGTACAAAGAACACGGCGTGACCTGTTTTAATTTCGCAGGGTTCGTGGCGGATGAGAGGATTATCCTTGATACCAATTCTGGCGTTCAGTCCGCATACCGGGCAAGTCCACTTGTGTAATGATGATCTTCCTTTTCTGCGCTTTCCCTGAAAATCCTGGAACCACTTGTACCAATCCATGTTGGGTTCTTCGTCGGTTTTGGGTAACTCTGGAGGTTCGATTCCTAATTCTTTCATCACTAAGGCAAACGGGCCGTCTGCCAGACGGGTGTGGTAGCCATATCCCGGTTTGGGATGCAATCCCAGCGATTCGCTTTTTTCCACAAACTCAACGTTGTGCTGGGACCGTCCCTGTTTATATGGATCCGCACCGAAATTTTGCTGCCAGAGGTGCACCTGTTCATGCAGCAGTGTCTCCAGCTGCGCCCAGCGTCCGAATATCCAAATCATGTGATTTTCACCATCATTCTCTTTTTCTTCATACTGCTGGGTATTCATGGAGATCTCATATAAAAGGCCTTGTGGATTACGCGCCAAGGTATAGGCTGCCAGCGTATTTAAATTCCTTAAGTTTCTGAAGGATATGACCGGATCAGGCAAGCGGTTGCGATCGGTTAAGTGAATGGGGTCCAGAAAGCGGTCTTTGAACAAAGTAGCCATTCTATAGAGGTAAGCGGCTTCATCTTTAAATTCCCAGTCCCTGGCGGACTCTGCATTTTTACGCACTTCCGGCTGCGGATCGGCGGTTTCAATCAATATCCCGTTTCTGGCGATGGACGGCATTTCCTTCATGGCATCCTATTCTTTCAAAGAATATCAGATATTTCAATACTCAATTTACGGCTGGGAAAAACCAATATCTTGAAAAATAGGATTCAGTCTGCTAGAGTGGGGGAGAGCCATAGTCTATGCCAATCCATTCAATAACAGAGGGAGCGGATCAATTTCTTTTCACTCTATTGGGTGACCTGTATGGATGGGGCAAGTCGTTTATCCAAAGGATCACAAAACCTGGGATGTATGAAGTGTTGAATTATGAGACCTCTCTGGAAATATTAGATCCCAAAGGCAGAGATGCGATACTCACCAAAACTGAGGAAGTAAGATTCCTGCAGAACAACATCATCGCATTTCAGGATCAGGCCTGGGGAGATGGCAAGATATTAGTTGATTATCAATGTACCCCAGGGACTCCTGTAGACTTTTATCGCTCTGGGCACAAGACGCATGTTCTGATTTCACTCAGGGATGTGAAGCAAAAAGGTGATCAGACCAATTTCAGAATTCAGTGGAAGATAAAGAATGGGTTTCTCAAATCCAACGGATATTGGGCAACGGATGTCAACCACTTTACCCAATCCTTGAAGATATCGATCATTTTCCCAAAAGAAAAACCACCTTCCAGGTTTATCCTGGTTGAATCGAATAGCCAGAAAACAAAGGAATTACCTAGAGAAATGATCACTCAACTACCGGATAAATGCTGGCAGATGACCTGGGAAAAACGTCATCCCCGGCTGCATGAGCATTACATTTTGAAGTGGGAATGGTGAAGTATTAAGTTCCGGATCCGCCACCCATGGCAACCTCCTGTCATATATTTTGGTGAAACGGTATATGCTGCGTTGGGGAGAATATTCTTTGATGTATCTTGAGTATATGCGAATACGCTTATTATGTCAAGGGTTTTTCTTGGGCCTTCCATAATTTGATTTATTATCCATATAGTGTTGGATTGCTTTTTCCGTAGTTACCCAAAAACTATCAATTTTCTTTGCCCAAAGATCTCCACGAGAAATGAGCAATCGAAGGTGATTGGTTGTATAGCCACTATATGATGCCGCTTCCCGCAGTGAAATCAGTTCATCGAGTGGAGGTTTGTAAGTTTCAAAAGCAATTGCCATTTAATAATTATAGTATTTAGGTAAGGAAAAATGAGCCCTGCTTGATGGATTATAGGATCCAGAAAAAAAAACTGTTTATCGAGTATGCCAAAACTATTGGTGTTAGATATCAGGCTTTATCTGGAGATGACGTCGCGAAAGAAGAGTTAAATTAAGTAGATTTCCCGATTAGGAAGACCAATCCGAGATGAGAGGTTTATGCAATTGATATCAGATCCAATTAATTTGGTTGATATATTTTTGATTCAAAGGTTCAACCGTTGGGCAACCGCCTCTAATTCATCATCGGTAATTCCGATATAGCGTTTGGTGTATGCAATGCTTTCGTGGTTGAGCTTGTGCATGATCAGGGCTAGATCTACCCCTTGCATGCGGGCGTGAAAACCCCAGGTTTTTCTCAAACTGTGTGTGCCATAATTCCCGTTGAGACCCACGTCTTTACATATTGTTTTGATAAATTTCCAGGCCTGTCCGCGTTTGATGGCATCTTTGAAAGAATGCGATTTGGTATTGAAAAATATGAAGTTATCAGGATCGTCCACAATGGTAGGGTAGGCTGTCAAGAATTCTTCCAATGCTTCCCGGATACTGGTATTGATCACAATCTCATGCCGTTTTCCGCGTTTCTTTTCCTTGATCCATAGTCGTCTCACAATGCGCTTCTTGTCATCTATTAAATGTTCAACGCGCAACTGCAGTAAATCGGAAATGCGAAGGGCGGTATTGATACCGACCACAAAAAGCAGCAGATCGCGGTAATGTTGCTGACCGCGAAGGAGATTTTTGATTTGCGCGATCTTTTTGCGGTCACGGATAGGTTCAACAAAATTCATAATTTTCTGGTGAACAAAAATCATTAGTAGTTAAATTGAGTTCACCAAGAACACCATAGCATATCAATTTTCCAAAAGCAAACGCGGAAATATCAGGTCTTTTATTCGGATGATGAACACAATAGAGATTATGTACACTATCCATCAATTACTGAAAAACCAGCAATTTACATTCTCCTGCTCGCTTTCGATAATTTACAGCAGTTGTTCAAATATTTCCCTGCGGCGAATTGGCTTCAACTCCAATTTCTTGAAAACGGAGAGGAATTGCAGAAGTTGACGAAGACTTTGCAGATCTTCATTTGATAGGTTACCGGAAACCGGTTTTTTTCCAATTAATACCTTTCATATATTTGAATTCTTTCCATTACTAGATTTCTTTCATAATCTTTATGATTTTTGGTGCAGTCACTTGAAGAGCATATTCTTCATCAACAATTTTTCTCCCTTTTAAACCCATCTCTTTCCTCAAAATAGGATTGATTTGTAGTTTGGTAATCGCATCTATCCATTCCTCTTCATTGCTTGCCAAGAAACCATTTTCACCGTGTTTAATGATTTTCTGATTGATTCCGACTGGTGAAGCTACTACTGGTAGCCCGCATGCCATATATTGGATCAACTTATATCCGCATTTTCCTCGTTCAAAAGGAGTGTCTGGCAGGGGCATAATTCCAATATCTAGGTATTGGATCGATTCAGCTTCAGTTTCTAGTGACCAAGCCAGTTCAGTTATAGGCAGGGATGCCAAACCGGATGGTTTCTTCGCACCAATAATTACAAACTCTATCCCTAGGTCAGTGATTTCCCTGATCACATCCTCAATCTCCCTAATAAACATAATGGTTTTGGGAGAGCCGAGCCAGCCTATGTGGATGTTTTTAAAAGGTTCTTTCTGGTAGCGTTTCACTGAATATCTGGATAAATCAACTACACTAGGAATGATTTCGACTTGCCGAGCACCCGCTTCGCGCGCCTTGTCTGCCAGGTACTCATTTCCGACAATGACAATTTGAGCAGTACTCATCAGGCGGTCAATCTTTTTCCCTAAAAGGTGACGAACTATAAAATTACTATGCTGATCATAGCGATGAAAAACCGCATCGTCATAATCAATAATTATTCTTTTTTTTCTAAAAAGATATAATCGCTCCAGCCAGAATGGCACCCAGGGAAGCAGCTCATATTGGAGCCAAACCACATCGTATTTGTGTGCTCTAATCATAATGGTAATTCGTTTGAAATACCCTTTTATGATGCTTAATATGTCTTTCGGTTTCCCATCAAAAAGCCTAGTGATGTAATCATCTTTGAAAAAGGGTTGCACCTCATATTCAAATCCAGCTTCTTTAAGATAAGGCAAATATTGATAAATCCTTACCCGGCTACTAGGGCCTTTGGCTGTGTAACGCGGAAGAATAAGTAAACGCATAGTTTTTATATTTTTTTGATTATCTTTGGTAAATTAGCAAGAAATAAGCTTAGAGCCTTCAGTGTGGCGAAGAATTCTTCTGAAGATAAATGAAGTGCTGATCGAAATATACGTGCCGGAAACTCCAAGAATAAAATTCCAAAGTAGAGTATAACAGCATGCAAGTACCCAAAGTGCTTGCTAGTGTATAGTACTCGGCTGCGTAGTGAATAGAACAAACGACGGCCTTTAATTTGGTCTGTTGTTCCTCCACCAATATGTTCTACGGAAACATCTGCAAGATAAAGTGTATCCCACCCTGCTAAATGAGCGCGGTAAGAGAAATCTACATCTTCATAATACAAAAAGAAACGTTCGTCAAAACCGCCCAATTGTTCAAAACAGGACCGGCGCACAAGGAAGAAGGCACCTGGCACCTGATCAACCAGCTGGTTTTTTGTGTAATCCATATCTTTTACATAATGCGGTTTGAAAAAACGCGGAAAGAGTCTATCAAGCCCAATCATGCGGGGGAAAAGAGCCCAGAAGCGGGGAAAGCGGGCGACATTTTTCTGAACACTGCCGTCAGGGTTCTGGAGCTGAACCCCAACGATGCCTGTTTCAGGCGGTAATTCCGGAGAGCTGAGAAAATCAACCAATTTACCCAGGCTGTCAGGCAGGAATTGAATGTCGGGATTGAGAAAGAGAATAAAACCGGCTTTGCTTTGGCTGGAACCCAGGTTGCAGCCGCCACCGAAACCCAGGTTTTCCGATGGTTGCATGATTTGGATACCTCTCACTCTATCGAAGCTCTTGATGGAACTATCCGTTGAACAGTTATCTAATATTATCAACTTTCCAGGAATTTTGATGGTGGAAAACAGGATTGAATCGATACAGCCTCGCAGCTGTATTCCTGAATTCCAGTTGATAATTAGGATATCGAGAATATTATCCTGATTCACGGTGAGGGGTATTTGCAAGTAGCACTGGTTTTTAAGCGACATGGTAGCTTTTTTGAATTCTTGAGGATGCTATAATTATAATAAATTGTGACGCTTTTTGTCCATTTTTTTTCAGAGAATCATGAGCAGAATTTAAGCACAGATCATCAGTAGACTAATAGCCATTTTCTTTGATAATGTGGATCCAAAAGACTCATTTAATGATTTTCTTGTTTTTCACCCGAAACACTAAGGCTTTATTGAGAAAGTAAGACAGAAGAGCGACTGGAAAAACAAGAATTGCACCTGCAATGAGCATATTTATATGGTAGGTATCAAATATCTTTAAAAACAAAAGGTTGATCAAGTAAGTGACCCCATAGACTCCAAAAAACTTGATGAGAAGTTTTGAATCATTATTATTAAAGACAATTTTCCCGGTTGAGAAAAAAATATTTAGAATTTCGATCATTGTCGATAACAATGAGGCGATCGCATAGTGGATTTGAAGCAATATAAAAACCGAAAAGACTAGATAACCAAAAAGTGTATTAACACCTCCCACTAAAAGGAAGCGGAAAAAACGGATTGACCATAAATGTTTAGCTAACCCCAAGACTCTCTCAATAAGTGTTCTTGCAGGGATAACATCTTCATAATTATTGTTATCCATACTAGAAATTAATTCTTTCCTTTTCGATGACCAAAGGGCGGTGTAACACCTGAGTATAAATCGCACCAATGTATTCCCCGATAATCCCCAGGAATAAAAGTTGGATAGCGCCAAAGAAAAAGAGCCCAATTATGATTGGGGCTGAACCAAGTTGGAAGTTTTGCCAATTAACCAGTTTGTAAATAAGATAGAAAATTCCAATCAGAAAACTAATCATCGCAGAAAGAAATCCAAACATGGTCGCCAAACGAAGGGGAACTTTAGAATTATTTGTGAACCCTAACATTGCCATGTCAAAAAGGGTATAAAAATTGTTTTTGGTTTTTCCGCGTTTTCGTTTGGGTTGAGTAAATTCAATTTTGGCGGTTGGAAAACCAATATCGGCGATTAGTCCACGGAAATACGGGTAAGGATCATTCATCTGGCGAAGAATTTCTATAACCTGTTGGTCGTAACACCCAAACCCTGTAAAATTTTCCACCAGTTGAACATCTGAGATCTTCGCAAGGGATTTATAATAAAGAGTACGCAACATATAAATAAATTTTGGCTCTTTGCTGTGGGTCTTGACCCCCATTACCACTTTAAACCCCTCTTCCCATTTACCAACAAATTCCTTGATCATTGAAGGAGGATCTTGTAAGTCGGAAGCCATGCCAATTACAGCATCACCACGCGCTTGTAAAAGCCCATGGAAAGGTGAGCGAATATGACCGAAGTTGCGTGAATTGACTATCACCTTCACTCGTTTATCATTGGTTGCCAATTTTCGTAAAATTGGTAATGTTTGATCTGTTGATGCATTGTCAATATAAATATGCTCAAAATCATATTCCGGGATTTCAGATATTGCTTCAACAATCTCATTGTGTAGTATTTCCACATTTGCTTCTTCGTTGTAGCAGGGTGTAACAATACTAATTAATTTCATGCCAATCATTCTCGTTTTACAATTGAGGTTTCACGTTCTGAAAAGCAAGTATTACTTCATTATGATTCAGATCATCAAATCGTACCATTTTGCTATTTTTGACATTAATATTCTTACAAAATCGTAAATATTTCCACCGAGAGTTGCGGTCGTAAATTTCTATAATTTTTTCTCCCATGCTCTCATTTCTTGCATTATCAATGATAATAAACTCGAATTCAAAAGGTAGTGAATCTAAAAAAGCAAACAATTCCTGTTCTAATCTTTAGATATTTTCCTCTATATTCCTCGCAAAATGACGATAGCAATCAGCTCTTTTAATTTAGTTGAACATTCATGAACCATTTCGTGATGATCAGGACTCATATTCAAATCCATTCACTCATGTTTATTCAGTCAATGGTAGCATAATTTACGGTTCCATCTCCGTAAGTTGATTTCCAAAACCAATTTTAGGGTATGCATTTGCTCTAATATCAATATCCACCTCAAGCAAAAAGGGTTCTAAAGGTTTTTCCCAAAGTTGCAGCAAACCGGTTTTGATATCTTTGTTGTGCCTGATCGCTATCGCGGGAATACCATATGCCTTAGAAACCTTAGTAAATTCTGGTGCCGAGTAACCCCAACATGTAGATTGATATCGTTTGTTAAAATAACTTTGTTGAAACTGTCGGACCATCCCTAATGAATGGTTGTTTAGAACAACCATTTTAACAGGCAAATTATGGTGTCGGATTGTTTGTAGTTCTTGAATATTCATCTGCATTCCCCCATCGCCTGTAATTTGTACAATGGGTTGACCTGGACATGCAAAACTGGCGCCGATTGCGGAGGGTAAAGAAAAGCCCATTGATCCCATACCGCCGGCGGTAAGAAAACGCTGGTTTGGTCCAACTTCTATAGATTGGGCTGCCCACATCTGATTATTGCCCACATCGATAACGTAAGTTCTAGCCTGGGCTGAAAAAGCTGATAAATCATGCATGAATTTATTGGGGTTGATACCTGGCACATTTTTAATTTCCTGTGTGTCAGGCCAGGATTTTCGCATTTGATCAATTTGAGCCATCCAATCGCGGTGACTTTTGAACTTCATCTCTTTTGCGATTCTAAGCGCTTCAGTCAAGAAAACATTCAAGTCGGCAAGCACAGGGACACAACCCTTGATTCGATTGTTAATTTCCCCTTTCTCACAATCTACGTGAATGATTGTCCGCCCAGAAGATTGAAACAGTGTAAGGTTATTTCCTGTCTGGCGAATATCCAGGCGGCTTCCCAACACCAATAAGACATCGTGCTGGCCAAATGCCTGATTGGCCCACCGATTGCCGTATGTGCCAATTAATCCGACACGCAATGGATGGTTGTGCGGAAGTGCATCAACAGCCATTAATGAATTGATCACAGGGATTTTGGTGATCTCCACAAATTCCCTAAACAAATGAAGCGCACGGGCAGAATGAACACCCCCACCTGCAAGAATAAGCGGAGTGTTTGCATGATTTAGAGCATTTAATATCGAGCCAAAGTCCACACCTTCAATGGAGCCGATGTAATCACTTTTCTTTCTAACTACTGGGGTTCCATGAATTTCTGATCTCTGGACATCCATCGGAATATCGATTAGAACAGGCCCTGGGCGGCCAGATAGAGAAATTCGAAAAGCCTCATCCAGGATAAATGGAATTTGCTCAGCCGATTTCACTTTCCAGACAGCTTTTGTTATAGGGCGAGCCATACTAACAATATCGGTTTCCTGAAACCCTAACTGCCGAATTGGAAGGTCACCTTTTTGTTCATTAAGATTTACCTGTCCTGTAATGAATATGGCAGGGACTGAATCAAAATAACAATCGCCAATACCAGTTAATAAGTTGACCGCACCGGGACCGCTTGTTGCCATCACAACCCCGGGAAACCCTATAATTCTAGCCATCGCGTCAGCCGCAAAAGCAGCAGATTGTTCATGGTGCGTGCTCACCAGCTTAATTTGACCATGTTCATATGCCGAATCAATCAGGTAAGTAATCATCCCGCCAATTACTTCATATATATGGGTCACTCCATTTTTATATAGATAATCGATAATATAGTAAGATGCTTTCACGATTTTTTTCGGTTTTCACTTTCTACTTATCAAAATATTTGCCAGAAGGTTAACCCATCAACAAAATATAAACCTGCTCAAGGAAAGCGGATTCCTTCTGTCATCCTTTAATATTAGCAACTTTCTACTATTTATAATAACAAAACGTGTGTTTAAGCGCTTCATCTAAATCAACCCATCCTCGCAAACCCAATTCATTTTTTACCCGCTTTGTCGATGGTACATATCTTTCCAATGGTCGTTTCTTATCCGGTTTATTCATTATAACTATCTGCGTTTTAGGCTCAAATTGTTGGGAAACTATTTGAGCAATATCAGCTATCGTTTTGCATTTTTCACTCCCAACATTATAAGGCCGACAGGACTCGCCATGGAACAAAATGGTCCACAACCAAATAGCGAGGTCTGAAGCGTATAGATATGACCGGCATGGAGTACCATCGCCTTTGACGATAATTGGACCACCC
>Ga0172375_10005868_pt1 | contig 17484 bp, 27 predicted proteins | sample LakKiv1m_FD_114537 | JGI IMG/M metagenome (GOLD analysis project Ga0172375, IMG submission 114537) | Freshwater microbial communities from Kabuno Bay, South-Kivu, Congo - kab_092012_11.1m | ecosystem: Environmental > Aquatic > Freshwater > Lake | place: Democratic Republic of the Congo...
CGTAATCGCAGTAATAGCCTAATTCATTACGCAAAATATTCATAATTGTTTTAAAATCTTCTCCACCGTTGGAAGATAGTAACCCTTTAACATTTTCAGCTACAAATACGGACGGACGGCACTCATTAATAATTCTAGCCCCCTCATAAAACAGCGTACCCTTTTGCCCCTCAAGACCTGCACGTTTCCCGGCAATAGAGTAATCCTGACATGGAAACCCAAACGCTAATAAATCAACAGCCCCTCTGTATTGAGTAGCCTCCATCTTTCGGACATCTTTATAAAAATGTTCTTCATTGATACCATGAATAGCCATATAGCTCTGTCGTGCGAATTTGTCTATTTCAGCGGCTGCCACAACCTCAACATTATCATAGACGCGTTTTGCAGCCATCTCTACCGCGCCGATACCAGCGAATAAAGAAATCATCCTCATTTTGGTAGTTCGCTTTTATTGTTTCTTAGCTCTATACATTTACGCATTAAGACCCCCGTCTTATAAATTTTGATAGAGGATGGACGGGGGAGTGCATCCCCTACCAAAGCCTATAACAACATAATTATATTATTTTTTGGCTAAATTAGCCGTTAAATCGTCAATCCTCTCATTTAGCAGCTTATAATCTTTTTCGTATCGCTCTTGCATAGCTTTTATTTCGTCTTGCAAGAGTTTAATCACGTCGTATAAATCGGTATTACTCATTGAGCAGTGCCGATTGGTACTATCTCGCTCATGGCGTCGCGGTCTGCCATGTACTCGTCAAATGTGTATTTATCACCATTTTTTATAATCTCGCCGTCAACAAGGGTATCATAGAGCATTTTATTTGTAATGGCGCCCGTTACATTACCTACTACCATCTCCTTAAGGAATGAAGCATCAATTTTTGTTAAATTGTAATCTTGATTGAGACGATACGAAATATCCCCGCTAATGTTCATCCATTTCGCCATAATCTCTAAGGCTTTAGTGATACCCCACGAGATAGTCGCCGTCGCACTGATTAGAATAGCCCTCTCCCCGCTTGAGCGTGTCTCCATACTCTCGGCAGTTTCAGCTACCTTTTTGTCATCTGATAAGAACCTTGCTCCTAAAGAAGCCATACGCTTTACAAGAGTGTCTTTTTCGTTTGAGATGGTTGTTAAGCCGCTGCCCGTGAACTCCAGATACTCAGCGTGTCCATTTGGGTCGTTAAATATGTTTGCAGTTGAAGCACCTAATTTGATAGTGGTATCTCTTGGCATATTACCTACAAAGAAGTTGGCAGTTGGCAGTGCTGTGAAGTGCATCCCATGAGAGTGGTCAACAGCTAGCTTGAAGTGTGATAAATTTACAACTGCAATATCAAGCATCGGGGGCTTTTGTGGATTGATTGTCAATTTATCAGGCGTAATTGCTACAAAAGGGATAAAGTTAAGCGTTTTTCCGTTCATCATCGGGATTATGATTTCAGCGTCCTTCTCCCACTCTTTTTTGCCGTTGCTTCTAAAAATCTCCTGAGTATAGACCCCATCCCTTAGAATCAAAACACGGTAAATTGTTTCAGTTTCGCTCTCATACTCATTTAGCCAGCGAGTATCTTCCTCTCTTAGGATAACCATATCAAGGGTTAATACGTTGTTGATAAGCACTTCACGCCAGTTTATAATCGTTTCGCTTTTATACATTCTCATATAAGGGCGGATGTTTAAGGCTTCAACTTGAGCTTTTGTGAGTGCATCAGATGGAGATTTTGGCATATCAATTAACAATCCCGCACGCCCGACTTGTAGAACTTCACGAACTAATTCGGTAGCTAAGTCATCGATGTGCATACGAGTGAGTGTAATATCATTGATAATCATATCCATAGCAGTGGGAGCTTCAACAATCGGGAGCTTTGCAAATACTAGCCCTGTCATACCATCAAGAACACGGGCGGTGTAGTTCTCAATGACGGACGAGAGATATAAGCTCTATATTCTTTGTCATCTTGACCGCTCAAGCGTGGAACATAAGTTTCGCCCGCTTGCTTAATAGCTCTATCGCCCGCAATGAGCGTGCGGATTAATGTATAGTCATCTGTGTATTGGTTTAAATTGCGGTGTAGTGTATCTATTGACATAATAACCTACTTTATTTTAATAGTTGATATTATGCCATATTAAGAGAGATGGGTTTTGCTTAATACCCTATCATTTTTACTTTTTGTAGCGATGAGGTTATAGGGTATAAATAAGCAATAGGGTATCCGCCTGCATCGTTAAAGTCCGATGGTTCAGGGTGTGTGTTGCCTTTTTCGGGTGCGCCTGTCTTAGCGTCCCACGCTTGTTGCTCCAGAGCCTCAGTAAATCGGGGGCATAGTTTCGTATTGATTAGCAAGTTGCGCTTCTCAAACATATTATTCATGATATTAACTCTATCCATCACTGATGGATTTGAGGCGTTTGAGTAAACCATAAAGCCCGCATTGCGTAACATTTCCATGTCAGTTTGCTCTGCATTGGTTTTTCGATTATTACCGCTACTATCAGGGTAGAACTCTATATAGCGGTTTGGGTATTGGTGCGTTACATTTTCGATTATAGCCCGTGTGTCATAACTAACTATCTCATTTACGGCGATTATTTTATCGCCACGTTTAACATAGATGATAGACACGCACGCTTCTATATTCCAGTCCTGCCCGATTATAAGTGTCTCATGTTGGTCTGATGTTATGTCGCTGTGATGAGTATCACGGTTGAAATATTTATAAACCGTTCCGCTCGTCATATTGACGAAATTCCCGTTAAGGTAGGCTTCTAGTAAATTTGATGAGTATTGCGCTTTTAATGTGTCTATGAAGTCTTGAGGCAGATATTTATTGTCTGATGTTTTGGCTTGAATTAACCGTCGTGACCCGTCATTCTCTTTGACGAAAATAGCATAAGTTGCACGAAAGCCTTCGGGCGTTGTTGTGATTATGAATTGTCGCACGTTACCGCTTCGCAAACGCCCTAATAGCTTATTAAATGCTTTCATAGCGATATCGGGTTTGGTAGTGTCAAACTCATCACACAAAATAAAGGCAGCGTTAACACCCACAAGTCGCTCCACGTTTTCCATGCTCATGCAGAGGATTTTGGTTTCTTTGCCGTTAATATCTAAGAAAAAAATAGAGTTTGAGGCATTGAACTTGTACGGCACGCCCCACTCTTCAAGGGCTAATTTCATCTCTGGGATGAAAATATCACGCAACATCGGGTAAGTCGGCTCTGTGACTATTCCAGTGGAGCCAGCGTTTAAAAAAGATAGTTGTATAGCTTTACGGCATGCTGTATATGTTTTGCCGTTGCCGTAACCTCCAACTAAACCGATTATCTTCGTTTCGGTATCGGCTAATACCTCATATTGATGTGGAAGTAGTTTTACATCCATCAAACATCTTTAATGATGTTTATTTGGGTTGGGATGTTTGTTTGTTGTGCATTTGTGAGGCTAATGTCTTGCTTAGGTGCGTAACGGTCGGCTTTACCCACCGTTATCAAAGCTTGGTCTAATGTAGCTTGAGCGTGTCTGTGTTCTTGCATAGTTTCCACCTCTTCAAGCTGTATCTTCTTGCGGACGCTTCTGACATTTTCGAGTGTACCGCTAAAAACTTCATGCTCTATCTCATCGGCTATAGTGCGCTCGATTATCGCTTTTTCTATCGCTTTTATTTCTATGGTATTTTTTATGGACTTTTTTGCCATTTCATACTTTGTGCCAACTTCGACAATATCGGTGTTTGATTGACTTATTCCATATAGAATTTTTTTAACTGTTTTTGGGTCGATTTTATATTGCACGGCAACTGCGTTATAGGAAGAGAATATCCCCGCTTTCCATTCAGCAATAATCTTGTTTTTTTTGTTGGTTGTTAACGCCACTTACTCCGTCCCCTCAAACAGACTATGCACTTCCCGCCCGTTTTGCTTTATGGGCTTATTTCTATCTAACTTGACAATTTCGCCTTTTATTTTGCCCCGTTTTACTGATATCCAAACTCTTATATAAGTTGCCGGCAAAGATAAAATATTGTCGATGGTAGTGGCATATCGCTCTAATCTCTCTATGTCTCGCCACTCTTCAAGGTCGCTTTTGATTCTACTCAGCTTCTCTTCATCTTTGTGATGAAAATGTAAAATTTCTACAAGCAAGCTTAAATCATCATTGCATATTTCAGCTAAATCAATAAAATTGCAATATAGCTTACTGACCTTTGTCACTTAAAACCTTTTGTAAAAAAACTAACAGAAGCCCACGAGAAAGGTTTAAAAACTTGTGAGCTTCTGTTAATTTTTATACGAGGCAAGAAGACAGAGCATATAACCCTGCTTTTTACTAGTGTAATTATACCTTTATTTTATTAAAAAACCTACGAATAATATAAATTCTTGCGTAACTAATCACAAAAAATATTATCGTGCTTAGTGTTGCAACCTCTTCCGCACTCCAAACCTTGGAGAGCGGGATTAGTATATAAGCCACGACTAACCACCCAACAGCCACTCCTATGGCTTGATTTGCCATCGCCTCGTAATGGCTATGCTTTTTGCTTTGGCTCAAAACAAGCTCCCTTTCGTCATTTCCTCTTTGTTACAAAATAGTTTCTCAATAACTTTATTGTTTTTTGTGGCGCATAGCGTACTTCTATGGCTCAATTCAAAAACGCAAGGCAAATCAAAATCATAGCTACTAACATAAATTTTGTAGGGGCTATTCTTGACCCACTCTAAAAATGCGTCGTGGTTGATGCCGCTTTGATACTTTTCGGTTCCTTTGTAGGGAATGTCGCAATAAATAACAGTTTCGTTTGGAGGTGTTTCTATTTTTACATCTTCATAGCTTAGGTTTGTTATTTGTAAACTTTCCAGCCGATCCAGTTGTTGCAGTTGTTCCAGCCGATCCAGTCGCTCCAGTTGTTGCATTCGTTCCAGTTGTTGCATATCGTTTCGTCCTAAACTGCTTTGAATAATCCTCATAACCTCCAGCCTTCTGCCTTGAACATTATCTTTACTCAAATAATTGTCATTGATATAAAACCCCGTTAATTTCTCAAATTCTAATCGTGATTTGTCGCATCTATTGACTATTATTTCATGCAGTAGCCTTTTTGACTCTTCTATATTCTTACTAAATAAATAATCCATTTGATTATTTCCAAAGCTCCAACAAGTCTTAATAAGCCCACTCTTCCAGCAGGTACCATTTTTATACTCATGGAAAGCTGTTCTATCTACCCACTCGTAAAATTCGGGCGTTATTCCATCGGCTCTAATTTTTATTAACAGATTTACAACAGCCTCGTTAAATTCATTGTAGTAAACTTTTTCAAATCGTTTTCTTTTAAGAGCCTCAAAGCTCATAGCCCCACCGCCACCAAATAAATCATAAAAGTATTTAGCGTTCGGGTTGCTTGCCGCCATATAATCCACTAGCTCTTTGGCTATCTTTCTCTTGCTTCCCATGTAGGAAATTCCTAAACTCATTTGTTAGTTGTGTTCAGTTAAGTATCTAACTATCTCTTGAAGCGGATATACAACCCTGCCGTTTTTAGATTTACTATCAAGCTTTTTGTAACCTGCACCAGTTTCTTGTTCTCTCATTCTGTAAAGAGTTGCTAAAGATACATTTAGCACTTTTACCACATCACTTTGTTTTAGCACCGCCCCGTATTGAGGTAACATTAAACTATAAAGCTCTTTTTGTTCGTCTGTGAGTAATTTACTCATATTTTTTTTCCTTTTTTCGCTTTGATACGGAAATTATATAGTGATATAACTTAATAATAAATAAAAAAATAAAAGGATAAATAATATAATTATATCCATTTAAATAAAGTTTAAGATAAGCTATAACCCCGCAGGGTAGGGAACAATCTATATTATTATTATTATATATATTATATTATATATATACTATATATATACCTTAATCCTACCTTAAAGTCCCCTTAAAGCCCTATTTTTAGGGCTTTGCTTTTTTTTCTTCATCTTTTTTTTTAAATTTCTATATATGTCTATAAGTTAAAAAATGAATATAATTATAAAATTTCCAAAAAAAGCTCTGAAACGCCCCACTGCACGGGGTTATATTTTATAAAACCACTCCGTATAAATTAAATAAATTAAATATAATTTCAAAACTAAGCTAAAAAAATAAAAAATATGTTAAACTTCTAAAAATTAAAAACTAAAGAGGCAACACATGGAAAATCCATTTTTAGACCCAAAAAACCAAATCAGCATAACGGAACGAATCAGAGAGGCGTTTGACGGCAAAGCCAAGGGTGACACCTTCGAGATACCTTTTTACGGGTTTAGCTGTGAGTATGTGCGCGCCGCATTACATACCGCCATGGCTCCCATCTACAAATACAAAACACGCTCCGCAAAAGACAAACTCTTTGTTTTAATCGTTGAAGAGAAATAACAATGTTGTATCGTGAGTTCAATGACAATGGGTATCCTGTATTTGGATTGCACGGAACTACAGCCAACGGCGGATGCGAGTGTCTCAACCCCAAGTGCGAGGCATTATTTAAACATCCAAAAACAAGCGCATGGCAGCACACTCCCATTTGGGATGATGAACAGCTTGAAGTTATGGAGCTAACAGACGCTTTTGCGACTGGATATGGGGTTCTGTGTAAGGGGCTACTGGTTATCGATGTGGACGCACGAAACGGCGGGTTAAATTCTTACGAAAAACTAATAAGAGACTGCCCCGAAGTTTTGCAAGCAGGTATGATTGTCGAAACTGGGAGCGGCGGAGGCTCGAAACACCTGTTTTTCAAAATTTCTCCTGATCTAAAGTTACATCAACACCTCAACGAATTCAAGGGAATCGATTTTAAATCTAGCGGTTTCGTAGTAGGCGCTGGAAGCAAACATAAAAGCGGAAATTTTTACAAATGTGTTTATGGTTCGCCCGATGAAATAGAATACGCTCCTAAAACGCTTTTAAGTATGCTAGAAATCAAAAACGAGGTTAGGGGCATACCAAACCATGGGGGGAGCGATTTAATCGTTTCTGAGGCAGATTTGGTAGAAATTCTTGATTATATACCGAACGACACCTCTTTAGAGTATGACGACTGGATTAAAATCGGTATGGCTCTCCATGAAGCCACAAGCGGAGGCAGATTTGACCTATGGGTTAGTTGGAGCCAAAAAAACCCTAAGCATGACGATAGTCAAATGTTAATGAAATGGAAGAGCTTTGGAAAAAATCCAAGCAGATACACTGTAGGCACGCTTATTCACTTAGCGAAGGAAAACGGCTATATCTTCAAACACACAATCGATGAGGTGGAATTTAACAGTAACATCGACTGGAGCAAGAAAAAGCCTAGTTTTGATGCACATAATCCGCCCCACTTGGCGGGTAGAATCGCAAAATGGATTAATAGTCGTTCAATGTATCCAAGAGAGAATTTAGCAGTTGCAGGGGCTTTGATGGCTTTAAGCTCAGCTGGTGGACTTAGATACCGTGGAGTTAATGGAATTGCAGGGAATTTGTTTTGTTTCTGTGTGGCTGGAAGCGGAACGGGTAAGGAGAGCATACTACAAAGCTACACGCTATTAATGCGTCAGGTTGGCATAGTCCAAGCCGTCCACGGTGGCATAAAGTCTGAGCAAGAGATAAGCAGAAATATAATCGACCATCAAGCAGCATTCTATACGATAGACGAGTTCGGCGAAACTTTAAGCAAAATTCAAGGGGCTAGAAAAAAAAGCGGGAGTTCCTCATACCTTGAGGGAATTGTTGGTGCGCTGATGGGTATCTTCTCTAAGAGCAACGGAATACACCTCATCAACAACGACTTACGCAAGCAATTTCGTAAAGAGCTACAGAACGAAATAAGCAACATCGAGAAAAGAATAGCAGAAAATGAACCATACGCAAATGACGAAATGCGTCTTAAAAGTCTTAGAAAACAATTTGACGATTTAGAAACTGGAATTATTAACCCGTTTTTAAATATTTTAGGTTTTACTGCGCCAACAAAATTCAATTCTCTTTTAGATGAAGATTTGGCTGATAGTGGTTTTATGGCACGTGCTTTAATCATTCGTGAGCTTGATGATAATCCAAGGTACAAAGATGATTATATAGATTTGGATATCAAAAAGGATGAAGAGTTTATAGCATTGTCCCAAATCTTAGCTAACTTGTACTATGCCGGAACTACAACATCAAGTGGAAGGGTAGAGCTATTAGGGAACACGGTTCAGCTGCCCGTTAGTGAAAAGTGCAAAGCACTACTGAATCAGATTAGAGAAGAGTTTTGGGAAATGGGCGAAACTCAAAAGGAAAACCAAGGATTTGTGGCTTATACACGACGGGGGGCAGAGATGGTTAATAAGCTTGCGTTGGTTCTAAGTATGGGGCAGATGGAAATAACGGAAGAATCCATTTTATGGGCTTTTGAGTTCATCAAAAGAGATATGCAAGATAAAATAATGCTAACATCTGCAAACAATACTCACGATATCGCCGAAGCCTTACTCTCAAAAATTAGAACGCTAATTGACGAAAAAAACGGCATAACAATTGCAGTTTTGAAAAACAAACTAAAAAAATTTAAAGAAGATTCTATCCAAAGCGCAATAAACCACTTAGAAAACAAAAAAGAGATAATCGCAAAAGAGACAAAACCAATGAGAGGTCAAGCAAGTATTAAATACTTTAAGCTATAAATTAATAAATTTATAAGTTTATAAATAGTATAATTTCTATACCGATTAAGATTAATTAACCTTGACCGAGTAACAATGTGAACTCTTCCGATTTAAGGAGAAGAGGCTCAAACAAAAAAGGATAAAAAATGAGCATCTTAGATTCAATTTCTAAGCCAACCGATAGACCCATCATCGCAACCTTTACTGGCGATGCAGGTATGGGTAAAACTAGCCTTGCGGCAACATTCCCGAAGCCTATTTTTATTAGAGCAGAGGACGGGTTGCAATCCATAGCTATAGAACAAAGACCTGATGCTTTTCCAGTAATTAAAAAAGTTGACGACCTCTGGAACCAGCTGAGCGGGCTTATCAACGATAAGCACGAATATTTAACTGTAGTAATCGATTCTGTCACAGCGTTAGAGCGTTTGTTTATTCAACATGTAGTCGATAGTGACCCGAAGCAACCAAAGAGCATTAATCAAGCTTTGGGCGGATACGGAGCGGGACTTCAAGCAGTCGCAGGAATGCATCAAAGATTACGCAAAGCGGCGGGGCTACTGGTAGATAAGGGAATGCACGTTATCTTCATTGCGCACGCCGATACAGAAACAATAGAGCTTCCAGACAACGACCCATACACCAAATACAGTTTACGCCTTGGAAAGAAGAGCGTGGCGCCGTATGTGGATGATGTGGACTTGGTAGGATTTATCAAGCTTGAAACATTCACGACGGGAGACGGCGAGCGAAAAAAAGCGATGAGCGATGGAACAAGAATCCTTGTCACTTATGCGACAGCGGCGAATGTATCAAAAAACAGATACGGAATCGAGGCGGATTTGATAGTTAAAAAAGGCGAAAACCCACTATTTGACTATATACCAAATCTTAAAAAATTAATCACAAAAAAGGATAAATAATGAGCGTGCACTTCTGGAATATAAAACCGACTGAAGAAGAGAATCTGGGTAACTTTGCCATGAATTCAGAGATGGAGCCTATACCATCAAAAACACTGTGTCTTGCTTTCATCGAAGAGGCAAAATGGGACGACTATGAGGGCGAGGAGTATATATCTCTAAGATGGAAAGTTTTGCAGCCGGCAGAATATAAAAATCGGGTTATTTTTCAAAAAATAAAAGTCTATGATAAAGATGACAAAAAAGCAGATAAAGCAAAGCGTATGTTGCTGGCTATTGACTTTAACGCAAAAGGCGGATTAGCTTCAAGTGGAAAGATACCTACAACGGAAATGCTACAGAGCAAGCTATGTAATAAGCCGATGAGCATTATGGTTATGGTGTGGTCGATGGAAAACAGCCAAACGGGCGAAATGAAAAAGGGCAACTGGATTAGCGCAGTAAGCCCTAAAAATGCAGACCAACCAACGAGAGTTGTGCCCGTAGCTGTCGAGACTGTTTCTATGCCTGATGAAGACGAAGTGGAGATGCCGTTTTAATGCAAGTAGAACAAAGAAGCCCCGAGTGGTTTAAACAAAGAGAGGGGCGCATTACCGCCTCATCTGTTGGTGCAATTATGGGATTAGCTCCTTATTCAAAGCGTCAAGATGTCATGCGCCGTATGGTTAGAGAATATTACGGATTAGCATCAGAATTTAAGGGCAACGCAGCTACTGACTGGGGAATTTTCAATGAGAATGGCGCAATAATGGAATTTCAAATGGAAACGGGTTTAACAGTCACGCCCGCCCCGTTCGTGCCGTACAGTGAGCGTTATGGAGCTTCGCCAGATGGATATACATCAGACGGGAACATAATAGAGGTTAAATGTCCTTACGGTTTAAGAAATGGCGAGGGCGAATTTAAGAGCATATCGGAGCAACAACACTATTACGCTCAAATCCAAATGCAAATGCTCTGTGTCGACAAACAAAAATGTTTTTTTTACCAGTGGCAACCAACAAAAACAAAACTAGAAGTCGTTAACAGAGACGACGACTATATAGCAAGCATGCTCAAAGAGTGTGATTTGTTCTATGAAGCGTATGTGCAAGAGCGCGAACTTCCAAATGCTAGAAAGTATCTTGATAATGAAGATATAAAACTTGATGAAATGGTTTTAAAATATCTTGATTTAAAAGAGCTAAAAGATAAAATCGAAGAGGAAATGAAACAGATTTTAAATGGTTTAGTAGTTTTAACAGATGAAACACCAACAACTATAGCAGGGCACAAACTTTACAAGATAGAGCGTAGCGGGAGCGTATCTTATGCGAATGTTGTAAAAGATTTGCTTCCAAATGTGGATTTGGAGCCTTATCGTGGCAAACCATCTGTCTCGTGGGCTATCAAGTAGATAGATATGCAACTACTAAGACCCTACCAGAGCGAATGTGTATCTACTTGCATTAAACACATTATGAAAAGCACTCTTCCTATAGTTGCAGAACTTGCAACTGGGGCGGGAAAATCCCTAATTGTCGCGCAAATAGCGAAAGAGGTTCACAGACTGAGCGGTGGCAAACATATACTATGCTTAGCTCCGAGTGCGGAACTTGTGCATCAAAACAGAAGCAAATACTTAGCCACTGGTAACCCCGCTTCTCTCTTTAGCGCAAGCGCTGGAGGTAAATGCTTAAGGCATCCTGTAGTTTTTGGGACGCCTCAAACTGTCGCTAACGCTCTTGATAGATTTGGCGACCGTTTCGCAATGGTTATCATTGACGAGGCGCACGGGCTAACGAAAAGTGTTAAAAAAATTATAGAAACATTTAGAGAAAAGTATCCAAAGCTTAGAGTTTTAGGGCTAACTGCGTCGCCCTTCCGAATGGGTACGGGCTACATCTACGAGGTGGATACACACAATAAGCAGATGTCGGCGGAAGTCGCGAAAGAGCCTTATTTTTATAAGCTTATTTACAAGATAACAGCTGGTGAGCTTATAAATATGGGCTTTTTAAGCCCTCCTATAATCGGCGAACTTGGCGGCGAGCATTACGACACTTTACACTTAGAGCCAAACAAATTAGGTAAGTTTGACGCCAAGGAAGTGGACAAAGCATTTATCGGTCATGGGCGTAAAACTGCCTATATTGTGGCGGATGTGGTAGAGAAAAGCAAAGAGCGTAAGGGCGTGATGTTTTTTGCGGCAACCATAGAACACGCCCACGAAGTCTTGGCATCGTTGCCAGCGGGCTTAAGCGCGCTAGTGACTGGTGAAACTCCCAAAAAAGAGCGTGAAAATATACTAAAAAATTTCAAAGCCCAAAAAATAAAGTATCTTGTCAATGTAGCAGTTTTAACCACGGGGTTTGATGCCCCTCATGTAGATGTTATCGCACTGCTAAGAGCGACCGAGAGCGCGGGGCTACTCCAGCAGATAATAGGTCGAGGTTTGAGACTAAGTCAAGGAAAAAAAGATGTTTTAATTTTAGATTATGCACAAAATTTGGAGAGACATACCCCCGAAGGAGATATCTTCAACCCAAAAATAACGGCAAATACTGGAAGTGGTGGAGGTGCGATATTAGAGCAAATTTGCCCAGATTGCCAACACTCCAACTCTTTTACTTTGCGTAAAAATGAAGAGGGATACAAAATCAACGAAGACGGATATTTTACCGATTTAATTGGTACCGTCATCAAAACAGACGAGGGCTATCCGCTACCCGCACACTACGGGCGAAGATGCACGGGTTATGTTAAGACGGGTAAAGCCGTCGAAGATTGGGGCAGATGTTCATACCGCTGGAGCCTAAAAGTTTGTGAAGCGTGCGGTGCTGAGAATGATATCGCAGCTAGAAAATGCACACATTGTAAAGGCGAACTCATAGACCCAAATTTAAAGCTAGTGTTGGAATTTAAAGCCCTAAAAAAAGACCCGAGCAAAATACAGATTGATGAAGTGGTAGATATGAAGTCCAGAAGTACACTAAGCCAGAAAGGAAACGAGTGCCTAGTTGTTGACTTTGTAACGCCGTACAGAACTTTTAAAATATGGTTACAAAAAAAACCGCAGAGCGCAAAAGCTGCCAGAGATTTGGAGATGCTTTTTGAGACCCAAGGCGACATAAAAACCGTCGAATATGTCAAAGAAGCAAGCGGCTTTTATAGGGTTTTGTCTTACAACAAACCAACACAACAGGAGCCTACAATATGAAAGACACAGAACACATACATCAGGTCACTTTTGTGAATTGGTTTAGAGCTAATTTTGAAGAGTACCTTATTTTTGCTATCCCAAATGGGGAACTAAGAGCGATTAGTATTGCACAGAGACTAAAAGCTGAGGGAGTTACGAGCGGTGTCCCAGATTTGTGCTGCCTACTGCCCGAAGGACAAGCATTGTGGGTGGAAATGAAAAAAGCCAAGGGCGGCAAAGTATCTAAAGAGCAAAAAGCTATCCACGAGAAAATGCGAAAATTAGGGCATATTGTTACTGTTTGTAACGGATATGAAGAAGCTATGCAATTTTTAAAAGAATTTATCAAAAAACCCTTGATTAAATAAAAAAATAAATATATAATATTGCTATCAAAAGAAAAAAGGATTTAAAGATGGGAACATACACCAAAGAGGAGCTAGTTCAAATGCTAGCACAACAGGGGATGTTATGAAATACACAAAAGAAACTGCTCAATACCTAAGGCTGTTGTGCTTATCAAGACCAACGCTTACAGTCGGAGAGTTTGCAAGGTTGTTAAGATGAAAAAAACAATATCAACTGTACTATTGTCATTAACATTGCTTGCAGCCGAAAGTCAGCATAACTTCAAAGCGGTTAATTTCTATGGTAATACCATAAAAAATGTACAGCTGATATTTGAAGATGACAATCATACAGCTACGATATGGTATCATGGAGTACGGTTAAATGGTAGTTTTATGATTGTAAACTGCAAAGCTCCAGAGAAATTTTGCTTAGTCAGGAGTGATAAATGAGCGAGGAATTATATGTTATTGTGATGGGAAGTGTGCTGCTGTTTTTAATAAGTGCCGTAACTTGGAAGATTATTATACTCTGGAAGGAGGACATAGATGACTTTACAAGAGTTTAAACTATGGTTTGCTAGATGGGAAGTTGAGGTAGCAGAGCTATCTCTTGAATATACAAAACTTAAAATAAAGGAGAAGAACTTTGGTAAAGTATTTCTTTGAAGCAGAAGTCCAGAAAGACTGGAATTATGATTATGATGAAGACGGGAACTGTGTTCCTTATTTCTCTTCAATTACAGTTAGTTGTGAATATACTGATAGTGTTACAGATGAAACACTATCTATGCTTATTGAGTATGTAGAAAAAGAGCTTCTATCTCTTTACGACTTTATAGGAGTGATAAAATTTTTAGGAACAGATTTAAGTATTGTTTCTGATTTAGATTTTGAAATATAAGGATAAATAATGAAAGATTTCACTAAAGAACAAAAGGATAATAAAAAAATGAAAGCACTTGAATTATTGCATGAACAAGCCACAAGCGGACAACTAACATTTAAAGAGTATCAAGAACATCTAGTTGCTATATCAGAACTAGAAGCACTACAAGCAAGAATTAAACAATTCGCAACTATTGGCACATGTGGTGAATGCATGTTTTGGAAAGATGACAGAAAATGCCCAATGGAAAATTATGAAAATGTTGCTGAAGAAAACTTTTGCTATAACTTTTACCCAAAAGGGGGTAATAAATGAAAAATTTCATTATAGTAGAGTTTGATGATATACCAAATGAATAACATCATCCCGCTCTCGCATATTCAGAGTTATTTTCCAAACATATCGCCGGAAAATGTGAGTGTAGCAATGCACATTTATAGAAAAAAGGGCAAAAAAGAACCCGATTGGTTGATAAAAGTACCAAACAAAAGGGGGCATTTAGTTGAACTCAAAGGCTTTGAGAGATGGGCAACGCTTGATGAAAGAATTAAGCACTATGCGACAACAGATTTGTATTGGCTGTTTGTTGCGATGGGCTTTAATGATTATAGAATGTCGAAATTTTTTGCTTCTCGCTCAAAGTATTATAAGACAGTGTCAACATGGAGTGATTTTTTTGCTTGTCGTCTGTTTATGAGAAGTGACGAGCAAGGCTATAGAGTGCTATACGAGCCTACCAGAGCGACCGAGTTCGTGCGCATAGGCACTAAATATATTTACCTCCTCAAAAAGTGGGGTAAATTTGAGATTAAAGATAAGGACGTATTCGGTGTTGAAAACGTGCAGATTTAAAAAGCATAAGCACAGCTGGAAAAAGCTTGAAGAGATAAGGCAAAAATTTAAAAACTACTGGGAGCAAAGAGGTTTAAAATGACAAAGATATGGATAGAAGAGAAGATAGCTAAAGTCTCCAAAATGGGATTTGACGAGCTGATGGATTACAAAGAAGAGGTCATTAGCTCTTTAGTCGATAATCCTACAAAGTTCTTTTTGTATGACATCATAGATGAAAGACTGATTGCACTTGACGCACAAAGTGCGGCAGTTGCGTATGATGATAGTGATTTCGACCTTGTTGGAGAGTTTTAATGAAGAGTTCAGGCTTTAAAAAAGATTTGTTAGTTGCTATGTTTTGCGCTTCATTGATTACCGTCAGCCAAGAAGACTTCAATGATGATGAAGTTATAAATGTAGATGTAGATAGTGAGCTTAATGCGATTATAAATCAGATTGCAAAAGATATTCAAAAGACACTTAACACTGCTCCTTTTGAGGTTCAAAGATGGATAAGACGAAAGACTGAAACAGTAGTCCCCTTAGTCTTATCATCCATTGATACAAAAGTCATTTCGCTTGAAACTTTAGCACTATATGTTTTATTTGTAAATTTCATAGAGCGTAAATACCCACTTGATGAGGATTTGAAGTTTTTAGTATCTCGCTATGACTATATGGACTTAGCCGAAAAACTAAACGAAACCGCACTAGGGCAGGTTGAAGAAGAAATGTTTAAGTTATCTTATCTGATTTTATCAAACCTTAGATAGAAACCATTTTCGCAACATCACGAAAATGGTATGAGGCTTATTTTAAAAAAAGCTCTCTTTCTGCATTTCTTCTCTTTGTTAGACCCGCAAGTTTTTTACCGTTTACTTTATCCCACTTCAAAAACTCTTTTGAAGCACCATTAATTTCGCTGTTGTTAAGTTTTTTGAGAAGCGTTGATTTTTTGAAGTTGCCTATACCTACATTGTATGTAAAGCTTACAAGCGCATCGAATTGTTTTTGGTTTACGGCTATTGTGACATACTTGTTTATAGCATCTTCATACTCGCTTAGTGTCTCTTTTAAAAGTTCCTCTGCTTCAAAATACGAGATACTATCGTCTCTCATGCTAACCGCACATCCGTCTGTATATCTTGTACTTCCATAGCCGATGGTGGCTACGCCTGCGGGACAAAGATAAGGCTTTGCACTAAAACCCTCAAATGTAGTTATAAGCTCTATTGCTTTTTGACTTGCTCTCATTTACAGACCTCGCTATTTCGTCTCAGCTCTTCAATACAAAGCCTCATCTCTCTGATGATCTCTGTGTATGTAGCACTCCTTTGAATGATACATTCCGTATCTGGCACTATGCACTTTTGAGGCACTTTAACCTCAGTAAATCTATCAACATAAACTATTTTCGGCTCGGGTGTTGAGCATCCAACCAACAAGAGAGCCGCTCCTAAAAATATAACTTTTTTCATAAGCCGCTCTCTTTAATGTTGTCTAACATCTCTTTTATGTCATCACACTCATTGCTTTTGATGTCTATCTTTGGTATCTCTTTGTAAATGACTTTATAGCGCACGTCCGGTGGTTGGGCTTTAAGCTCTCTTAACTTCTCTTCTTTTGATTTAATGTTTATTGATTGAAGCTCTATAGCCTCGTTTTGTTTTTTGAGAGAATAAGTACATACACTTACACTTGCTTCCAAGTGAGCAAGAGTAGTTTTGTAATTTTCTATTTCCAAGTCTCTAACTATGAGTTCGTCTTTAAGAGAGCTGATTTGATATTCTCTTATTCCTATCATAAAAAGCACCACCGCGCTCAAACCTAAAAGCAAATTCATTTCTACCCCTCTCCTTTATCACTATATCTAATCAAAAACGCTCTTACTCGCTTACCAAGCATAGCCACGACATCGTACTCAGGTAGTTCATCTTTTGTACGGATGGAGTAGATATTCCCGATAATAGAATAAACCTCGCTCAAAACTAAGATGTTTATTCCAACAAGTAGAACTGTCTTAAAGTCTGCCCCTACAGCTTTCGCACCTATGGCTAAAACTATAGGAATTAGAAGCAGAGAGAGCTTTGACAAAATCCCATACTTCATGCGATTTGAAGTTATGGGCTGGTTGAGCCTGTGGGCTTTTGCAATTCCCGTGACATAATCAATTATGAGTAGCACACTAAACAAAAAGAACGCTTCGCCGCTAAGCCCTAAATAAGTCAAAAGACCGCCAACGCACACGGTAAAAAAATTAAAAACTATTTTGCCGTAACTGGTTACAGTTGCACTCTCTGAAATCATCGATTGCCTTTATATTTATTTATAGCGTATTTTGTCATCTTCTTTGTGTATTTTACCCAACACCCTACACTGCCTCCAAACGCTATATAGGTAGCATGAAACTTACCTATCTTACTTTTAAGACATAGATAGAACTTCCTCGTGCTACACGTCTCATCATGTTCTTTACAGCAATCGGATATTTCCACCCCTACCCATCTCTCTGGAAATAATGTGCAGTAGTCTTTACTCATATTTTGGCATTCCAGCTAGATACTCCGCATCTGTTGGCACAGTGCCAGCGTTTAGCAGTGTATAGTTGTAATTGATTACAGC
>Ga0172375_10005869_pt1 | contig 17483 bp, 13 predicted proteins | sample LakKiv1m_FD_114537 | JGI IMG/M metagenome (GOLD analysis project Ga0172375, IMG submission 114537) | Freshwater microbial communities from Kabuno Bay, South-Kivu, Congo - kab_092012_11.1m | ecosystem: Environmental > Aquatic > Freshwater > Lake | place: Democratic Republic of the Congo...
GAAGGCGGCGAGCGCGCCGAGCCAGATTCCGGACGCGTAACTGTTGGCGCCGAAGAACGACCAGTCATCATAGGTCGTCGATCGGTCCTCGTTATTGGGCAGGGCATCGCCGTCCGAATCCTGCGACAGCGTGTATGCCATCATGTCGCAAATGGCCGGCCACAGCCGCTCGAGCTCCTTGCGGTCGTTCGTCCACTGGAAGTTGCGAAGCGCCATCATGACGAACTTGGGATTGAGATCGGTCCATTTCTTCGACGTGGTCCCCGTCTTCGGATCGTCGAACCGCAGGTTGCCGAGGTCGTGGTAAACCCGCCCGCGGTCCGCCGGGTGCTTGGTCTCGGCGAACAGCGCCATTTCGGATTTCTCCAGTTCCGGGAAGAACAACGCCGTCGCGATGGAGGAGTAGAAGCGCTGGTCCAGCGTGCCCATCATCGGCCCATACGGGGTTTCCATCAGAGAGTAGCGGCCGTCCCGCGCCCACAGCGTGTTGGTGCTCAGCACGTAGAGACTGTTGATCAGCATGTCGGACAGCCAATCGGGAAGGGAACTCTTCGTCACCGTGTCGTGCCAGCGGTCGATGCCGGCGAGGATGGCGGGCTGTTGTGACATCACCAACTTCGCCACCTCCCGCGCTGAGGCGCAATGGTTGGCGTACTGGTGACCCTGGTCGCATATCCCGGCTTGCCGTCCCACAGCCTCGGATTTGCCGACCTTGTACTCCGGATAATGCCACGCGAGCACCCAGGTGACGTTACGCTTCTGGCCCGGCTTCAGCGAAAGACGGCACGCCATCGCCCCGGTGTACTCGCTGTTCGAGAAGAAGTAGCGGTTCCACGCATCGGGAGGAAACGAGCCGCGGTCCTCCAGTTGATTCAGCACGTTACACGCTTCCCACGTGTTGTACTTGGCGGCCGTCACTTCCGCATCGGCCGGCGCCTCGACGCGCAGCACGTGCGAACCGGTCTGGTTCGGCCGGCTTCCCGGCGGCGAGAGGAATTCCAGTCCCACCAGCCGGCCGCCTTCTTCGATCTTCGCAATGTTGCCGCGTTGGTCGGGATAGAGACCGTGCATGCACCCGGCGATGTTCTCCCAGGAGAAGAGCAGGGTGGCGCTGGCTTTCGTTCGCCCGCGATTCTCGACCGTGAATCGAAATACGGCCGCGGGCAAAGAGGACATCCTCATGTCGCCGGGCACCACGGTGCCGTGTGCGACCAGCGACACCTGAACCGGCAGGTCCTTGCATCGGTAGGTGAGCCGGGCCGAAGGATAGGTACCGACATAGTCGATGCCGCCGTTCCGAAGCAGCAGCTCGCTGCCGGTTCGACCGGCCGGCAACGTTGTGCGCGTCTGCAGGAACCGTGCGCCGCCTCTTCCGCCGGCGGTTGCCGCCACGGCCAGGAAGCTGCCCGGCAAGAACTCGATGCGGTCGTTGCGGTGATAGTTGTTTGTGGTTGAGAAATTGGCCAGTCGGCCGTCCGGCAGGATCTCGATGCAGCCGGTGCCGATTCCGCCGAGCGGGACTCCGTTGGTGCCGGTGGCGGCGGTACTGTTCTGGCCGGTGGACAGGGGACTGGTGGGTCGATCCAATCGCATGAGTCGTTCTCCGTCGTTATGCCATCACGAGGCGCTTCCGCTTCCGGGCGGACTTGATCTCCAGCATGATCATCTCGATGCTGTCGCGCGTGCTCTCCGCCGTGCAGCGTTCGTTCGGGCGCTTGCCCTGGATGCATTCCACCAGGTACTGCATCTCGTTCAGGTAGGCGCTCGACGTGGAGAGGGCCGGCTTCTCGCGCTTGCCGTCCGCCAGGTTGATCACCTGAAGCGACTGATCGGGCTGGAATCCGTAGTCGATGACCGCCTTCTCGAACAAGGCGCGGAAGTTCATTGTGAAGCCCGAGTACATCCAGCTGCCGCGCTGAGTCACCGTGGCGCCGTCCGGATAGTCCCACACCGACGTCACGTCGTCGTAGCCGCCCGTCTTGCCAATGACGCCGGCGGCGAATACCCCCGCCGGTTTGCCCATCGCGTAGCGGACCCAATCGGCGTCGTGCAGGTGCAGGTCCAGGATGGCGCCGCCGGACCGTTGATGATCGTTGAACCAGTTCTCCGACGACCACCCGGCGTAGCCGCCGATGCGTTCCATGATGAGCGAGTTCAGCTTCCCGTACGTCTTCTTCTCGATGGCTTCCTTCAGGAACTCGTATTCCGGCCAGAAGCGCAGGCACTGTCCGATCAGCAATTCGCGGTTGTTCGCGTCGCGCGCGGCGATCATCCGGTCGCATTCCTTAAGCGTCAGGGCCATGGGTTTCTCGCTGAAGACGTGGCAGCCGGCGTTCATGGCCAGGATGGCGAACTTGGCGTGCAGGTCGGTGGGCAGCGCGGTGACGACCAGGTCGAGCTTCTCCTTCTTCAGCATCTTGCGGAAATCCGTGTAGGTGCGGCAGCCGGCGATGTCGCTGGGCTTGCCTCCGCCATCGAGGTTCGTTTTGACTTCGGCCGATGTCAGTTGTTCCGGTCGCTTGTCGCACACGGCCACGAGTTCCACGTCCGGCATGTGAATCAGGTTCCCGGCGTGCATGTGTCCCAAGCCGCCGTATCCGCACAAACCGACCTTGAGTTTCATGAAGGGTTCCTTCCTTGTTGAATCGTCAATGCGCGGTATGGTTGTCAGGGCTGGGACGAGTGTCAAGGGAATAGCCGGGACAATCCTTGCTTTCCGTCCTCCGCCGGCTCATAGTTCCCACCAGTGGGAAGCGCCGCGTGCGCCCTAAGTCCGGTGCCGTGGTCCTGCGGTGCGTCAGACCGCGCCGCAAGCATTCCCGAAACCTCTGTCGCGAATACAGGCGTTGGCGATCGGAATGAACATGAACCACCCGGAGGAGATTGTGACCCAGGCGCTTGACCTGATTGCGGGGGCCGAATATGCCCTCACGTTCGGCCAAGCGTTTCTGTGGATTGCCGCATGGTATATCGTTTTCCAGTTGTGGAAACTGAAATGGGCCTTGCTCGTCATGTGGGGCGACATCATTGATTTCGTGCTTATGTTGTATCAGGCACGACACCATTTCATCGGGTACCCAAAGACGCCGTACTCACCGACTGCCGCCATGATTGAGCTAACCATCGTCCAAGTCATTAGTTTGGCAGCCATCGTTCTCATCACGGTGGGCGCAGCAATGTGCGTGAGATTCCTTCAGCTGAAATGGAAAGAAAGGGTCGCCAACACAATGCCGCAGGATACGGCTCGCAAGCTCGCGGACCAGACGCCGAACGTTCGACAAGGCAGGAAATGACAACCAGAATCGTCACGCTAGGTCTTGTGTTGAGCATCGCCACTGCTACAGCGGGATGCGTGCGAGAGACCACAAAGCAGGAATTGATGGACATCTCTCAGCGGGCCCAGATGAACACCATCGCCACGACGGTCTTCTACACCGGAAGCGACGCGGCGTACGATTACTTCTACCTGGACATCCCCCTTGGCCGGAATGATGCCTGCAAAGTACCGAGATCAGAGAATTCAGTAACAAACCGGATGGCCGTCACCCGCAAACGGGCTTCATGGATGGTTTTCGCCCCATTCTCGATGACGTCGCTGACAAACGTGATCACTATCCAGGAGGGGACGAACGTTCTGATCGTTGTCCCGGGATTGAAGATTCAAGAAGAACGAAAGTCCGAACAAGGTGCCATCCAGGGACACTCCTGTTGTACGCGGCACATCTGGCGGCGGCTGAGGCCAGCCGCCCTCCAGGGGAATCATTGACGTCTTCCGCTTGGAGGGCGGTCGGCCTCGACCGCCGTGCGCTCAACTCAGAATCATTCCGGTGCGCTTCGCTTGTACTTCCGCTAGCACCACTTCTTTGCGAGCCCCTCAAGCCCGGCCCGACCCAGGTCCTCCGGACTTAGGACGATGTGGAACTGGACATCCGCATCGAACACGAGAAACCAGGAGCCATATTAGGGACACCTTTAGTGCGCCTGTAGTCCGCGCCACGCTCTGTCGCGACTACAGGAGTTCGCACAGAAGAAAGGTTTGACGGATCAATCTGATTGCCGCAATATGTACGCAAATACGTACATGTAGGAGGAGTGATGACAACACTAACTGCAACCGATGCACGTCGCGGGTTCTTCGATGTCGTCAAGGGGGCAACAGACAAGCACCAGATTTACAGGATACACCACCGTCGTGGCTCTGTGGTGTTGATGGCAGAGGATGACTACGACAGCATGATTGAAACCATGGAACTGCTATCTACGCCAGGGTTCCGGCAGAGCCTGAAGAAGTCAATCGAGCAGATGCAAAGGGGTGAGACGGTCTCGTTTGAGGAGGTGTTCGGAGAGAAGCCGTGACACCGTACGCCATCCGTTTCACGAAAGAGGCTGTCAAAGACGTTGATAAACTCCAACCGCGGCTAAAAGAAAAACTGCGAGTCGTTCTCCGGGAACAAGTGGCTCCGAACCCGCGATGCGGAAAACGGCTGGTCGGTGACCTTGCTGGCTTCTTTTCGGTGAGACTCTCCTACAAGGACCGCCTCGTCTACTCCGTAGATGACGACAGTCGGACAGTTTTCGTTCACCGGGCGCGCACGCACTACGGAGATTAACAGGTACCGCGAACCATGGCGGAAAGGATACGCGCGCAAGCTCTCGCACCTGACGCTGGGCGTTCGGCAAGGCAGGAACATCATCGGGGCACACCTGTAGTGCGAGCCATATCTGGCGGCGGCTGAGGCCAGCCGCCCTCCAGGGAAATCGTTGCCTTCTTCCACTTGGAGGGCGGGCGGCCTCGACCGCCGTGCGCTCAACTCAGCATCATTCCGGTGCGCTTTGCTTGTACTTCCGCTAGCACCACTTCTTCGCGAGCCCCTCAAGCCCGGCCCGGCCCAGGTCCTCCGGACTTAGGACGATGTGGAACTGGACGTCCGCATCGAACACGAAAAACCAGGGTTCCGCAAAGACCGGCACCTTGGATGGATTGTCCACATTCACGACCATGATCGCGCCCCGGTGTCCGTCGTATTCCGTGAAGTAAGTGGCTTCCGGTTTCGTTTCCTCCAGAATCTTCTTCATCTTCTGCCCTATCGTGCCGTCCTTGACCGCCGCGTTGAACTTGCAGTGTGGAATCTTGACCTGCATGAGCATCCTCATCGTGACCTCCTTACGCATTGACCTCGTTGCGTTCTGTTCGCGGCTATCGGCAACCGTCCCGCCAAGCCGCCCTTTCTGCCGCATATACTGCCTCTCCATTCGGGAACCGCCTATCGGGAGAAACCATGATTGTGAATGTCGCAATGCCCTACGCAGCCGCGCGGTGATCCTTTGCCGCTGGGCCGCGGTCAGCCGGAGCAGGATGTATTGACGTGGATACGGCTACGTGCTACGTTGTCTTACAGTTGGGTTCAAAAAAGGAGATGGATGTGACAACATTGACTATTCGACTTCCGGAGCCGCTGCGCGCGGACCTGAATAAGTTGAGCCGCCAAGAGCACAAGGCAGTCAGCGACATCGTCCGCGATTCGCTGCGCCGGCACGTGGCGGTTCAGCAGTTCCGCGCCCTCCGGCGGCGAATCCTACCTTTTGCTGAAGCGCAGGGCCTTGTAACGGACGAGGACGTCTTCAGAGCCTTGTCATGAGGGTGATTCTGGATGCCAACGTGCTGATCGCGGCCGTCGCCGGGCGCGGTCTCTGCGAATCCCTCCTCGAACTCTGCCTCGAAGAGCACGAACTGATTGCCTCCGAGGAGTTACTGGATGAAGTGCATCGCAACCTGGTAAAGAAGATCAAACTTCCGAACATTGCAGCCCTCGATTTCTGCCGTCTGCTGCGGAACAATGCAACCATGGCGAAGGCGGAGGCTGTCCCACCGGGCGCGTGCCGCGATCCCAAGGACCTGCACTTGCTCGGTCTATCTGAATCTGCCGAGGCAGACTTCTTGGTCACGGGCGACAAGGATTTGATTGTATCCGGATGGCAAGGCTCTGTGACGATTGTAACGCCACGCCAATTCTGGGAGGAATGCAGACGGGCATAGGGTCGCAGCCGGATCCCCGCGGCCTGACCTCGGCCTGACCTCGCCCTTGCCATTCGCGGGGGTGACCTCTACACTCCGGCCATGAAGTCACCCGACCGTCGATTCCACTACGGCTGGATCGTTGTCGCCATGGGCACGCTCGTGGTGTTCGGCGCGCTGGGGTTGGCCCGGTTCGGCTACACCGCCGTTCTGCCGGCCATGCAGGTCGGGCTGGGGATGGACAACACGCAGGCCGGGGCGCTGGCGACGGCGAACCTCATCGGCTACCTTCTTCTCTCCATCATCGGCGGTGCGCTGGCCACGCGGTTGGGGCCCCGGCAGGTGATCTCGGTGGCGCTGGTTCTGGTGGGAGTGGGCATGATCATGACCGGGCTGGCCAAGAGCTTCCCGCAGGCGGCGTTCTGGCGCGGCGTTACCGGGGTGGGGAGCGGGGCGAGCAATGTGCCGGTGATGGGTCTCCTCTCGGCCTGGGCGGTCACCCGGAGGCGCGGACTGGTAACCGGTATCGCCGTGGCGGGTTCGTCGGTTGCGCTGATCCTGGTGGGCCCGTTTGCGCCGGACATCCTGGCGGCGTTTGGCGAGAACGGCTGGCGCATGTGCTGGTTCGTGTTCGGCGGTGTGGCCATTCTGCTGGCCGGTGGGGCGTGGCTCATTCTTCGCAATCACCCGGCCGACATGGGAGTGGCTGCCCTGGGCGCCGACGGTACCGAGCCGCCCGCGCCGCCGCCGGCGGCGAAAGTGCAGTGGGGGCGCGTCTACCGGGCGCCCGCCGTGTGGCACCTGGGGCTGGTCTACGTGGCCTTCGGATTCTCCTACATCATATACATGACCTTCTTTGTGAAGCGGCTCGTGGCCGAAGGCGGGTACACGGCGGCGGCGGCGGGCGACCTCTTCATGATCATGGGCTGGTTCAGCCTGCTGTGCGGGGTCGTCTGGGGCGCCGTGTCAGACGTCATCGGCCGGAAGGGCGCGCTCGTCATCGTCTATCTGATCCAGGCGACAGCCTTCGCTCTGTTTGCGCTGTGGCCGACCCGTGCCGGGTTCATGGTCTCCGCCATCCTGTTCGGGATCACGGCGTGGAGCATTCCGGCCATCATGGCCGCCACGTGCGGCGATATCCTGGGGCCCCGCCTCGCGCCGGCCGCGCTGGGATTCATCACGCTGTTCTTCGGTATCGGCCAGGCGGTGGGGCCGAGCGTGGCCGGCGCCATGGCCGATGCCACCCATTCCTTCGTGTCGGCATTTCTGCTGGCCGCCGGCGTGGCGCTGCTCGGCGCCGTCGCCTCGGCCTTTCTTCGCCCGGCATCCACCGGCCACCGGCCGGCCCCTTGACACTCCGTAGCCTTTCCGTCTTGCTTCTATGTTTCGGTCCGCTATGGTAGGCAAGTGAACCGCCGAATTCACGAGAGAGGGGATATAGATCTATGACGACCTTCAATGAATGGTGGAGCCACCTGTCGTCTCTCAACCATGCGTTCTTTATTGCCGCCGGATTCTTTACGGTCTTCTTTCTGTGGCAGTTGATCATGGCCATTGTCGGCGTGGGCGGGGGCGATACCGACCTCGATTCGCACGCGGAGCACGCGTGGGAGCATCACGGCGGGGATGATGCATCACAGACCGTGATGGCATTCAAGCTCCTCAGCGTCCGATCCATTCTGGCGTTCTTCACGCTGTTCACATGGGCCGGTTCGCTCTACCTGAGCAACCACGTGTCGGTGACCCGCTCCCTGACCTATGCCATCCTGTGGGGCACAGCCGCCTTGGTTATTGTCTCGCTCCTGCTCCACATGCTCTTCAAACTGACCTCCGCGGGGGCCGCCCGAATCGGCGCCTCGGTGGGAGTTGTCGGGTCGGTCTACCTCGACATTCCCGCCGGCGGGGCCGGCGAGGTCCGCGTGCTGTGCGGCGACACCGTAACGCATTTCAAGGCCAGGCTTTCGGGACCAGACGCCCTGAAAGCCGGGGCGCAGATCCGCGTGACAAAGGTATTGGATTCCAGCACCGTTGAGGTCGAAGTTGTAAACACCGCCAAATAGAAGAACGAAAGGACACCATGAACTCGATTCCCAGCTCAATGATCTATCTCGCGCAGGTTGGAAACGGGGAGGGGTCAAGCCCCGCACTCCTTATCCTTGGCCTCATTCTCGCGGTGGCGGTTATCGTCATCGGAGTCTCCCTGCTGCGCCGATACAAGCGCTGTCCCTCGAACAAGATCCTGGTCATCTACGGAAAGACCGGCAGCGGAGCGGCCAAGTGCATCCACGGCGGCGCCACGTTCGTGTGGCCGCTGGTTCAGGCCTATGACTACCTCGATCTTGAACCGTTCGTGATCCCCATCGATCTCACCAACGCGCTGTCCCAGGAGAACATCCGTGTGACCGTGCCGACCTCCGTGACGGCGGCGGTGTCGAACCAGCAGGGCATTGTGCAGAACGCGGCGTTTCGTCTGCTCGGTCTGACGACTCAGCAAATCCAGACGCAGGCGCAGGATATCATCATCGGCCAGATGCGCGCCGTCATCGCCACGATGAAGATCGAGGACATCAACCGCGACCGGCAGGCGTTCATGGGCAAGGTGAACGAAGCCGTGGCGGTGGAACTCGAGAAGATCGGTTTGGCGCTCATCAACGTCAACATCCGCGACCTGGACGATGAATCCGGCTATATCAAGGCGATCGGCCGGAAGGCGGCGGCGGAGGCCATCAACCAGGCCAATATCGATGTCGCCGAGCAGGAGAAGATGGGGCAGATGGGGGTTGCCACGCGGCAGCGCGATCAGCGCGTGGCCGTCGCGGCGGCCATGGCCGAAGCGCAGATTGGAGAAGCGTCGGCCGACCGGAACAAGCGGCAGCAGACCGCCAAGCTGGACGCCGAAGCGGTGAGTTCGGAAACCGAGGCCAATGCCCAGAAGGCCAAGTACCGCGCCAACCAGAAGGTCGTCGAGGAAGAGTCGCGTAACCGCGGCGAAACGGCGGCCAAGGAAGCGGACGGCGCCATTCGTGTCGCCCAGGAAAACGCCCAGAAGAAGGCCGAAGACGCCCGCGCCCTGCGCGAACAGTCGCGCTTGAACGCCGAGATGGTCGTTCCGGCCGAAGCGGAAAAGAAGCGCATCGTCATCGCGGCCGACGCGCAGCGAGAACAGTCGATTCTCATCGCCAACGGCCAGGCGGCGGCGACCCTGGCGAAGATGACAGCGGAAGGAAAAGGTATCCAAGCTGTGCTCGACGGCAAGGCGGTCGGATACAAGAACCTCGTCCAGGCGGCCGGCGACGCGCAGTTGGCCACGGCGCTGCTTCTTATCGAAAAACTCGTCGATCTCGCGAACGTCCAGGCCAAGGCCATCCAGGATCTGCCGATCGAGAAGATCATCGTCTGGGACGGCGGCGGCGAAGGCGGCGGCATGTCCAACCTTGGCAAGAAGATCATGGGCGCGCTGCCTCCGATGCACGAACTGGCCCGGCAGGTGGGACTCGATCTGCCCGAGTTTCTCGGCAAGATCGGCGGCGGCTCCAAGCCCGCCGGCGACATCCCGACGGCAGAGCCCGTCCGGCCGAAGGTAAAGTAGACGTAGAGTTGCTGAGTTGGCAGGTTGTTGAGTTGCCTGGTTGACCCAGATGCTGGGTATCAAAGGTGGATCGCTCGCTTCAGCCTTCCTGAATCTATGCCGGAAATCTGCTCACACTGGTATAGGTCGCTCTCCGAGTGTCTTCCCGCTTCGATATTCGGCGTTCGATGTTGGTTGTTGGGCGTTCAGTTCCGGTGGTCTGTTCTTTACGGTACCACCTCCACCGTCACCGGCGCGGTGTAGATCGTTCCGCCCCAGACGGGCGCGCCTTTGCCGTCCCGGCTCTGAACTGTGACGTTCACATCCTCAGCGTAGATCCCGGTGATCGTGTACGTGCCGGGCTTTGAGGTGTCGAGCCCCAGCGCCTTCAGGGACTTGAACACTTCGCCCTCGCGCCATTCCGGAAGCGCGTACGGCGTTCCGTCCTTTACGTCGACGGGGTGGGGCGCGTTCTTGGTCCACTCTGCCACCTCAGCGCGTCGGAGGAGCGTGGTCTTGCCGTCCGGCGTTGTCACTTCGAAGGCGTGATTGCGATAGCCGTTGGAGTACTTGCCGTCCCATACCGCCACGTACTCGGGCTCGGCAGCAAATTCTCGCCCATTGCCCTTCCGATGATTCTTGAACTGCAACTCGAACCTGGCCCGAATATCCTCGCCGGCCTTGACCTTGACGTTCTCGGGCGTGATGACCGCCTGCAGACCGTTCACGGTATCGCCAGACAGCGGCCCAAAGGAGGCCGTCCACTCCAACAGCGCCTTGTCACCCGTGGCGCCGCTGTTCGTATCGAACGTGAACACGGAGACATCCAACGTGGTGGATTTCGGCATGACCACGAACATGAAGTTCCAGGCTGGAGGTCTTGTCCTCAGCAATTGATTCGTCGGGGTAACATACGACATGACAAGATCCATCCGGGCATAGGCGCTGGAATTGGTGAATTGCCGACAGTCGAACCGATGGGCATCATCGCCGCGTTCGAAGATGCCAAGCACGATGCTCTTACTGAAGTCAGGCGATGCCTCCAGCGCGAGCATCTCCCGGACGAACCCGAGTGTCGCCAGGTCCTTCTGGACTTGGGCCCAACGGTCCTGCGTACGGATTAACAAACAGCCGCGTTCCCCGAACTGGTTGGCCGCCTTCCTGGCTCCCTCTTTGAGCGAGCCTGAGAACAGGCCCCGCGCCTCGCCCCAGGGCGAGGGCAGGGGATCCGCCGCATACCCGCGCGCCGGCGCCAGTAACGACAACATGATCCCCACAACCGCTACAGTTGACTTCATGCTTCCTCCCTTTCCCCGTATGACGTTTCTGCCGCGGCGAATCTTCAGGAAATGTCGACTGTCGAATTCTCAATAACAAAGTCTCAAGTAACCCTGAAACTTGGCTGTTGAACATTCGACATTGGACATTCCTGGCCCGTCCGCTATGGTGCACGGCCATGACACCACCTGTCGAGCTTTTGGCGCCTGCGGGCGATCCCGAATCGGGCTATGCGGCGCTGCACTACGGCGCCGACGCGCTCTATCTCGGGTTGCCACGTTTTTCGGCCCGCGCCGAGGCCGTGAACTTCACGACCGGTGACTTGAGCGAGATCGTCGCCTATGCCCATGCCCTGACCCCGCGCCGGCGTATTTTCGTCACCGTCAACACCGTCATTCTCCAGAACGAGCTGGCTGAAGCGGTCGACCTGCTCATGGCTCTCGCGGACCTGGAAGTGGATGCCGTCATCGTGCAGGACCTGGGCATCGCCCGCATCATCCGACAGCACATCCCCGAATTGGCGATGCATGCCAGCACGCAGATGGCGGTCCATAACCTGGCCGGCGCGCAGGCGCTGAAGGACCTCGGGTTTGCGCGCGTGACGCTGGCGCGCGAGTTGACCCTGAAGGAAGTGCGCGACATCACGGCCCGGTGCGGGATCGAGACCGAGACCTTCATCCATGGCGCGCTGTGCTACTCGTACAGCGGACTGTGCCTGTTCTCCTCCATGATGCGAGGCCGGAGCGGGAACCGCGGCCGCTGCACCTATCCCTGCCGCGACTTCTGCCGGGTCGAGGCGCGCCTGAAGCCCGGGTTCCCGTTCTCCATGAAGGACCTGTCGCTCGGCGGCCACGTGAAGGACCTGCGCGAGGCCGGGGTGGCGAGCCTGAAGATCGAGGGGCGCAAGAAGAGCCCGCTCTACGTGGCAACCGTGGTCAACTACTACCGGCGCATGCTGGACGGGCACTTGAGCTCCGGTGAGCGGAAGGAACTCGAGTCACAGATGAAGACCGTGTTCTCGCGTCCGTGGACCCCGCTGTTCATCGACTCCGCCAAGCAGCACGATGTGGTCGATCGTGACGTGGTGGGCCATCGCGGTGTCGAGATCGGCAAAGTGGAGACCGTCTACCGCCCGGGGCGGGGCGACGATACGGTGCGGTTCAAGAGCGCGCGGGCCATTGAGCGGCATGACGGGTTGCAGATCGATATTCCGGGTGCCGAGAAACCCTACGGATTCCCCGTCGACGATCTGCGGATCCTGGCCGAGGGCGGCCGCGCCAAGTCCGCTTTCGAAGCGCCGGCCGGCGCCACAGTGGAGGTGCGCCTCCCGCCGGAGCACCCGCAGATTCCCATTGGCGCCACCCTCTACTGTTCTTCGTCACAGGTTGTGAAGCGAAGCTATCCGTACGACCGCCCGAAGCCGGCCGAGTTCCGTGTGCGGCGCCGGATGGACGTGGAGGTCGAGATCAAGCCGGATTCGCTGCGCGCCCGAGGTATCGTCAGGGCGCGGAACGCGCAGGAGACCGATGTCACGGCGGAAGCGACGGTCGCCGGAACCTTTGCGCCGGCGAAGGATCCCACGAAGACCGAGGCGGCGGTCCTTTCCTCCTTCGAGAAACTCGGCGACACGCGGCTGGAGCCCGGTCGAATGGTGTCCCGCAACCCCGACAAGCTGTTCGGGCCGGTATCGATGCTGAACGATCTGCGCCGGAAACTGGCGGCGGAACTCCAGGCGGCCCTCGATCAGGCGCTTGCCCGGCGTACGAAGGATATCCAAGGCAAGCTCGCGGTTCCAGGCGACCCGGCGACGACCGCGGACGACCATTTCGCCTGGTCGATCAAGGTGGACAAACTCGCGCATCTGGCGATGCTCGAGGCTGATGACTGGCGCGATGTGGGTGAGATCGTCGTGGATATCTCGCGTGACGACGGGGCGACGATTGAAGCCGGGTTGGAGGCGCTTGCGGAGAAGGTTGGGAAGGACCGGATACGCCTGGCCCTGCCCGAAGTAACGCGGGCCGATGAGGAGCAGGAGCTTCGGCGCCGCATCAGTGTGCTGCGAAAGGCGGGGTGGGGGAAGTGGCAGGCGTCGAACGTGTCGGCCTGGACATTCCTCGCCCTGAGCGCGCCCCGTCTTCGGGACGCGTCGAACGGGGTTGCGCCGGTGGCCCAGGTGGATCTCACCGTAGACTGGTCCGTCTACACACTCAATGGCGAGGCGGCCCGCGCCATTCTCGATCGGGGCGCGCGCGGCTTCACCTTGTCGCCGGAAGACACGCGCGAGAACATGCAGAAGCTGCTGTCGGAGTTCGGCGACAAGGCGACGGTCATCGTGTACCAGGACACGCCGTTGTTTCTCTCGGCATCCTGCGCGCATGCCAGTCTGGCGGGCAAATGCCAGGGCGGGGGTGCATGCCGCGAGGAGCATCTGCTGCTCAAGATGGCGGGCGGCGAGACCGTGGTGGCGATCCAGGACAATTGCAGGACGATCGTGGTGAACGAAGTGCCTTTCTGCCTTGCCGACCGGCTGGTGGAACTGCGCAAGATGGGCGCCCGGAACCTGCGTGTTGACTTCATATGGCAGACCTACACGCCGGAAGAGGTGCGCGATTTGTGGCGCCAGATCCGTTCCGGCCGTACCCCGCCGCCGGGCCACACCGCCAACTTCACGCTGGGCCTGGTGTAATGACGCTCCCCGCCCCCGTTGCGTCAAATAGAAACGACACCGAAACCGGAAGAAGAGGATGAGGGTGTTGCGTCATAATCATGACACCATACTTAGTAGGTGTTTGACAGCCGGTCTCGTCCAGGTCGAACCATGGCCCGCCGCACACTACCCAATGTGGTTAGTCCAGTCATGGGGATACCCCCCTTTACTTATGGGGCTTACTTATAATATGGGGGCCATGGCCCGAATGCCATAAAGTCTACTGATTCGGGAGTACAGCGGAGCAGCACATGTGACATTTGAGACATAGATTTCTGCGTTAACGCGCAGATCGCTTCATCTGAAAACCGCGAAGTTTCTTACCACGAAGCGAGACGTGCGGAGACGCGCCCCATCTGGGGCGCGGCTCCCTGTTTCGTTGTTTCGTGGTGGGGCTTCGCGGTCCCTCAGATGAGGCACGGGGCTTGGAGTTCGCGCCCTTTTTTTTGGGCGGAACGAACGCGATCTGAACAAGAGCAGGAGGACGACTATGAAGGCAATTCTTCGTTCCAGAGGCGTCTGGCTGGCAACGCTGGCCGTTGCCGCCTTGGGAGCTGGTATCATCCTGGCCGCGGTCTTCGACGAGAACACCGACTGGGAAGCGGTGTTCGACAAAGATCTCTACAGCTACTACATGGCGCAGGAGGTCCAGAGCCTCGACGAGATCATCAGCGACTTCGAATTTGAGCAGGCAATGTACCTGCCTATTGCCGTCCCGGACCCGGAATTCATTCACTTTCAGAGCGGCGGTATTCTGCCTTTCGATCCCAAGAACTTTCCGGTCGCCTTCTGCGAGGGCCTGGTCCCCGTCGAGGAGGGAGCCATTGTCATGTATCCGATCACGGTCTATGAGGACCCGAAGACCCGCGACCGGATCGTCCTCAACGCGAAGAATGAGGCAATCGGCGTCGTTCCGGCTGCCAAGGACTACGACCCCCAGTGGTACGTGACGGATCGATACCCCGCGCTTGTCGCCATGGGCGGCGACTACGCCGACTGGCTCGTCGCCATGTACGATCCGAGCCGCATCGTCATCACCTACAAGCTCATTCTGGAAGACGACCTCATCAAGCTGGTCTGGAAGCAGTCCATCGAAGCGGCCGCGCGAGCCGAGGATGAAGGTGGCGGCATGATGAAGTCCAGTTGGAGTGGCGGCACGGTCACCAACCTGAAATTTGTCGCCATCGACAACTCGACCAACGGGGCCATCGAACTGACCATCGCATGGCCGCAAGACGGGCTTGCCACCAACATGGTGGATTTTTTCGCCTGCACGAACCTTCTGGAACAGGACTGGGTGATAGCCCTCACGACCAACGTGGACCTGAGCACAAACTCCTTCTCGTGGGTGGACGAGGCCGCGACGAACTTCACGGTTCGGTTCTACGATTGCTGGACTCTCGACGATACGGACGGGGACGGCATCAGCGACGGGCGGGAGAAGCGGCTGTACGGCACCGAGCCCGGCGACAACGATAGCGATGACGACGCCCTGGCCGACGGGACCGAGATCAATGTCACGGGAACCGATCCGCTCAACTGCGATACGGACGGCGACGGCCTTGTCGACGGCTATGACGGCTATCGACTCTTGACCAGCTATACCAACGGCATCGATGCGAACACGAACGGATATGTCGACGGCGAATACGACTACGGATGCAGCCCCACGAACTCGGACAGCGACAGCGACTCGTTCCCGGACGGGTTCGAGGTCGCCTGCGGATCGGACCCCACCAATGCCGCGTCCTTCCCAGCCACGTTGTCGGGGAGCGTCTCCTACTCCGGCGGCCAGACCGGCGCGATCCACGTTATCGCCGTACAGAGCAGCACATCGTGGTCCGAAACGCGATCCGCGATCATCGACGCGCCAGGCGCTTACGCGATCTCCAATGCGCCCACGCTCAAGAGCTACTGGCTCAAGGCCTACCGCGATTCCAATGCCAACGGCAGTCGCGACGCCTGGGAAGCCTGGGGCGAATACGTCTCGAATGCCGTATCGGTCGTCACGAACACCACGGGCCTCGACATCGCGCTCGCGGACCCCGACCTGGACGGCGACGGAATGCTCGACTGGCAGGAGATGTCCATTGTCAACGCCAACACCAATGACGCCATCGAAACCGTCGACCATGTGTTCGAGTGGGCGGACTTCGACGGAGACGGCGTGTCCAACGGCGACGAGATACGGCTTGGAACCGATCCGAACAACAGCAATTCGGTTCCGCCGGTCCTGCGCTTCAGCGCCGCCGAGATCACCGTCTCCGAGGCGGCTACGAATGCCGTCATCGCCATCACCTTGCTCCCGGCTGCGACCGATACCGTCCAGGTTGCGCTGTCAGTCGTCGGCGGGACTGCCAACAACGGTACGGACTACGCATTCACGAATCAGATCGTGACGTTCTCCGCCGCCGAGACCAATCGGAACATCGACGTTCCGATCTTCGTAGACGGACCGGGAGAGCCGACCGAGAGCATCGTCTTCAGGCTCGGCGCGATCACCGGCTCGGCAGCGATGGGGACACCGATCCAGACGGCCGTCTGGATCACCGACAGTTTCGCCGATTCCGATAGCGACGGACTCCCCGATGTCTGGGAAATCCAGTTCTTCGGGAATCTCGCCCAGGGGGCCGGAGGCGATCCCGATGGCGACGGCGTGAACAATCTGACGGAATTCAGGCAAGGTCGGCACCCGATGGCGGGGGCCGTGGCCGACACGAACAACGTGCTCAAGCTCAACGTGATTACACCGCTGCGCTAGCAGCGCGGGGGACTACTATGAAGAACACTGACACACGAGGGAAACGACGGGCGGGTATCCTGGCGGTACTGGCCGTGATAGCCGTGCTCGGATCGCCCCATGCTCTGACCGCCGCCGATTCGACCGACACCCAAAGCTGGTCTGGCGATCCGCAATGGGTCGCGCTCACCAACGACATTCAGATGGCTTACGACGCCTTCAAGCTGCGCTACCGGGCGTTCTGGTCCAGCCAAAGCTCGCTCACGCCTAGTTTCATCCATCCTTACGACGACTACAAGCAATTGGCGGACGCTATTGACAGTCTGGCCGTCCATTACGTTGACAGCACCAAGGCTGACGGAACCGGCAGTTTCGAGACCTACCTGGCGGACACGAACAACTGGTGGATTCCGTACTACACGGTTACCGGCCTCCATGCGTCGGCCGGATTCACCAACTGGGCGGGGCCCGATCCCCTGCACCTCTGGATGTGTGTCGACCATTCCATTCAGACCCAGGTGTGGGCGTGTCTGGAACTGCTGCAATGCACCAGCCGAGGCGCATCGTTCTATTGGGACGCAACAAACGGCGTCAACGGCAAATATGCCTATGTGCAGGAATACCAGTACGCAGACCTGCTCACCGAGCTTCAGAACGACTGGGATGCCAGCGCAGAAACCAATGCCGGCTCGTGGACCCCTCTCGTTCACTACAAAGCTATCGAATGGGACGACAACTGGGACCGTTGGGAGGGTGAAGCCCGGCGCGACAAGAGCTACGTCCGGGCCGTGAACATGTGGACCGGCGTCTCCCATATCGTTGACTTCTACTCCTATGGAGCCTATCCAGAAGGCGACTCCTTCAGTGCCCATGACCAGAATGTGAGCACGAATCCGACTCTTTTGTTCTCCGAGGGGCCAACGACCGACTCGACGGTTCTGTCTTCCACTCCGATTGGAGATGTGAACTTCGCTACCATGCCGTCTCTTCCCGGCGGTGCGACCAACGGCAGTTGCGGCTTCGTTCTTCATAGCTACATGCTCGAAGCCGTCGTGTGGTGGGATTTCCCCGCCATCCCCGCTCCCACGGTCTACGCCAACGCCGAGGATGTCGACACCGACGGAGACGATATTGTCGATCCAGGGCTCGACCTGAACGGCCTCGGGCCCCTGAC
>Ga0172375_10005873_pt1 | contig 17467 bp, 13 predicted proteins | sample LakKiv1m_FD_114537 | JGI IMG/M metagenome (GOLD analysis project Ga0172375, IMG submission 114537) | Freshwater microbial communities from Kabuno Bay, South-Kivu, Congo - kab_092012_11.1m | ecosystem: Environmental > Aquatic > Freshwater > Lake | place: Democratic Republic of the Congo...
ACGGAGAACAACATGGAACACACCCTGCCCGCCCTGCCTTTCGCCAAGAACGCCCTCGCGCCGCACATGTCCGAGGAAACTTTTGACTACCACTATGGTAAGCATCACCAGGCCTACGTCACCAACCTGAACAACCTGATCAAGGGCACCGAATACGAAGCCCTCGAACTCGAGGCCATCGTCAAGAAGGCCCCCGCCGGCGGCATCTACAACAATGCCGCGCAGGTCTGGAACCACAGCTTCTTCTGGAACTGCCTGAAGCCGAACGGCGGTGGAGTCCCCGCCGGCGCGCTGGCCGCCGCCATCAACAATAAATGGGGCTCGTTCGACGAATTCAAGAAGGCCTTCCAGACCTCCGCCGTCGGCAACTTCGGCTCTGGCTGGACCTGGCTGGTCAAGAAGGCCGACGGCTCGGTCGACATCGTCAACATGGGTGCCGCCGGCACCCCGCTGACCACGGGTGACAAGGCACTGCTGTGCGTCGATGTATGGGAACACGCCTACTACATCGACTACCGCAACCTGCGTCCGAAATACGTCGAGACCTTCCTGAATAATCTCGTCAACTGGTCTTTCGCGGAAAAGAACTTCGCCTGAACGATTTTCAGATGATATTTCTTGATAATAAAGACGTAACACTCGAAATAAAGTCGTAAATTTTCACGATCCAGCAAATAATAAAGTCGTAACAAGCTATGGGCACCGTAAGGTGCCCATTTTTCTTGCATAACGTATTGTGTTTATTGGCATCTCAGCGCCCCACGCTACCAGCCAGCTATTGTTTTGGAGCATGCTACTATTGCTCCGTCATTAGCTGGGCCGAGGATCGGCGGTTTGGCACTACAACCAGAACAACAAGCGCGGGAGGAAATCGACCGCCTGCTCATCGCGGCAGGCTGGCGCGTGTTCGACATCGCCGAGGCCAACATCCACGCCGCGCGCGGCGTCGCGTTGCGCGAGTTCCCACTCGAATCCGGCCATGGCTTCGCCGACTATCTGCTCTACCTCGACGCCAAGGCCGCCGGCGTCATCGAGGCCAAGAAGCAGGGCGCCACGCTGACGGGCGTCGAGGCTCAATCCGGCAAGTACGCACAGGGCCTGCCGGCCGCGCTGCCGGCCTGGCGCCGTCCCTTGCCCTTCCTCTACGAATCCACCGGCATCGAGACCCACTTCACCAATGGCCTCGATCCCGAGCCACGCGCCCGGCCGGTTTTTGCCTTCCACACGCCCGAACTGCTCGCCGAGTGGCTGCGCTATGGCGGCAGCGCGCCTGCAGGTGAACATTGTGCCGCCTCGCCAGCGCCGACTTTCCTCGCCCGCCTGCGCGCCATGCCTGAACTGGTGGAGACCGGGCTCTGGCCCGCCCAGGTCAAGGCGATCCGCAACCTGGAGAAATCGCTCGCCGCCAACAAGCCGCGTGCGCTGATCCAGATGGCCACCGGCAGCGGCAAGACCTTCACGGCCATCAGCTTCATCTACCGCCTGATCAAGTTCGTCGGGGCGCGGCGCGTGCTGTTCCTCGTCGATCGCGGCAACCTCGGCCGCCAGACCAAGAAAGAATTCGACCAGTACGAATCGCCCTACAACAACTACAAGTTCGGCGAAGAATTCATCGTCCAGCACCTCACCAGCAACACCCTCGACAAGACCGCGCGCGTCACCATCAGCACCATCCAGCGCATGTACTCGATGCTCAAGGGCCGCGAGCTGGCCGACGAGGACGACGAGCATTCCACCGAAGAGATCGAAAGCCTGTTCAAGGAACCCGAGCCGATCGGCTACAACCCGGCCATCCCGATCGAAACCTTCGACATCATCGTCACCGACGAGGCGCACCGCTCGATCTACAACCTGTGGCGCCAGGTGCTCGAATACTTCGACGCCCACTTGATCGGCCTCACCGCCACGCCCAACAAGCAGACCTTCGGCTTCTTCAACCAGAACCTGGTGATGGAATACGGCCACGCGCAGGCCGTGGCCGACGGCGTGAACGTCAATTACGACGTCTATCGCATCCGCACCGAAGTCACCGAAGCCGGCGCGAAGGTGGAAGCCGGCTACTGGCTGGAAGTGCGCGACAAGGAAACCCGTGCGCGCCGTGACTGGCAGCTCGACGACGACTTCACCTACGTGCCCGAAGAACTCGACCGCAGCGTGCAAACGCCCGACCAGATCCGCACCATCGCCCGCACCTTGCGCGACAACTGGCAGCGCGATCTCTTCCCGCAGCGCAGCGAACTGCCGAAAACACTGGTCTTCGCCAAGGACGACAACCACGCCGAAACCATCGTCCAGATCCTGCGCGAGGAATTCGGTCGCGGCAACGACTTCGCCCAGAAGATCACCTACCGCAGCACCGGCAAGACGCCCGAGCAACTGATCAAGGAATTCCGCACCAGCTATTACCCGCGCATCGCCGTCACCGTGGACATGATCGCCACCGGCACCGACATCAAGCCGGTGGAAATCGTCGTCTTCATGCGCAGCGTGAAGAGTCGCAGCGTCTTCGAACAGATGAAGGCCCGTGGCGTGCGCGTCATCAAGGACGCCGACCTGCGCGGCGTGAACCCCGGCGACCACATCAGCAAAGACCGCTTCGTCATCGTCGATTGCGTCGGCGTGTGCGAGCGCGACAAGACGGATTCGCGTCCTCTCGACCAGAAGAAGAGCGTGCCCTTCGAGGCGCTGCTGCAGGCCGTGAGCCTCGGCAACGTCGAGCCCGAGGTACTTTCCAGCGTCGCCGTGCGCCTCGCCCGGCTCGACCGCCAGCTCACCGAGCCCGAGCGCGCCAAGGTGCTGGCCACGGCCAACGGTCTCGACCTCAAGGATTTGGCCGGCTCCATCGTGTCGGCGCTCAACCCCGCCGAGGATAGAAGCCCGCAGGAAGCCGAAGCCGCGCTGCGCAACGCCGTCAAGCCGCTGGCCGACCCGGCGCTGCGCCAACTGCTCGTCAGCCTCAAGGCGCAGAAGGAACTGGTGATCGACACCGTGACGCAGGATCGCGTCATCGAGGCCGGCTATTCGGCCGAGGCGCGCGAACGCGCGCAAGGCATCGTGCAGAGCTTCGAAGCCTTCATCGCCGCGCACAAAGACGAAATCACCGCCCTGCAAATCCTCTACAGCCGCCCGGTGCGCGCGCCGCTGAGGTTCGAAGACATCAAGGCGCTGGCCGACACCCTGCACGCCCCGCCCCGGCTGTGGACCGAAAGCCAGCTCTGGCAGGCCTACGCTGCGCTCGACCAGGCCAGGGTCAAGGGCGCCAGCGGCAAGCGCATCCTCACCGACCTCGTCAGCCTGGTGCGCTACGCCATGCATCAGGACAACGAACTCGTGCCCTACCCCGAGCGCGTCGCCGCCAACTTCAAGGCCTGGATCGCGCAGCAAGGTAACGCTTTCACCCCCGAACAACAGCATTGGCTCGAAATGATCCGCGACCACATCGCCGCCAACCTCGGCATCGACCTCGACGACTTCAACTACGCACCCTTCGTCCAGGACGGCGGCCTCGGCCGTGTGCATCAGCTCTTTGGCGAGAAACTGCCGCTGGTGATTGAGGAATTGAATCGGGAGTTGGTGGCGTGAGAAATTGGCCAATGATTCCGCTGGCAGACGTGACGACAAAAATCGGCAGTGGCGCGACGCCGCGTGGAGGCGAAGCGAACTACAAAACCAGTGGCGTTCCGCTCATTCGTTCCATGAACGTCCACTTCGATGGATTTCGCGCCGACGGATTGGCCTATCTCGACGACGAACAGGCGACAGCGCTCAAGAACGTAGAGGTTCGATCTAGCGATGTTCTCTTGAATATCACTGGCGCTTCAATTGGTCGCGTAACTGTTGCGCCTCAGTCCATGGACGGGGCACGCGTCAATCAACATGTGTGCATCATCCGGCCTGACGGCCGGCTTGATCCTTCATTTCTGCGATGGCACCTTGCATCGCCGCTCAAGCAGCGATTGATCAATTCCGTTGAATCGGGCGCAACGCGGCAGGCGCTCACCAAAGAAAAGATTCTTGGTTTCGAGGTGCCCCTTCCTTCGGTATCGGAGCAACAAGCAGTCGTCGCCGAAATCGAAAAGCAGTTCTCCCGCCTCGACGAAGCCGTCGCCGGACTTCAGCGCGTCAAGGCCAACCTCAAGCGCTACAAGGCCGCCGTCCTAAAGTCGGCGGTGGCGGGACGGCTCGTCGACACCGAAGCCGACCTCGCCCGCCGCGAAGGCCGCGACTACGAAACCGGCGCCCAACTCCTGCAACGCATCCTCGAAACCCGTCGCCGCCAGTGGCAAGGCAAAGGCAAATACAAGGAACCCGCCGCGCCGGATACCACCGACCTGCCTGAGTTGCCGGAGGGGTGGGTGTGGGCTCGCCTCGATTCGCTTGCCGCGCTCAAAGGTGGCATCACAGTCGACAGCAAACGCCAAGATCCAACGGCGAGGGCCGTGCCGTATTTGCGGGTAGCAAACGTACAACGCGGCTATCTTGATCTCTCCGAGGTAAAGACGATCAACGCCCCTGCCACCGACATCGCAGAGTTGCGGTTGCAACATGGCGACATCCTCTTTAACGAAGGGGGCGACCGTGACAAGCTCGGGCGTGGATGGATTTGGGAAGGCCAGTTATCCGACTGTATCCACCAGAACCATGTATTCCGCGCAAGGCTTGTGTCGGGTGACATTCTTCCCAGGCTCGTATCGTGGTGGGGCAACTCCTTCGGGAAGGATTACTTTCAGCGCGAGGGAAAGCAAACGACCAACCTCGCGTCGATCAATCTCGGCAAGCTGAGTGCTTTTCCAGTGCCATTGCCGCCCCTCCCCGAACAACACCGCATCGTCGCCGAAGTCGACCGCCTGCTCTCCATCGCCCGCGAAGCCGAGGCCGAGGTCGATGCCAATCTCAGGCGCGCGCAGGGGTTGCGGCAGGCGATTCTTCAGCGCGCTTTCTCCGTCTCCGTAGCTTGATGGCTTATCCAATCGAAAAAAAGCTTGTCGTTGCTGTAACTAGCCGTGCCGTTTTTGACATGCGGGAAGCGAACCAAGTTTTTGATGAAGAGGGAACGGAAAAGTATCGAGAGCACCAACTTGCTCGTTTGGACGATCCGCTCGCCCCGGGCGTAGCTTTTCCATTCATTCGGCGGTTATTGAGACTGAACGATCTGTATCCGGATCAGGAGCCCGTCGAGGTCGTCGTCTTATCTAGGAGTGACCCCGCAAGTGGTCGCCGGTTTTTCCGGTCGTGCAAACATCATGGGCTTGCAATTTCACGAGGGGCTTTTCTATCGGGTAAATCTCCATACCCGTATATCAATTCCTTCAACTCATCGATTTTCTTGAGCGCCAACGAAGCGGATGTTCTCGGGGCCATACGCGCGGGGTTACCAGCGGGATTGGTGCTGCCTAACAACGAGGTAGTTGATGGCGCCGACCATGAGTTGCGTATCGCCTTCGACTTTGATGGCGTCTTGGCTGATGACGAGGCTGAGGCGGTATATCGTCAATCGCGAGACCTGGATTTGTTCGCGCAATATGAAATGGACAATGCCAGCGAGCCGCACAATCCCGGCCCATTGAAGGATCTCTTTACCAAAATTGGCTTCTTCCAAAAGCTGGAAGCGAAACGCGCAAGGGAGCAACCCGGGTATGTTCCAGCTGTACGCATTGCCATCGTGACCGCCCGGAACGCCCCAGCCAATGAGCGTGTTGTGACAACACTGGATGCTTGGGGTATGAGTGCAACAGAAACGTTTTTCATGGGTGGCATCGAGAAAAAGCGTGTCTTGGATGCTTTGCAGCCTCACATCTTCTTCGATGACCAACTGGCGCATCTTGAGCCGGCTGCAGCAACGATACCCTCTGTATTTGTTCCTTTTGGAATCGCCAACGTGGACTTGCTTAACAATATTCCCCCTGGCGGCGAGTTTGTTTCAGAGGTAACGGCGTAGTGACGCCAAGAATGTTGGAGAGAATGCTATGAGTCTTCTGAAACCCTTTTCCCTTCGAATCTTTGTCGCCGATGGCGACCCGGACGGTCTGCGCTTGGTCGAACGTTCCAACTGGGTAGGCAAGGCAGTGATGTTTCCGCGCGCTTTGCTTCCGAAGGTCAAGCAACGCGATGAACTCGGGCAGACCGGCGTGTATCTGCTACTCGGCCCGCGCGAGGATGGCGAAGGCGAGATGCTCTACATCGGTGAAGGCGATCCGGTGCGTCCCCGCCTAGAGAGTCACTATGCCCAAAAGGATTTTTGGAACCGAGCGGTGTGCTTCGTGGCAGCACCCGGCCAACTCAACAAAGCGCATGTGCAGTTTCTTGAATCACAGTTGATTCAATTGGCAAAGGCTGCGAAACGCTTGCCACTGGACAACGCCAATCAACCCACGGAACCCAGTCTTTCAGAAGCAGATCGCGCCGACATGCAAGTGTTTCTCGAAAACATGCTGGGCATGTTGCCGGTATTGGGCATCCATGCCTTCGAGCAAGCAGCCACCGTGGCCGCTGCCACAGCAATCCCGCTGCTAACGTGTAAGGGCAAAGGAATTTCGGCCAGTGGTTATGAGGCGAACCAAGGCTTTGTAGTCAAGGCGGGCTCACTAGCTGTAGGTGAAGAGGTGCCTTCAATGCAGCAGTATGTGCGAGGGATGTACGACACCCGACAGGAGTTGATCAAAAACGGGGTCCTTCAGCGCGACGGCGATCATTTCCGATTCAGTCAGGACTATGCCTTTAGTTCGCCATCGACGGCTGCGGCTGTCGTTCTGGGACGGAGCGCGAATGGGCGCATCGAGTGGAAGGATGTAAAGGGCAGGACATTGAAAGAGTTGCAAGCGCTGGAAATCTAGAAATGACTGAAACGCGCTCTCCCCTCAAAGACAAACCCCTGCGGAATCCGGGCCAGTCGGTGCATGAGCAGCGCATGGATATTGTGTGGGACAAGCTGCTGGGACCGATGTTTGTTGCGCTGTTGCTTGGCGCCTGGGCCGCAATCGAGTGGATGCGGCATTTGCTGCAGGCGCCGCCGTCGCCCTGGATTGCGTCATTCTTTGCCGGGGTCGCGATGATCTACTTCGCCTGGCAATATTCCCAGCATTGGCCGAAGCTGCGCGCGCTCCGCTTGGCCGAGGATGGCGAGAAGGCTGTCGGCCAGCTTCTGGAGAACCTGCGTGCTTCGGGCTACTCCGTTTTCCACGATCTGGTCGGCGATGATTTCAACGTCGATCACGTGATCATCGGCCCGGCCGGCGTGTTCAGCATCGAGACCAAGACCTGGAGCAAGCCGAAGCAAGGTAGTCCGAAGATTGCCTTCGACGGCGAGACCTTGCTGGCGGCGGGATGGGAGCCGGACCGCAACCCGGTGATCCAGGCCAAGGCGCAGTCAAGCTGGTTACAGCGCCTGCTGGCGGAAAGCACGGGCAAGACCTTCCCGGTACGGCCGGTGGTGCTGTTCCCCGGCTGGTTTATCGAGGACAGCCGGCCGAGCCGCAAGGACTTGTGGGTGCTGGAACCCAAGGCGCTGTCCAAGTTCCTCGCGAACGAGCAGGCCGTCATGGCTGAGGAAGACGTGAAGCTGGCCGCCTTCCACCTCTCGCGTTTTATCCGCGAACAGGAACGGGTACTGGAAGATCGGAAATAATCTCGACTGCCACTCGCCCTCCACATTAGGCTTCGAAACAATCCATTTATGAATACGTCAGCTCTCGTCCAGAAACTCTGGAACTACTGCAACGTGCTGCGCGACGACGGCATGTCGTATGGCGACTATGTCGAGCAGCTTACCTACCTGCTCTTCCTCAAGATGGCGGACGAGCGCAGCAGGCCGCCCTACAGCGAGAAGAGCCTGATCCCCGCCGACTACGCCTGGCCGACGCTGCTGGCGAAGAGCGGCGACGGTCTGTTCGACCATTACCGCCACGCCCTCGAAGAACTCGGCAAGCAGAAAGGTACGCTGGGCCTGATCTTTGGCAAGGCGCAGAACAAGTTCCAGGATCCGGCCAAGCTGACCCGCGTGATCGCCGACCTGATCGACACGGAAAACTGGTCGGCCCTGAACGTCGACGTGAAGGGCGACGCCTACGAAGGCTTGCTTGAGAAGAACGCGCAGGACACCAAGAGCGGCGCTGGCCAGTATTTCACGCCGCGCGCGCTGATCCAGGCGATGGTGTCGTGCATCGCGCCGAAGCCGGGCGAGACGATCTGCGATCCGGCCTGCGGCACGGGCGGGTTTCTCTTGTCGGCCTACCACTACATCACGCACGAAAACCAGCACCTTGAGCGCGCCGAACTGCGCCGCCTCAACAAGGAGGCCTTCCTCGGCTGGGAGCTGGTGCAGGCGACGGCGCGCGTCTGCGCGATGAACCTGCTGCTGCATGGCATCGGCTCGGAGACGCATGTGCCGGTGCGCGTCGCCGATGCGCTGGCGGCCGACCCGGGCGAGCGTTTCGACGTAGTGCTGGCCAATCCGCCTTTCGGCAAGAAGAGCAGCACGGTGATCGTCGGCGAGGACGGACGCACGACCACAGAGAAGGACATCATCGAGCGCGACGACTTCTGGGCGACGACCTCGAACAAGCAGCTCAACTTCGTGCAGCACATCAAGACGCTGCTGAACGTGCCCGGCCGCGCCGCGGTGGTGGTGCCCGACAACGTGCTGTTCGAAGGCGGTGCCGGCGAGATCATCCGCCGCAAGCTGCTGCACGAGTGCGAGGTGCACACGCTGCTGCGCCTGCCCACGGGCCTGTTCTACGCGCAGGGCGTCAAGGCGAACGTGATTTTCTTCGACAAGAAGCCGGCGTCGGAGACGCCCTGGACGAAGCAGTTATGGATTTACGACCTGCGCACCAACAAGCACTTCACGTTGAAAACCAACCCCATGCAGGTCGATGACCTGATGGAATTCGTCGCGCTTTACAACCCGAAGAATCGCCACGACCGCCAGGCGACCTGGTCGGTAGAGGCGGACTCCGCCTCTGGCTGCGGCCCGGACGGCCGCTGGCGCGCCTACGACTACGCCGAGCTGGCGGCGCGCGACAAGGCCAGCCTGGATATCTTCTGGCTCAAGGACGAGGCGCTGGCCGACTCGGACAACCTGCCGGCGCCGGAAGTGATCGCCCAGGAGATCGTCGATGACCTGGAGGCGGCGCTGGAACAGTTCAAGCTGATACTCGCTGAAGTTGGTTCGGATCGCTCATCTGACACACCCGACTAGGTCTTCTGCAGTTTCAGGAATGGAAGCTGCAGACCTAACCGTTTCGCCAATCTGTCTCGCCCCCAAGCGCTATCGAATGCGTCCCGCCAAAGCCACCCCAGTATGGCCCCGAGCGTGTAGCAGACTGGAATAGCAACCCAGAATTGGGAAAGCGCGATCCAGACCAATCCCAAGGTCATCAAGGTTAGAACTCCAACAACAACCAATGATCGTTTGGCTTTGACATAAGCCTCTTTTGGAGCAAGCGCGGCAGTACAACTGCCATCGTCAGAGAAGTTGATTACCTGATGAACGTTCAGAGTGCGCCGATCTCCGGGATTGATCTTTTTCTGCTTCTCGAGACCCGCCAGAAAAGCCTCCGTCAGACGATTTCGAAGGGGCAGAGTTCCGTATTTGGCTGAGTAAGCAAGCAATGCAATTGACCTGTGGATTCTGGTTACCCAGCGACGCAAAAAAGGTAACGCATCAGTCTCTGGGGCGTCCTCCAAACTTGATTGCGCCAGGTACTCTTCGAACAGCGCAGTGACCTCATCGAAGAACTGCATGCTCCTGTCTTTATCCGAATCGATCTCGGCATATTTTTTGGCGGTCATATCGAGAAACCGCTTGAACACTTCAATGTCATCAGTTTCTGCCGACATTGCTTACCTCCAACTCCGGCCTGATCGCACTAGCGGTGGCATTATTGTTTTCGCCAGCACCAGCAAAACGCAGAGAGGTCTCTACAACCGACTTGAACACATCAAACAACTGTTCGTCTGTGAAATTCCGATTGGGTCGTTGTGCAAAGCCGCGTTGTGCGAACAGGAATGCGTTCTTCAACAGCGGCCAATCCAGTTCGCCGCGGGACGAACGGGAACCAGTCACCAAGAAAACGACATCAACCTTACCGGTTGCGCGCAGCGTCTCGATGTAGTCGAGCGTCGGCCAATGCTTCCCAGCCTCGTAATTCTACTGAGTTATTTTCGAGACGCCACCAAGTTGTGCGAAGTCACGTTGGCTCACACCTAGCCGCTCTCGCTCAAGCTTAAGGCGCTCAGTGAATGGGAGTTCGGATAACTGGGGAGACATTTGCAGATATCAAATTAGTTGGGAAATCGACTGCTTCTAATATTAACAAACAAAAAGAAGCCTCTTGCAAATAGTTCAGATTTGTGTAACTATGTATCAACTTGTTGAACAACGGAGAGACAATGACTTCCCCGAGCGAAATCAAGCAACTGTTCGTCGCTGAAGGTTTGACGGTTGCAGATTGGGCCCGCAAACATGGTTTTCCAGCAAGCTTGGTTTATCGCGTTTTACGTGGTGAAACGCAGTGTCTGCGCGGCACGACCCATGAAATTGGTATCGCGCTTGGGCTAAAAAGAAGGGCATCAGACGAAATGAGGCGAATCTTGCCCGGCCTGCTATCTCATGGCGTAACGGACGATGCGCAATTTGTATGTGACAGAGCAATCAAGATCAATCACCCACACACCAACCCTGAGCTATAACCGACAAGGAGAACCATCTAACCCAAAAAAACAAAAAGCCGCTCGAAGATCGAAACGGCTCTTTGCGCTTGAAGCGACCCCTGTTGGCGCAGGGGACTTAGGTCTGTAGCTGCCCGAAGTATCGCCTTCCCTGCGTAAAGAGTCAAGAGATATTTTTAACTTATGAATACTCAACGCAGGAGGATGTCGCCTCAGGGGAACATTTTGCCCGCCAAAATGGCAGGCAATCTCTGACGGGTACATCCTCAAGGAGAAAAAGCGATGCAAAGCCGCTTTCCCCATACCTTACCGATGGACCAATGCGTCGTAGCGCGCATGTTTCGTCAAACCCATGCTCATTGCTCCCGCTCGATGTGCGATCGGCTGCAACGATCGCGTGCGACCAACTCCAGACTGATTTTGGGAAGGGGCTGACCGTGGCCCGCGCCCCGAAAGTAACACAAGAGCGCATTAATGCAGCCATCGCGCAAGGGTTTGGTCGAGGTCACGGAGAGCACTACAAGGCATTCCTTCAAATCAAGCGCTGGAATCCATCACCGGTATCCACCCAGGTTCGAATGCCAGTTCCGCCGTTCACCCGTCCCTGCCACTTCTTTTCACTTAGCGAGTGGCTACTGGCGTTGCTCTTTGCATGGATTGGCGCCTTCGTGCGCGAGCAGTTCCCGCTCTGGGCGATGAGGCACCCGCACCCGTGTTATGGGCTAAACAAAGACTTGGATTCCACCCTGCCATGGTCACCGGGAATGTTGGAAATTTGTAGGGGTCTTAACATACCGCACGGAACCTTCGTCGGCACCAAAGTCCTCTACGTTTGGACCATTGACCTGATGTTGACAATTCCTTGGTCAAAAGGTGGCACCGGTGCCTGCATGGTGTCTGTGAAACCTCTCGAATCCGAGAGATATCTGTACATTGACCCCCTGGATCGTGGTCCTGAAAAACTGGAAGCCGAGTGGCGTTACGCTGCCGACCTCGGCATCCCGTACTTCGTGGGTGACCGCACACTATATCCGGGCGACTTGCTCGGCCAACTGGATGCATTGGCATCCGCAGCGCGGCTGCCCCGTTCCGATCGTAGATGGACATTGCTTCAGCGCTTTCTGGATCGCCATGCTACAGACCTTCAAAAATATCCCCTAGCGGACTGGGTATCTCTGCTTCAGAAGGACTTTGGCGCTGGGAAGCCCGACGCAGACTACCTAATCCAGCACTGTCTTTGGCACCAGATCATCGACGCCGATCTCTCAAGGCATCTGAACTACCGGCGCTGCCCTACGCCAGGCGGTCGCGCACTCAGGGCTGCAATTCGCGACTCCGTCTGGAGGAATCCAAAATGAGCGCTCAGCTTTATCCAGGTGCAGTGCTCACCCCTATTAGCGATCAGGCACCAATTGACACCCCGCACCGAGTCCTGCACATACGCCAGTCTTGCGATCGCATTGTGCTCATACCAGTAGAACCAAGGCGCCGGAATGGCCGCGTCTACTTCACTGGATATGTGTCGCAGTCACTAATGGAAATTGAGGAAAAACTGAATCCAAGTAATCTCTCTGTCGCAATATCTAGTGTCGCGCCACGCGCCGATGCAATTGCATCAGACGACGAGCTCGACAAAAAGTACTTGCGCCGGGAACAGAAAAAGTCGTTCGCTCGACGTGAGCGAGAGGAACGCTGGGATCTCATCAAACCGCTCGTCGACGGCCCCGATGCGGTACTTCTATTTGATCCGCAGCTACGTCAGGAAGCTGTCGCAAAGCGCGCCTTGGTGGTCGCCACACTCCCTGACCAACTACGTCGCTTGAAGCGCAAGATCCAGGACTGGCTGAATCAATACTGGGCCGGCGGTAGTACCCGGGGGGCGCTCACTCCATTTACATCTACCTGTGGCGCCCGCGGCAAAGAAAAGCAATCTGCGCGGAAGCTCGGGCGAAGGAATAGGCCCACTCGCTCTGGAAAGCGAGGCAACGAGGGATTCATCGTCACGGATTATGACAAAGATATAATTCGGTATTCTTGGCGAAACTACTACACCAGAGGAACAACGGAGCGGAAGGCCTGTCGTCTGATGTGGCGCGAGTTCTACTCGACCTGGCTGACAGATGACTATGGGCGTTTGCGCAATGTTCTTCTCCGCCCGGAGGATCGTCCTACGCCCGCCCAGTTCCACTACTGGGGTCAAAAACAGTCGCCAGATCAGGCGGCATGGCGCAAGCAGCTAGCCGCGACTGCTGCGCTCCGCATTGATCGCGCCCTGACAGGATCCGCGAACGACGGCATCGTAAATATTGGACAGCGTGGTTCGATTGACAGCACATCCATTGATATGGATCTCGTATCCACGCTTTGCCGGTTGGACCGCATTGGTTCTGCCTATCGCATTCTCGTCATCGACGCCATGTACGGCTATATCGCTGGATTCTATTTGGGGTTGCTGCCCCCAAGTGCTGAGACAGTAAAGCTCGCGATTCTGCATGCCATGACGCCCAAAGGAGCATGGCTCAAGTGGCTTGGCCTCGACCACCACGATATTGCAAACTGGATTCCCATCCACTTCCAATCATTCATTGCCGACAATACGGATGCTCGCGCTGACCGAGTCTTTGTTGCACTGGATGACATCGGCTCCGGATCCCTGCACATCCCCGTCGCACGCTCGGACCTAAATTCGCCGGTTGAAGTAGGACATCATAGGCTGCACCGATCGGTCGACCATAACTTGCTCGGTACAACGTTCGGCCAGATGCAAACGGAACGTGGAGACGTCAGCGCACCGGATCGTGCACGCCATACGATCATCGAAGCAATCCGTGAAACAGCCAGGGGGGTTTACGCAGAAAACACAACTCCACTCGACATTGAACCTACCGAAGAAATGCGAGAGGAACTAATCGCCAACGGAATCCCAATTACCCGTGCCTCATTAACTGCGCTCCGCATCCGTCAGGGTCGTATGGCGCGCTCGCTCATGAATATCGACGAAGCACGCGCACATATGATGCCCATCACGCGAGGGACCTTCACAAAGCACGGAGTGTTGCTCCTCCGACCAGATACCGGGAACTGCCGCAAATTCATCAAGAGCGTCAGGTATCTCAGCAAGCACCCGGTCATCCTCAACAAGTTTCGCGAGGCGGCCAATCAAAGGAAGTCGCGGGACATCAAGATGTATGACGATGAGTTTCGCTATGACCCTTACAACCTGACGGAAATCCATTTCCGCCATCCGCATACGGGCGAAATGATCGCACTCTCCGGGATAAGCGCTGATCGGGAACTGCTAGGCGACTGTAGCTACGCAGACATTCTGCTCCGCCAAGACCGGTATGACCTTGAGCGACCAGAGAATCTCGATGCTCAGGAGCGAATTCGCAGCAATCTGGAACTCGAACAGGAGGCGACGAAGCGAAAGGCCGAGGCCGAGTACGCCGCTGAGCTTGATGCCCTGGACAAGCCACCCTCCAAGGCGGCGCTGGTCGCAAACAAGTCAGAAAACCGACAACGCGAAAAGAATCTCTTTCCCCTCGGGATGCCCACTCCAGCTTTCGATGTCACGGATTCCGATGACCAACCCGACCAAGAAGACAACGAAGTCGGAAACGCCGGCTCGCCCAACCCCATACAAGCAGCTGAAGGACCCAGGCCGAGGCCCAGTTCACCCGCACGTAAGCCCATCACGACTTCCAAGCCATCACCTCTATCGATCTTCTCGCAGGTCGTCATCAACCAATTGCACTAGGAGCCACGCCATGACCGATTCCGCCAATGACTCAACACCCAACGCCACCCACTGGTACCTGGACGAAAACCCCCTGTTGCAGTCGATCCCGAAGTTCTCGGATCCCGGTCAGTTTGCGGCCCGCCTTGCATATTCCCCGCTCAGCGGGCTCGACCTGTCACAACTCGACTTCATGAATCGTTATGAATTGCTCGTTGGGGAGAAGATGCCGCTGCAGCCTACACCCCAATCATTGCGTGCGGCCCTGACGTGGTACGGAATGCTCCGCGTCAGCTACCAGGTGCGTAACCCAGTCCGCGTGGAGGCACGGCAGCGCTACTGGGATGTTCTCAATCTGGTAGCCAACGGCGCCGCCAGCCTCCCGGCGGCCCCGGTCTCCGGCATTTCGGTTCAGATCACCAAGGGGCCGACAGGTACGGCAAAAACGGTAACCGCAAAGCGCTTTTGCGAACTATTGGGGCCGCAATGCGTCACTCACGGTCCACGCCCAGACGCGGGATGGACTGAACTGAAGCAGTTGGTATACCTCTATACCGATCTATCCCACGATGGCACGCGCGGGGGCTTTCTGACATCCCTTTTGCTCCACATGGATAGGGTGCTCGGCACCCACTATGCAGACGACCTCCCGAAGCGTCACAAGACAATTGAACGGCTCGCGGTGGCAACCGTTGGGCGTCTCATCGCACATTTCACTGGATTAATTTTCATTGATGAAGGGCAGTTGCGTAACTTGATGCTCTCTGACCAGGCTGATCTTATGCAACTATTCCTACTGTCGCTAATTAATTCTGGGATTCCCCTCGTGATGATCGGAAACGAGCGCGCATTTGACTGGATCGACTACAGCCAAGATCGCAGTCGCCTTAACGTGGTTCCAGCTGAGTACTTCCATCCGGTTGGCGCGGTCGATACAGAGAATTCAGAAACAGATGCGGATGCGCTCTTTCACGGGATCTCGTTGTATTACGTTCTAGAAGAACTACCGCGCAATCTACGTCGTTGTAAGAGGCTTCTTCTGCGCCTTTGTGGCGGGATCGCCAGACTTGGATTAATGCTCTGGTGTGCTGCGCAAATTACTGCGCTACAGCAAGGCCGCGATCGGATTTCTGAACGCGATCTGCTCGCTGCGTATCGCCACCGCCGCTTCGACGACTTGCGACCGCTTGCGGACGGCTTTGCCAAACGACTTCCAGAACTACTCATACTCTTCCCCGATGTCGATGCCTATTACTACGCAAAGCAATGGGGCATCGAACTTCATCGGCCTGAGATCGCCCCGGCCTCGGGACCTGCAGTTACCACCAGTTCTTCACGTCGACGTGCTAGCCCAGGCTCACCCGGTCGTCGCCAGACGGGTAAGGATAAATTCAAGGCCGAGCAAACGCGGAAGGCCACAGCAAAAGCCGCACGGGAAAAGCTGCTCGCGGGACTTGACCCGGACGACATTCGGTCCGCAGGAATTACGGAAGTGTTGTTGGCTGGGCTGGCTAGCCTACGCGAGAAAGCCAATGAATCTCCAGCAAGCAAATCATAGCGAGTATCTAGTTGATTAGGACGCGACTAGGCACGGCCTTCAAGGAGACTCAATGCTGCCCGTTCTATTACCCGACATGACACTCTATTCACTGTGCGCTTGCGCGCATCGGCTGTCCGACCGCTCTTGCGCGTCCGAGACGAGCCTGGCGCTATTTGGCAATACTCGCGCTGGCCTCTTGCAGGACTTCCCTTACGCACTCAATGCCTTCTGCAGCAACACGTGTGACGCCTACGGAAGTGCGTCCGACATCGTACTTCGTACGACGACGCTTCCATACTTCACGAGGTTTCGTCCAGGCAATGTCGCAGCGGAACTGGCTGAGATTCTGGCCGAGCCAGAGGCGCCACAATTCAAGTTTTCGCTGGGTCTTCACGCCAGCCCGATAGGTGCCAAGTTTCCGCTGCGCGCGTGCGAGCAGTGTGCGGATGAAGATATCCGCGAACACGGCATAGCCTATTGGCATCGCCGCCATCAGCTACCTGGCGTGTGGGCTTGTCAGAAGCACACTACGCCGCTCAAACACTCGCCTTTTCGCTTCGATAGAAGACGAAGATCCTGCTACATCATGCCAAGGGATGCGGGTGTCTTGGCCACCTCGTCCGTTACGGGGTTACCTGACGCGGGACTCGGAACTATGGTGAGACTGGCCGCTCTGTCGGCGGACATTCTCGATACGCCATTGCCTCTCGAGTACAAACCAGAGCGCTTGCGGAATACTTATTTGCATGGTCTCAAGTCGCAAGGACTGCTGACGCGGCAGGGTCGTGTTCGAGTTCAGGAGCTGATCAAGCTTCTCAACGACCGCTACCAGAATATTATGGATTTCCCACCATTTGACTGGCTGTTCAGCAATCAACACATCCAAGGTCTGGTACGCCTTGTGCGGCATCCCCGTTCAGAATTTCATACGACTTACCACCTTCTGTTAATCGACACTCTCTTCTCCGGATGGTCCCATTTTGCCATGGTCTATGAGTGGGAAGCAGCCATCCTCCCATCTGTCGACGATGATCTATGCGCCATTCGTGATGTTGCGATACAACCGGTCCAAGATCCTCGCGCCGAAGCTGCCGTATTGAAAGCTGACAACGAGGGACGGTCGATCAGCTCTGTTTGTCGAGAAATCGGAATCGACTACCAAACCGTTTTGCGCAAGCTCGCAGCAAATGGTGGCATATCCATAATTCGGCGCCCTAAAGTATTGACAGAGGTACTCAGGTTATCTGTCGTAACAGCGCTTAGCGCTGGGAAGTCTCAGCAAAGCATCTCGAAATCTACGGGACTATCGCGCTCAACAGTTGATCGCATATGCGTCGAAACTCCCGGGCTCCATGCTGTGTGGCGCTCAGCACGTCATAATCGAATCCGTGATGCAGAGCGGAGAAAGATGACGAATTACTTAAGGAAACACTGAACAAGCCGTCGAGAAATTCTTCGACGGTGACGAATTGAGACGAAATGCCGAATCGCGCTCACATTTCATCGACGGAAGGCCCGATACA
>Ga0172375_10005875_pt1 | contig 17466 bp, 17 predicted proteins | sample LakKiv1m_FD_114537 | JGI IMG/M metagenome (GOLD analysis project Ga0172375, IMG submission 114537) | Freshwater microbial communities from Kabuno Bay, South-Kivu, Congo - kab_092012_11.1m | ecosystem: Environmental > Aquatic > Freshwater > Lake | place: Democratic Republic of the Congo...
ACGACGCAGTCATTTCATCCCTGGAATTTCGCGCGATCCCAGCGAACACCACAACAACTCGAAATTCGAAACACGCCGCTTCACCAGACGATCTGAGTCGTACGAAAGGGCAAAACTATAGTAAGATTCAATGGCCTTACGGATCGCGATTTCATCCTGACCGAGGCCGGTGTTTTCGGCACTCAATCCGGAAACCATTAAGATTGAGCTGATTATCAAACCCAGTACGACTCTCCCTACCACGGCGACCCTCCTTGGTTGGCAGACCAGTTTCTTAGAGGATAACCTCTTATCCAGTACCATGCAACGCTCTATGCAGCATGAGGATCGTGGAGGTCGTGATCGGTCTGTCCTTAAATGTTTTCCACAGCATGGCTTCTCGTCAACCCGTCTAACCCGTCGGCACGAAAAAAACCTCGCGTCGCATCGCTGTGACGGAAAAGTTGGGTTTGTGGAAGCGGAGTCCTGTGGTAGGATTTCGCCTTTATGCGGGTGACTCTGTCATGGCTGCAGAGTCACCTCCGGACTGAAGTCAAACCATCCATTCGCAGCGCAGCGAAATGGTGTGGCAGGTAAGACTGGAGAATTTCATGAGTAATCCACCCGGCGACACAAATGATCGCGTCAATCAGAGCGCTCGAGCTGAGCCGCAAGGCTGCGGGACTTCGGGACCTTGCGACTCCGTGAGCTCGGGACCGGCGGAGAAACGAGGGGCTGAGTCGCGGCCCCGAAGAAGAGACAAGAAAGATATCATGATACGTCTACCCCTCGGGGTTGCAGTCCTCAGAGACGCCGCCTTCAACAAAGGCTCGGCCTTCACTGAGGAAGAGCGTGAGGCCTTGGGCATAAGGGGCCTCTTGCCGCCACGGGTTCATTCCTTGGAAGAGCAGCTTGTCCGGGTTCTTGGAAACGTCAGGAGGAAAGGTACCAATCTGGAGAAATATATATTTCTCGCGGGTCTTCAGGATCGCAACATGACCCTGTTCTACAGGCTCCTCATGGACAATATCGAGGAGCTCATGCCCATCGTTTATACCCCTACGGTGGGGCAGGCCTGCCTGCAGTACAGCTATATTTACCGCAGGCCCCACGGTGTCTTCATCACGGCAAAGGACAAAGGGAAGATCGCCGATCTTCTCCGTAACACCCGCATTAGCGGTATTCGCATTATTGTCGTTACGGATGGGGAGCGCATCCTTGGCCTAGGGGACATCGGAGCCGATGGCATGGGTATCCCTGCCGGCAAGCTTTCTCTTTACACCGCGTGCGGCGGAATTCATCCGTTCCAGTGCATGCCGGTGACAATTGACGTGGGCACTGAAAATGATGACCTGCTCAACGACCCGCTCTATATAGGACTCAAACAACACCGCGTGCGCGGAGACGAATACGACGAACTGATCGAGGAGTTCGTGGCCGGCGTGCAAGAGGTATTTCCCGGGGCGCTCATCCAGTTCGAGGATTTTGCTAATCGCAACGCGTTTCGTCTTCTTCAGAAATACCAGAACGAGATCTGCTGCTTCAATGACGACATTCAGGGAACCGCTGCAGTGACGTTGGCCGGGATTTATTCCGCGACGCGGATTACGGGTAGCAGGCTGAAAGACCAGAAGTTCCTTTTTCTCGGCGCAGGAGGGGCCGGTCTCGGAGCAGGCGATCTCATGGTCGCCGCCATGGCGGATGAGGGGCTTTCCGTGGCGGAAGCGCGGGAGCGATGCTGGTTTGTGGATTCCAAGGGCTTGGTGGTGAAATGCCGCAACGATCTGGGCAATCTGAAACAAGCCTACGCACATGACCATGAGTTCATCTCCGACTTTCTCGATTGCGTAGAGGCCCTCCAACCTACAGCCATCATTGGCGTCTCCGGCAAGCGCGGCAGATTCACGCGACAGGTGCTGGAGGCGATGGCAAGGCTCAACGAAACGCCAATTGTATTGTCACTCTCCAATCCGACCTCGAATACCGAATGCACTGCGGAGGAGGCTTATGCCTGGACTGATGGTCGCGCGGTTTTTGCCAGCGGCAGCCCCTTCGACCGGATCACGGTCCGTGAAAAGACCTTTGTGCCCGCTCAAGGGAACAACGTTTACATCTTTCCGGGCGTAGGGCTGGGAGTTGTCGCAAGCGCGGCGCGACGGGTTACTGACGAAATGTTCCTGGTGGCGGCCCGGATGCTCGCAAAACAAGTGTCCTACGCTGATCTCGCTCAAGGCCGGATCTATCCGCCTCTGACCAAAATCAGGTCGGTTTCCGAGGCGATTGCCGTTGAGGTGGCCGAAGTGGCGTACAAGAGAGGTCTCGCCGCCAAGCCCAGACCCGATGATGTGGCTTCCGACATTAGGAAGACCATGTATTATCCTGAATATCAACGCTTCGTGTGACCGGCCGGATGCACGATGCTATTGATCGGGATTTCTCGGGCACGCTTCCCGCTCGAATCCCTAACGGCAAGATCGGCTGGACCATTCTGGACGTCCACTCGGATCTTGGAGGACGGACATGGCCGGCATTGAAATTCTACCTGACCTCTTTTTCGTCGAAAGAGGGTATCTTAACGGCAATCATTTCGTCTATCGAGATGAAGAGCCGATTCTCATTGACACGGCTTACAAAGCGGACTTCAAGACAACCGAGAGAATCATCACGGACATCGGTGTGGATCTTGGCCGCGTGCGCCTCATTATCAACACGCATTGTCATTGCGACCATATCGGAGGAAACAAGCTTGTCCAGGACATTTCCGGTTGTGATGTGGCCATGCACAAGATCGGGAAGCACTTCATAGACACCGGAGACGATTGGTCCACGTGGTGGCGCTACTACGTGCAAGAGGCGGATTTCTTCACGTGCACTCAGGCTCTCGAAGACGGGGATACGGTTTGCATTGGCCCCCATGAATTCCAGGTCATACACACTCCCGGACATTCGGCGGACGGGATCGTGCTTTACAACCGGGAGGCCAAGCTGCTGCTGTCCTCGGATACCCTATGGGAAAACGACATGGCGGTCATGACCATCCGGGTTGAGGGGAGCAGAGCCATATTCGCCATGCTGGAATCGCTGGAAAAACTCAGAAGCTTGGACGTTGCGTTAGTATGTCCCGGACACGGCCAGCCCTTTACCGGCCTGAACGCGGCTGCCGCCAAGGCCGTCAAACGGCTTGAGCAGTACCTCGGTGACAGGACAAGAATCGGAGACGACTTGCTGAAGAAGATCATCGTTTACACGTTGATGATGAAACGCAGCATGGATGCTGAGGGTTTTTTCGGCTACCTCATGGGCACTCCTTGGTTTGTAGAGACGACAGACCTGTATTTCGGAAGTGATTACCGGACAAAGTATGACGACGTCATGAAAAGGCTGCGTCACCGGGGGATAATCAAGAGCGGTAATGGGCGGATTGTTACCACCGTGAAGCCGTAAGTACTCTGCAGCGTAAATATGGTTGCGTATTCCGGTCCCATGAGATTGCTTCGCTTCGCTGGCAACGACATTGCAGGGCGTGTGGTTGCCAGGAACGGAGCCACGTAGCAATCCCGAGGCCGGAAGATACTGGACCGGATTTGTGCCGTCCAGCACTAGGGACGCCGGATTGACGCTCCTCGAAAAACGACCCACGGCAACAGGGACTTTGGATAACCCCAACCGCCCCAAAACCGCGAAAGAGGCTGCGCTACCCGCGAGCTATAACCGGATAAGAGGTGTTATTGTGTCGAAAAATGTCATGTCTTTGGAGCGACTCATCGCGAGCGTGAAGCAACACCCGGAGATCTCTCGGGCCGGCATGATCCTTTGCCACAACGGGATCGTCCGGGGGTGTGATAGATCCGGTGAGAACCTCGTGAGCACCCTTCGCGTGGCAGTGGATCGTTCAGCCATAGAGCGGATTCGGAGCTGGGCTGAATCCCGGCCGGGGATTGTGGCTGTGGCAATTGAGGCATTTGAGGGCGAATTTCAGGTTGGAGAAGATCTTTTATACGTGGTCGTGGCGGGAGACGTTCGCGAGAATGTGTTCTCGGTCATGCGGGAGACCGTGGAACGGATTAAGGCCGAGGGTGTTCACAAGGCCGAGCTCTACCTTGAGTGACCGGGGAAGTTGGGCCTCGGGCGCTAACGCCCTTAAAGACGCACCGGACGGTTGGGAGAGATCCCCGGCGGACAAGCGATTAGCATGATCTGCTTGATTGTTGTGGTTGCCGGATCCTCCGTTCTCTCATGGCTCGGCGGACGTGAAAACGGCCGCAGGGCTTTGAGCGGGCGAGGAATCAACCTTCCGTGCGTCCGAGTTGAGGTCCGCCAAAAAGCGCAGTCCGTTCTAATCGGGTGGAACCTCAGTCTTCTTCGGCAAGCCGTAGGGCCTTGTCCAGCAACGGTGCACTGATCCTGAGACCCGAATGTTGGAGCTGCCCCAGGACAGGACCGACTGTAGAAATCAGTCCGTGCTTCTTGGCTGCGAGCAGCACTCCAATGGTTCCGCGCACTTGGATTTTCAGCGCCGCCGCACACCGTCGAGCGGCTCGGTCGTCCATGATTGCCTCGTACCTCGGGTGCCTGCTTGCCCAAGAAATCACTTCGCTCTCTCCCCGACCGAGTTTCCAAGGAAGCACTATTGAATCCACATCGCCGATATCCCGGACGTACTCTCTACCTTCCTCGTCCAGCCATCTTTTTGCAGGGTCCCACTCGGAACCGTGATTAATCTCACGCGCCACGGCGGCAGGCACAACGAAGTCGGTACTCAACTCCCGTACGATCCAAATAAGCGAAGTTTTGGCGAGTACTATGATCGGGGAAGAATTCAGGACCCACCACCTATCCACGGGCAAACTCCTGCTCGAGTTCCTCGGGTGTCTCTTGAAACGGGGACACGGAGAACCGCGAGAGCGCCTCTATAAAGGCGGTGCGACTAAGACCCGCCAATTCCGCCGCCTTCGCCTGGGAGATGAGGCCTATCTCATACCACTTAACTGCTGCTGCGATTCTTATTTCCCGGGCCAGAACGTCAGCGTTCGTGTTCAGCACCGAGAACGTGTCATCCGGTAATTCAATCACTACGTTAACCGACATTGGACCTCCTATCTCACTAACCCGGTAACCACTGTGGCGCTCTTCGGAAACCTGAGTGTCTATCTTCTGAGTGATCTTGGTTCGGTGAAAAGTTTCCTTATTGCTATGCCATGACCATGCCACTGCCGATTGCGCCCTGAAGCAGTGTACCATGGCACAACCCCCACGACAAATGGAAGATGATGATGCAGCCATCATTCTTTCTTATCGAAAATATATGCCCGTCAACAGTGATCCCGCCGGACGAACGGTCCGGTTAGGCGCGGTTAGCACAAAGGACGGGCTCTCGTTTCGGGGAAAGAACGTCGCGGAACGCTGCGTGGAAGTCAGCGATCGAGGACTCGCTGACGCGACAGATGGAACTAATTCAAGAACTGGACGAGGAATCACGACATGAATTCGAAAAGGTCAAGCCGGCTCGAGGCTGGTTGCATAATGCACCATCGCGTATTCCTGAACGGTGTATAGTGCACCACATCGCCATCGAGAAAGAAGTGGGTTGTTTGCCTCAAGAGGATATGCACTGTCGCTGGATTCGCCGGGTTGATGAGTGCTTATTCTCGTGCCCTTGCGAGGTGCTCCTTGACCGCACGCGTCACGTACTCGGAAAATGGAATCTCGCCCCTTTCAGCGTCTATCTCTTCGATTAGATTTACCGGAAACGTCACCGCTTTGACTCTCGTTGTTCCCATAAAGACCTCAGCTTCCGTCACCGGTCTTGCCTCAATCCCCTTGTCTTCAACCCGTTCGGTAAGTTCCAATGGCGCTACCGGTTCCTCGATGAAGTTCTCCATCAAAACCCCGAACTCTTCGTCCGACAACGACAGGTGGCTGAAGCCAACTCTGGTCATGCCTTCGGACTCTTCCTCGATGACATAGTCAATTTTCGCGTGGCAGGTCATCCGTTTGGTCCGGCCTTCCAGGAGCATTCGCACCTTGACGTTGACTCCTTCTTTGAGTCTCGTGTAGCTGCCGGCCTGCACGTCAAACATGGAAGGCGCTTCAATACCGTACTCGTATGCGCGTGCGGAGTTAATGATGGGAGGAGTCAGGGCAAACCGGCAATAAACAGGACCGTTGACGTGTTTGTATTCCATCTCAGCACTCCTTTCCATCGGTAGGCCGGCACTCAGCCATGCATGTCTATCAGCCTTTGTCCGAGCTGCCGGGCGAGAATCAAATCGTCGTCATGTTTCCAGAGAAATCTCTTTTGTCCTGTTGTTTAGTGTACCTTAGCGTGTTCCGCCAGTCAATCGGATACCGTAGAATGGCACATGGATCTAATACAGGACTCTAGCATCAGGCCACGCAGAACGCTGAAGCTACGCGGACATACTACTTGACAAAAGGTTTTGGGCGTGTGACAATTTTATTATACGAAACAGTGTACCGTAATGCGGAACGGATGGCCCTATGGTCAGACCGAACAACTGTGTTCAGACTATCGAGCGCGTCTCGGCAATCCTCAGCCTCGTCGGAGAAAATCCGCAGGGAATGAGCATCCGGGACCTCTCTGTGCAGCTACATCTTCCCAAGGGCACTGTCCATCGCCTTCTCTCTTCTCTTACCTACTTTGGCTATATCCGCCAGGACGCGGCTTCGAAGAATTACTTCCTGGGCTTCAAACTATTCGACCTCGCCGTGCTCGCGGCATCTCAACTGGATCTTCGGAAAATTGCGGAGCCACTGCTTCACGCGCTTGCCGATAAGAGCCGAGAAACAGTGCACATGGTTGTCTGGGACCAGGGTGAGGTGGTCTACATTGAGAAGGTCGAGCCGCCTCTGGAGATGGGGGGACTGAGAATGGCCTCGAGGATCGGCTCAAGGAACCCGGCGCACAGCTGTGCAGTTGGCAAGGTTTTCCTGTCCCATTTGTCCGAGGATGAGCTGGACGAATTTATTTCAAGAAAGGGCCTTCCCGCAAGGACTTCAAACACGATCACGGACGCCACGATCCTGCGGCAAGAATTGAGTGCGATCAGGGCCCAGGGGTATGCCGTAGATGATGAAGAAAACGAGAAGGGGATACGATGCGTAGGCGCGGCCGTGATAGGCAAGTCCGGGAGGGTGGTGGCCGCTGTCAGCGTTTCCGGTCCGGCTTTTCGGGTGACGAAGAAGATAATTCAGGACGTCTTGGAAGCGGAGGTCGTGGAAACGGCAGCGGAAATCTCTCGCAGGCTAGGCTGTGGAGGCGCTGAAACAGCGAAGAACACACATGAAGCTGCGTGACGTTCTCGGAGCAGTGGTATTCTTTCTTTTCGGGGCAGTCACCACGATCCTGTCGGTACAGATGCCGATAGGCACTTTGAGGGCGGCTGGGTCGGGCCTGTTTCCGCTGTGCCTCGGAATACTCCTGATGGCGCTCTCAGCCCTGTTCATAGCGAAAGTGTTTTGGGCGGAAAGGGGGCAAGAAAGGAAGAATATCCGCACCGTGGAAGAGAGAGGATCGTCTTGGCCGGTAGTCGCTTTCGTTACGGTCATGGCGCTGACGACCCTGCTTCTGAAACCGGTCGGCTATCCCTTGGCCTCCTTCCTGCTCATGGTTGGACTTCTGACTACCCTTGGCCTCAGGCGATGGCCCTTGAGCCTGGCACTGTCCCTTCTGGCAGCGGTCGTTTCTTACCTGCTGTTTGTTTACCTCTTAAAGATCCCGCTTCCAAAGGGTCTACCGGGGATTTAGGGAGAGAAGCAATGCTGGAATCACTCCAGCAACTTGCGACAGGTTTTGGAGTCGCTCTAAGCCCTCAGAACCTCTTCTACTGTCTGGCGGGAGCAACTGTAGGGACCCTGGTCGGTGTCCTACCCGGTCTGGGGCCGATCGCCGGGATCGCTCTCCTGATTCCGGTCACCTTCGGGCTCAATCCCACATCCGCGATCATCATGCTTGCGGGTATTTACTACGGGGCAATGTACGGAGGTTCAACCACCTCGATTCTCCTGAATGTGCCAGGCGAGACGGCGTCGGTCATCACGTGCATAGACGGCTACAAGATGGCGCAGAAGGGAAAGGCGGGCAAGGCACTCGCGATTTGCGCCATAGGCTCCTTTATTGCAGGCACGCTGGGGATATTCGGCCTGGTTTTTCTGGCCCCTCCGCTGGCAGACGCCGCTCTCGCGTTCGGCCCCGCCGAATACTTCTCGTTGATGGTCTTCGGGTTCATCGTTCTGAGCAATGTGACGGGCGGCTCTTTTCTGAAGTCCCTCATGATGGCCGTTGTAGGGCTCATCATAGGCACGATCGGCCTTGACCCCGTTACGGGCGAGGGTCGGTTTGCCTTTGATTCTCCTTCTCTGCTGGGAGGGATCGAGTTCGTGGCCGTAGCCATAGGCCTCTTCGGAATCGGCGAAGTGCTCGTGAATGCAGGGCAGCCGGCTGAATTGCTCGAGCAGAAGGTCGTCATGCCTCGTTTGCTGGAACTCTACCCCAGCCTCCAGGACCTCAAGGAGTCTATCTTCGCCATTCTGAGAGGAGCAGGACTCGGTTTCGGCGTAGGACTGGTTCCTGGGCCCGCTCCGGTAATCGCCACCTATGCGTCCTATATGATGGAGAAAAAGGTCTCCAGACATCCTGAAGAATTCGGACAAGGGGCTATAAAGGGCGTTGCCGGCCCTGAGGCGGCCAATAACGCAGCCTGCCAGTCCGCCTTCATCCCTCTCTTTGCCATCGGGATTCCTTTCGCTCCGCCCACAGCCATTCTCCTGGGCGCACTCCTCATACACGGCGTCACGCCGGGGCCCTTGATGATCCGCGAACACCCGGAACTTTTCTGGGGAGTGATTGCGAGCATGTATATTGGGAACTTCATCCTGTTGCTCCTGAATCTGCCCTTTGTGCCACTGTTTGCCAACATCCTGAGGATACCTAAGAAGATACTTCTCCCTTTCGTAACGCTTCTCTGTCTCACCGGCATGTACTCGGTGAACAACTCGATGTTCGATGTGTGGACGATGATTCTTTTCGGGGCAGTCGGCTTCCTGCTGAGAAAATGGGCTTACGAGGGGGCACCGCTTCTGCTCGCCCTGGTGCTTGGACCGAAGCTGGAGGTAGCCTTCCGGCAGTCCCTCATGATTTCGCACGGAAGCTTCGACATATTCATAAATCGGCCGATCTCTCTCGCATTTCTCGGAGCAATTTTTCTTTGTCTTCTCATACCGCTCGTGAGAGTGGTCTATGGACGGCTCAGGAGTTGGGCGGCAACCGGGTAACTTGAGGGGGGAAGAGCCTGCACCTGAAGGACGTGTCCTTCGGAAAACTTTTACAGGAAGGAGGTTTCACATGAGAATCAGACTCTTCTTGAGCCTGCTTGCAGCTCTCCTTCTAGGAATAGGAGGAGCAATCCCTCTTCAAGCCGCCGATTTCCCCACAAAGGAGGTCCAGATCATAGTGCCGTGGGCGGCCGGAGGGGCCACAGACCTTATCTTCCGAGCAGTAGCAGCATCCACGGAGAAGTACCTCGGCAAGGCGGTCGTCGTGATAAACCGTCCTGGGGGCGGGGGAGCCGTAGGATATACCGAAGGGAGCCAAGCTGCTCCGGACGGCTATACCCTAGTGTCGGCGATCACCCCTCTCACCATACTCCCCCATCAGGTTAAAACTGCCTTTACTTACAAGAACTTTGATCCGGTGGTGAACATCTCAAGCGACCCGTCAATGTTCCTTATCAGGCATGATGCGCCCTGGAAGGACCTTAAGGAATTCCTGGACTATGCGAAGAAGAACCCGAACATGATAACCGTAGGTAACTCAGGCGCCGGCGGAGGGGTTCATCTCGTTGCCGTGGCATTCGAAAAGGCGGCCGGTGTCAAGTTCAACCACATTCCATTTCCCGGTGGCGGGCCGTCGGTGACCGCCCTTCTCGGCGCCCACATCAACGCCGTGTCTGTCTCCCCGCCCGAAGGCATTCCCCAGGTGCAGGCCGGAAAACTGAAGATTATCGCCCTGTTCGCAGACAAGAGATTGGAGATGTTCCCAAATGCGCCTACGGTGAAGGAACAAGGCATCAACTTCGCAATGGGCATGTGGCGCGGGCTCGCTGCCCCCAAAGGAACACCACCCGACGTGCTCAAGAAGCTTCACGACGCCTTCAAGAAGGGCATGGAGGACCCGGCGTTCAAGAAAAGCGCAGCTGATATGGCGGTAAACGTACATTATCTCGGACCTAACGATTTCGGAAGGCTCATGGCATCCGACGATTCTTTCTATGCGCAACTGGTGAAAGAGGTCAAAAAATAGGAACCGGAAGGAGGCTGGTATGAAAACATCACGACTCCGCTTTCCAGCTGCATGTGTTGCAGTAGCCGCGATGATCCTCGGAGCGGGCTGGGCTTGTGCAGCCGACAAAACGATACGACTGGCAAGCCCTTTCAAGAGTGGCCACATCCTGGTGGATGCCGGTGAGAAATTCAAGGAAATCGTCGAAAAGGGAAGCGGAGGCAAGATAAGGGTAGAAGTTCAGGCCGGTGTGGGTTCTGAAGAGGACATCAACACATGGTGTGGCGAGGGCAAGGTGGAAATGCAGGCGACCGGCGGGCGTCCTCTGGAGGTTTCTGCGCCACAGTATTTCTTCTTCAATGCGCCGTACGTGATGAAAGATTTCGAGCACTTCATGCGTGTATGGAATGGTCCGCTGGGGAAAAAGGCACAGGAGCAGGTAGAGAAGAACGGCAGTCAGAAATACCTGGGCATCGTCTACAGGGGGCTGCGACAGACTACTTCCAAGAAACCGCTTTACACGCCGGCGGATGTCTACGGGCTCAAGCTTCGTCTCCCCACTGTAAAGACGTGGATAGCCGTGTGGAAAGAGATAGGCGCCGACCCCGTGCCAATCCCATTGCCGGAGCTCTACAAATCACTGAAAGAGGGCAAGGCCGAGGCATCTGAGGGTGACCTCCCACAGATCGCTTCATTCAAGCTCAATGAGGTCCAAAACTCTCTCGCCATCACCAACCACCTGGTCCAGACCGGTGGAATCCTGATCAACAAGCCCTTCTTTGACAAGCTGTCGAAAGCTGAGCAGGACCTGGTCGTGAAGGCGGCTAACGAAGCCGCGCAATGGGCCAATGCAAAGATCAAATCGGGAGAAAACCTGCTCCTTGTTGATCTTCAGAGGAAAGGTATGACGGTCGTCATTCCCGACGCAGAATCGTTCAGAGCTAAGGGGAAACCCGCGGTCGAGGAACTTTTCAAGAAAGAATGGCCCGTGACGACCTGGGCGGAAGTGCTGGCGCAGTAACCGAATAATGCAAACCAAGGAAGGATTGATTATGGCCGTGCTTACGGAGATCAGGGAAAAGGAGCGGAGGGTAAGGGCTTTTTTGGAGCAGAATGAACTGAGCGGGCTCCTGCTCAAACGGCAGGCCAATTTCTCATGGATGACCGCGGGCGGCCTCAACCTGGTGGGTATTACCACTGAGGTAGGGGCTGCCTCCCTCCTTATTACGGGCGACTCGAAGTTCGTGATCTGCAACAACATAGAAGCCCCGAGGATGATGGAAGAGGAGGCGTTGGAGACACAAGGGTTCACTGCCAGGTCATTCCCGTGGCACGACGAACAGGAGGTCTCGATAGTCAAGGAATTGGTCGGAAAAGGGCGCTTAGGATCGGATGTCCCGTTTCCTAATGCCAAGGTCCTTGTTGAGGAGATTGCGCGGCTTCGCTATTCGCTCACGCCCGAGGAACACGAGCGATACCGATGGCTGGGAGAAAAGGTTTCCCTCGCTCTCGAACGAACGTTAATGGAGACACGAAGGGGAGACAGGGAATCGGAAGTTGTAGGGAGGCTCTGCAACCAATTGTGGAGCAATCGCATCGATCCCGTAACCTTGATGTCGGCGGCCGACGACCGAATCTCTCAATTCCGCCACCCCATCCCTACTGAGAAGAAGATCGAAAACTACTTGATGGTATCCGTCAATGCGAGAAAGTGGGGTCTCATTGTCTCGCTCACCCGTTTTGTATACTTCGGAAAACTCCCACAGGCACTCAAGGATAAGTATAAGGCGAACGTCTTCATAGACTGCACCTTTATGGCAAATACCCGCCCGGGGATTCCAGCCAGAGATGTCCTCAAGAAGAGCATTCAAGCGTACGATAAGGCGGGCTACGGGGGTCAATGGAGACTACACCACCAGGGGGGCTCGATAGGGTATACGGGCCGGGACTACAGGACAAACTTCAACACACCCGACATCGTCCAGGAAAACCAGGCATTTACCTGGAATCCCTCGATTACGGGAACGAAGTCCGAAGACACCATAGTGGCTACTTCAAGAGGACCGGAAATGATCACAAAACCGATGATCTATCCAACCATCACAGTGGAGGTGGAAGGAGTCCCATTCACGAGGCCTGATATCCTCGAGAAGGACCAAGTTTAGAGATGGAGAAAGGAGTTGTCCGTAGATGGACAAAGTGAGAATTGGCATGGCCGGGAGGGGGTTTGCGGCACGCCTTCATCTGGACAGCATTGCAGGATTAAGGGGCCTCAAGGCCGATGTCGTTGCTTTTGCCTCAAGAACCCCCGATCGTGCCTTTGCGAATGCTTACGCCATTCCCGACCATTACGATGACTACAAACGCCTCCTCGAACGCGACGATGTGGACGTCGTTGATCTCTGTATCCCGACGGACCTTCACGAGGAATTCTGCATCGAGGCAGCCCGGGCAGGAAAACATATCATCTGCGAGAAACCCCTCACGGGGTATTTCGGAAAAGACAGGCCCGAAGACCATGTTGGTTTTGCGGTGAGCAAAGCTTCGATGCTGCGCGAGACGATGCAGGGCTGCGAACGGGTAGCCGAGGAAGTGGAGCGTAACCGGGTAAAATTCATGTATGCCGAAAACTGGGTATACGCACCTCCCTTTCTCAAGCTCAAACGTCTTGTGCGAGCAAGTCGAGGAACGATCCTGGACATACGGTCCGAGATGAGCCACTCGGGGTCACAGGCACCATATTCGAGACGATGGAAGACGTCCGGTGGAGGCTCTCTTATGCGACTCGGCGCACATCCCGTCGGCGCGGTATTGCACTTGAAACATTATGAGGGCCTACTGAAGAGCGGCAGGCCGATCCGTGCCAGGTCGGTTACCGCGGAGGTGGGACACCACTCCAGGATTGAATCGTTCAGGGAAGAGCGCACGAAATACCTCGTCTCCGAGTGGGAAGATGTGGAAGACTGGGGCGTCATGGTCATCACTTTCGAGGACGGATCGAATGCAACCATCTTCTCTTCTGACGGCGTTTTGGGCGGAGTGAGAAATACGCTAAGCGTCTATCTCTCAAATTCAGTGGTTAATGTAAACATCAATCCCAACAATGCGATAGAGGTCTATGCGCCCGATGGCAACATCTTCGGGGAAGAATATATCGCTGAGCGATTGGAGACAAAGGCGGGGTGGAATTTCCCGAGCCCCGACGACAACTGGATGAGAGGGTATGCCCAGGAAATGGAGGACTTTATCGAGGCCGTCCTCCGGGATGGCGAACCGGCTTCAGGAATAGATTTGGCAAAGGAAACCGTCGGAGTGATATACGCCGCATACGCATCAGCCGAGGAAGGGAAGCGAATTACGATCGAGTCCTGAAAGGCATCCGAACAGGAAGAAACCGGGGATGTTATGGAAAGTACATTGAACAAGTATGCCGGCAAGATCCAACGGAACGAGACTAGTCCTCACGTCCGGTACGACGGCCACGCGAGCGGGCTCATATTCGATCCTCGGCAGGAAGGGGTTCCTCTCGATGTGTTGGGATTCGGCATGTATAGACTGGGGCCGGAGTTTATGACAAGGCAAACCCATGAAAAGGAAGTGGTCCTTGTCCCCCAGGAAGGCGAATTTGAGGTAGAGGTCAACGGCAAGAGATTTGGTGGAGCAAGGTCGGGCGGCCCATTCGCTGCAAGACTAGGAAAATCCAACGCATCTGCCCTCTACATTCCCTGTGACGCCCGATTTGGCATTCGGGGCAAAGGCGAGACGGCATTTTTCGAAGCCCCCGCTCTGCGGGCCAGCCCCGCATTTTACATGCCTCCGGATGAGGTAACCGTAGTCTCCCGGGGTGAGTGGATCTGGAGGAGAGATGTAATAAACTTGATCTCTCCCAAAAACGCGAGTTCAAACCTGGCCGTCGGGGAAACTTACAACCCGCCGGGCTTGTGGTCCGGAACTCCCATTCACCGGCACGACAGAGATGAGCCGTCATCCGGAGAATCGGATCACGAGGAGGTCTATTACCATCGCTTCGGGCTGAAACAGGGGCCGGATGATCAATTCGGCGCTTACGGCGTTCAGCTACTCATGGACGGGAAGGGTCTGAGCAAAGCCTATATCATAGGAGATAAAAGCGCTTTTGCCATTCCGGGGGGGTGCCATCCTGTGGTCGCCTCCCCGGTCTCTGAACTACTGTACCTGTGGGGGCTGGCAGGCAGGGGTAGTGAACCGGCAATGAGAGATATCCCCGAATTCGCTTATCTGAAACGTTTTGAAGAGATCTTCAAGCAGATCGAGGAGGGGCAGACAATCCGAGTCGTCACAGTGTCTGCCCTTGAACATCTCGCAGTGCAGCACGCACTGACGCAAGAGCAGAAAGCCCTCTTGACCGTGATGTTAAGGGAAAAGGGGTTCGATATACGTTGAGGTTCGCGGACTAGCACAGGAGTTGACATGGAGAAGCGGCAAATTCTTGACCGGATGATTTCAGAGGGATTCATTCCCCTGATCAGGTCAGCCTCGGCCTTGGAGGCGTTTGAGATAGCTGACGCTATTAGAAATGGCGGTGCAAGTTTCCTCGAAATAACAATGACCGTTCCGGGTGCGATCGAGGTAGTCAAAGAATTGACCCTGAAATTCAAGGATGAATTCATTGTCGGAGCAGGAACCGTCCTGGACCCTGAAACCGGTAGAGCAGCGATCCTGGCAGGCGCACAATTCCTTGTAAGTCCTACCGTTAACCTTGACCTTATCTCGCTTGCGCACCGTTACAGCATACTGGTCATTCCCGGCGCGATGACGCCCACGGAGATTCTCGCGGCCTGGAACGCAGGGGCAGACCTGGTCAAGGTCTTCCCCGCCGGCCAGTTGGGAGGACCAGAGTATGTCAAGGCAGTGAGGGGACCGTTGCCCCAGGTTCTTCTCATGCCATCCGGAGGCGTCAATATTGAGAATGCCGGTGACTACATTAGGGCCGGCGCGGCTGCAGTTGCCGTGGGTGGAGAACTCACCGACAAAACGGCGGTGAAGGAGAGAGCGTTCCATATTATCACTGAAAAGACTCGCGCTTTTTTGAGGGAAACCCGGGAGGCAAGGGCACGATGACCAGGATTACCTTCCCTTATTCCGATATAGAACCCTTGGATGTGCCGGACAGAAACCTTCTCGGGATTTTTTCGCCTTCTATGGTCGTCAGCGACAAGAGTGAGGAGGAACTGATTGAGGGAGCATTTCTCAATCCCATAGACTCGGATCCGCTGCACAAGAGAGTACGGGGGTGCAAAAAGGTACTAGTTGTTGTTGACGATCATACCCGCAGCACTCCTGTCCGGAGAATCCTTCCTCGATTGATAAAAGAACTGGACGAAGGCGGGGTCGAGAAGGACCATGTGACTATCCTTGTTGCCCTCGGCACGCACCGTCCCATGACTCCAAGAGAACTGGAAGACAAGCTCGGCAAAGATATCGTGGCACACTATCCTGTTCTCAACCACAATTACAGGGACCGGTCCCAACTCTCCTATTTAGGAGATACAGAAGCGGGCACTCCCATTCTCGTCAACAGCCTGGCCGAACAAGCCGATTTCATTATTGGTATTGGCCAGATCGTGCCCCACCGAGTGTCCGGGTTCAGCGGCGGCGGCAATATTGTGCAACCAGGAATATGCGGGGAGCTAACGACGGGCAAGACCCACTGGCTGGCGGCACAATTTACCGGCAGGGAGATCCTGGGGAGAATAGAGAACCCGGTCAAACGCGAAATTGAAAGCGTAGCGACGAGAATAGGGCTCAAATGGGTCCTAAACGCGATACAGGATGGTTCCGGAAAAATGGTGTATGCCGTTGCTGGGGATCCCGTTCAATCGTATCGAATCGGGGCAGCCCTTTCGTACGATGTCTATCGCTGCGTAATGCCGTGCGAAGCTGATATTGTCATTGCCGACTCTCACCCCTTCGACTCTGACCTTTGGGTCGCATCCAAAGGCATTTATGCCTCGGAATTAGCCGTGAAGCAGGGAGGAGTAGTAGTTCTTGTAAGCCCTTGTCTTTCCGGAGTCTCTGTCAGTCACCCTGAAGTACTTGAAAATGGTTACCACACTTTCCGAGAGATAGATCGATTGGTCCAAGGCGGCATAATGAAAAAGCTGACGGTCGCTGCCCATCTTGTCCACGTGGGGAGGGTAATTAAGGAAAGGGCCAAGGGTATACTGGTAACTCGGGGGATATCCGAGGAGGAGTCCGAGAGACTCGGTTTCTCCTATGCCGACGAGCCTCGGGATGCTCTCGATATGGCCATGTCCTTCTGCGGTCGTGACGCGAAAGTGGCTATTCTTCAGCGGGGGAGTGAGATTCTTCCTGTCATTCAAGCAAGAGAGCAATAGCGGACAGCTTATGAAGGAGAACAAGTGAAAGCGGTGGTGAAATACGGAAAAGGAAAAGGGTTGGTTGAGATGCGGGAGGTCCCCGAACCGGAGATCGGTTCCGACGAAGTCTTAATCGAGGTGAAAGCCGTCTCTGTTTGCGGAAGTGACCTCCACATTCTTCATGATAGCCACCCGTATTGGCCGCCGGTAATATTGGGCCACGAGTTCTCCGGTGTCCTTGCACAGGTTGGAGAATCAGTAAGAGGTTGGAAGGTCGGGGACAGGGTGGTGAGCGAGACACGAACGGGCGCATGTGGGGTCTGCTACACCTGCCAGAGCGGCTATCCCCAGGTTTGTGAGCAAAAGAGAGCATACGGCATAGGGATCAACGGGGCGTATGCGAAATACGTGGCTGGCCCTGCCAAGTTACTCCACCGACTGCCCGATAACATACCCTTCGATGCCGCGGCAACGACCGAGCCTATAGCGGTCTGTGTCACCTCGATTCTGGAACGATGCGGGCTACAGGCCGGGGAATCGGTTGTTATTACCGGTCCAGGCCCAATTGGTCTGATCTCTCTGGCAGTTGCAAAGGCTGCGGGGGCGAAGAGCATTTTGATCACCGGACGAAACTCGGACGAAGGGATAAGGTTTGAAAAGGCGAAAGAGCTCGGGGCTGATTCTACGGTCAATGTGGATAAGTCGGACCCGGTTGCCAAAGTGATGGAAATAACGGATGGTCTGGGGGTAGATGTGATCATCGAGACCTCGGGAGGCTCCCAGGCGATCTACCAAGCCTTCGAAATGGTGAGGAGATTGGGGAGAATC
>Ga0172375_10005876_pt1 | contig 17462 bp, 15 predicted proteins | sample LakKiv1m_FD_114537 | JGI IMG/M metagenome (GOLD analysis project Ga0172375, IMG submission 114537) | Freshwater microbial communities from Kabuno Bay, South-Kivu, Congo - kab_092012_11.1m | ecosystem: Environmental > Aquatic > Freshwater > Lake | place: Democratic Republic of the Congo...
CAGAGTAGTTCCGGCGTCGCCACAGTATATATGTTGGTCGGGGGTGTGCAGTATGCCGCCGCGCACGATCCATTGTTTATCGTGTTCTTCTATGCTTACACCAAGCTGTTTAAGCGCCCGGCGCAGGTGGAATGAATCGTCGCATTCAAGCGGGTAGACTATGGTGGATTTTCCCGGCGTCAGAGCGGCCACCACCAGAGCCCGCTGGGTTATGCTTTTAGAAGAAGGCGCTATGAAATTAAGCTGTTCGCTCATGTTTTCCCCCTGGCTGCATCCCAAATTCTTCCGACTTCCTCGATAGCCGCGGGCACGGTGTAACCCGCGTCGGAAGCGGCCATTATTCCGATGGCTTTGGGCAGCGCGAAACGTATTTCGCCCGCCCGGCGCTTTTTGTCCAGCGCCATGAATCCGGCTGCGGCTACGAAATCGACCGCAGGCACAGTAGGCAGATTCAGGCTTCTCAACAGAGTCAGCAGCTTTTCGCGCTGCTCCGGCGGGAACCCTGTGATGCGACAGGCCAGTTCGGCTTCAAGCGACATGCCCATCGATACCGCGTAACCATGCGGGACGGCGTATTTTGAAGCCTTTTCGATGGCGTGGCCAACCGTATGCCCGAAATTCAGAGTGGCGCGCCTGCCGTTATCGCGCTCGTCGCCGAGCACTATGGCGGCCTTCAGCGCCAGACAGCGCTTGAGCGCACGCGGTTCGATCTGCCCGGCCTGAGCGAAGCAGCGTCCTTTTTCGGACATGCGCTCGAACATGTCGGCGTCGGAAACAAAGGCGGTTTTTATGAACTCGGCCTGGCCGTTGGGCCACTCGACCGGCGGCAGCGTAATCAGCGTTTCGATATCCATTATGACGGCTTCGGGCTGTTTGAAAGCGCCGATCAGATTCTTGCCTGCCAGGGTGTTGACGCCCGTTTTGCCGCCGACGGAAGCATCCACCATGGCCAGAAAACTGGTGGGAATGCAGATGTGTTTAACGCCGCGCATGTAAGTTGCGGCCACAAATCCGGCCATATCGAGGCTTATTCCGCCTCCCAGCGCCACCACGCAGACTTCGCGGGTGAAGCCGTCGGCCAGCATGCGGTCTTCGAGCATTTCTTTGGTCTGACGGGTTTTATTGAGTTCTCCCGGTGGGAAATTATATACGGCCAGCTTGCTTACCAGCGGGGAAATGAGCGCAGCCAGTCTCTTGCCATAAAGCCCGATCACGTTCGAGTCGCCGATAATGGCGGCCTGCGTGCAGTCGGGACTCCACAGTTCCTCAATAACGTCCATGACGCCTGCACCGATGCGAACTTCGCAGGTGCGCCCGTCGTTGAATTCAAGCTTCAGATTTTCCATTTTCCCCGATCGCTCAGATTCCACTTATGAATATAATAGCACGCTGAGCGGCCATAGGAAAGATTTTAGAGGGGAGCAATCAGAGCAGTCCACGGTTTCTGCAAATTAAGATAAAAAGATATATCTGCAGGAGTGCGGGTGCCACTGGCTAAATGCAGCGAAGCGAAGTTTGCCAGTGCAATTAAGAGCACGGGCAAGCCTGCGGCTTAGCCCGTGGCACCCACAGAGTTAATTGTCCACCAAAATGGAGACTACTCAGCATTCAAACGTATATATGTTCGAAATATTTGCTATAAAAAAAGACCGGGATTTCTCCCGGCCTTTCTATGTGAGTGCTGCGGATCTTATCAGTTCAGGCTTTCGTCAATTTCTTCGCCGTTGACGTGTCCGGTCACGCTTACGCCGTTGGCGGTGGCGGTAACGGTCAGATCGACTTCGGCTTCGGTTTCAATGTCACCGGTGACAGTGACATCGCCACTGATGGTAAGCGTGAAGGCTTCGAGAGTACCTTCGAAGTCAACGTCGATGGTGCCGGTGAAGGCAATGTCGCCTACGGCAAAGGCGTCGAAGACCAGCGTGGCCTCGAACTCGAAGCTGCCGTCTTCGTTCTGCTTGCCTGAGCCTTCAACGGCCACGGTGCCGCCGTCGGGGTTTTCCAGTGTTCCGGAAAACACGCCGTTATTGAAGACGATTTCGTTGGCTATCAGTTTAGCCAGCTTGGCAGTGGCATCATTGCTTTCTTTCGGAGTCAGGCCTTCAGCCACGTCCTCGGACATGCTGACAATGGTTTTAGAAAGCGTCTTGCCGATGGTTTTGGCTTCCTGCTCCTGTCTGACTTCATCTTCCTTGTCGCCGATTGGGTCCCAGCAGGCGAACATGCCGAAAAGGAACATTGCAACAGTCGCCATTATGAAAAGTTTGCTGGTTTTCACTTTTTTGCCCTCCGTTAAGCAGTTTTTTCTTATACGTATTCCTGTGTCTGAAAAATCGATTCCCTGGTTGTTCAATTACCCCTGTATAAGAATGATTAGAATATATTTTGCGGATTATTTCAAGATAATTTGCTTGGCTTCTGCAGCCAGACGGTCGGCTAGACGGGTAGGTTCAGGCAGACGCCGCCCGCGACCGCATTCCAGCACCAGACGCACCGCCTCTTCTATATCCAGCATATGACCGACCGAAATATAGAGCGGTTTCACGCCATTGCGCGTGCGCAGCACTGCGGCCAGCCGCTCGCCGCTTTTAGCATCAAGCAGCCACGAGCGCGAGCCGCGCTCAGTGTCGGGCTCGGTTTCCACCCGTCCGGTCAGAATGGATTTAGCCACACCGATGGACGGAATATCCAGACGCAGACCCAGATGACAGGCCAGACCCAGGCGGCGCGGATGCGAATAGCCGTGGCCGTCGAACATTATCAGACCGGGCTTTTGCGGCAGTCCCGAAAGCAGATGTTCCAGCACCGGAGCTTCACGGAAGCTTAAGAGCCCCGGCACATAGGGCATGCGTACTTCGTCAATAAGCGTGAGGCGTTCAATTACTTCCAGATCCGGATAGGACAGCAGCACCAGCGCCCCGACAATACGGGTGCCGCCGTCAATAAATGCGGCGTCACAACCGGCAATCAGGTGCAGATTACGGATGCGGCCCGAACGCACTACCAGCGAGGCTAAAGTGCGCTGAATTTCCAGAGCTTCTGGAATACTTACTTCCCAACTGTGACGGCGCGGATCGCTCAATTACCGGCTCCGGAATTATGACTTCAGGTTATTTAAACCGCCGCAGGCGAAAAAAGGCAAGGAACAACCTGACAGGACCGACAAAACAGATCCGACCTGTGCATGGATTGAAAGATTTTATTAACTTTCGGGCTCATAGTGTATATTATGGTGTATTCAGTAGCGACAGGGGAAAAACAAATGTCCGTAAACGCCTTTAAAATTGGAAACGCAGTTTTCAATTTCGCTGAAAAAACAGCGATAATGGGCATTCTTAACGTCACCCCGGATTCTTTTTCCGACGGTGGGCGCTACGATACTGCCTGGAAGGCGGTTGAACATGCTTTTCGCCTTAAGGCCGACGGTGCGGACATAATCGATATAGGCGGAGAATCCACGCGACCCGGCTCGGAGCGCCTGAGCACCGAGGCGGAAATGGAACGCGTCATTCCGGTGATAGAATCGCTTAAAGGCAAGCCGGGACTGCCGATTTCCATCGACACCTACAAGGCCGAAGTGGCTCGCCGGGCACTGGACGCCGGAGCCGATCTGGTAAACGATATCTCCGGCCTGAGTTTCGACCCCGAAATGGCTGCTCTGGTGGCGGAACGCGGCTGCCCGCTGGTTATCATGCATACCCTGGGCGACCCGAAAATCATGCAGAACGAAATCCGATATGCCGATCCGGTGGACGACATCAGGCGCTACTTTGAAGAGCGGCTTGAGTTTGCCGAGCGCAAAGGCATTGCAAAAGACAGAATAATTCTCGATCCGGGCATAGGCTTTGGTAAAAAACTGCCGCACAACGTGGCGCTGATACGCCATATCGGCAAATTCGCCGAGCTTGGATGTCCAATATTGCTGGGAGCTTCGCGCAAGTCGTTCATAGGGCAGATACTTGATCTGCCGGCGGACGAGCGCCTTGAAGGATCGCTGGCAGCGGCTGCCGCCGGAATAGCTCAGGGTGTTTCAATGCTGCGCGTACACGATGTTAAGGAGACCTCACGCCTGCGTGACGTTTGTGATATTCTTTTTGGAAAAAGAGAAGCGGAAGAACGCAATTGATTGCCAATATTTTTGATTTTACCATCAGCGGAAACTGGATGGAGTTCGTCGTCGCAATCGCCGACCTCCTGATAGTCTGGTATGTGGTCTACCGCACCCTGCTGCTTATAAAAGGCACAAAAGCAGTACAGGTGCTGTTCGGACTCATCCTCATCATCATCGCCTTCGGACTTTCCAAGTTCATCGGCCTGACAACTCTGAACTGGATACTGAACTACTTCGTCAGTTCATTCATTTTCATTCTGATAGTAGTATTTCAGCACGATATCCGGCGCGGACTGTCACGCGTGGGACGCAACCCCTTCTTCCAGGGCATCAGCACGCTTGAGGAAGTGTTCTTCATCGAAGAACTGGTCAAAGCCGCCACGGCCCTTTCGAGCAAGCGCCTGGGCGCACTGGTGGTAATTGAGCGCGAAGCCAACCTGGCCGACTACACTGAAGAAGGCACGCATGTCGACGCCAAGACCACCAAAGAGCTGATACTGTCGATACTGCATCCGACTTCGCCCATTCATGACGGTGCCATTCTGGTGCAGGACGGACGCATTGCCTATGCCGGATGCTTCCTGCCGTTGTCCACCAGCACGCGGCTTTCACGCGAACTGGGAACGCGCCACCGCGCCGGTCTGGGCATTTCGGAAGAAACCGATGCACTGGTGATAATAGTGTCCGAAGAAACCGGTAAGATCTCTTTCGCCATGGACGGAAAGATCACGCGCGATCTGGACGCCAACACTCTGAAAAAAGTGTTGCAGAATACATTGGGCCTCAGTTCTAAAAAAGACAAAACCAAGAAGGCCGCCAAATAAGCGAGGTTCCTTTCATGTTCAAGGCGTTTACTGCAAAACTGAAGAGCATTTTCCTGGGAAATCTGGGGTTGAAGCTCTTTTCCCTGCTCATCGCACTGCTCCTGTGGCTTTTCGTCATGGGCGCCGAAGACATTACCATCACCGCCAACATCCGCATGTCCATACAGTCGGCGGATGACAAGGTTTTAGTCTCCGACGTACCGGACCGGGTCAACGTTACGGTTTCCGGGCCTTGGGCCAGCGTTAAGGGTTGGGACTGGAAAAATCACCTGGTGGATCTGGATTTCAGGGATCTCGAACTTGGCCCGACCGTCATATATCTGGAGGAAAGCAAGCTGAAACTTCCACCGGGATTGACGCTTGAAAGAGTCAATCCGTCGGAAATAACCATCAACTACGCTAAAAAGGCCTCTAAAAAGGTCAAGGTTGTTCCGGTATGGGTGGGTTCGCCGCGCTTTGGTTATATGGTGGAAAACGCCAGCATTGATCCGGCTGAAATAACCATTGTGGGTGCCGAAAGCGATCTGCTGATTGTAGATGAAGTTCTGACAGAGGAAATCGATGTTGAAGATCGATTCTCCACTTTCTCGGTGGCGGTGAATCCGGTCAGGCTTTCCAAGAACATCAGCTTCCCCGATAAAGATCCGCTGCTGCTTACCATAAAAATCAAGAAGGACATAGTTGAGCGCAAGCTTGAAAGCGTGCCAGTTTATGTGGAAAACTCCGAGTACGAAACGCAGGTCATTCCAAGCCGCCTGCAGGTCTCGGTCAGCGGTCTGCGCAAGGCGGTGGGCGAGTTGAACCCGGATGATATTTACCTCTTTGTGGATGCATCCAAAGAGGAGGGTGATAACCCCGGTACCATGCAGAACCGCGAGATTGAAGTCAGGCTGCCTTCAAACGACATAAAAATCAAGCTGCCGATCTACACGGTGAAACTCAAAATATCCGACCAGAAAAAACATGTGCCGGTTAATACCGAAGCCAAAGAGGAAAAGGCGGAGGAATAAATTATGAGAAGACTCTTCGGAACAGACGGTATTCGCGGCAAGGCCAATGTGTATCCCATGGATGCCGATACTGCCTTTAAAGTAGGCGTGGTTTCGGCGCATCTTTCCAAAGACCGCACGTCTTCGCCGGTAATAATAATCGGGCGCGATACGCGCCTGTCGGGTTCGATGCTTGAAAGTGCGCTGGCTGCAGGTATCTGCGCTGCCGGTGGAGAAGCGCTGATTGTAGGCGAAATTCCAACTCCGGGAGTGGCTTATCTCACGCGCAGCACCGATGCTGAAGCCGGTGTCGTCATTTCGGCTTCACATAATCCATTTGTAGACAACGGCATAAAGCTTTTCAATAGAAACGGATTCAAGCTGCCGGACGAACTTGAGCTTAAAATAGAAGAGCACATGCTGGACGGCGACATCCGCGAATATTTTGTAGAGCCGCATGAGGTTGGACGGGTGCGTTACTGGCCGGAAGGCTCCGCCGTTTACAAGGCCAACCTGGGCAGTGTACTGGAAGGTCGCAGCCTGGACGGTCTGAAAATCGCCATCGATTGCGCCCATGGTGCTGCCTATAAGATTGCACCGGCCCTCTTCGCCAGTCTGGGCGCACAGGTTACGGCCATCGGTATCGAACCTGATGGTCGCAACATCAACAAGGGTTGCGGCTCGCTGCACATAGATGGATTATCCAGAACCGTTTCCGAAAACGGTCTGGATCTGGGCGTAGCCTTTGACGGTGACGCTGACCGCGCCCTGTTTGTTGACAGCTCGGGCGAACTGGTGGACGGCGATCAGGTCATGGCGGCCTGTGCTGCGCGCCTTAAGGCCAAAGGCAAGCTGACTGGAAATACACTGGTGGCCACCCAGATGAGCAACATCGGTCTGGAGCACGCCTGCCGCGACATGAGCGTCAAACTTGTGCGCACCGATGTGGGTGACCGCTATGTAGTCGAAGAAATGCAGAAGAACGGTTACAGCTTCGGCGGTGAGCAGTCGGGCCATATGATTTTCCTGGATCACTCCACTACCGGTGACGGCATGCTGGCGGCTCTGTGGCTGTTGGACGCCATGCGCTCAGAAGGTCGTCCTCTGCACGAACTGGCCCGCGTCATGACGCGCGTTCCGCAGGTGCTCAAAAACCTGATGGTAAGCTACAAAGTTCCGCTGGAAAACCTGCCGCGCTATCAGGAGATCAGTCGGCGCATCATCGACAGGCTGGGAAGCGAAGGCCGTATACTAGTGCGTTATTCCGGCACCGAAAACAAGGTGCGCGTGATGATCGAGGGCCACGATCCGCAGCTTATTGAAGAATACGCCGACAGCATAATTCATACGCTCGACGAAGAGCTCAACTGACATTATGCCCGGCATGAATAATCTCAGCCGCCAATGAAAAAAATCGCCGCATTTCTGCTGATGCTTTTATTGCCAGTGGCTTTGCTGCTGCTGGCGGACTCATATGAATATCTGTATGAATTATTCGGTGGCGGCAGCCGGGAAACACTGCAGTTACAGGAAGCCGAGCGTTTCATAAGTCCGCGCAACATCGTTGCGCCGCAGGGGCCTTTTGATGAAGTCAAGCTGCTCGAACCCGACTGGAGCGCGGACGTCAGTCTGGGCGGACCCGTCTATGAGCCCGGAGATCCCTCATTTGCACTGCATTTTCTGTCCGGCGGGGCTTACGGCTGGAGTGAAATTTACAAAGGCCGCAAGCTCAGCTACAGGCGCATTTCTGGCTGGCAGGCGTCATTCATGGCGTATCTGCCGGACGCACAATATGACAGCCTGGAGATAAAAGCCGCAGCCGGAGAGGCTCCGCAGAAACTGCGTGTGCTGCTGGATGAAACCGAGATCTGCTCCATTGTGATCGATTCCAACGATTTCAAAACTTATCGCGTCCCTATAAAACCCGGTACCCTAAAATACGCATATTACAATGTTACGCTTGAAGGACGCGGAATCGCCGTATCCGCCATGCGCTTCGCTTTGACGCCTGCACCGGAAAAGCGCGGACGCAGCGATTTCTTCGCGCGGATAAAAGACGGCTTTTTCGGTCCGGCCCGCAAGAGCGCCATACTGCGTCCGGGTGACAGGCTGACGCTGCAAATCGATGTTCCGGAAGAGTCTTATCTGGCCTTTGAATACCGCTGCGAGTTCGATGGCGGCCAGATTCAGCCGCTGCATTTTTCACTGCGCGCTACACAGTATGATGTCAGCGCCGGAAAATTTCTGGATTATTACTATCTGGCAGAAGATGCCGACGCCGCCTGTCGGCGCGGAAGGAAAAGCCTGATAGATCTGCAGGCCCACGCCGGGCAGACGCTGCGTCTTGAATTCGAAACCTCCGGCGGGCAGCAGGATGAGCGACTGCTGATAATAGATCCGCGCATTATAAAAAAGCAGAAGCCGGAACTCTGGCCCGAATTCCTGAAGCCGCGCAACGTTGTGGTGTGGCTGTCGGATACGCTGCGTTACGACAGAATCAACGCGCTGGCTCCAGGCAACGGTATGATAACCCCCAATTACGACCTTGCGGCGGAACGCGGTATAGTATTCACGCGGGCTTATGCTCAGGCCAGTTGGTCCAAACCTTCGCAGGCCGCCATGCTGACGGGGCGCTATCCGCAGCATTCGAACATGCTGGAGCCGGACGACCGCCCGACGCGCGGCACGGTGTTCATGTCGGAGGCCATCAAGCGAAAGCGCCCGAAGATGACCACTGCCGAATATTCGGCCAATGGTTATGTCTCCAGCGCTTTCGGTTTCAGATACGATCTGGATTATCAGCGCAACATGATCCGCGAGCGGCGCGCCAACCGCGGCGAGGATCTGCTGGCGGCCTGGTTCGGCGTATGGGAAAAGGAGCGCGTTTACACCTCGCCTTTCATGGTGTGGCTGGGAAGCACCGATGTTCATGTGGCCTACAACCCGGAACGCGAATTCTTGAACCTTTATGATCCCGAACCATACAGCGGGCCCATAAATCCCTTCAACACGGCGTACCTTATGGCCGATATCAGCCGCGGGCGCGTGACGCTGCCAGAACGCGACTGGCGGCATCTGCTGGCGCTGTATAACGGCGAAGTCAGTTACAACGACCGCCAGTTCGGTCTGATGCTGGAAAGACTGGATCAGTGGGGCGTGCTGGATGAAACCGCTGTTTTCATAGTGTCGGATCACGGCGAGGAATTTCTGGATCACGGTGCAGCCGGACATGGACACAGTCTGTATTCCGAAATCGTGCATGTACCTCTGATAGTGCTTTATCCGCGTGGTTTTCCGGAGGCCCGCCGCATAGACAGGCCGGTTGAAATGATGTCGATTTACCCCACCATACTCGAAATGCTGGACATAAAGCCGCCTGCGGGTATCGACGCTGAGAGTCTGCTGCCGCTGCTTACCGGACAGGAAAAATTATCCGCAGGTCCGGCAGCGTCTTTCAACCGTAAAAAAGACGCCTCTTTCGCCCTCGGACGGCATCGCCTGATGCTGGAAAACGGGCGTCCCAGCCGCCTATTTGATGAAGTGTCCGATCCGGCTGACAGATACGACTTGCGCGAATCGCGCAAAGATGTGCTATACTTCATGCTCAAAAATGCGGCGCTGTGGATGATTGAAAACCGCCGCAATTGAACAATAAAAAATAACCAGAAGGATCTTTCATGAAATCAGCCAGTCTGTGCGTTACAGCCCTGTTGGTGGTCTTTATTGTTTTTACGCTTGAAAGCAGCGCCATGTCCGCGCCCAAACTGGGCCGCGACGGTGTGGGAACAGCCCCCAAGGCCGAAAGCGCCGGTAAGGGTCTGATCTTCGGACCCATGCGCAAAAACTTCGTAATCACGCCCGACACGCCTGCAGTCGCCGTCGAAAACCTGGTTGGCATGGAAAACGCCGAAGCCGTGCTGGACTGGGGTGAGATGTTCCCGCCGCGCTCGCTGCTGAAGCAGGTCTCCGCCGCTGGAATAAGCGTCAATCTGATGCTGCCGACCGAATTCACGGCACAGCATTTAAGCCGTCTGGAGGAGCTTAACAACTACAGCGTAAGCTTCAGAATCACCAAGGCCAAACTAAACGAGCAGTTTATCGGGCGCGCTCAGGCCATAGGCCCGCGCACCAAGCGCTTCGAAATCGCCATAGGCGATCTGGACGCCGCCGCCGTGGCCATGCTGAAAAAAGTCCCGCGCAGCGAATATCTGGTGCGCGTAACCGATGCCAAAGAAATCAACGCGGGTTCGCTGGCGGTGCTTAAATCACTGGGAGCGCCGGTCGAAATCATGCTGCCCGCCGCATTTCCGGCGGCTCAGATAAAGATGTTCAAAGGTCTCAAGCGCACCCGTCTGCTGCTTGAAGCCGGCGGCGGAGTCATCGACAACGCCCAGGCCCGCGAACTGAACGCCCTGGGCGACATCGAAGGCGGAGCCTGGCTGCACGGCCTGATGAAAAAAGACGAAGCCTTCAGCTACATGATGATAGGCAACCTGCGCGCCGTGTATTTCTACATGCACGAATGGGCCATGACTCCCGAATTCATCCGCATGATGAACAGCCACGGAGAAGCGATGTAAGAGGGGGGCGTCTGGACTTGAAATTCGTAGGTCGGGCAAATTTCTTGCCCGACAATTCAATTAAATCATTGTAGGGGTGAGTGAAATTCCGTAGGATGGGCATTTGCCATGCCCATCAATTATATTTCTGCACCCTCGACTGGCCCGGCCTGACCTGTCCTCAGTTTTACATAGTGACTGTTTCCCGAAAGTGCTGAGGAGAAAATCGCAGATTTTCGTCTCGAAGCATGAGGGAAACTCGCCGCCATACACTTCGAGACGGCGCTTTACGCGCCTCCTCAGTGCAGGCGGAGTTAAATTTGATAACTTGTCAGAATAATAAAATACATTTCAGCAAACCGGGGACGACTCAGTGGCCAGGTAATATTTATCCGGTAAAACATTTACCTGACCTGTGAAACTGATATTATGAAAAAATAAATACATTCACACAGGACAATCCCATGCCGGAAATTACGCCAGAGGAAAAACGCGAGCTTTCAGACTGAATCGCAGATTGGAATTACAAAGAAGCTGTACCTTATCTGTCGCCAATTCGAGATTCTTTAATGTGTATAATCGTCGCGGCAGTTCGCGGAACAACTTGGTGTTGCTAAAATATTAAAGAAGAGAATATTTCTTTCTAGCGAACTAACACCATGAACATAGTTGTCTTCTAGGTAATGCAGGAAGAAAAGTAATTAAGATTATAAGCTTAACTTAAAAATGCCAACAAAGAGGATCAGCAATGAATAAGAATCCGCCAGAAGTAAAAAAAATATTAAGGCAGGAAGTTAAACATGGTTGTCCAGTACCAGGATGTGGAAATCCAATCCTTGAATACCATCATTTCGATCCTCCTTGGAGAGAAGAGGAGCATAATAGGCCAGAAGGGATGATTGCCTTATGCCATGATCATCACGCTGCGGCAGATTCATATACAAAGGAACAGCTAAGAGAATTTAAAAGAAACCCATTTGTAACAGAACAAAGACAGAAACAACTGGGTTGGTTTACAAAGAAAGCAATGATTAAAATTGGATATGGTTTTTATGCTCCTCCTCTAATAATAGTGGAAATAGAAGATCAATCAATTCTTGAAATGAGATATAATCAAGATGGTTATATCTCACTATCCGTTAATTTATTCGATTATGATAAGTTGGTTGCCAAAATTTCTGATAACGATTTGGAGGTATCTAGTGATATTTATGATTTGGAGGTAAGACCAAAACAAAACATGATTAAAGTATTCACCCAAAATATAATGAACGCAAGCAACTTCCAATTGGAATGGAAAAATATTTCTGAATTGCAATATGCAATAATGCTCGAGAAAGAACGACTGGAAACATATAAATTGAAATTGAATAATCTTGAGGAAAGAATAAATACTGATGATGTATTCCATCGGTGTTCTGCTATCGATAATATAAACGAATATTATAAGTATTGTTCAGACAAGACAAGCATGGAAATAAGAAATAACAGGTTATCAATGGCTCAACAAAAGGCTATGGATACCGAAAAAGTAATTAGGATTGTAGAAATCACAGGTCGATTTGCATACAAAGACAAATGGATAGAATTAACAAAAGACGGAATTCGAGACATGAATGAGAATGTAGTAAATTGCAGTGTATCGGACATCGGTCCAGGATGTGCAGTTGCAAATTTGGGTTATTGGGTAGTAGGCAAAGGCATTTAATTTAGGAACTTTAGACAAGCAGGTCGGACCCTGCAGGCCCGACAATCATTGAAATAAATAATCGAATTGTCGGGCAATAAATTTGCCCGACCTACGAATCTAAGATGTGAGGTTATTCCTCTTACCTGAACAGCTTTCGCACAGCCCGTGTGGGTACGAAGCGGCGACCGACGGTTTCGATGAACTGCCAGGGGTCGCTGCGGCGCACGGCGTGATTATAGAAACAGCGGTAAAAACAGGTGCAGTCGGGCGGAACCATTTTGGCCACCTCATGCTGCATGACTTCGTAATTGCGCACATAAGCCGCGTTGACTGCCGAGGCCGGGCGGTCGTGGCAGGGCTGCACGCGTCCGTCGGGGGCCACCGTAAAATAGCCGTCGGCGGCATAGCAGGGCATGCGGAAACGCCCGCGGGCGAACTCCAGCATGTCGTCCAGAAACTTATCGGTTTCCGAAACGCGATAGCCTGCACGGCGCAGGCGCTTCAGTTCGGTCGCCACTGCTTCAAGTCTGGCAAAATCCTCCTCGCTCGAAAAAGCCAGTTCGGGATGATCTCCGCGATATTCGAAACCCTCTTCCGGGGCGGCGGTATGCACTACCGAAAAAGTCACGTCGATTCCGGCCTCGTCGGCCAGAGCCACGATGCGCGGAGCTTCCTCCACGTTCAGGCGCGTTAGCGTTACTATGGCCTCGGCGGAAAAACCATACTTTTTCGAAGCGCGTTTTATCAGTTCCAGCCTGCCGAAAGCATCCTTGCGACTGGGCCCGGCGCCGTCGATGAGATCGAAGGAGAAGGTTAGAAAGTCCAGATGGCGCAGGCGTTCGAGCCTGGCTTCGTCCAGCAGCAGGCCGTTGGTGATGATGGAAGTTACGGCGCGCGGCGCGGCGTAGTCGATAAGCTCGAAAAGGCCGTCGAACATCAGCGGTTCGCCGCCGGTAAACACAAAGGCGCGATGCCCGCCTGAAATGAAGAGATCAATCACGCGCTTCCACTCGGCAACCGAAAGTTCCTTCTCCGGCGGCTTGCGGATGACCTGACAGTATTCGCATTGCAGATTGCAGCGGCGCGTCAGCATGAGACCCACGCCGGTGAGTTTGTGCGTAAAAACCAGACTGCCGAAGCGTATCAGGCGGGCCAGCTTCATTTCGCGGCACCGGCTTTCCGGTTGCGCAGCACCAGGGCGTACTTGGGACCGCCGAAAAATTCAGGCAGATATTTTACATTCAGCGCCGTCAGACTCATCGGCAGCGGCGGACGCAGCACATAAGCATCCTGCAAAGCCCAGCCGACGCTTTCGGCTTCAGCCCGCAGACGCTTCAGCGTAATCAACCGGAAACGGTCGCCTTCGATGCGCGACTGCACGGCGAACCAGGGTGCGACGATGGGGCAGTACGGGTTGGCTTCGAAAATGACCGCCAGACCGCCGGGTCTGACTATGCGCGAAAACTCGGCCAGAGTCTGCACACGGGCCGGGCCGTCGTAATGATGAAACAGCGAAAAAGCAGTTACGGCGTCGAACTCGTCGTTTTTGAAAACCAGACGCACCGGATTGCCGACTGGCGGCTGCAGTTTCCATTCGACGCCCGCCAGACCGCGTGCGCGGGCCTTCTGCAGGTTGGCCTCGACCAGATCGGAAGCCGCCAGACGACCGAAATTCCCGGCCAGTGCGGTTTCGGCGCGACCGTCCATGCAGCCGATGTCGGCTGCAGCCAGATTTTCCAGCGTTCCGAAACGCGCCTTTAAAACGTCCAGCACCAGGCCGGTCTGAATTTTCCACAGTCTGTCGAACAGCATTCTGATCCATCTCCTGTCGTTGTCAGGATTTTACCCCACCTTGCGCCTGCACACATAAAATATCTTCTTTCTTATGAATATTTTCCGTTTCAGGCTCGAATGGTGGCATAATACACAGCGGAACGGGATCGCATTCATCCCTGAACCGGGATGTGGATTCTTACGATAAATCAATTTGACGGGGTAGGAGCTGTCTGCCGGTCAACGAACCGGATGGTAAACTGTGGCCCGAAAAGTCCTTTTGGGAAATATTGTTTCTTCGTGGTAAAATTTAAAAATGTTTAAAAAAGAACAGCTATGGAAAAGGATTCTGTTTCTGGGCGATTTTTTTATCGTAGCCCTCTCGGTGTACGTTTCCCTGCTGCTGCGCTTTTCATTCGATCCTTATAAGTGGTTCTCCACTGCGCTGGACCCCTTCAGAGTATTCACCGGCGCTTCCACCATATCCATAATTGTGGTCATGCTGGTCTTTTCGCTGACCGAAATGTACCGCATCGATGTTAATCTCAACCGCCTGAAGCAGATCATGCGTCTGATGATGTCGCTTCTGGCCTCGATGATAATTCTCTCTTTCATCTTTTACTGGATTCCGCATTACCGCCTGCTGCGTCTGGGTCAGATTTACATGTTTATCTCCATGTTTATCGTTCTGGCCGCCTGGCGCTATCAGTTCTTCACTCAGGTGTTTCCACGCATGCCGCGCAAACGCGTGCTTATAATGGGTGCGGGCGACAGCGGACGCATGATGATGGACGCCTTCGGCATTCATCGGGATTCTCTCTATGAGCCGGTCTGCTTTCTGGACGACAATGCGGATCTGCACGGTACGGAGATCGGCGGCCTGAAGGTAATGGGCGACTCGGACAGGCTGGAAGAATGTCTGGAAAACCAGCACATTGAAACCATAATAGTGGCGGTGAAAGACAAAATCGGCGAAAAGCTGACTCGAAACCTGCTGAAATGCAAGATCAAAGGCAAGCACATAGTCGATGCCTCCAGCATCTATAAAGAGATCTCCGGCAAGATTCCAATTCTGCACATGCAGGATCAGTGGTTCATCTTCGGGCCCAGCTTCCAGTTGGCGGCCAATGTCTGGACGCGGCGCTTCCAGCGTGTATTCGACGTAAGTGTCAGTGTTATCATGCTGTTATGCTGCTCGCCGCTGATGCTGCTGGCTTATATCGCAGTTAAACTCTCGTCGCCCGGCCCGGCGATCTTCAGGCAGGAGCGCGTGGGGCTGAACGAAAAACCTTATATGCTGTACAAGTTCAGAACCATGGTGCAGGATGCCGAGAAGAACACCGGCGCAGTGTGGGCGCAGCAGAACGACCCGCGCGTGACCGGACTGGGACGCTTTCTGCGTCGCAGCCGCATTGACGAACTGCCGCAGTTGTGGAACGTCCTTAAAGGCGACATGAGCTTTATCGGGCCGCGCCCGGAACGGGCCGAGTTCGTCGAGAAGCTGAAGCTACGCATTCCGTACTATTCGCTGCGCTTCATAATGAAACCCGGTCTGACCGGCTGGGCGCAGGTGAACTACCGTTACGGTGCCAGCGAAGAAGACGCTCTGGAAAAGCTGAGATACGAACTTTACTATCTGCAGGAAATGTCTATTTTATTGAATTTGTTGATAATGGTACGCACCGTTCAGACCGTGTTGTTTCATCGGGGTTCGTAACGCACCGGTTGACACCAGACCCTTAAATGTGCTATTGAGCCTCGGTAAAAGGCGAAGAGGAAAGCAGGGTAGAACTGATGGAGAATTCCACCACACAGATAATCATAAAGAGATACGCCAACCGCAAACTCTACGACACCAGCCGCAGCCGCTACGTCACGCTGGAGGAAATCTCGCAGATGGTGCACGACGGCCACGACGTGAAGATCCTCGACCACAAGTCGAAGAAGGACATAACCTCGGTCACGCTGGCTCAGATAATCTTCGAAAAAGAAAAGAAGCAGCGCATACTGCCGTCTTCCACACTTATAGACGCCATCCGCTCTGGCGGCGAGGCCATCACGGGCTTCATTCAGAAAACCGTCAAGCTGGGCCGACTGAAGGAAGACATGGAAAAGACCAGCGAAACTTTCGAGCGCCTTCTAAGCTCGAAGGTCATTTCGCGCGATGAATGGGTCAGACTGCTGCACGACCTTTACGACGCCAGCTTCCAGAATCTCGAATCGCTGCAGAAGCGCGTGGACGAAAAGATCAAATCCGCCACCGGCCAGGTCTCGAATCTAGGCCTGATGCGCCGCGAAGTGGACGCCCTGAAAGCCCAGGTGGCACTGCTGGAAGATAAAATCGAATCCCTGGAAAAAGCACTGAAAGAAAACACGCCGGAGTAATTTACCTCACCCCCTTTTATCCCCTCTCCACTGTGGAGAGGGGAAAGATTCGCAGGTCGGGGCGGGTGGCCGGGGCAAAGAATGACTAATCGTGACATAATAGGGGTGCCACGGTCTTGTTTTCGGAGAAAACATGGCCGTGCTTTTCGGCTTTTGTAGTAACATCCGCCCATGGAATTGAATCCGAGAAAACGCTTGAAGCATTTCGATGAAGACGGGCATGCCCATTTTCTGACATTTTCCTGTTATCGCCGATGGCCGCTTCTGGCAAAGAAGCGGAGTATTCGCTGGTTTCTTGACTCTTTAATCGATGCCTGTCGGTCATATGAGTGCGATCTCTGGGCATATGTCGTCATGCCGGAACACGTCCACTTGATCATCAATCCCATGTGTGAACCCTATTCCACGTCGGCTTTTCTCCAGAAGGTCAAGCAGCCGGTTTCACGCACCGCGAAAAGTTGGCTAGCCGTTCACGATGCCATTTGGTATGACAAGTTGACCATCAATAGAGGGTTTGAGAAAAAGGAATTCCGTTTTTGGCAGGCCGGTGGCGGATATGATCGAAATCTGTTTTCCGATAGTGAGTTGGCCAAAACAATCGAATACATTCACACCAATCCGGTTCGGCGGGAGTTGGTGAACGATCCCCTGGATTGGAAATGGTCGAGCGCCCATTGGTATAGCGAGCATGGTGAATTGGGGGTGAATCTTGATTGTGTGTACAGATAGCACGGCCATCGTTCCTTTGGAACGAAGACCGTGGCACCCGACCAAAGGCAGGCCACCCGCCCGGCGGCGTCAGCGGCGACTACGTCTTCAGCGACCGCAGTGTCCGGTGCGTGAGGTAGGTTGTTTCCGCCAGACCGCGAAGTGGGTGATTTGATTATTGGGTTCTTTGGTTATTTCTTCCCTGCGTAAAGCGCGTAGTCTTTTTATTTTTATTTTTCAGATTTGTAAAATGGGCAATTGCTTCGCCCATTATTTTTGTGCCGCTTCAAAATATAATTGATGGGCATGGCCAATGCCCATCCTACGGAATTTCACTAACCCCTACAATAATTTAATTGAATTGTCGGGCAAGGAATTTGCCCGACCTACCGAATTGGGGATGTGTTCTTCCCGGTATTTCCG
>Ga0172375_10005878_pt1 | contig 17460 bp, 8 predicted proteins | sample LakKiv1m_FD_114537 | JGI IMG/M metagenome (GOLD analysis project Ga0172375, IMG submission 114537) | Freshwater microbial communities from Kabuno Bay, South-Kivu, Congo - kab_092012_11.1m | ecosystem: Environmental > Aquatic > Freshwater > Lake | place: Democratic Republic of the Congo...
CGAACTTGCCTCAACCGTGCGGATGGCGGCGCAACCAGCGCTCGGCCCCCGCGGCTGGCGCCTCACGGCAGGATAGGCTCGCCGACGAGCTCGATCGCGGCAAGCACGGGGCTGCGCTGCGCTCCGGCGGACGTACTGAGGGTGACGACCACTCGAGCCTGGCGGGCTGGCGCCAAGGCCGGCAGCGCGATCCGCGCCTCGCCTGCCGGGAGTTCGAGAGGCGGCGCCGCGGCGAGGGTCCTGAAGCCGTCGTCCGAGGTCTCGATCCGGGCCGTGAGGGTGCCGTCGTTGGGTCTCGCCGTTGTACACAGGGCGATGGTGCGGACCGGCTGGCCCCAGTCGCAGGGGGCTGCGGTATAGCTCCCCGTCAGCGCGCCCAGCTCGGGCTGGGGCACCGGCGTATAGTCGGCGACGGAGGAGAAGGCGGAAGGCGCCAGCGCTACCCGGTGGATGGCGATCTCGTCGAGGCTGCCGTCGAAGGGGAAACTGCCATCGGCGGCGAAGGCGCCGAGGGTGAGAGGCATGGTGCTGCTGGATGCGCCGATGTCGGCGATGCTCGGCGGCGTGCCGTCGGGCTTCCCGTCCAGGAACAACGCCAGCGTCTGTGCCTGGCGATCGTACACCGCGGCGGCGTGGTGCCAGGCGCCGTCGGCCACCGTGGCCGCGCCCACCGCCTCGACGTACTGGTTGCCATCCTGCATGATCCAGGCGGAGAACCGGCCGCCCTTGACCCCCAGCGAGTAGGCCCCGGGCCGCGCGGCGATGACTTGGTTTTCCTGCGAGGAGGTTTGGAACCAGGCCTGGAGGGTGAAGCTCTCGGCAGGCCGGAACGCAAAGGGCTCGATGCCGGTCACGGCGATATGCGCGCCGCCCTGGAAGCGTGCCGCCGCCGGCTTGCCGTGCCGGTCCGGCGAGTGCAGGGCCACGGCGCCGGCGCAGCCTCCGGGGGCGTGGTACTCGCTGCCATTGGCCACCGGGCTGCCCGGGGCATCGTCAAGCTTCCAGAGGCCTGCCATGGGGCTGGTCGGGCGACGCCGCAAGGCCACCCCTTCGCCCCGGTTCACAGCGATGTCGGGGGTGGCCGCCCAGGCGGGGCCCGCCGCGAACGTGCGGTCGATGTAGAGGTCTGCTTCAGACGGGGCGCCGGCGGTCACGCGCCAGGTGATCTGGCGTGGCGGGGTGAAGGCGGAGCCGAGGTCCTCGATGGTCACCTCGTTGCCCCTGATGGTCACCCGCTTGCGCACGCCCAGGTGCACCACCTCGGCCGTGACGCGCGGCAGAGCGGCGGGTAGGACGGGGTGCACCTCCAGCCGGTCGTTCGTCTGGCGGATGCCCAGGATGCCCTGCACCAGCGCCGCCGGCACCGCGATCATGTCGGAGAGGTAGGGTTCATCGCAAGCCCCTCGGCCGATGCGGCCATCGCTCTCCAGCCAGTTGTTGCCGATGAAGCCGCGCTCGCCCGTGAGGCGGGTCCCCTCGGCGAAGCGGCGCAGGCGCGCCCAGGCGCCCTCGGCGTCGCCCGCGGCACAGCGGGCCAGGATCTCCCAGTAGGTCATACAGAGGAACGAGCCGCCATTCATGTAGTTGCCGAAGCCCTGGTTGGCCGGGTGGGTGTTGACGCTGGCCGGGACGGGCCAGTAGGCGGAGCGCGAGGCGAAGCCAGCGTAGCCCTGGTCTCGCTCCAACTCGACGATGCGCAAGTCAATGGTATTCAAGAGCTGACGCGCCTGGTCCTGGGTGGCGATCCCGAAGGCCACCGGTGGGAACTGGCAGAGGTCGGCGGCGTAAGCGATCCTCGTTCCATCGGGCTGGATCCAGTCCACGTAGCGCGGTCCACCCGGCGCCTCCTCCCACCAGAGCACGCGGTTGATGGCCTCCCTGAGCTTGGTGGCCTCGGCCTCGGCCGCGTCGGCTTCGGGACCGTTGCCGGCAGCCCGCTCCAGGCCGGCCAGATCGAGCAGGGCGCGGAAGAGGAAGGCGTTGTGGTAGGTGGTGACGCCGCTGGCGATCATGGCGTCGTAGTACCAGTGCGCCGGACTCAGGGTCACCAGCCCTTCGGCATTGCGCTTGCCCAGGTACCAGGTGACGGCCCGGCGGTAGAAGGGCAGTTGCTGGCGGACGAAAGCGAGGTCGCCGGAGTAGAGGTAGTAGGCCCGGCCGCCGATGATCTGGATGATGTTGTCGTCGGTGAAGGCTCCCGAAGCATTGTAGCCGAACCGTGTGAGGCCCGGTTCGAACTCCGTGCCTGGGATCATCTGCAGGTTGTCGCGGAAGGCCCGGACGAGGTCATGCGGGCGGGATGCGGTGGCTCCCGGTGCCGGCGTCCCGGCGAGCAGCGGCATTCCCTTCATCCAGGAGGCGCCGCCGTAGTACCAGCCGTCCGTCTCGTTCCCGAAGTTGAAGTGCAGCGGGTCGTTGACGCAACCGCCGTTGAGCAGCGCGCCGTAGAAGCGCTTCAGGGACTCGATGGTGCCGGTGGGGTCGTCGGCGACCACCGTGAGCTGGTGCCCGCTGGACTGCGCCGGGACCGGCCCGATCCGCAGTGTCGTCTTCTCCTCCTCGCCCGCCCGGCAGACGCGTCTCACGTCCGGCTTTGAGACGGTCCCGACTTCGCTCAGCCAGCCGAAGTGCCCGCGCCGGTAGAGGTGACCCCCCTCGACGGCGATGCGTGGCTCGCTCTCGCAGGGCCAGGCAGCGAAGAGCTTCAACACCGCCCACCCGCCTGGCTCAGACACCACCAGGTTGTTCTCGATCGCCAGCTTGTACCCAAACGTCCATTGCCCCGGCCGGTAGTGCGGGTTGTGCCAGCCGCGGAGGCCCTCCGGCGCGATCCAGAAGGTCGTCGCGACGGAGTTGGGCAGGATGGTGGAGGGGGCGTTGCCCGTGGGGCGGTTGCTGAAGAACAGGGCCGGGGTTCCCGCGCTGGTCACCGTCAGTTCGCGCAGCCAGGTGCGGGCGACCGTCCAGACGAGTTCATGGCCGTCTGTCCGCAGGGCCCAGTCTTCGCGCGCTACCGGCTCCCCCGGACCATCGCTCAGCACGACGCCACGCAGGATGAGGCCATCGGCGGTCTGCGCCACGCCCTCCGGCGGGTGGCTGCGGCTCTCGAAGCGCCGCCCGGTCTCATCCGCGACGTAGGTCAAGGCCTGCGCGCCCCAGTCCGGCATCCCACGCTGCCAGGGCGCGCCCCCGGGCGACAGCAGGGACTGTGGCTCGAGCGAGCCATCGGCCCGGCGCAGCGTCAGCGAGGTCAGCGCCGGCCGTTCGAGGTCCACCTCGGCCCGGCCAAACTGGCCCTCGATGGGGCTGGGTGCGCCCCAGGCGATGGGAGCGAGCGCGGTCAGGACGGCGGAGAGTCTCGCCAGTATCTTCATAGCCCGTGGGGTACCTGTATGCCGGCCTCCCGCCCGCTCATCTGCAGGGGGCAGGTCAGCACGCCCATCTCCACGATTCTCATCCCGCTCGTGCCGTCGTTGGTGCCGAAGTCGAAACGGACGCACTGGGCAGGCGCCGGCGCAAAGGAAAACCGCAGACGCGGCCCGGTCACCGTCATGGTCGCGGGGACTTCGTGGGGCTCCCCGTCACCGCCGGCGAGGGAGATCCGTACGGCTGCAGGGAGTCGGGAAGCGGAAATCCGTTCGGCCTCGCTGCCGGCGAACAGCTCGACGAAGGCGAACGAGACGGTCTCCTCCTTCGCCAGGACCAGCTCGACGGCCTCCTGCTGGCGCGCGTCGGCGAAGGTCACGCCCTCGAAGATGCTGCCGTCCACCAGGTTTGCCGGATCGTTGGGCCGGCCCGAGATCACCACGTTGCGCTCTGCCAGTTGCCCCTGCACCCGGGCACTGCCGCCACGCGTCACATCGGCCAGGTTGTTGGCCTTCTCCCAGACCCGCGCGAAGGCCTCCACAAGCAAGGCCCCATCCCTCGCCCGCAGCAGTTCAGCGCCGACGTCGCCCGGCCCGTGTTCGCGGTCGACCCGCTTCCCGTCCTCGTCGATGAAGAAGGGGTGCAGGCAGATGAGCCGCGGCCCCAGCCGGTTCAGCTCGGCGATGGCCCGGCGTGGCAACACCTGCTCCAGGACGAACACAGGCACGTCCGGCGGGAGTGCCGACAGATCGTCGGTCAGGACCGGCTCCAGGTCCTGGGCCGGGAGGGCGTCGCAGACGTGGAAGTAGGCGTCCATGAAGTTCGTGCGTGTGATGGCGAACTCCAGAGTCTCCTCGGGCAGGTAGACGTGCACCCGCCCAGGCACGTAGCGGTCCGACCGGCTGGCCGGGTCGGCGAGGCGCTTGTACAGGCGCCCGAAGGCCGCTGCGTTGTCCTGGCGGAGGGTCCCGTCCATGGTGAACAGGCCGAAAGTGTCTTCTTTGCCGACCCAGGCCAGCACTCCGGCGATGGGCCCGCCCGCCTCGGCGATGGCCTCGAACGCCTCGGGCTGGACCGCGCTCACCTCGGCCACCAGGTAGCGCTTGCCTTCGCTGTGGGCGATCTTCGCCAAGGTGCGGTAGTAGAAGGCGTACTGCGACGCGGGGGCATAGGTGTCGGCGGTGAGCACATCACTGGTCTTGGCGTGCGTGCGGATCGAGGCGTTGGTCTTCACGGGTTTCACGCTGCGGGTGTCGAGCCAGCCCGCGAGTTCATTGCACAGGCACCCTCCGGCCCACACCGCCCTCGGCGAGACCTGTCTGAGCTGCCGGCGCATCTCTTCGAGGCTCTCGCGCTGCATGCAGTCCACCGAGCGCCGGAAGTCGTAGGTCCGCCGGGAGGCGAAGGCCTGGGCCGGCACCCCGGTGCCCGGCTCCCACAGGACCGGCACCGGCACCTCGTCGAAAGAGCCGTAGCCGGCGGCCCAGTTCCGGTTGAGGGCGGTCAGATCGTCGCCATATATCCGGCGGAGGGCGGCCCGCCAGGCGTCGGGGAAGCGCGGGCTCCGCTCGTGCCGGCCGGAGTTCCAGTACCAGTCCTCGAACCACCCGTAGATGACGTTGCCGCCATACTTCGCCTGGACGTGCTCGGCCACCACGCGCGTGAGCCACAGCGTCTTCTCGGCCTCTTCCGGGATGTGCAGGCGCATCCAGGCCTTGGTCTCCCACTCCTTGCCGTTCTCGGCAGCGGGGCTGATGTAGGGCGTGACGCCATGGCCGGCGAGCTGGTCCAGGACGGCGTCCAGCGAGCGCCAGTCGAAGGTGGCCTTGTCGACGGTCTCGCCCTCCCAGCGCTGCCCTGGCCGGAAAAGGTCGAAGGGGGCCGGTTGCAGGCCGATCTCAGCCGGATAGAGCGGGAACCGGATCGTGTTCACTCCCAGTCCCTTGAGCGTCTCGATCTCACCCTCCTTCAGGGGCCAGTGCTTCGCCTCCAGCTCCGGTGGGCCGACGTTATACTGGTTCACCCCGAAGACCAGCTTCGGGATCACCGGGAAGCGCTCGCCGGAAACCGCCGCCGCCGGGTCCGCGGCGGCGGTGCACCCGCAGGCCGCAGCAAGGGTCAGGCAGAGGGTGGAAAGGTGTCGCATGGGGCCCTCTTCTCGCCCTTACGCCTCGATGACCGGGAAGCAGGTGAAGCGCTGCTGCCTGACTTCGTAGTAGGGGAGGAACTCGCAGTCGGGCTGGCCGGCCACGGCGAAGTGCAGCGGTCTGCCGGGGATGGGTTGCAGCCAGGCCGCCGGGGCGTCCGGGCTCTGGAGAATGCGCACGCAGTCCTGGCAGTTCATCGGTCCCACGGCGGCCAGCAGGATGGGGCCATACTCGATAGCGTGGCGTTCGTGGCCGGGGATCCTGTCCGCGCCGCGCAGGCGGTTGGTGCGGAAGCCCATGGGCAGCGAGAAGGCTACCTCGTCGCCGTCCTGCCAGCAGCGGGAGATTCGGCAGTAGGAGCCCGGCTTGCCGCAGGCCACGGGCTCGTCGTTCAGGCGGACCTCGACGTCCGCGGCGGCCCATGCCGGAATGCGGAGCCGGGCCGTGAAGAAGGTCGGGTTCGCGACAGACAGCCGCAGGGTCACCTCGGGCTGTGCCGGGAAGCGGGTCTCGCAGGCCAGCATGACGTCCGCCCCATCCTGGCACCAGGTGATGCGCGAGGACGCATAGAGGTCGACGTAGATCCCATCGGGAGCCAGCGAGTAGAGGTACTCCGGCAGCGACGCATAGAGCCGGGTGCCCTGGGCCTCGCAGCAGGTGGCCTCGATCTGCGGGGGCATCTTCGTGCCCTGCAGCCGGGCATGGTAGGCGATGCCGGTGCTGCCCCACTGGTTGGGGATGCAGGCGTTGTAGATGGACTTCTCGATCTCGCCCACGAAGACCTCGGCGTCCGGGTAGAGGAGGTGGTAGCGCTGGTTGAGCTTGACCCAGAACACGGCGCAGCACAGCTCGCCCGTATCCAGCGAATAGGAACCGGGCGGGAATTCGCGGCCTTCGCACATGGCGATGCTGCCGCCCACGTGCTGCCACTTCTCGCGCATCATGGTCCAGGCGCTGTTCATAGCGTGGAGGTAGCGTCGGTCCCCGGTGGCGCGGTAGAGGTCCAGGTAGGCCTCGAAGCCGGTGATCTCGTAGCCGTGCGGGAAGGGCCCCGTGAAGTTGTGCTCCTTGGTCCACCAGTCCATGCGGTCGTCGCGGCGGTAGATGGCCCGGTCGTCGCCGGCCAGGAACTGGTCCAGCCACCAGTCCTCCTGCCAGTAGTTCTGGAGGGTCGCGATGTCCGCGGGCTTGCCGAGGGGCGAGAAGTACAGCCGCGAGATGGAGGGCATGCCCTGGTAGCCAGTATGACGGTCCTTGACGCTGGGCACGCCGGAGCGCAGGCCTTCCCAGGCGTTCAGCCAGTCCTGGTGTCCGCGGATCAGGGGCAGCGCCCTGGTGTTGCCGGCCAGGCTGGCATCGATGAGGCCATGCGTGACCCAGGAGCGCACGTAGTTCGGGTTCTCGGCAGTGACCGGCGAGTTGAGGGCTTCCTCCTCCTTGTAGGCCATGATGAAGCCGTTGGGCTGCCGGCAGGCCTCGATCCCGGCCACCACCGCGTCCAGCCTGGCCCGCAACGCCGCCTGCTCAGTCCAGCGCAGGGCGTTGCCGGCGCCCATCAGGAAGAGTCCCGCCAGCGACCCGTAGAGTCGTTCCCGCTCCCACCCGATCACCTGTCCTGGCGGATTCGCGTTGCCGGCCCGCTCGCGGAAGCGGTACAGGATCGAGTCCAGGGCGTACGCATCCAGCAGATAGCGCAGGTTGTCGTCGAAGACCCGCTTGAGCACGCCGGCGGTCAGGCGTACGCCACTCACGGGCGTGGTGAGCTGGTTGGGGACCGCGGGCCGGTTCCCCGCGGCCGTGGCCGTCGTGCCGGCATCGGCGTTCCCTGTCGCGGGAGTGCGGTCGGTTTCCGCGGGCTGCTGCGCTGGCCGGGATGCGGGCCTACTCACGGCGCTGATCTCCTGGGTGTCCTCGGTATCGCTCCCCGGTAACGTAGGACCCCATGGCTCCCGCGCCATCCGCCCCCGCGCCGTCGCGGAAGGGTGCCGCCGCAGTCGCCGATGGTGCCCTGGATGGAGCACATCCGGGACCCGGCGCTGCGCCCCGCCGCCAGACGGGGTGCATGCGACGCTGGCCGGCACCTTCCCCCTGGGCCTGGCGGAGCCGGCTGCCCATGGCGCTCTCCCGCGGGCTTCGCGAAACCCGGGTCAGCGGGGTCCTGGCGGCGGGGCGGTTTCGCGACGTCGGGCAGGGCTCGCGGGAGGTGGGTCGGGCCTGCGGACCGCGGCGTTCTGATCGCGGCCGCCGCCGGGTCCGTCCAGGCCCCGTTTCGCGCGAGGGGGTCAGGCCGTCAGGGGGGTGTACCGCGCGGGTCACACCCCCAGCGCCTGGCGTTTTCTGTCGAGGTAGTAACGGAAGTCCGTATACGAGACGTCGGGCGGGATGCTGTGGTCGATGGTGGGGATGTAGCCGCCCTCGGCGATGAGCGGCACGATGACCTCCGCAATCTGGCGGTCGATGGCCGTCCTGCCCTTGGCGATCTCGCGTTTGTCGACGCCGCCGAGCATGCAGAAGGCCTTGCCATAGCGCTGGCGCATGGCCACAGGGTCCATGCCGGCTGCCACCTCCATCGGGCAGAAGCCATCGACGCCCGCCTCCAGGAACTCGGGGATGAGTGCGGCGAAGTCGCCGTCGGTATCCACCAGAATGAGGTCGGTCCCATGCGTCCTCAGGAAGCCGACGAGCTGCCGGTAGTGCGGCGCCAGGAACTCTCGGAAGAGCCTCGGCCCCATGAGCGGGCCACCCTTGCCAGCCATGTCTTCATGGATGATGTAGAAGTCGAAGCGGACCGCGCGCACGGCCCGGTCCAGCAGCCGCCGCGCAAAGTCCGTCAGGCAGTCCAGGCAGTCGTGGACCAGGCCAGGGTCGTCGTAGAACAGATAGGAGAGGGGCTCGGTACCGATCCAGTTGCGCAGCATGCTGTAGTAGCCGAAGGTGCCGGCCAGGGGGTTGAGCAGGGTCACGGGTTTGTCGGAGGCCTTGAGCCGGGCCACGATGGCGTCCCATTGGGCAGGATGGCGCAGGCTGACGTCGCCGGCGTAGCGCTGGCGCATGTCCTCGAAGCTCCGGCGGTCGTGCACGGCGAAGGCGAGGTACTGGTCCATGCTCAGGCGGGTGCCGCGGACGGTCCCATCCTTGAGCGCGCGGCGGGTACGCCCCCAGCCATCGATGAAGAGCTCCTCGTGCTCGTCCTCTTTCAGCATCGTCGCTTCAAACGGTGGCATGGGCCCCAGGCTCATGTCCAGCGCGTCGTAGCCCTCGAGTCCGAAGTAGTCGCTGCCCATCATCAGGCCCGTGGCGACGCCGGCCGGCATGCCCTCGCGCTCCCAGCGTTCCTGGGTCTGGCCCCATAGGGCGATCTCCATGAGCGGGACCCGGTCCACGGGCTGGAACCGCAGCGTCCGCAGAAAGCGCTCGCGAGTGGTCATGGACCGTGTCTCCTCTCGGGGCGCTGCCCCGAACCCCGCCGGGCGGCCTCGATCACCGTCACGGACAGCGGCTTCATGCTGAGCCTCGTCCGCTGCGGCAGGCAGACGTGCCGGCGCATGACACGGCTACGGCCAGCGGTCTTCGCGGTGATATCCCAGAGGGCCTTGGTGGCGTCCGGCGGGCCCAGTTCCACGGCGAAGCGGACCGGCCTCTCGGCCACATTGGCGAAGATCCAGGCAAGGCTGCCGTCCTCTGCGCGCCAGGCAGAGTGCTGCACGGCGGCGTCGGTCACCACGTGGCGCTGGGTGGGATCGGCCTCATGGCGGTCGCCCTTGAGCATGAACTTCACGTAGGAGGCCGTGATCATCGGTACCCGGATGGCCGGCGGTCGCAGCATCTCGCCGAAGAAGAGGTACTTCCAGCACGACTGGGCGGCCCGCACGACGGTGTGGAAGAAGCCGATGGTGGCCGGGTTGAGACCCCTGGGCTGGGGCAGGTACTTGCCGCCGGTGGGCACCACGCCCTGGGTCAGGGCCTTACCCAGACAGCGCGTCCAGTAGAGCACCTCCGGCCGGCTGCACTCCGGGTAGGCCGCCAGGTAGGCGCCGATATAGCCGCTGTAGACATACCCGAACAGGGGGATCGTCTCAGCGCCCATGGGCAGTCCGGGGCCCCAGTGCCCGAAGTACTCCATGTTGCCCGCCCGCTGGTCATAGAGGTCCAGCCAGGGGATGAAGCCTTCCGCGATGCCCTCGGTCGACAGGGCCGCGTCGGGGTTCAGCGTCTTGGCCCGTTGGCGCAGGTCTGCCAGCAGGCGAGACCAGGCCTGTGCGCGCCACGGTCCCGAGCCCAGGGGGTGCCCGTGGGTCGGGTCGTAGCACGGCTCGGCGACGTTGCCGCAGGGGAAGTTGTCGATCTGCACCACGTCGCAGCCCAGCTCGAAGCAACCCAGGGCCATCTCCGCGGTCAACTGCTGGAAGTACTCCGTACCGGGACAGACTCGAGCCACCTCCCAGCCTTCATACCAGCGCGAGATCTCGACCTCGCCCTTGGCGTTCCTCGGGGCGTTGGCCCGGCCTTCGCGCTCGAACTGCGGCCAACTGTCGAAGGGTGGCTTGTAGGCCTTGAGCGCGACATACCAGGTGCCGCCCGGGATATAGACGAAGCCATGGTTCCCCGCCCGTCGGAGCCGGGCCATGGCGGCACGGAAGGCGTCCTCCCCCTCGCGCGGCGGCAGCAGTCCCATGGGCCCGGACCAGCCGCCGCCGGCCTCGAAGTTGAAGATCAGCGACGCCAGTGGCACGCCGGCCTGCGCCGAGAGCCCGTTGACGGTCTCGGCGATCTCGGCGAGGCTGTGGTTCAGGTCCAGCACAGGGATGTGGTAGTTGGACATCTGGAAGACGCCGAAGCCCTGCCGCAGCCACGGGGCCAGGTCGCGTTGCGAGAGGCGCTTGGCGCACCACCACTGCTGTCGCGCCCAGGTTCTGTAGAGGTCTGCACCGTCGTACCAGTCGCCGTGGAATACACCCAGCACCGTGTCGTAGTCCCAGGTGGCATCGGCGCCGGGGTGTTCGGTAGCCGCGTGGGTCACCGAGACCACGGGGTAGGGGGCCTCTGGCCCCGGCGCCGCGACGTCGAACTGCTTCACGTGTTGCCCGGCGTCATGGGTGGCCAGGTAGAGCCCAGCGACGGCGTGGTAGTAGAGCAGCACTTGCAGCGCCATGGCCCCCGGGTAGGCGCCCGAGAAGCTGCCCAGCCCCACCGCCGGCGACTCCGGCCCCGCGCCGGCCTTGAGGGGCAGGCGGTCCACCACCGGGTACGGGTCGCGGAACAGGAAGCCCTCCCCGTGCATGGGTGTCACCAGGCACTCGCCCGGCGCCGCGTCACCTGCCCGCATCAGCCCGGAGACGACCGGGCAGGTGAGCTGGTGCACGGAGTACCCGGCCTCGAGGCCGGTGACCCGCAGCCGCCAGGTGCTCAGCGGCGAGCCGGCCCGGAGGGTGATGGTCACCGTCACCGCCGCGGCGCTCTTCGCGAAACCGTCCAGATGCAGGCGCAGCGAGAGGCCATTCCTCGAACGGATTCGCCGCCAGGTCAGGCGCGTAGCCTCATTGGCATCGAGGTGGGCCATCTCCCGCTGGCTACAGTCCAGCAGCGTCAGGCGGAAGAGGCGTCGCGGGGCGTCGCGATGGCGGAGCAGTTCGCAGTCCGTTGCCTGGTCGACGAGGGAGACCAAGGCGCCGGTCTGTCCGTCGAAGCCCAGCTCCACCAGACCGTTGCCCAGATGCAGATGGCCATCGCCTCGGTGCAGGTAGAGGCGGTTGCCGCGGTCGTGCCGGGGGCTGCGTTCCATGGGGGTGACTCCTCTCACAGGGCCGTCCCGGAAACCAGGGCCTCGACGGCCGCGGGGGCGAGACCCGGGGGCGCGGTTGCTGTGCTGTCCGCCAGGTACCGGCACATGGCGGTCAGCAGGTACCGGGCTTCGGGCCAGCTCTGGTCCAGTTCCAGGGCGCACACGACCAGCCTGCCGGTGCCCACGCTGCCCTCCGTGAGGTAGCCGAGAGAACGGCCCACCGGGAACGAGTGCAGAGGACGGATGACAGGATCCCGGTCATTCAGGCCCAGGGGTCCCAGGTCCAGCGGCGGTGCCCGGGCGATGACGCGGAAGAACTGCAGGTCCGCGAAGCCCTCGTGCGGCAGGCCGCCGAGGAGAGCGTGGTCCCTTACGATGATGCCGTCGTGGCCATCCTCGTAGGGCGGGTAGTTCGCCGGCGGGGTGAAGTAGTACTGGCCGAAGCTGAAGCCGAACTTGGGGTTGAAGGGTCGCACCAGGCCTTCGGACGCCACCAGCAGGACGCGGCCGCCCTGCCGCAGGAAGGCGACCACGGCGTCGTCCAGGCGCTCGCTGAGCAGGACCGCCATGCCCGTTGGGGCGGGCGCTGCCACGGGGACTCCCTGGAGCGTCTTCAGCCAGGTGAACTGCGGCTGGCCATGCAGTGCCAGGCCGGCGGGCAGAGGCGTCACCGCCGGCAGGAGCCACAGGTCCCAGGCGTTGCGGACGCTGCGCCCGTCCTCCCGCAACGCGACCTGGAGCGTGGCGCGCACCGGACGCCCGACCGCAGGGACCGGCACCTCGATCTGGCCCCAGGCACAGGTGCAGAATGGGGTGTGCGGACCGCGCAGAACGCCCGACTCGAGGGCCTGGCCCTCACTCACCAGTTCCCAGGTCAGCTCAGGCTGCCGTAGCGGGGGGTGCGAGAAGTCGGAGACCCACAGGGAGCACGCCATCGGCTCGCCGCCGAGTCGTACGCGCTGGTCGAAGCCCAGGCTGCACAGCACCACCGCGTCGCCGTTCGTCTGCAGCCACTCGGCGGCCGTGGCGATCTTCTGCCCGTAGTGCTCGGTGATGATCCCTTGGGGCGAGGGATTCGCGTCCATGGCGTTGAAGTGACAGATGCCGGCCAGGCGTGGATGGTCACGGCGACAGGCCTCCATCTTGCCTTTGGCCTCAACGAGTTGCAGCCGTTGGCTGGCCTGCACGCCGTCGCCAAGGACGTGCCGGATGCCATGCCGCCCAGCAGCCTCCAGGGCGAGTTCCGCGGCGTATGGCCGCACGGCGCCGGCGTACCGGTCCAGGTGGCGCACGTCGGGGAAGGAACTCCACCAGCGGAACTCGTGCTGGACGACTGGCCGGGGGGTGTTCGCATCGCGGCCTGCCTCGGCGTTGACGATGTCCTGCGGCAGGGACTCGTTGAGGCCGCCGTCGGTGTAGAGGACCAGGGCCGTAGGCTTGATGGCCTTGGTCTCACGCGCGCAACGCTGGGCGGTGCGCGGGAAGTGGCTCCCGTCGCCCAGCTCGTTGCTCATGCAGTAGAGGTTGGCGGAGGGGTGGTTCACATCCCGCTCGACCACCAGGTTCCACTGGCGGCGCAGGGCCTCCCGGTAGGCCGGTGTCGGCGGCGGCCAGGCGTAGACGTGCCAGGCCGTGTGGCCGCCCCAGCCGCCCAGCATGCCCATCTCGCTCTGCACCAGCAGCCCCACCTCATCGGCCACATCATAGTACTCCGGACCATAGACGTAGGACTGCAGGCGCACGTAGTTGTAGCCGTAGTCGCGCAGGGCCCGCAGTTTCCGGTGCCAGCGGTCGCGGTCCCAGTCCGGGCAGCCCGTCTCGGGGCAGGAGAGGAAGTCCCCCGAGCCGCGCAGGTAGTACGGCTCGCCGTTGATACAGACGTGCTTGCCTTCGACGGAGAGTTTCGCGAAACCGACCCGGTCGCTCCAGGCGTCGCTGACCTCACCGTCGGCGAGCACCGCCACGTCCACATGGTAGAGGCTCGGCACATCCGGGCTCCACGGGGCAGGGGAGGGGACGGACACAACGCAGGTGGCCTCAGACCCGACGAAGGCGCCCGAAGCCGAGGCCACGAGGGCGGGCTCCCCGCGACGCCGCACCTCGATGCGGCAGTGCAGGCCCGGCGGGGCCCTGTCCGGCACGGCCAGCCTGGCCGTCAGCACCCGGGCACCCACGTCGGGAAGGAGGCGACACTGTGCGATCGGGCACGGCCCTGTGGCACGCCATTCGACCTGCCGGTAGAGCCCTGACCAGTTCCCCTGCCAGTTGTAGGCGAACCCCAGTTCGCGGTTGGCCTCGTGGACCCGGATGACCAGGGCGTTGTCCCGGTCCCAGCGGACCCGGTCCGTCACCTCGAACCCAAACGGCACGAACGGTAGGCTGTTCTCCCCGAGCCGCGTCCCGTTGAGCCAGACCTCGGCGCTGGGGTGGGCCCCACCGAAGTTCAGCCAGAGGCGGTGGCCCTGCCACTCGGCCGGCGGCTGGCAGGCCACGGCGTACCAGCCCGTGCCGCGGTAGGTGGCGCGGAAGGTGCGGCACTCGAGGCGGAAGTCCCAGACGAGGTCCTTGCCGTCGTGGCCGAAGCCCTGCCCCTGCCACGAACCCGGCACCGCAATGGGCTCGGTGATGGGGTCCGGGGTCAGGGGCCAGTGGTCGGCCAGCCCGCGGTCTTCCGGGTCGAGCCGGAAGCGCCAGCCGGTACCGACCACGACCCGCCGTTCTGCGGGGTGTATCACGCAAGGGTTGACGCGTACGGGGGTCTGCATCGGTCCATCCCTCCTGCACTGGCGTCGGCCCAACCCGCTCGCCATGCTCCAGCGAGGGCCGTCTCGAGGGCAGCAAGCCCAGGAGTCCCTGGCCGCGCCATGCTACGGGGGCCCGCCACCCCGCCGCCGCGCCGCGGGGATCTGCTCTCTGAGGGCCTGGCGGAGGACGCGGAGCTTCTCGTCCAGGGAGTAGGGCGTGTAGACGTAGTCCTGCTCGAACTGGAACCCAAGGCGCGAATCGCGGGTGGCGGCGAGCCGCGAGAGCTTTGTCCGGGCGATCTCCTGGCGCAGGAGGCGCTCCATGCGGTCCAGGATGGCGCCGGCCTTCGGCGGGTCCTGTTCTGCCGCCCACCGCAGGCGCAGGTCCTCGAACTCGAGGATGGCGACGTTGCTCTGCAGCATACGGTGGATCTGTTCGGCCACGACCACCTCCCGAAAGGCCCGCTCGCGCTTGGCGATGGGGCTGGCCAGGGCCGCCGCCCGGTAGCGTTCCAGGCCATGCTCCATGAGATCCGCTGCCCGGCGCAGGGACTCCAGGAAGACCGGCAGCACGGGCGTGTCGGGGCCCGCCTCGACGCCGGAGACGCCGCGGGCGTACTGCTCGGCCCGGTTCGTACGGTTGCTGAAGTCGGGGCAGAAGACGAGATAGAAGACGGTGAATGGCCAGTAGGGCACGATGCTGCTACCCAGGTAGCCGAGCCACTGGCCGTGGTCGGTCCAGGAGCGCGTGAACGTCACCGTCCGGGCCGGCGGTTCCGCGAAGAACATGGGGTTGCCCACGGCGTTGTTGGTGCCCATGCTCGGCCCCGTGTCCGGGACCAGCCGGATGGCCTGGCTGAACCGGTCCCAGGCCTCCAGGACCAGATCCTTCACCTCAGCCCCGAAGTCGCGAGCGGCGAGGGCCCCCAGCAGCTCGTCCAGGGACGGCGCGTCGCTCCAGCAAGTCCAGGCCCGCAGGTCGGCCATGACGTTGGGCTTGTAGCCACTGCTCCAACTCTCCAGGGTCCCGTTGACCCCGTGCTTCTCCAGGGCGCGGTAGCGTTCGTGCCACTGGTGGGGGAAGGGCAGGTAGGGGATCGTGCCGAACTGCCAGCTTGTGAAGCTGTCGGCCTTGCAGTAGACCTTCATGCCGCGCTGGCGGGCCTCGGCGATCTGGGCGGCCGTCACTTCGGCGGGACCGACCTGGTTCAGCGAGTAGTCGCGCAGGGAGCCGCGTAACCCGCCCATTTCGAAGCTCTTGCCGTTCTCCCAGGTGAGCAGGGGGATGGTGTCGGCGGGGAGTTGCTGGATGAAGTAGCGCTTCATCTCGGCGTTCTGCGGCCGGAAGTCGATGTTGTATTCCCAGGGCAGGATCTCGATGGCCGGGTTGGCGTGGTGGCACTCATCGGCCACGATGCCGACCGCGCGGCACCAGTTCCGGGCCCAGTCCTGCACGTACTCCCTGCTGGCGCCGTGGGCCCCGCCCCACTGCTTGTACCAGAAGCCCTCGGTAAGGAGCACGTAACCCCGGATGTCGGGGAACTGCTGCAGGATGGCGCGCACCAGCCGGCGCAGCCCTTCCTCACTCTCCGGCGTTCCGAGATAGTGGTAGATGATGGGGGTGTAGACCTTGATCCCGAAGCAGGCTGCCCGGTCGATCAGGTCCCGCACCCGGGCCGGGTCCTGGGGGCGCACCTTGTGCAGGAGCCGGGCGTAGAACTCGGTGGAGCCCTCGGCCGTCGTCCGGTCGCCATTGGGATTGGCGTAGACCGAGGCGAAGATGGCATCGAAGCCATCGTGAGCCAGGTGCGCGAGGACCGTGTCCGGCCATTCCATCCAGCCCAGCCACGAGAGGACCATGCGCGTGTCATAGAGGCTGTGCCGAACCGTGTGGAGGCCACTCGGTAGGAAGGGCCCCTCGCGCAGGTTCATGCGGGCCTCCAGGTTGTAGAGGCCGTACATCGCCCCGCGCTCGTCGAAGCCGCAGACGGTCACCTGCTCGGGATTCACGACGATCTCGTAGTCTTTCGGCCCGGTCAGCTCCGCTCCACAGCCGGGGAGTTGCTCCCGGGTGCCCACCACGAGGCAGCGCTTGAGCCCGGCCCAGTCCGTCAGCGAGTCGCGGTCCTCCACCTCCACCTGGACCCCCATGGAGACCGCCAGGTAGTCCTGGAAATCCCGCACGGCATTCCCCAGGACGGGTGAACTCCGGCAGTCCCAGACGAGCCGCCACCCGCGCTCGGGCAGGGCCAGCTCCCCGGCCCGCGGGCGGCTCTCCGGATCCCGCCGGGGGACGTGGACGGGGCCCTCGGCCAGGCGCTTGTGGTAGGCGTAGGGCGGCTCTTCGGGCAGGACCCGCGCCAACTCGCGGGCAAAGGCAGTGGTGCTCACACGGTGTCTGCGCATCCTGGGTCCCTCGTGCCATCGGGCGTGAGTTCCTACCCATCTCACGGACGCGACGGCTAGCCGGCGCCGCGGAGAGGGCTTGGGGCCCCACGGCTCGCCTGCTGGCAATGGCCATGGCAGCGCCAGAGGCGCCCGCCTGGCCGGCCGGCAGCGACGCGCGCGCCGACAGGCGAATTGCCGGCGGGTCTGTTGGCCCCATCGCCTGCCTCTTGACGTCGGCTTGGCCACCTGCCGACCTACGGGTACCTGCTTTCGCCCGCCGGCACTCGCGTGCTCCCTGGTGCCAGCACTCTCCCGGCGCCTGCTGTTCCAGCCAACCGGCCGCCATCGATGACTACCCATAGGCGTCCGCGGCCCTTCTGTCCAGCCGGCGCCTGAGCATATGCAGGTGCCCGCGAGGCCGCGGGCGGCCCAGGGCAAGGGGCCCAGTGCCCGCGAGGCCGCGGACGGCCCAGGGTAAGGGGGGCCGGCGCCCTGTTGCGACGTGCTACCGGAGCTACAGTATGACCAGAATCCCAGGTTGAGGCCGAGGCTATGAACGCAGAACCCCTCCTTGCCCGTATCGCCGAGGCGCTCTCTGCCGCCCGCCTGGAGGCTGTCCTGATTGGCAACGCCGCTGCGGCGCTGAATGGCGCCCCGGTCACGACCCTTGATTTCGACTTCATGGTGCGCGACACGCAGCACGTCCTGGACCGCATTCGTGATTTCGCTCGGATCCTGGGTGCTGAGGTCGTGCCACCGCGGACGGACGTCTCTCGCGTCTACAGCGTGGTCAATGAGGACGCGGGGCTTTACGTGGACTTCCTCGACACGGTCACGGGCGTCTCCTCGTTCGCGTCGCTGCGATCGCGTTCCACGGAGGCACGGTTTGGGGCCGGCGTGCTTCGGGTGGCCAGCCTCAGGGACGTCCTGGCGAGCAAACGGGCGGCCAACCGCCTGAAAGACCTCGCTGTGATCGATTAGCTGGAGCTGAAAGTCAGGGAAGCTGAACGGGCCCAAGGAGACGCGGGATGAA
>Ga0172375_10005879_pt1 | contig 17458 bp, 15 predicted proteins | sample LakKiv1m_FD_114537 | JGI IMG/M metagenome (GOLD analysis project Ga0172375, IMG submission 114537) | Freshwater microbial communities from Kabuno Bay, South-Kivu, Congo - kab_092012_11.1m | ecosystem: Environmental > Aquatic > Freshwater > Lake | place: Democratic Republic of the Congo...
GCTCAAAGAGGATGATCAATGGGGTCGGTACTTTCCTTCGAAACTTTCACCATTTGGCTATAACGAGTCAGCGGCAATGGATTATTTTCCACTTGAGAAAGAGGTTGCTGTTGCGCGCGGATATTCGTGGCAAGACAACCCGCCAGCTACAAGTGGGCGGGAAACCATCCAACAATCCGCAATTCCCACTCGCATCACTGAGGTTGGCGATTCGTTATTGAAAGAGGTCCTATCGTGCGACGCTTGCGGAAAAAACTATAAAATTATTGCCAGTGAGTTGAAGCTCTATAGGGCTCTCGGATTGCCGATTCCAGCGTTCTGTCCACTGTGTAGACATTTCACCCGCATGAAAAGGCGAAATACAAGAAGGCTCTATCAAAGGAACTGTGCATGCGACGGAGTGTGCTCGAGCAATGCCGTATATCAAAATTCTATTGCTCATTCACATGGCACGGATAAATGCAGTAATTTATTTGAAACAACGTATGCACCCGATCGGCCAGAGATCGTTTATTGCGAGCAGTGTTATAAAAGTGAAATCGTATGACACAATGTCGAAAACATATATGAAACTCTATAGATTTGGCAAAATTCAACATATTTTTCCTCCCGAGGAAAGCGCGTATGTGCAAGCAAACTATTCGCGTCTCGAACAGCAGTTCATAGGGAAAAAAGAAGATGAAATCGAAGAATCTCAACGTACAGATTATGAGCTCTGGCTTCGCTGCAAAGATGTATTGCCGCTTATTGAAAAAGGCGCGGTATTTTATGACAGTGTTAAAGCGCTTGGAAAGGCTGAAAATTTTGCTGTGGGGGAAAATAGAGAGATTTCTGTTCTCACGATCTCTGATGACCTTTCCGTTCTCAAATATCTTGAAAAAATACCAACACAAACCCGTATTCCTGTTTTGACCTATCGACTTCCTATGAGCGATCTTTGGAGTCATCTGGGAGAAAAGAGGGACTGGGGTATGCATTTTGATACAGTGACGCGTCCTATCGGAAGAAAAGAAACCGAATTAAAAGCTCCGTTTGTTTTTCATGAGGATGATGGATGTATTGAGCTTTACTATCCGGGCTCCATAAAACGTTTTTATAACCCGGCTGATGCAAAAAAAATGCGAGATCAGCTTAATGCCTTGCGAAAGTTGCGTGAAAACTATTCAAGCGACCAGACAATGCAACAGAAAGATAGCGATGCGTATGAGACATTAGTGATGTTGCGCCACTATGGTGATGGCGCGCGGGTTTTTTTGTCGAAAGAAGATGCATTGATCCAGCGAGAGCAAGGAGATGAGATTTCCATAATCAGAATCCCTCTGACCGCCAAAAGGCAGATAGAAAATCTTTTCAGGGAACAGGGGAGGGCAGCTGCTCATTATATCCCATGGGACTTCCTCTGGGATAAAGTGATGCAAAAAAGAGAGTGGAGACATGAGCTGCAAAAAGTGAGCCAAGAACCGTCAAAAGAAATTTCCGACCTGGAAGCTGAATTAAAAGATCGCCGCAGAAATAAATGATGTATATGGTAGAGTCGTGTCGACACTGTAAAACCGAATTTGAAATCACCGAAGAGGATCGAGCATTTTATAATAAAATCGATGTTTTAAAGCCTTTGCGCTGTCCCGAATGCCGCCAGCAGAATCGTATTCTTTTTCGAAATTTCAAAACGCTTTACAAAAGCAACTCGTCGTTATCTGGAAAAGAAATGATATCAATGTATGTTCCCGGAAGCAGCTATGCGGTATATACTCACGATGAATGGTGGTCTGATCAATGGGATCCAAAGTCGTATGGCGTAGAAATCGATTTTTCCCGTCCGTTTTTTGAGCAATTTCAGGAACTCTTGCAGGCGGTGCCGCGGTTCAACCTGATGAACACAAAAAGCGAAAATTGTTTGTATTCAAACATAGCGGTTGGCAGCAAAAACTGTTATCTTGTTTTCGGATGCATTGATGACGAGAATTGCCATTACGGACATATTGTTTGGAACTCAAAGGATTGCTTTGATACGCTTTACACCATGAAGTCAGAGCTGTGCTATGAGTGCATCGATTGTATCAATTGTTACCGAGTGTTTTATTCGCAGGACTGCGATGATTGTAGCGATAGCATCGGAATCTTTGATTGTCGAAATTGTACCTATTGTATCGGCTGTGTGGGTCTTTCAAAAAAATCGCATCATCTTTTTAATAAGCCGGTTTCAAAAGACGAGTATGAAGCATTTCTCCAAGAGCATCCGCTTTCAGACCCCAAAACACTCACTATCATCCTTTTAGAACAACAGAAGCTGCGCTCGGCGCTTCCGCAGCGGCCTTTTTTTGGACAGCGAAATGAAGATGTCTCCGGTAACCATATTTATAATGCAAAAAATATTCATTATTCATTTGACGTAAAGAGTGGCGAGAACTCCAAATATATTTTTACCGGGCGTACTGCCATTGGCTGCAATGATTGTTCGTTTTTTACTGACTGTGAACTTGGGTATCAAAATCTTGCGTGTATGGGGCGCATGATTATGTGTTCGCACATGTGTGTCAGTTGCAATGATATCTGGTACTCTGACTCATGTTTCACCTCGAGTAATCTTTTCGGTTGTGTTGGATTGCGCGGGGCAAAAAATTGTATTTTGAATACGCAATACTCACAAGAAGAATTTACACAACTCAAAGCGCGTCTTGTTGAACACATGAAAATGACGGGGGAGTGGGGTGAATTTCTTCCACCTTCTCTATCACCATTTGCATACAATGAATCGATCGTGAATGAATATATGTCACTCACAAAAGAAGAAGCAGTGTCACAAGGATTTCGATGGAGTGACGACCTTCCGGGAACAACCGGACAAGAGACGATGCGCCATGAGCAGCTCCCCAGTGATCCGAATAGGTATACCGTGGAACTTTCAAGGCATATTCTATCGTGTAATGAATGCAAAAAAAATTACAAACTCATACCACAGGAAATTGAGTTTTATGTGACATATCGACTGTCATTGCCGCAACTCTGTTTCAATTGTCGACACATGAAACGTATGAGTATGCGTAATCCTCGAAAGCTTTGGCATCGTCAGTGTATGTGTGATAAAGATAGTCACGACCACGAAGATCGGTGTGCGGTAGAATTTGAAACCACCTACGCACCAGACCGTCAAGAGATTATTTATTGCGAACAGTGTTATCAAAAAGAAGTGATATGACGGAAATAAGAAACTGCCAGAATTGTAAAAACGAATTTCAGATTGCGCTTGAGGATTTTGTGTTCTATGAAAAAATGAAGGTCCCACCGCCAACATGGTGTCCGCAGTGTCGACGTATGCGTAGAATGAGCCACAGAAATGATCATTGTTTTTATATGCGTAAATGTAATGCATGTGATGCGGATATTGTTTCACTTTATTCTTCAGAAAAAATTGTCCCAATTTTTTGTCAAAAATGTTGGTGGTCAGATGGTTGGGATGGGCATGAATATAAAAAAGAATTTGATTTTTCGCGAACTTTTTTTTCTCAATTTAAAGAACTACGCGACTGTGTCCCCGCGCTTGCTATACTCAACGACAACGGATCAATGAGTGAGAACTGTCAATATACGAATTATTTTGCATATGGGAAGGATTGCTATTTAACGATAAATTCTTGGAAGGTGGAAAACTGTATGTACTCCTCATGTCTCTCAGGTCCCAAAGATATCGTTGATTCAATGATTCTGTACTCAGACTCTCAACACATTTATTCATCACTGAATGTAGATTCGTCCTACAAGTGCAGGAATGTATATAATGCAGTCTCCATTACTCATTGTGCATATTGCTTTGACTGTCGTGGGTGTTCAGATTGTTTTCTGTGTGTAGGTTTGCGCAATAAGCAATACTGCTTTAAGAATACACAATATTCCAAGGAAGATTATCTGGACATACTAAAAAAATACAAGCTCGACACATATAGCGGGTCTCTTAGTGCGGAGAAAGAGTTTGATGAATTTCGTATTACCTTCCCCCATAGGCCATCCTTTTTGAAGAATTGTGCAGATTGTACGGGGCAATATTTGGTAAATTCAAAAAATTCGAAAGAATGTTATATTGTTATCAATATTGAAAATTCTAAGTTCTTTGAAATGGGGGATACAATAAAAGATAGTTATGATTGCCTCAGCGGAGGGCAGCAAGAACTGTGTTATGAATCCATTAATCCGGACCTCTCAACCCTAGCCGCCTTTACATCATATTGTCACAAAGATATGGACACGTATTATTGTGACAGCTGTCAGTCATGTCAGAATGTTTTCGGTTGCGTCGGGCTAAAGAACGCGAAGTACTGCATACTAAATAAACAATATAACAAGGAAGATTATTTTTTGCTTCGCGATAAAATTGTGGAGCACATGAAGGGGACAAAAGAATGGGGAGAATTTTTTCCAACTGATATTTCTTCTTTTTGCTATAATGAGACCCTTGCACAAGATCAGTTTCCTCTTACGAGAGATGAAGCATGCATAAGAGGCTATGCATGGCAAGAGAATATTTCAATGAAATCCGGGGTGGAGACGACAAAAGATATACCCGACAATATTCATGACATTCCCGATTCAATCTTACGTGAAATATTTGCCTGCAAAAGATGTACTCGCAATTATAGAATTATTGGCCGAGAGCTACAATTTTATAGAATTAACAGTATTCCCATTCCACGACTCTGTTTTTTTTGTAGAAATGCAGATTTAAACACAAAACGAGGTCCATTTCAGCTATGGAATCGTACCTGTATGTGTGATAAAGATAGTCACGATCATGTTGGCAGTTGTCCCACTGAATTTGAAACCACCTACGCACCAGACCGTCAAGAGATTATTTACTGCGAACAGTGTTATCAAAAAGAAGTGGTATGACGGAAATAAGAAACTGCGAAAGCTGCAAACAAGATTTTCAGATCTATCCTGAAGATTTTGTATTTTATGGAAAGATGAAAGTACCTGCACCAATGTGGTGCCCAAAATGTCGTCTTCAAAGGCGGGCGTCATGGCGAAATGAGCGGGCTTTGTTTCCGGCCACATGCCAAAAGTGTCAAAAGAAAACAATATCAGTATATCCTCCGGAATCGGGAATCACCATCTACTGCCGACCGTGTTGGTGGTCGGATTCATGGGACGGCCTTGAGTATGGAGTTGATTTTGATCCTTCTCGTCAATTTTTGGAGCAAGTAAAAAATTTGCTGTATCGAGTTCCTCTTCCCGACCTGTTTGGACTGTATACAACTCTTGAAAATTCCGAATATACAAACATGGTTGGCTATCTGAAGAATTGCTATTTTTTAACAATGGCCGACTGGGATGAGAATTGTTGCTATGGTAGCAACGTCTTTCATTGCAAAGATTCGTATGAGTCACTCATGCTTGATGGCAGCGAGCTTTGCTATGAAACCATTAATTGCCGAGAATGCTATGCCACGTTTTTTTCCATCGATTGCACGAAGTGTTCACAAGTGCTCTTTTCAAAAAATTGCATTGGCTGTACCGACTGCATTGGCTGTGTGAATCTTCGGAATAAGCAGCATTGTATTTATAATAAACAGTATTCAAAAGATGAGTACAAAAACCTGGCTGCCAAGTACCACCCACTTTCACGTAGTGCTATCAAAGATTTATTGGAAAAAACAGAGAAGTTGTGGCTCAGCTTTCCTCAACCATATATGCATGAGCGATTGGTAGAAGATTGTACAGGAGACTATATAGCAAACTCAAAGAATACGCGCAACTCTTTTATGGTTCAGGAAATGGAGAATGCCAAATATTGTATGATGGTGCTTCCGGGAAAGACGACGGAAGCATACGACCACTTACATTACGGAATAAAGGCCCAGCTTCTCTATGAGACTTTGCAGGTTGGCAACCAAGCCTCGAATATAATGGCTTGTTGGTTTGTCATTACAGACGTGATGAATGCAGCCTATAGTATTTGGGGAATAGGAGTAAAAGATGTCTTTGGAACGGTTGGGTTGAAAAAGAAACGGTTTTGTATTTTGAATAAGCAATATTCTGAAGGCGACTATTATGCGTTGCGTGAAAAAATTATCGCTCAAATGAATTCAATGCCATACCGTGATTCGATCGGGCGAGAGTATCGTTTCGGTGATTTTTTTCCTTCCGAATTCAGTCCGTTCAGCTACCAGATCAGCACGGCCCATGAACTGTTCCCTCTGAGTGATTTAGCGGTCGGTAAAGAAGGGTTTCGCTCATATTCTCTCGGGAGGTTAAATCCTGCTGTCACGGTTAAGGTTGGGGCTATTCAGGAGTTTGTTGGTAAGGCACTAAACTCACTCTCAAAAGAAATTTTTGAATGTGAGCACAAGGGTTCGTGCAATGAACGGTGCAGCACTGGTTTTAAAATGACGATAAGCGAATTGGCGTTTTATCAACAGATGGGGTTGCCTCTACCGAGACTTTGTCCGAACTGTCGGCATTATCAGAGGTTGAAGAAAAGAAATTCACTTCAGCTCTGGGAGCGGCAGTGCGACTGTCATGGCCTCTTATCTCGAGATGGGGGATACCAAAATGTTGCGATTCATACGCATGGGCAGAGATCTTGCGATAACGAATTTGAAACGAGCTATCGCCCTGATAGTCTCGATATTGTTTACTGCAAGGAATGCTATCAAAAAGAAGTGGTATGACGGAAATAAGAAACTGCGAAACGTGCAAAAGATTATAAGATCATCCGTTAGGAATTTGATTTTTATCGAAAAAAAGAAGTGCCTCTTCCCCGGAGATGTTTTGATTGCAGAAATGATCGGCGTATGCGATTATTTAATCCGAGGGAGCTATGGCAGCGTCACTGTATGAATGATGGCTGCCGGCAGAAATTTTATACAACATATTCTCCTGATCTCCCAGAGATTATTTATTGCGATCAGTGTTATCAAAAGGAAATAATATAAAATCGACACGCGATAAACAAAAATTTATGGTATCTGACCAACCAAAAGAACGCATCGGGACTGGAATGAGTGATTATGCAGAGGTGCTTGAAGAGTACGATCCAGCGCTTGCCCGTCGTTTAGATGTATCTCGCGCCGAACGTTTTCAGCGAGTTAAAGATTTGCATCTCCCTCGCAAAGAGACACGGGATATTATGATAGATGAATTTTTCAGAAATCCTGATCATTTCTTTGACCAAATTTTAAGTCCATTGCTATATATTAATCTCAATGGAATCAGAAAAGAAGGTTTGACGCGCGAGGACGCGAAAGAATTTATCCGGAAAAACATTTTGCGCAGCAAGGCGGAGAAGGTTTTTATTGCGGAATATTATCCAGTAGAGTATGGCGGCAATATTGTTATAAATACAGATCAAAGTATAATCATCGAGTTTAAGAAAGGAAGTCAGGGGCCGATAAGCGCCGGAACAGTAATACCGGAGTATCGAGTAGAGCGCGGATCGATGGGAGTTTTCCATTATTCTTTTGACGATGAGGAGCTTCGAAAATGCATCTATGACGTGATAAAACAGATTCCGCATGACGGTCGAACTTACACGGTTGGATATTATGAGTTTCAACTTGTGAGAAAGAAATTAGATGGTTTTCTTGAGCCAGTTTTTATCGATTACGATGAAGACCCCGCATATAGAAATAATTAGAATCTATGACTACCTGCCTTCAATGCAAAAAAGGATTCGCAATCACTGATCATGACCGGACATTTTATGTACGGATTGGCGTTCCAGAACCAAAACTCTGTCCGGCATGTCGATATCAGCGGCGTATTGCGCATCGCAATGAGCGAACCCTCTATCGCAGGAAGTGCGATGCAACCGGCAAAGATATTGTTGCGATCTATCCCCAGCATTCACCCTATAAAGTCTATGAGCAGTCGTACTGGCGTTCGGACGCATGGGATGCACGAGAGTATGGGCGTGATTTTGATTTTTCACGACCCTTTTTTGAACAGATGCAGGAGCTTCGCATTATTGTGCCGCGGTTGAGTCTGAACAGTCCCGAAAGTGAGAACAGTGAATACACGAATCAATCTCAACGGAACAAAGATTGTTATATGTTGGTTTCCTGTGGAGACAATCAGCATGTCTTCTATTCCATGTGGTCGCACTATGGGAAGGATATGATGGACGTTTACATGGCATTTGAAAGCCAACGATGCTATGAAGTGGTTGGGGTAAACAATTCATATAATGTTCGATGGTCAAAAACATGCGACAATTGTACTGATTGCTATTTTTGTTTTGACTGTCGTGGGTGCAGCGATTGTTTCATGTCAACAAATTTGCGCAATAAAAGGTATATATGGAAGAATGAACAACTTACAGAGGCGGAATATAAAAGGCGGTTTTTGGGAATAAATTTACGATCCTTTAATGCAACTGAAGCATTGAAGAGAGAATCATGCGATCAATGGCAACAGGCTATTCATCGATTTGCTGATCAACGAAAATGTGAAGATTCGTCTGGTGACGACCTATTTTCAGTTGAGAATGTTCGCGATAGTTTTCATGTCGGAAAAAGCGTGGATTGCGCCTATTGTCAAGATTGTATCGAAATGAAAGATTCATATGATTGTACGGAGGTTGCAATCGATTTCGAATTAAACTACGAGGTACATGGCGCTGCGGCAATATATGGGTGCACGGTACTGAATCTTTGTTCTTCTCTCCAGTTTTCTGCGTACTGTGATTCGTGCTTCAATGCCGATCACCTCTTTGGGTGTGTAGGAATAAAACGAGCGCATCATTGTATCCTCAATAAACAATATACAAATGACGAATACGATCGGCTAACACAAAAGATCATTGCACACATGAAGGAGACACGGGAGTGGGGTGAATATTTTCCAGTAGAAACAAGCGTGTTTTGCTATAATGAGACGACAGCACAAGAATATTTTCCACTTTCCAAGGAAGAAGTTCTTCCACATAACTGGAAGTGGCAGGATGAGATGCCGGGTACCTATGGAAAAGAGACCACAAGCTGGGACGCGGTTCCCGATGACGTTTGTGATGTCAGGGATAGTATTTGCAGCGAAACTTTTGCGTGCCAGAAGACGGGAAAGAATTTTCGAATTATCAAACCCGAACTCGAATTCTATCGTTCGATGGGTATACCAATCCCCAGACTCCATCCTGATACACGACATGCAAAACGTATGACAGTGCGCAATCCCCGTCAGCTATGGCATCGGCAGTGCATGTGTGAAAAAGCAGGACATGATCATGTAGGACGGTGTGCAGTAGAATTTGAAACCACCTACGCACCCGATCGGCCGGAGATTATTTACTGTGAGCAGTGTTATCATAAAGAGATAGTGTAGAACACTTGACAATAATTTTCATTAGCCTATATTTATATATAGAATTCATATCATTATGATATATGGCTATCGTTAATTTCGCCGTTCCTGCACCACTTGATGAGCGTATTGGGCAGGCAATGAAGGAGCGGGGTATTGTCAGTAAGGCAGAGTTCTTTCGCTTCGCCGCTTTTCATTTTCTCGAGCATATCTGTGATGATCAGAAGGAGGATGACGAATATGAGCGCGTCATGAATGAGCTTGGCGCGAAACTGCGCACCTACGTAAAATCACACACGCTCCCCTCACTTGAGGAACAGTTTGCCGATCTTCGGTAAAGTGCTCTCTATGTATCGTTATTACATCGGACCGAGCTTTAAGAAGATGCTCAAACCATATCTCAAGAAGCATCAGTCGCTTCGTGATGATATTATTGAGTCTCTACGCTTCTTTGACAAGCGGCTCTGCGTTTCGCTTGGTGTGAACTTGTATAAGATGCGGGTCGCAACGGGTGTTCTATCAAAAGGAAAGAGTGGGTCATTTCGAATGGTTGTGTATATTCTCGAGTTCGAGGGTGTGCTTGTGCCGATAGCTTTTTACTCAAAACATGATCGTGAATCGATATCCAAACAAGAGCTGATTCACTCTGCGCATATCGTCATCGATGAATTTAATCGGTATCAATCGGCGTAACCGTGACCAATGGACATGGGGCGCGACGCGAGTAAAATGCTATTGACTTTCGCACTCGGGATATAGAAATTACGGGAAAGTTTTTTTCTCAAGCTCGCCGCGCGTTTTGGATTTCGCGAGACAACAAGGATGCTTTTCCCTTTAATGGTATTGAGAGTCTCAAGTCGGTCAATCCACTCCTTTGTGACCTGCGTTTCGGTATGATAGAGCTGCTCGATCTGATCGTGTAGTTTTTTATCGATCCAGACGTCAATGATAAACTCGCCAAGCACATTGATGTAGTAGTTTTCTTTCTCAAAAAGCGGTTTGTGCGGACATGATATTGCGCGGCGGTTCTATCCATGAGGCGCGCGGCGGTACGGTCAATGGGCGTATCGTGTCCTATTGTTTCGAGGAGAAGCGTATTTTGTCGTCGGCAAAAGTCTATGATTGCCAGCTCGCTCGGGTTGCGTGAATACGCGAACCACCAGTGCGGGTTGTACATGAGCAGGGGTTCATGCTTCGTATTGTTCTCAATGAATGTATAGAGGACATGCCCCCAGAATGCATCGAGTAGCGAGAGCGTCTTAAAAGTGAATCGAATTCGTTGATTGATCTCGAGATTTTTGAAATTTCTCGCGGCCATTGTTGGCTCGAAATATTGCTGATGCGCGATAGCAGAAAAGTCACCAAGCTTCAGAAGCCACGCATGGTTGAGTGACGCAAATTTTTTATACACCACAACAACCTCCTCGCGGGCGAGTTCACGGAGCGCAAGGTAGACCCCTTGTTTTGATACACGAATTTCATCGGTATTAAGGCGCTCGACAAGCGTGGTAATGCGCAAAGGACCATATTGTAGGGATTGCACGATGCGCTCCTTTATGGTTTGTGGTTTTGAGAAAAGCATAGATATCAGGATATCACAACGGCAAAAAAAGTAAACACTTTCTTTACTTTTATGTTTTTTTACGCCGCTTATTTGCAAGTCAATAGAATAATGATACGCTTGGATTCATATGAGTAAAAATTGCATATATTGCAAAACCCAATTTGAGATTCCGTCGGAAGATTTGGTCTATTACGCAAAGATCGGCGTGCCCGAGCCCAAAGCTTGTCCACCATGTCGACAGATGACTCTTGCTGTTTTTCGCAATGAGCGAAATTATTATGCGCGCACGTGCGATCTGTGCAAGAAGAACATGATTTCTGTCTATCATCCCGGACGCATAAGAAACGTCTATTGTCAGAAGTGCTGGTGGTCTGACCGCTGGGACCCCAAGGAGTATGGGCGACCCTATGATCCGAGCAGACCATTCTTTGAGCAGTATCGCGAACTGCTCGAAGAGGTTCCGAAACTTACCATGATGAATGATGACACGGTCACCAGTCAGAACTGTGAATATACCTATGACTTTGCCTACGGGAAGAATTGCTACATGGTCGTGGGGGCATGGAAGATAGAAAATGCGATGTACGGTATGATGACCTGCAACGTTAAAGATGCTGTTGACAACGCTATACTTGATAATTGTGAGTATGTCTACGAGAATGTAGCGTGTGACAGGAATTACGCATGCCAACACTGCGTACAATCCACCAACAATACAAACGTTTTGTTCGGCTATGATGTGAGGAATTGCAGCGATTGTATCGCATGCGCCGGATTGCGGAACAAGCAGTACTGCATTTTCAATGAACAATATTCAAAAGAAGAATACGAAAAAAAGAAGAATGAGTTGCGTCTTGATACGTGGAGCGGACGGGAAAAGCTAAAACGTGAGTTTGCAGAATTTATTAAAACAATTCCACGGAGATACGCGAATTTTGTTGGGTGTGAAGATTGTACGGGCGATAATCTCTTTGGATCAAAAAACGCAAAGGACTCCTATGAATATTGGCGCCTTCAGGACTGTCGCTATATGGCCAGAGGAGACGGCGGAAAGGATTGCTATGATTGTTTGACCGCCGGCGAGCCGGAGCGCTGTTATTGGTCGGTGACACCTGATAACTCCTATGAGGAATTTTTTGTCGTCTTCTGCTGGAAGTCGCAGTGGGTACTGTATTCTGAAAATTGCCATACGTCTGAAAATTTACTCGGATGCGTTGGTTTAAAGAAGTCAAAATTTTGTATCTTGAATAAAGAATATTCGGAGAGTGACTATCGCGCACTGAAAGAGAAGATCATTGATGAACTAAAAGCACGCGATGAATGGGGGCAGTTTTTTCCCGCATTCGTTCCGCTTTTTGCCTATAACGAAAGCATCGCGCAGCTTCGTCATCCTTTGACGCGCGAGCAAGCAATTTCGCACGGCTATTCGTGGGCCGATGAACTGCCTGGCTCTCGAGGAAAGGAAACAGTATCCTGGGATGTCGTTCCCGAGAGCATTCATGATATTGATGAAGGAATCTGCAAAGAAGTTTTGGCCTGCTCTGAGTGTGGCAAGAACTATAAAGTCATCCCCCTTGAGTTTAAGTTTTATAAACAGCAGGTCATTCCTATTCCGCGGTATTGTCCGGATTGCCGTTTTAAAGCGCGAAGCGGCTTGTTGGGCCCCTATCATCTTTGGCATCGCCAGTGCATGTGTGAAAAAGCGGGACATGATCATGCGGGTCGTTGTGCGGTGGAATTTGAAACGACCTATGCACCAGACCGATCAGAGATTATTTACTGCGAGCAGTGCTACCAAAAAGAGACGGTATGAGCACGGGGTTGACAAGAATATACTCAAATATATAATTGAGTATATTATATCATAGTACTCATTATACCGATATGGCAACAACAACACTGCTTTTCAAAACCGATAAACGCCTTAAAGAAGAGGCACAAGCGGTCGTTCGTACGATGGGCATTCCGCTTTCCGCCTATCTAAATGCACAACTGCGCGCGTTAGTGAATACGCGTCAGGCTTCCTTTGAAGCGCCGCTGATGCCAAACCCAAAAATAGCCCGCCAGTTGAGGAAGGCAATAAAGGATATAAAAGCACACAAAAATGTGAGTGGACCGTTTGACTCCGGGAAAGAGCTAGACAATTATCTTCTATCCTTATAGTCGTCTTCGATGTACATATCTCTTCATAAAAATTTTGAGAAAAGATTTGCTCGACTCGACCGTAAAATCAAGATCGCCTTTATCAAAAGAAAGGATCTGTTTATCCGCGACCCCCTCCATCCACTCCTTAACAATCACAAGCTTGATGGGGGCTTTTTGGGCTGTCGGAGTATCAATATCACTGGCGATTATCGGGCAATTTTTATTGTGCGTGACGAGAATCAGATTGAGTTTCTGATAATTGGAACACATCATGAATTATATGGATCCTAAAATACGGAACAGGAAGGATTGTCTTCAATGTAAGAAGTCATTCATTATTACCGATCAGGATTGGGGGTTTTATCAGAAAATGGCTGTGCTGGAGCCAACATTGTGTCCTGTGTGCCGTGCACGGAGGCGACTTGCGTTTCGCAATGAACGCACTTTTTATAAAGACGCATGCGCGCAATGTAAAAAAACAATTGTCTCACAGTTTTCGCCATTGCGAGGTCTGATTGTGTACTGTGAATCGTGCTACTGGAAGGATAGCTGGGAAGGACAAGAGTATGGCAGAGATTTTGATTTTTCAAAAACTTTTGGCGAACAATTTGACGCATTGAACCGAGCCGTTCCTCACATGGCAATGATTCATACGAATTCAGAAAACTGTGAATACACGCACCTGGCGGCAAACAACAAAAACAGTTACATGCTTATCGAGTCGTCAGACAATGAATCGTGCATCCATTCGTATTGGCTACAAAAGTGCCGCGATTGTATTGATACAAGCTATGCGCATGAAAGTGAAAAAATGTACAACTGTGATGATTGTGTAAATTGCTATGCGCTCCAGTATTGTCGGAATTGTTCCAAATGCACCGATTCTTATTTTCTGCTTAATTGCCGCGATTGCACAAATTGTTACGGGTGTGTGAATCTTTCCCACAAAGAGTATTGCGTATTTAATGAACAAAAAACAAAAGAAGAATACAAACAATTTATCGCGTCAAAAAAACTTACGATATGGAATGGTGTTTGCGCAGCGCATGAAGAGTTTGAGAAATTTTCGATCGGCTATCCGCGAAAATACGCATACAGTCAAAACGCAGAGGGGTGCGCGGGGAATTATTTGCGTAATGCAAAAAATTGTCTTCGCGCATTTCACGCGTATGATTGTGAAAATTGTACGTATGCTGAACATGTATGGCGCAACGCGAAGGATTGTATGGATGTCAGCACAGTCGGTATTGATGCGCAGCTCGTATACGACAGCATAAACACGGCGCTGGGTGTATACATGATGCGATGCACAAACCAATGCTGGAATGGTTCTAATAATTGCGATTTTTGTTTTTTTTGCGGCGGATTATCGTATGGCTTTGGTTGTGTTGCAATAAAAAAAGGAGATCACTGTATTCTCAATAAAAAATATTCGCAAGAAGAATACGATACGCTGCGCGAAAAGATAATTACCCACATGAAAGAAACAGGGGAATGGGGTCATTTTCTCGATCCGAAATATTCATTGTTTGGGTACAATGAAACAATAGCGCAGGAAGAATATCCGTTGGAGAAAGAAGCGGCCGTCATGGCTGGTTTCCAATGGCAAGATCTGATATCTGGCAGTAGGGGGAAAGAAACGATTATGTCCGCGTCTCTTCCTGAAAGTATTGCCGATATTCCTGATACGATTACAAAAGAAGTACTCGCCTGCGTTCAATGTCACAAAAATTACAATATCATTTCTCAAGAATTGAAGTTTTATCGCGCAAACTCTATTCCTCTTCCGCAGCTTTGTCCTGATTGTCGACATTCCCGCCGCATCGCGTTTCGCGGTCCAAATGAATTATGGAGTCGCCAATGTATGTGTGATAAAAATGGTCATGAGCACGCAGGAAAATGTCCTGCACAATTTGAAACTACTTACTCACCAGACAGACCGGAGATTATTTACTGTGGATTCTGTTATCAAAAGGAAGTCGAATAATACGTTGACATGCATATAGTATTCGGTATACTAATAATACCAACGCCGTAAGGCGACAGCGGCCTCCTTTCGGAGGCCGTAAACGTTTTAGATATGTATCAAAAAGATTTTGACGCCTGGCATGGCGTCAAAAAATGTATCGATGCAGAAGAAAGAAAAATATGTGTCCGTGCGGGAGAAATCCGCTGGATTGCATTTGGCGTAAATATAGGAAGTGAATTAGACGGGAAGGGCGATTCGTTTACAAGGCCGGGAGTTGTTATGCATGTTATAGGATCTCATCTTGCTCTTGTTATTCCAATGTCTACAAAAGTGAAAGAAGTTCCAGGATATCTATCATTCGAATGGAAAGGGAGAACAACAGCGCTTTGCATACATCAACTTCGAATTATCTCTCAAAAACGCATACTGTCCCGCAAGGGACGCATTTCGAATAATCGTTTGAAAAATATCAAGGATGATATCAAACGATTTTTTTCATTGTAGCTATGAATATGTGTTCACACTTAAAAATCAAATTTTCTCGTGAGTTGCGATATAAGCAGGAAATTATATGACACCACAGACAAAAACCTGTCAAAATTGCAAGAAGAATTTTGTCATTGAATCTGATGATTTCGTGTTTTACGAAAAAATGAATGTCCCACCACCGACATGGTGTCCGGAATGTCGACTTCTCCGAAGATTGCTTTGGCGCAATGAACGATCGCTTTACCAGCGTGCGTGTTCGATGTGTAAGGAGAACATAATTGCTATGTATCCTGATAGTTCGCCGTTTCCCGTTTATTGTAATGAATGCTGGTTTTCCGACAGGTGGGACGCTGGTGACTATGGTCGCAACTATGATTTTGGCCGTTCCTTTTTTAGTCAGTTTTATGATCTATTGCAGGTTACGCCACAGATCGCGCTACAGGTTACGTCAGGATCTGACTCAAAATATATTAACCAAGCTGCTAATTGCAAGAAATGCTATCTCGTGGCAGATGCCCTTGAAAATGAGGAGTGCATGTATAGTATTCGAATATTTAATTCAAAAAATACAGTGGACTCCAGCTTTGTGCGCTATGTGGATTATTGTTATGAATGCAAGAATTCGGAAAAGTTGGCAAACTCATCATTTTCTGACGATTGTTTTGACTCAACACATTTGGCATTTTGCAGTGACGTTCGCGGTTCGGCCGATTGTTTTATGTCATCAAATTTGAGGCGAGCCTCCTATGTGTTTCGTAATACGCAACTCTCAAAAGATGATTATGGGAAAAAGCTGGAATCCATTGATATGGGTTCATACGCGAATCTCAAAACCTATGAAGCGGAGTATGAGACAATGCGAATGGGGCGTCTTTATCCATACATGGCAGAAAAGAATATACATTTATGTACGGGGCAGAGTATCGTGAATTCAAATAATTGTCAGCACTGCTTCTATTGTTCAAATGTTGATTCTTGCAAATATCTTTTTAAGGTCGCTGACTTGAAAGATGGTTACGACCTGAATAGCACCTGTTGTTCCGCTGAACGAGTATATGAACTGTGTTCTTCAGGATTGAACCTTTACAATACTATGCTGTCAGCCGATGTATGGCCGAATGTTCGAGACGTTGTGTATTCGCAATCATGCCGTAATGATGCAAATAATCTCTTCGGATGTGTTTCGTTGCGCAAAAAGCAATATTGTATTCTAAATAAACAGTATTCGGCAGATGATTATCATAACCTTGTGAAAAAAATTATCGCACATATGAATGAGATGCCATTTGTGGACAAGAATGGACGTATATTCAGATATGGAGAATTTTTTCCGCCAGAAATATCTATTTTTTCATATAATGAAAGTGCGGCGCAGGATTATTTTCCAAGAAGTAAACGAGACGTCGAAGAGCTCGGTTTCCTTTGGCGGGACACGGCGAGAAAAAATCAAGAAATTGGCATTGAAGCGAGCGAACTTCCCGATCATGTTCGTGACACGTCGGATTCCATTACAAAAAAAGTTATCGGATGTGAGCACGCTGGTAATTGTAATGATCAATGTACGCGCGCATTTCGTATTACATCACAAGAATTTCAGGTCTATCGAGAGCGAAATATGGCACTTCCGCGGCTCTGTCCAAATTGCAGATACTCAAAAAGATTTTCTTATACGAATCCTTATCGTTTGTGGAGTCGTCAGTGCATGTGTGAAAAGGGGGATCATGAACACAGCGGACGTTGTTCAATAGAGTTTGAAACAACGTATGCACCGGACAGGCCAGAGATTATTTATTGCGAGTCTTGCTATCAAAAAGAAGTTGTATGAGCGAGGCGAGAAAATGTAAAAGTTGTACTTATCAATTTCAGATCCAACCTGAAGATTTCACGTTTTACGAAACAGTAAAAGTTCCTCCGCCGACGCTGTGTCCCGATTGCAGACAACAGAGACGTATGGCATGGCGAAACGAGCGGACTTTGTATCGGCGGCAATGTGATAAAAC
>Ga0172375_10005880_pt1 | contig 17458 bp, 14 predicted proteins | sample LakKiv1m_FD_114537 | JGI IMG/M metagenome (GOLD analysis project Ga0172375, IMG submission 114537) | Freshwater microbial communities from Kabuno Bay, South-Kivu, Congo - kab_092012_11.1m | ecosystem: Environmental > Aquatic > Freshwater > Lake | place: Democratic Republic of the Congo...
AATACATGGCCAAGACCGTCGCAGACGTGATGAAGATGGTGAAAGACAACGAAGTCAAGTTTGTTGACTTCCGTTTCACCGATACCCGTGGCAAAGAACAGCACGTCACCGTGCCGATTTCGGCTTTCGATGAAGACAAATTCACGGCGGGTCACGCTTTTGACGGCTCGTCGGTGGCGGGCTGGAAGGGCATTGAAGCGTCTGACATGCAACTCATGCCCGACCCCAACACCGCCAACATCGACCCGTTTTTTGAAGAAACAACGCTGTTTTTGCAATGCGACGTGGTGGAACCCGGCGACGGCAAGGCCTACGACCGCGACCCGCGCTCGATCGCCAACCGTGCCGAAGCCTACCTGAAGGCGTCTGGCCTGGGCGACACCGCCTACTTTGGTCCTGAGCCCGAATTCTTTATTTTTGACGACGTGCGCTTCAGCAACCAGTCGGGCGACGTGTTCTTCAAAATCGACGAGTACGAAGCACCCTGGAACAGCGGTGCCAAGTTGGAAGGCGGCAACCGCGGCCACCGTCCCACCGTCAAGGGCGGCTACTTCCCCGTGCCACCGGTTGACAGCACGCAAGATATGCGTGCTGAAATGGTGCTGTTGCTTGAACAACTGGGCATTCCGGTTGAAGTGTTCCACCACGAGGTGGCAGGCGCTGGCCAGAACGAAATTGGCACCAAGTTCAGCACGCTGGTGCAACGCGCCGACTGGACGCAGGTGCTCAAGTATGTAGTCTGGAACGTCGCCAACTCTTACGGCAAAACGGCGACCTTCATGCCCAAGCCCTACGCGGGCGACAACGGCAGCGGCATGCACGTGCACCAATCCATCTGGAAAGACGGCAAGAACCTGTTTGCCGGTGACGGCTATGCCGGTTTAAGCGACTTTGCCCTGTACTACATTGGCGGCATCATCAAGCACGCGCGCGCCCTGAACGCCATCACCAACCCTGGCACCAACAGTTACAAACGCCTGGTGCCTGGCTTTGAAGCACCCGTCAAGCTGGCCTATTCGGCACGCAACCGCTCGGCCTCGATCCGCATTCCGCACGTGGCCAACCCGAAAGGTCGCCGCATCGAGGCGCGCTTCCCCGATCCGTTGTCCAACCCTTACCTGTGCTTCTCGGCGCTGATGATGGCGGGCCTGGACGGGGTCGAAAACAAGATCCATCCGGGCGAAGCGGCCACCAAGGACCTGTACCACCTGCCGCCCGAAGAAGACGCCAAAATCCCGACCGTGTGCCACAGCCTGGATCAGGCGCTGGACTACCTGGACCAGGACCGTGGTTTCCTGACCAAGGGTGGTGTGTTCAGCGAGACCATGCTCGACGCCTACATCGAACTCAAAATGGCCGAAGTGCAGCGCTTCCGTATGGCACCGCACCCGGTTGAGTACGAGATGTACTACTCGCTCTGATGCATGACGTCGCTTGGGTCGCCGCAGGGTGACCCGGCTAATCAAAAAAAGGACGGCTTTGTACCGTCCTTTTTTATGTGGGAAACTACGGCGCACGAAAGAATCAGAGCACAACGTGTGCTTTGTCCTGTCAGTGGTTAACCAGCATGGGATGTCTATGAAACCGTTGTGGTTGTTGGGTGGGGTGCTTTGGGTGTTGGCTGCTTCGGCACAGGCGCAAGAGCCCATTTACCGGTGTGGCAATGAGTACACCAACACCCGACCCGACGCCAAAGCCAAGGGATGCAAACTGGTCGAAGGTGGCAACATCACCGTTGTGCCTGCTACGCGCCAGCCGCGCAATGGTGCAACCAAGACCAACCCAGGCGGTAGCGCCAGCAGCAACGGTGCGGCGCAGGTATCTGCCAGCGAACAAAAGGCGCGCGACTCCGACGCCCGGCTTATCCTGCAAGAAGAGCTGAAAAAGACCGGTGCACGCCTGCAAGCCATCAAGGCCGAATACAACAACGGCGAACCAGAAAAACGCGCCGAAGAGACCCGCAATCACCAAAAATACCTGGACCGGGTGGCTGAACTCAAAGCCAGCATGACGCGTGCCGAAAGTGATCTGGCCAGTATTCGCCGTGAACTGGGCCGCTTGCCAGCCAGCGGCGCAGCAGCAGCGCAATGAAGCCCATCCCGTGTTTGCCGTGGTAAAGCCCGACCTGCCCGTGGCCGATCACCACAAGGCGCTCGATTGGCTGGCCACACTGGTGGCTGTGGTACGTGCAGACGGCCAAGTCTGCTTTGCCAACGCTGCGCTGGAAGACGCGCTGGGCATTTCCAGGCGATCTATCGTAGGCTCGGATTTTTCGGCTTACTTTGCCTTGCCACAGCAGATGCGCCGCGTGCTGGCAGATGCCAGCAGCAGTGATTTTTCTGCGCTGCGGCTGGATGCGCAGTTGCTGCGTGTGGCGCGCGACCCGATACCGGTACAGGTGATCGTGGCCTTGATCGACGCGCAGGATATTTTGGTGGAACTGTTGCCGCTGGAGCAGCAAACCCGGCAAGACCGCGAAGAACGACTGGCCGAGCAGGCGCTGGCCAACAAGGAGCTGATTCGCAACCTGGCGCATGAAATCAAGAACCCGTTGGGTGGTATCCGCGGTGCCGCACAGTTGCTTGAACTGGAGATCGCCTCACCCGAGCTCAAGGAATACACCCAGGTGATCATTGGCGAAGCCGACCGCTTGCAGTCGTTGGTGGACCGCCTGCTGGCCCCCCACCGCAAGGCGCATGTGGTGGGCGACGTCAACATTCACGAGGTGTGCGAGCGCGTGCGCGCGCTGATCGTGGCCGAGTTTCCACGGGGCCTGAAGGTAATGCAAGACTACGACACCTCGTTGCCCGAGTTTCGAGGCGACCAGGAGCAACTGATCCAGGCGGTGCTCAATATTGCACACAATGCGTGCCAGGCGCTGTCTGAACGGATCGGGCAGGGCGACGCGCTGCTGACTTTTCGCACGCGTGTGGCGCGTCAGGTAACGTTTGGCAAGCAACGCTACAGGTTGGCACTGGAATTGCATGTGATCGACAACGGACCTGGCGTGCCCGATGCGATCAAAGACCGCATCTTCTACCCGCTGGTGTCTGGCCGTGAAGGCGGTTCCGGTCTGGGGCTTACATTGGCGCAAACTTTCATCCAGCAACACCAGGGGTTGATCGAGTGCGACAGTGTTCCGGGGCGGACCGATTTCAAATTGATGATTCCCCTGCCTTAGCGCTTGTAAAGCCCTTCATGAAGACGCACCTATGAAGCCAATCTGGATTGTCGATGACGACCAGTCGATCCGTTTTGTGCTGGAAAAAGCGCTGGCACGAGAAGGCCTGCCCTCACGCAGCTTTGCCAGCGCGCGAGAGGTACTGGCCGCGCTGGATGATCCGGCAGACCGCGAACCACAAGCGATGGTGAGCGACATCCGCATGCCGGGTGGCAATGGGCTCGACTTGCTTGAAAAAGTCAAAGCCGCCTTGCCCGGGTTGCCGGTGATCATCATGACCGCTTACTCTGACCTGGACAGCGCCGTATCGGCGTTTCAGGGCGGGGCGTTTGAGTACCTGCCCAAACCGTTTGACCTGAACAAAGCGGTGGAGCTGATTCGCCGCGCGGTAGAAGAAAGCCGCCGTGAAGAGGTGGCAGAGCAACAGGCCCTGCCAGCCACCGAGATGCTGGGCCAGGCCCCTGCAATGCAGGACGTGTTTCGCGCCATCGGGCGCTTGAGCCAGAGCAACGTCACGGTCATGATTACCGGTGAATCGGGTTCCGGTAAAGAGCTGGTGGCGCGGGCGCTGCACAAGCACTCGCCGCGCGCGGGCGGTCCGTTTATTGCCATCAACACAGCGGCCATCCCCAAGGATCTGCTCGAATCTGAACTGTTTGGGCACGAGCGTGGTGCATTTACGGGGGCGCAAGCCATGCGGCGTGGCCGCTTTGAACAAGCCGACGGTGGTACGCTGTTTCTGGACGAAATTGGCGACATGCCAGCCGACTTGCAAACCCGCTTGTTGCGCGTGCTCTCTGATGGGCACTTTTACCGTGTGGGTGGCCACGGGGCGGTCAAATCCAACGTGCGAGTGATTGCCGCCACGCACCAGAACCTGGAACAACGCGTCAGGGAAGGCGTGTTTCGCGAGGATCTGTTTCACCGCCTCAACGTGATTCGTCTGCGCCTGCCGGCGCTGCGCGAACGCCGTGAAGACATTGCTGCGCTGACACGGCACTTCTTGCAACAAAGCGCCGCGCAACTGGGTGTGGAGCCCAAACGCATCTCGGCGGCTGCGTTGCAATGGCTGGAGCGCTTTGATTTTCCGGGCAACGTGCGCCAGCTTGAAAACATGTGCCACTGGCTTACTGTGATGGCACCCGCGCAAGTGATTGAGCCCAAAGATTTGCCGCCTGAAGTGCGGGTGGATACGAGCGATGTTGTACCAACAAATAAGCCTCAAGTGCCCGTGGATAAAGCGAAACATGCTATTGATTCAGGTGCATGTGAGTTACCTGAAACGGACCTGGACTGCCTGCCATCGACGCTCACTGCGGGCGTGATTGCATCGCTGGAGGGCGCGCCGGTAACGCCATGGGAGCTGGGGCTTGACGTGGAGGCGCGTGCCTTGTTGGCGGGCCAGGGGGGTGACGTGTGGGACGCGTTGACGCGGCGTTTTGAGTCCCGGCTGATTCTGGCGGCGTTGGCAGCCACACGCGGCAGGCGGGTCGAGGCGGCGCAAAAGCTGGGTATTGGCCGCAATACCATCACGCGCAAAATCCAGGAACTGGGTCTTGAATAGGACGCACCGTCTTGTCTGACGATCAACAAACGCTGGTCTTGGGTGGTGGTTGCTTTTGGTGCACCGAGGCGGTTTATGTGCGCGTGTGCGGTGTGCTGGACGTGGAATCGGGCTACAGCAATGGGCACGTTGAACGTCCCAGCTACGAGCAGGTGTGTGGCGGGCGCACTGGCCACGCCGAGGTGGTGAAATTGCTGTACGACCCGGCGCTGGTCAGCACGCGTGAACTGCTTGATATCTTTTTTGTGATCCACGACCCAACCACGCCAAACGCGCAGGGCAACGACCACGGCACCCAGTACCGCAGCGGCATTTATTTCACCACGCCAGAGCAGCAACAGGTGGCCGTGGCGCTGGTGCAAGAACTGGGCATCAGTGGCGCTTTTGCCAGACCTGTTGTCACTGAAATTCAACCGCTGGCCAACTACTGGGCTGCTGAAGGCTATCACCAGGACTTTTTTGCGCGCAATCCTCATCAGGGCTATTGCCTGGCCGTGGCCGCACCCAAGGTGGAAAAATTTCGCAAGACCTTTGCCCGGCTGGTGCGGAGTTAAACAAACACCTTGTGGCTTGCCAAAAAGCTGCCCAGCTGTTGTTACCGATTCACGCCTGGATGGCTACTTGGTGGTGTCGGGTGCGTACCCGACACTGGCCAGGAACGCTGGCAGACTGTCCGCCGGAATCGGTTTGCTGAGCAGGTAGCCCTGCATTGCGTCACAGCCGTAGCGCTGCAAGGTCTCGGCCTGATCTTGGGTCTCAACGCCCTCGGCGATCACCTGAATGCCCATTTTGTGCGCGATAACCACGATCGCTTCGGTGATGGCCGCGTCGCTCGGGTCGGTAGTAACGTCCATGACAAACGAGCGGTCAATTTTCAGCATCTGGATCGGACAGCGTTTGAGGTGCGCGAGCGACGAATAACCCGTGCCAAAGTCGTCGATCGACAAATCAATGCCCAGCGCGCGAATACTGTGCATGGTGCGGATGGAGCGCTCAATGTCGGCCATGACGATGGCCTCGGTCAGTTCGAACTCAATCGCCGTCGGCGGCAATGCGTATTCGGTCAACAGTGCGCTCACAAGTTCAACCAGATCGCCACGGTGAAACGTCTGGTTGGAGATATTGACTGCAATACGCAAGCCAAGGATGCCTTCCTGCAACCATTGGCGGGCTTGGCCGCAGGCCATGCGCATCACTGTTTCGTCGATCGCCGCCATCAGGCCCGCTTCTTCGGCAGTCGGTAGAAAACTCGCCGGTGAAATGAGACCAAGTTCCGGGTGTTGCCAGCGCACCAGCGCCTCAAAGCCAATGAGCGGGCCAGTCAATTGCCGCTGGGCCTGATAGTGCACTTGCAACTGGCAGCCTTCCTGCAACGCGTGGCGCAGCGCACCTTCGAGCTTCTGTTGTTCCTTTGACTGCTCGATCATGCCCTTGGTATAAAAGCAATAGGTGTCTTTGCCTTCCATCTTGGCAGCGTACATCGCCATGTCGGCCAACTTGATCAGTTCGTTCTCTTGTGCAGTGTGCTCGGGAGCCATGCTGACACCGACGCTGATGGTCACGAACAGTTCGTTCGAACCGATTTGTATCGGCGGCCTCATTTGCTCAACCAGCTTGGCCGCCAGCGGTTCGACGTCGCTGGCTTGGGCAACTTCTTTGAGAAGAATAACGAACTCGTCACCTGACCAGCGGGCAACCACATCCCCAGGGCGAACACAGGCCCGCAGCCGGTCGGCAACCCGTTGCAGCAGCATATCGCCAACACTGTGGCCGAGCGTGTCGTTGACAAACTTGAAACGATCCAGATCGCAAAACAGGATCACCGTTTGCGTTTTACTCCACGGCTGGCGGGACAGTGATTGACGCAAGTAGTCAAGCAACAGGGTGCGATTGGGCAGGTTGGTGAGTGGATCGTAGAGCGCCAAATGGTTGAGGCGTTCCTCGTTGCGTTTACGCTCGGTGATGTCCTGCACCAGAACCACCGCACCCGCTGACATCGACTGCTGGTGCGCGTCCAAACGGGCAACTGACAACGCGACCATGCGCAAATCGCCGTCGGCAGTACGCAGGGTGACCTCGATCCAGACGCGCGAAGCAGGTGCACTTAACGCGTCTTTGAGCTTTTCTGCGCTGACGAAGTACTCGGCTAGCCGATGCTCGCTGAAAGCGTAACTATCGTCACACCGATAGAGCAGGCGAAACGCCTGATTGACCCTTTCGACAACCCCATCGCGGTTGACAACCAGCAAGCCCTCAGCCATTGAGTCGATGATGTTTTCAACATAGTCGCGCGACACCATGTTGCTGCTGAGTTGTTGCGCCATTGAATTAAACGCTTCGGCGAGTTCACCAACTTCGCTGCGGTCCTGGACCGGCACCCGAATATCGAGTTGCCCGGCGCCGAGTTGCCGTGCCGCGTCACGCAAGGCGACCACCGGCCGCGCGATTCGCCCGGAAAGGCTGATTCCACCAAAAATGGCAGTCACAACCGCAGCCAGGGCCGCCAAAAAAATCAAGGTTTCCTGCCCCGCAATGTCCCGATCGACGCCTTCCTGCAGTTCGGCAAACTCTTTGAGTTCGCCAGCCGCAGCTTCCTGGATCGCGGCAAGCACTTGCGCAATGGCCTTGCTGACCCCATCGACCATTTGCTCAGACGTCAGGTGCGAAGCGTTCGCAACATGCACCTTCTCGACTGCCTGTTTGAATATCTCAACTTTCTCGACGATCTCGGCAGCCATCATGGCTTCATCGGGGAAATACTGCGCAACCAACTTGCGGTAACGCACGGTGGCGGCATCAAGATCGGCAAATGCTACATGTTCCTCATGACGGATTGGCGCGAGCGCAGCCTGCCGATCCAGCGGTGTCAGCGCCAAACGATAAGCATCCACTTGCAACCCAACGGCATGGAAACGGATGTCTTGCAGCGCCTGTAGAACCGGCTGCGTCTGGTTGATAGCCGAGTCGAATTTCTGCCCGATGTTGCGGGCGACCCGATAGCCGACAAAGCCCACACCAACGACCAGCATTGCCAGCAGCAAATAGCCGAATAGAACCTTGAGGCGCAACTTCATGTGTCCACTTTCGTTCTTTTTTGAATGAAGATTTTGGCTTGTCCGGGTCAGGATTTGCCTGGGTGCCGGGTACGCTTGCGGGATTGGGCGCTGCTTTTGACAGCTTTCGCTGGGGGATGAGCGGTTTTTGCCACCTTGCTGCGTGGCGTGGGTGCGTCTGAGGTGTGCAAGGCGTCTGTCAATGAGCGTGCCAGCGTCATCACACGGTCGGCGTCGGCACCCAGCGTACCCATCAAAAATTCGATGATTTCCGAGCGCGGGTTGGCCAGCGTTGGCTCAATCATCATCACTGCGGCAGACACCGCCAGGGCGGTTTCTCGGCTGGCTTGGTCGGGCAGCAATTGTTCCAAAGCGTTCAGCGCTTCGATCGGCGCGACAGCGGTCATACGGGCTTGCTGTTTGAGCAGCTTGATCCAATCGGTTTGCGGGCTGACCCCTTGCATGGAACCACCCGGCAGCTGTGTCAGCAGCCGTGCCAGGCGCAGGCTGCGCCGTTCAAACGCGCCTACCGACACCATGCCCGCCAGCACAATGCGGCACACTGCCTCGGGAAAGCCACCTTGGTTGATGCTCTTCAGGGCCAAAGTGCGCTGCGTTTGCAGCTCATCTTGGGCCCGCGCCAAGGCCACGCTGGCGTCGCTGGGCCCGGGTTGGATTACCGCACCCAGACCTTTGGGGCCAAAGACCAGCCGCGTCCACGCTACCAAAGACGCGTCACGCTGATCCCGATACTGGTTCAAGGCGTCTGTGATTCGCTTGGCTACCTGATGCTCGACCTGACGCATCGGGTGGTTGTCGTGCACCTGCACCCGGTGCGCGCGTGCCTGCGCGGCCGCACTCCGAATGGCCGGTGCGACGGGCAGCAGATCAGACAAAAGCTGACGCTGCAACCGCATGGAATGCATTTTGCCCACGGCGTCGGCAAGCGGGCGTGTGACCGTCAATTTAAGCCATGGGCGAACCCACGTTTTGTAAAAATTGGCGTTCGATTCCGAAATTTTCGCCAAGGTAGAGAACATGGCTTCTTCGTCCCGTCCTTCAGGGTTGAGCGCAAGAATATCTGCCATGGTGCGGTGCTCGTAGTTCACCGTGTAGTCGCCGGGCTCCAGGGCTTCCCAGCGGAGTGGCTGGGTGCCGGATTTGGCGCGCAATTTCATCTCATACAAACCCGGCGGCAGGCTTTCAATGATGTCCAGCGAGGTCACCAACTGGTCGTGTTCCTTGCGTGCCACATCGCCGCCGACAAAAATGCCCAAATGGCCGATGTTGGGGTGCAACACATACACGATGGTGCGCCCGGCCGCAGCAATGGCGCGTTCGTCGCCCCAGGTGTCAATGACCCAATCCAGCGCCTGGGGCGGCGGCGTGATGTTGTCGCCCCAAGAGGCAAACACCACCACGGGCGAAGTGATATTGCGCAGGTTGATGGGCTGGCCGTCGGCTATGACGCTGCCGCGTGCCAGCCGATTGCCAACGAACAGGTTCTCGACAATGCCTTCGATCTCGGCACCGGTCATGCGAAAAAAACCGCCCCACCAACGTTCAAATTCCAGAAACCGGCCCGCTTCGGTGTCCACGTGGCTCCACAAGTTGTAGTACTTGGTCCAGAAGGTGTTGGCAGGGTTGAGCTTTTCGAAATTCTCCACCAGGTTGACCCCGTCAAAGCGGTCGGCACCCAGATCCGCCGTGAGCGAAGCCAGCCATGTACCGCCCAGCGACGCACCCGAATAGCGCATCGGGTTGAGCTTGCTGCTGCCCGCCCAGTATGACACCGGCGCGCCCATGATCATGAGCGGGCCAAACAACTCGGGGCGAGTGGCGTCAAGCGCCATCATGGCCCAACCGGCCTGGCAGTTGCCGATGACCACCGGACGCGCCTTGACCTGCGGGTGGCGCGCAATCACGGTTTCGATAAATTTGGCTTCGGCGTGCATCACCGTGAACAGGGTCTGGCCTTCTTCTGGCTCCGGGCGAAAGGTGACAAAGTACACCGTATGCCCGGCGTGCATTGCCATACCGACCTCAGAGTCTTGCTTGAAGCCGCCAATACCCGGGCCATGCCCGGCGCGCGGGTCCACCACAATGACCGGCCGCGCCAGTGGGTTTACCGGCAGATTGTCAGGGGGGATCAGGCGCAACAGCGCGTAATTGCAGGGCTCGGGCAAATCATGGCCGTCCTGCAGCACCTCGTGGGCAAAGTTCAGCAGCGCGGGTGTGCCACGCTCCAGGTGCTCCAGGTAATTGTTGCCCCGGTCCAGCAGCGTGTCCAAAAACAAAAAAGTACGCTGCACAGCGTCTGTCAAGTAATTGTTGCTGGCCGGTGACCACGCAGGGTCGGGGGCGCTGGAGGAATTTGTTGTCACCGTTGTCGGCTTGGACATGGCATCACCTTATGGAATACGTCGGTCATGATAGTGCAGGTGCGCGTTGGATACCTTGCGTCATTTGCACACGATTTGATGCAGAACAAGAGCGCGCCACATGGCAAGCGGATTGCACCAGGTTGGCGGCCATAATCAAACGCACCGCCAATTGAGAACTGTGTCATGGACATTAAGAGTTTGATCGACCAACCGGGCAAATTGCCCACCATTCCCAAAGTGGGGCAGCAACTGATTGCCAGCTTCAGCTCGGATGATGTGTCGATTGCCGGGATTGCTGCGCAGTTGTCGGCTGACCCAGCGCTGAGCGCCAAGTTGCTGCGCTTGGCCAACTCGGCGTATTTTCATGTTTCGCGCACCATTGGTACGGTGGAATCCGCACTGCAGATGCTGGGCTTTGTGATGGTGCGCAATCTGGTGCTGGGCAACAGCATGGCGAGTGCCTACAAAAACATTGGTGGTATTGATCTCAAGCAGTTCTGGCGCTACAACTTATATACCGCCTGCTCGGCACGCTGGCTGGCGCAGCGGGCCGATTTCAACGCCGACCTGGTTTTTACCGTGGGCTTGATGCAGGGTATTGGCCAATTGCAGATGCACGCCGTGATCGCACAAGCGGTGGCACCGCTGGACAAACAAATGAGCGTGCTGGATGCACGGCGTACCCAATTGGAGCGTGAAACCCTGGGTTTTCATTACGGTGAGGTTTCGGCCGAGTTGGCGCAATTGTGGAATTTTCCGCAGGCCTTGGTGACCGCCATGCACCACATTGCCGATCCGCTGGCCGCCACCGATTTTTCTGAGGCGGCGGCCTGGGTGCATATGGGCTGCTGGCGCGCCCGCGCCGAGGTATTGGGACTGAGTGCTGAGGTTCAGGCGGCCAGTTACCCGGTGGAGGTGGGCAGGCGTCTGCGCCTGGATTCGGGTTGGACCGGCACCTTGGCCAACCAGTTGCCGCAGGACGAATCCAGCCTGATGCCGCCCTTGCTACAGCTCACCGAGGGCCTGGAAGCGATGTTTGAGTAGCGTGCCATGCAACCAAACTCTGACTCGCAGGTCGCCGACACGCCAGCGCAGCCGCCAACAGCGGTCGTGCCGGCAGCTTGCGAAACCGTCAGTAAGCCGTTGCCAGTACCAGAGGCGCTGGACGCCTGGGATCAGGTCACGGCACGTACCCATCGTCTTTTGCGGGAGGAAACCATCGATGCCGCCTGGCTCACACGACTGACCGAACTGGCAACCGCTATTGGCGAGTTGGTCGCTTGCGCGCCCGATGTGGCTTTGTACCTGCTTATTGAAGCCAACGGCAACAGCGTGGATCGGTACAGCTCCCAACATGCCTTGACCTGCCTGGTGATCGCAGACCTGGCCGCAGAGTGGATGGAATGGCCGCCAGAGCAAAGGCAGGTGTTGGCGTTGGCCGCCTTGAGCATGAATCTGAGTATCACGGTGTTGCAAGATTCCCTGACCAAACAAAGCGGTGCACTGTCGGACAGTCAGCGGGAATTGGTGGCAACGCATGCGGCAGTCAGTGCCGATAAGCTGATATCCGCCGGTGTCACCGATCCATTGTGGCTGCACGTGGTACGCAACCACCACACGGTTGAAACGCCTGAGGTACTACAGGCATCAGACGCCGGTCCGCGTCTGGCCGAGCTGTTGCGGCGCGTTGATATCTACAGCGCCAAACTGAGCCGACGCGGTTCGCGGCAATCGGTGACACCGGCAATGGCGGCACGAGATGCCTGCCTGGATGCCAGTGGCCATCCGGACAGCATTGGTGTCACCCTGTTACGGGTCGTTGGACTGTATCCGCCGGGTACGTTTGTCGAGCTGGCCAACGGCGAGTGGGCGGTGGTTGTCGCGCGCGGCACCAAGGCGCACACCCCGATCGTTGCCAGTATGCGACGCAAGGATGGCGGCCTGCTGATGCCCCCGCTGCGCCGCGACACCCTGCACGCAGGATTTGCCGTCAAACGCGGCATAGAACCCAGCCACATGCGGGTGCTGCTCAACCACCAACGCGTTCTGTCCTGTGCCTGGTAGTCCGTTTCATCAAAACAGATACAAAAGAAAATCGACGAATTTTTTCGTCAGGCCAGGCCAGAGGAGGCGCCATAGCTGTAGCTATGGCAACGACGAACAACGACGCAGGGCGGAAAAAGACGCGGTTTTATGTAGCGGGATTGGCGAAACGGACTACTCGGAGCCTGTCGCGCGCACCAAAGTGTGAACCATCAACTCAATTGAGCGTCATCCCCGCAGCCAGTTGCGTCAGGTTGTGCTGCATCATTTTGAGGTAGCTTGAAGCCGGGCCGCTGGCACCGGACAGGGCGTCTGAATACAGCGCGGCACCGACGCGCACCCCGGCGTCTTTGCTGAGCTGTTCAATCAGCTTGGCGTTGCTCATGTTCTCGACAAAAACGGCTCTGATGCGTTCGTGCCTGATCTGGCGTATCAATTGGGCTACGTGTTTGGCGCTGGGCTCGCTGTCGGTGTTGACGCCTTGCGGAGCCAGCATGGTGATGCCGTAGCGTGCCGCCAGATAGCCAAACGCGTCGTGCGACGTGATCACCTTGCGCCGGGCTGACGCAATCGCATCGAACTGCGCTTTGGCTTGCGCATCAAGCGCTTTGAGCTGCTTGGCGTAAGCCGCCGCGTTGGCTTGGTAAGCGGCGGCACCGCCGGGGTCGGCTTTGGCCAGACCAGCAGCGATGTTGTTGACGTACTGCACCACATTGAGCGGGTTTTGCCAAGCGTGGGGGTCGGTTTCAGCGTGGCCGTGGTCATGGCCGGGTTCTGCCGCCATCTGGCGCGGCTGCACACCCTTGGAGGCCACCACGGTTTCGCCTTTGTAGCCTGCTGATTTAGCCAGCTTTTGCGCCCAGGGCTCAAAGCTCAGGCCATTGACCACAAACACGCGCGCACCCAGCACGGTTTTGGCATCCGCTGGGCTGGGGGTAAATTCGTGTGCGTCGGCATCGGGCCCGGCCAGGGTGGTGACCTTGACCCGCTCGCCACCCACCACCTGAACCAGATCGCCCAAAATGCTGAACGAGGCCACCACTGGCACCAGCTCGGCCGCGTTGACTTGTGTCGAAAAAAGGCCGCTGGCAGTCAGGGCAGACAAGGCAAGTAGTTTGAGTGTTTTGCGTTTCATGGGATTCCTTTTGAGGATGAAAAAAAACTAGGCAACCCGGTGCGGGCGTTTGAGGATTTGCGGCAACCAGCCGCCGGGTGACACCAGCAGCGACAGCAGGTACAGCACGCCCGCGCAGCCAATGATGGTCGGGCCGCTGGGTGTGTCGAGGTGATAAGACAGCAGTAGCCCGGCCACGCCAGCGATTGCCGCTTGCACGCTGGCGTTGAACAGTTGCGCTGGCAGGCTTTCATGCCACAGTCGGGCCGATACGGCCGGCAGCATCATCAAGCCCACCGCCATCAGCGTGCCCAGGGTTTGAAAACCCGCCACCAGGTTGATGACCACCAGCATCAAAAACAGTTGTTGCCAAACCCACGGGCGGCTGCCCTTTGACACGGCTGCAGCCGCCAAAAAAGAGGGGTCAAAGGTTTCCAGCACAAAGCCACGGTAAAACACCGCCAGGGTCAGCACACTGACGCTGGCCACACCTGCCACCAACAGCAAACCCTGCTCATCGACCCCGAGCGCGCTACCAAACAAGATGTGCAGCAGATCCAATTGACTGCCCTGGCGCGAGATCATCGTTACACCCACGGCCAGTGCCAGCAAGTACATGGCGGCCAGGCTGGCATCTTCTTTGAGCGCTGTGGCGCGGCTGACCACACCCGCAATGGCTGCCACCAGCAGGCCTGAGACCACGCCGCCAAGCGCCATGGCCGGCAGCGACAAACCAAACAGCATAAATCCCAGCGCCACCCCGGGCAGCACCGCGTGGGTCAACGCATCACCCAGCAAACTCATGCGCCGCAGCGTCAAAAACACGCCCAGTGGCGCGGCACTCACCGCCAGCGCCAGCGTGGACACCAGCGCGCGGCGCATGAAGGCAAATTCGGCAAACGGGCCAATGAGCAGGTCCCACACGGAAGAGGTCTCGTTCATGCTGCGCCTGTTGGTAATTCATCGGCATGGCACAACTCTGCCTGGTCATCCCAGGCTTCGGCGAGCAGCCGGGCGCGTTGCAGGTGGGCCTCTGTCAGCACCTGCACAGTGGGTCCCCAGGCCACCAGCTCGCGTGCCAGCAACACGGTGTGTTCAAAGTGCGCCTGCACTTGCGCGTCGTCGTGCAGCACCGCCACCACGGTGCGGCCCTGCGCATGCCATTGGTGGATGAGCGTCAGCAGCGACTCGGTGGTGCGGCTGTCCAGCGCGGCAAAGGGTTCGTCCAGCAAGACCAGGTCGGCATCTTGCACAATGAGCCGGGCAAATAGCACACGCTGAAATTGCCCGCTCGACAGGGTGCCCACGGGGCGCGCTTCAAAGCCCTGCAACCCAACGGCTTGTATGGCTGCCTGCGCGCGTGCCAGCCAGGCACTGTCAACGCCGCCGAAAGCACCCAGTGCGCCCCAGGCACCCAGCAACACCGCGTCTTGCACCAGCATGGGAAAGCTGCGGTCGATTTCGGAAAGCTGGGGCAAAAAGGCAATGCGCTGGCGCGCTGCCTGCACCTGGATGCGTCCACCCGATGGCTTGACCAGCCCCATGATGCTTTTGAGTAGCGTGCTTTTGCCCGAGCCGTTGGGGCCGATCACTGCGGTGAGCGACCCGGGCGCAAACCGGCCGCTGATGTGGTGCAGCGCAGGGTGCTGGCGGTAGCTCACTGTCAGGTTATCTACCGTGATCACAGCACCAGTCCCCCATGCGCCCACGCGACCGCCAACCACAAAGCGATCAGCACTGGCAGCACCACCAGCACACGTCGCCAGGCCGACCAAGCCAGCACGCCGGGGCGCAGAGGTGCAGCCGCTGGCAAACCGGGGTGGTCATGTGCTCGGGTGGCCGCTTGCGCTGGTAAATGGGGGTGCGTGTGAGGCGGATGGGTGGCGTGGTGTGAGGCCATGTTGGCGATAATTGCGACATAATGCAACTTGATGGCGATAGAGTGTATCGCAACACAGTTGCATTATTTTAATTTGTTGACTCTTTAGTTTGACCATGCCCAAACCTCAGGTGCCTGAAGACCCCATCGATGTGCTGCTGTCGGCGCATGGCCTGCGTCGCACCGCGGCGGGTCGGCGCGTGCTGGGCTGGTTTATGGCGCATCCGGACACCAGTTACACCCACGCGCAGTTGCAGTCTGCTTTGCAGGGCGAGGCGGTGTCGGGTGCCGACGCGCTGACGCTGGACCGCGTGACGCTTTACCGTCTGATTGACCGGCTCACTCAGGTGGGGCTGTTGCTGTGCCGGGTCGATGCCCAGCGGCTGCGTCGTTTTCAGGCCATGCCGGTAAGCGTGCATGCCTTGCCGCACTTTGAATGCCAAAGCTGCCACCGCGACCAGCCCTTGCAGGGCGCGCTCCAAGGCCACAGTTTTGACTTGGACGCCGCGGCACAAAACGCCCTGCAAGCCCTCAAGGCACTAGGCTACCAGGGTTTGAGCCTGGAAGTGGCGGTGCGCGGCGTCTGTGCCGACTGCGCCACCGCAGCGCAGGTCACGCCGGTAGCATTGCAGCAGTCTGCCGCCTTGCCACAAGCTACCTCATGATCCAGACCCGGGGTTTGGCGTACCGCTACCCACAGGGCACGCGGCTGAGTTTTCCGGATGTGGATGTGCCCCAGGGCGCTGTGCTGCTGCTGAGTGGCCCTTCGGGCTGCGGCAAGTCCACTTGGCTCGCGCTGGTTGCGGCCTTGGTGCTGCCCACAGCGGGTCAGATCACGGTGGCGGGTCAGCCCCTGGGCGCTCTTACAAACAGAGCGTCTGACGCATGGAGCGCAAGGGCTATCGGCTTTTTACCTCAAAAATTGCATTTGAGTGCAGCGCTCACGGTACAACAAAACCTGGCCATGGCGCAATGGGCCGGCGGGGTCATGGAGGACCCGCCCGTGATCCAGGCCACCCTGCAGGCCTTGGGTGTGGCAGATTTGGCGCAGCGTTATCCGGCGCTGCTCTCAGGCGGCCAGGCGCAGCGTGTGGCGCTGGCACGGGCCGTGTTGCAAAGGCCCCAGGTGATTCTGGCCGATGAGCCCACCGCCAGTCTGGACGACGACGCGGCAGCGGACGCCATTGGTGTGCTGTTGGCCACCGCCCGGGCCCACAAGGCCACGCTGGTGATTGCCACCCACGACGCCCGGGGGCGACCTGTCTTGAACCGGTGTTGAGCCCGTCAAACCCCTTGCATCGCTTGCAGCTGCAGCGCGCCCCAGCGGCGCAGGATGGCGTGGCATGCTGAGCATGAAATTGGCTTCTAGCCCTTGCCAAAAAATCGTCAGTAGCTATTTAAAAATAGCAATTTTGGGCCGGTATGAAAACTCTTTCTCTGGCCTGGACCTATCTCTGGTCACGCCCCTTGGGTGCCGCGCTCAACCTGCTGCTGCTCAGCCTGGGCTTGGCCTCCATCACCTTTTTGCTGTTGGTGTCCCACCAGCTCAACAAGGCCTTTGAGCGTGACCTGCAGGGCATTGACCTGGTGGTGGGGGCCAAGGGCAGCCCGATGCAGCTGATTTTGTCGGGTGTGTTCCACATTGACGTACCGCCCGGCAATATCCCGCTCAAAGCCGTGCGGGAATTGCAAAAGCGGATAGGAAATTCAACGCCCCCAAAATCAGTATCGCCGTGATTTTCGCCCGATATCAAACAAGAGTTGTGGGAAGAAACCACGCCCGCCGACATGGACGTTGTATCCGAAGGCCCTCACGAACCAGATGACAGCTCAATTAGCAGTCATTGTTCCTTGGAAAACTCAAAGGTCCGTTGAGGGTCGAATGAGCGAGTTCGCGGAAAAGGAAGCCGCCGTAGGTCAGGCCAGTCGGCGAAATGTAACAATGACGGGCAGTGGTCGGCCAGTAAGGGCCGTTCAACCGCAGAGTCGCTACGTCTCTTCAAGACTGAATCCGGTCTGCTGACAACGGCATACCCGGTGGCGGGTGCTCTCCGAAACCTGCCGGACGACGTACGGAAGGACATCGGCCTGAACGGCCGTTGACCTGATGGGACAAATCGGACCGCAATGTGGCGGTTACTTGCCGCTCAGCCGCGACAGCTGATGGCGGTCATTGGCTGCTTCGCCATTCGAGCTACAGCCAGACCCGACCTATTGCGGCCAGTGGCTCCTTTCGAGTG
>Ga0172375_10005882_pt1 | contig 17453 bp, 16 predicted proteins | sample LakKiv1m_FD_114537 | JGI IMG/M metagenome (GOLD analysis project Ga0172375, IMG submission 114537) | Freshwater microbial communities from Kabuno Bay, South-Kivu, Congo - kab_092012_11.1m | ecosystem: Environmental > Aquatic > Freshwater > Lake | place: Democratic Republic of the Congo...
AGATTGTTGGGGGGCTCAATTTCATTGGGACTTCCCCTTCTCTACTCATCGGCTGACAGTACAATAGTACGGGGGAGGGGACGAAGCAAGATGTCCTTGTCATTTTTTTAATTTTTTTTGGATCAAGTTGGGCGCCTCGGATGATGGCTACCATTCCGTATCTATGCCGGAGTGAACATACATTGGGGTAGCTTTACCCGCGGCGCATCACTTCTCCACCCCAACCCCCAACTATAATAACACACGAATCCAATTATCATTTCTGCTGCTCGACAATCACCGCTTGGCTGGCACGCTTCTTGACTATCATGACGGTGAATCTACCGGCTCGGCGCTTCGACACCCGTGGCTGTAAGTTGAACCGAAGCCCATTGAAGACAAGCGGGCCACAATTTTGGGGATTTCTCACGCGAATCTTGCTGGAGCCTCATTCTTCTGTTCCAAGAATATGCTGGGAGAGCAGCCGGGTATCTCGATTCGGGACTCAAGTCATTGATTGCGTGGTCTGCCTGCCTTGGTCACCGGGGCAGAGCGGACGGCGGTCCGAACAATCACGTAGAGGCAGAGTATAGCAGTTGCCAAAATCTCTGACTGGTTTGACCCGCTGGCCTGGGGGGCCCCCGAACGAAGGTATAACGGCTCTGCGTTGTCCGAAGTGCGGGAGGACCCCAGGTCGGTGGCCATCCAATAGGACACTATTTTTGGCAACCCCCATAACACCAAATAGCGAGGAGGAAGGTGAATCATGGCAGTATTACCGGTTCCGGAAGTAGTAAAGGACATGGCGGCGACGGTTGAGCAGATTTCCCGTACGGTCAGCGCCTTGGACCTCAAGCTGGACAAACTGGCCGAGAGAATCAGAGCGATCAAGTCTCAGGAAGGTGAAGTCAGGGCAATGGCTCTCACAATGGAATCAATGTTTGGGTCACTGAGCATCGCCAAGGACCAGCTTGCGATGCTCTGCGCGATTACTGAAAAGGGGAACGGAAAAGGAGGGACAACATGACTGCGTAAACGTTAAGGGAACGCGGCCTCCTGGTCCGAGACAGCTCGAATTTTCCAACCCGAATCCAGAACCCGGGGAGTGGGAGCAGCTGTCTTCTCTGCTTGCTTGTCCTGGGGTTCTTGCGTGATCGTGGCCTTTTTCCTTTTCGAATATCGCCGCGGTATAGTATGAACGACGGGGAGGCCTGGATATTGGACGGCGTTCTCCACTCTCCGTGGATTGCGTGGAAGCGGCATGTGAAAATACTTCGCGCTACGCGGATGGAGCGATGTCCAGGCTGCTACTAGTGTTCCCCGGAGGAGGCGAGGCTTGTTCACGGGAGCCTATCCCGGCATCGGACGGGGCCACGGATCCTGTTTTTTCAACTTCGCGTCCGTCGGGGGGGAATTGATGGGGATTGTCTATTCTTCCTGAGATACAAGGTCCAGCCCGTCAACAAGTACTCCGTAGAAGTTGCTGGGCCTTGCGATCCTGGTTACCGCGTCGTATTTCCACCCCAAGTGCAGGACGCAGTTAGCACACATGAGGAATCGCCACCCGTAACCGGAAAACCACGAGTGCTCCAGATACAGTTCTCTGTGAACCATCACGTTTTCGCAGTGTTCGAACGTGATGAAGTTGCAGAGTATTCCGGATGGATTGATGAAGGAATGATTCTCGGAGCCGTTAAGGCGGATCACGGCCCCCGAGTGGGTGATGAACCGGCCGCATCGAGCGCAGTGGTAGTTCCTGCGGTTCTTGTCTTTTTCGTCGCGGCGAAATTTGACGAACGCAATCATATTTAAATTATAATAGGATGTTACTCCGTTGCGCAACATCGTGAAGCACTTTGTGATAGAGTTAAGCCGACCGCTGTTGCGGGAATGGTAATCAGGAGTGAGATTATATGAGAATTGCCTTCGACGTGGACGGAGTGGTTCTGAAGTCCATAGACATAATACTTGAGGCCGTGAACATTGCCACCGGCCGCAATCTGGTGCCGGACGACCTGGCCAACTGGGATCTTGAGCCCCTCGGACTTGATGTTCGAACCCTGCGGGATGCCGTTGACTACATGTACGCTCAACCTGAAATCGAGCCGTATGAACACGCTGTAACGGTCTTGTCCCAGATTCACGAAATGACCGGGGAGCCTCTTCTCTTCATAACCGGCCGGGACAGGCTGGACACCGCCAGGCGTCAGCTTGAGGCTCTTCCATGGAATGCCGGCATCCCGGAGATAATCGTGACCGGCGGCAACAGGGACAAGCGAGGATATCTGTCTGAAAACTCGGTTGATTTTATTGTTGAAGACGATCCCAGGCACCTGAGGGAATATCTAGAAATGGGCTTCGGGGTTGGTCTCATGGTTCAGCCGTGGAATCGGGCTTCGAAGATACCCGTCACCCGGAGATTCGAAGGATGGCGCGATCTCGAACAATGGTTCTCGCGGCTTGCCTCCGGCGACCTGCCGGTTCAGCACCGTGCTTGACATGACTGCGGCTCCGGATAGAATGAAAAAGAGGCCGGCACTCCGGAAGACACCATTTCTTAGCCGCTGCGTGAAGGAGGAACAACATGGGGTTCTTTGGTAAGCTCTGGGCTGTGATTCGAGGTTTTTTTATCAGAGCCGGGGACGACATGGTATCGTCCAGCCCTGATGCCATAAAGTCAACGTACGCGGTGGCAATTGACGAGGCCAAGCGGCGTTACAAAGAAATGGAGAGAGCGGTGGCCCTCCTTGCGGTGGAGAGAGAGCGCACGGAGATGAGTCTCAAGGAGTTGGACAGGGAAGAGGGCGAACTGCAAAGGAAACTCGAGGGAGCGCTGTCCGCGGCCGAAGCTGCACCGGATGACTTATCGCACCGGGAGGCGGGGACCCGTTACGCTGCGAGGCTCAACGAAATAGATCAGAAACAGGACTCCCTGGCCAAAGACCTGGATGCTCAGCGCGACAAAGTTGAGGAATACAAGCTCAAGCTTCGCTCTTTCCGAACCGAGATAGACCGCCTGAAGAGAGAGCAGGGAGAAATGGTCGCGGAGTTCGTTTCCCATCAGCAGGTAATTCAGCTTGAGGACAGGCTGAAAGGTCTGGGCGAGACCGCTGTGGACGAATCGCTTGTAGCCATAAGAGATAAGGTAGCCAACCTCAGATCACAGGCCAAGATAGCCGGGGAGATGGGCAAGTCAACAGTTGGGGCCCAGGATGACAAATACGAGCGTATGGGAGCCGAAAAGGAGGCCTCGGCGCGCTTTGACGAGCTTCTCAAGGCCAGGATGGAAGCAAAGGCAGGAGTCAAAGGAAAGGAAAGGGACCTGGGCTGACATCACCGGGCTTCCGCCCAAAGCCCGTATCCTGTTTCATTGGAGCTAGGTAGCAGTTGACAAGAATTCAGACCGATCTCGATCGCCCAAAGGGGTAGCGATATCGGGCCAAGTCTTGGTGGGGCAGGCGTCCTGCCCGCCCCACCAGAGCATAGCCTTTTGTCGGACATTATTCTTGGCAATCGCCGTAGTCGTTTGGTCTCGACATTAGCGTTGATGCCGTAGAATTGTCTCATTCTCTCAAAGAGTTGTCATGAACGAACCGGTACCGGAACACCCCGAGTTTGCGCAAAAAATAATAGAGAAATATGTCTCTGCTCAATCCAACGTGTTCCTCATCTATGGGAACGTAAAAGACGTCTATCCCACAGAGTCGGGCCGTTATCTGCCTCTCGTTGACTTCTTCGTAGAGTCCCTTATCAAACCGGAAAGAGATTCCGCTCCAAGAATAGTGATAGTCTACGATCCTTCAACCGGAATATCGTTCTTCAACCCACTGGACAAACAGATGGTTGGACAACAGATCGGGGAAGAGCGCCTTGAGCGGATCATGGCCGCCGCCCGAAAGGACATCGTGACCGCGTGCGGAGTGCTGCGGGAAATGACCCGTATTGACGTCAAAGTGCCGGCCAAAAGCGATCCCGGCAGAAAAATCCGCAAAGATTACGCAATAATAATTAAGTATGCAGAGGCTGTGGCCCCGCCCTCCAGGGGCGAGGTGATGTTGGATTCGGACCGCCTCAAAGTTATCACCCTGGAGAACTGGTTTTCGGACAGCTCTTTCGTCGCGTCTTCCGACATAGTGTTCCTTATTGGTGAGACTCTGAACGGCATCAACGAGCGCATCGTGGATCTTCCATACTGCGCGACCATACAGATTGACAGGCCTTCGGAGGAACAGAGGAAAAACTATATCGAGTTGCTCATGCAGGAAGAGAAGGCCGGGACGTCGGTACCTCCCGGGCATATAGCGTACAGCAGCGCGGGGCTGACTTTGCTGTCTCTGAGACAAATTTTCAGACAGGCGTCGTACAAGGGTGAGACGATAACACCGGAACTCATTTTCGAAAAGACCAAGGAAATAATCGAGAAGGAACTGGAGGGCCACATAGAATTCCCAAACCTCAAGTACGGCTTCGAAAAGGTTATCGGAGCATCGAGGTTGGTGAAAAAATTGGCCGAACTCAAGCAATGCCTCAAAGGTGACGATCCAGAGCTCATGCCGGTGGGCATCCTTGTTCCTGGAGCCAACGGCGTGGGGAAGACCTTCATTTATAAGGCATTTGCAAAGGAGTGCGGCTGGATCGCCGTAGTCCTAAAGAACATCCGGGGTCCGTACGTCGGCGAAACCGAACGCAACTGGGAACGCATCAGGTCGGTCCTGGAAGCAATGGGCAGCGTCATGGTGATCTACGACGAGGCGGACACTGAAATAGGGGGCCGGAGCGCTCAGACCCACGACGTGGACCGCCGACTGTTCGGGAATATCCTGAAGATGATGTCCGACTCCTCCAATCGGGGGAAGATAGTCTGGATAATCATAACCGCTCGTCCGGACAGGTTGGAGCCTGACATCAAGAGATCAGGTAGGGCAGGGGAGCACTTGCCGGTGTTTGACAACGAGGGAGAAGAAAAGGAAGCCTTTATCCGCAGCGTCCTGACCCAGGCGGGGTTCGGTCTGGAGGAATTTTCCCCCAAACAGCACCAGGAGTTCGTGAGGCTTACAGGCGACTATTTTCCGGCTGATTTCGATCAGGTGCTCACTGAACTTAAGCGCCGGAGACACCTGGATGGCAGGCTCACTCCGGAAATGGTGCTGGAGGAGCTGGCGGATTTCATACCCTCGGATATTGCCAGGCAGCGTGAATATCAGGAACTTTTGGCAGTCCTGGAGTGCACTTCGCGCGAGATACTCCCCGACCGCTACGCGGGTCTGTCCCGCGAAGAAGCTCAACGGAGGGTTCAGGAAATCAGGTCCACCATGGGTGTGATCTAATGCTGGTCCTGGGCATTGAGTCTTCTTGCGACGAGACCGCCGCATCGGTGGTCAGAAACGGGACCACTATCCTGTCCGACGTCGTGGTGTCCCAGATTGACGTACACAGAGAGTTCGGAGGCGTCGTCCCGGAACTTGCTTCCCGCAAGCACATCGAGGCAGTGTCTCCGGTAGTGGAGAAAGCTCTTCGGAAAGCAGGGATAGAGCCCTCGCAGATAGACGGTATAGGCGTAACAAGAGGTCCCGGGCTCATCGGGTCTCTTTTGGTGGGCATTGCAGTTGCCAAAGGGATGGCTCTGGCACTGGAACGTCCCATATGCGGCGTGAATCATCTCCACGGTCATCTTTTTGCCGCGTTTTTGGAGCGGGATGACATTCGTTTCCCGTTCGTCGGCCTGGTGGTATCCGGTGGCCACACCAGCCTTTATTATGTGGCAGGACCTCTTGAAATCCGACTCATCGGCAAGACCCGCGACGACGCGGCCGGCGAGGCTTTCGACAAGGTGGCCAAGCTTCTCGGGCTGGGCTATCCCGGCGGAGTGGTAATCGAAGAGCAGGCGAGGGGGGTAGATCCCGGGGACATCCGCTTTCCCAGGGCTCTGGTGGAGAAAGGTAACATGGACTTTTCCTTTTCCGGCCTAAAGACTGCGGTTCTTCGCCAGGCAGAGGAGATGTTCGGGATCGAGCGAAAAACCAACGTACCAGGTAGTTTTCATCCCGTAGTTTTTCAAGACGGGGATGACGCGGTAATGCGCGGAGTGGGGGTAATAGCATCGGCTTTTCAGGACGCGGTCACGGATGTCCTGGTCATAAAGGGATTCAGGGCGGCTGTCCAGTTCAATGTGGACAAGTTGATCGTATGTGGAGGAGTGGCCGCCAATGGGACTCTCAGGGAGAAGATGCTCATTGAGGGCCGATCATGGGGCATCGAGCCGGTTTTCCCCTCGATGGGGCTGTGCACGGACAACGCGGCCATGATAGCCGCTCGAGCGGATCATCTTCTGGAAGCCAAGCTTTTCGACGACCTTGGTTTCGGCGCTCTGAGCCGGTGGTGAAGGAATCGGCGACCTTACGGGTGATGTATGGAAACGCTAACGCTGGGGAGAGGTTAATGGAAAAGTATACGAAGAGAGTACTGTTCGACCAGGAGACCATCGCTGCCAGGGTCAAGGAACTGGGGCGAGAGATTTCGTCCCACTACCCTGAAGGCAATATATTGCTGGTTGGGATACTCAAGGGTGCGTTCGTGTTCATGGCCGATCTGGCCAGGAGCATCAGCGTCCCCTGCCAAATTGACTTTGCCAGGATTTCCTCTTACGGCAGCGATACCGTTTCCTGCGGGGAGCTTAAAGTGATCATGGACGTCGGGTTCGATGTCAAAGGGCGCGACGTGATCCTGGTGGATGATATCGTGGACACAGGGCTGACCCTCAGCCAGTATCGCATTCACCTGAACGGCTTTGAACCCCGTTCATTGAAGCTCGCGGCAATGATAGACAAGACCGGTCGCAGAGAAAAACACGTTCAGCTCGATTATTGCGGTTTTCGAGTAGAAGGCGGCTTTTTGGTGGGGTACGGGCTTGATTGCGACGAGTGTTTTAGATATCTCCCGGCCATATACGCGCTTGACTGATCTCTCCGGGCCCCTGAATCAACACATGCACCAAAAATGAAAACCGAAAGTCCTGTTTCGGAAGAATCTTCCGGGGGGCTTTCGGCCGTTTCGCCTGACCTTTGTTTTCGGCTCTTTACTTTCCTGTCCAGTCCTTTTTGTTTCCAAAAGCCAGCCACAGAACAGCCGACGTCAGCGAAAGAACAAAGAGGATTTCCATCTCCCTCACCTCCACGGTTAACTGTATTTACAGGAGGTTGAACAATTCTGTCAATAGTAATTTTATGACGGCTTCCGTCCGACCCGGCCTGTCTGGCAGCGGTCGGATTCCCAATCTGCAGGCCACGGTCCCAAACCCGAACCATGTGTCCGGTGGCGTCGGGCGGTCAAGTGATGAAGCCTATGCCTCCGAGGAGCGGGGGGCCTGAAATATTCAAGGGGTCTCGCGGTAATGTGGGAACAACAAACAATAAGAATCCAGATTCGCCTTCCATTCCTCGACAGATGCGTTTCACTTCGTTCACCACATCCTACCTGAACCGCAGACTAGCGGCGACCAGCGGAACCTCCTGACATGTTGGGAGTCTTTGGAAAAGTTGTCCCCCGGAGGATTTTTCTGGAAGGCCGTTAAAGGCGTCCGGCCATGGAGTGCGCGTAACCGGTCAACTCGACATAGCCTCGGCCTTCGACAGCTTTTCCTTTTACGGTTCCAGACACGCCAACGGCTCCCTCCCAATAGATTGTACGGGTGGAGCGCGTAGCGGCCAGTTCCTGATCTTCCACCAAAGGCTTCACAAGGATGCTTATTTCGCTGTCCGGTATCACGATACTCCATTCGGCCGGGTAAACAGCTCCGGTGCGGGGGCTGGCCCAAGTCCTATTGTGCGAGACGGTCGTGTTCTTGTCTGCAAGATCCACGGCGGAACCCTCCCGCGTGATGAGAGTCCCGAAGGGCTGCTCGAAGCTGCCATCCTTTTTCCTCAGATGGAAGACCATGATCTCGCTACCGTCGTCAAGTTGCAGGCTGAACCAATCCCATCCGGCCTGATCCTCCGAGAGTATGCTGGAACCAAACTCGTGATCCATCCATGCAAGCCCCGTGACGTCATGTGAGGCTCCGGCAAATCTGATGGAGCCGTGGACCTGCATCCGGGAAAACGAGTAGTAGTGGGACGCTTGTCCTCCCGCGTCTCCTTTGCGGCTGTAACCGCCGGCTCCGTGCAGGACCACCGGCTTAACCGGAACGAGTCGGAGGTCCAGCGCGTAATCGCCTTGCCTCGCTCTCAGGAGGATGTCATTTTCTCTTCTGACGGCGCTCCAATCCTTGATTCTAACGCTGAGGTCTTCCTCGGAGGCTCCCGCTAGTCCCGGCCCTTCTCTGGACAGCAGCTCACCATGAAAAAACTTCCTATTGGTTACGTCTGTTAAAGCAAGGTGCCCGGGATAGAGGTCGCGGACTCTCCAGGCGGAAGCCCCCTCAGCGCGTGATTGGACGAAGCTCCTCCTGAAAAAGGTCAGATGAAAACCCCACTTGCCACTGCCGGAATCAAGATTGCCCGTGAAATACCACCACTCGGTCTGAAAATCAGGGTGTTTGCCGTGGTCTTGAGGGAACACGAGGCTTCTGCCCGGCTCCGCATCTCTGAAGAGGACCCCGGAGTCGGCTGTCGTGACCGGCAATATCCCAACAGTCCAAATCAGAACCGACACGATAATTAAAAGACTTGGGCAAAGACGGTTTAACAACTTTGAATTGATACAGCAAAATCTCTTCATCAAGAACTCCACTCCAGGCCACTTATACCGATGGGTCTCCCGACGGGCAACGAGTTTTCCCTCAAGCTCTTGTCAAAGGTATGGGGGCACGGTGAGGGCTCATAATTTTACCTCGGATCGTTAGAACATAAAATATCAGGACACACTCACGGTCAATCAATCCCGGCGTGGCCGTCCAGACCATCTACGGACATCCGAAGATTGTCCCGCCATTGAATCTTTCGATTTCTTCTTTCTCATTCCCGACACCCAAGAATGCTTCCACAAATTGATGCAATAGTGTAAGGTCGGGTTAGGATCTGGGAATTTTGATCGCACGCCTTCCAAGAATCCTCTTCGGGGGGGATAATGAAGAACCTGGAAAAGCCCGAAGATGGGGCCGAGATCGGCCTGCCGCGCAAGGGTGAACCTTGTCCTGCCTCCGGGGTGACAACGACTGCTTTGGCCGAGCAGGGGAATCCCCAGCCGCCGGCCCGCCGATCCCAGACCCGATTCGACAAGCCGTTTTCGCGAGCCCCCGACTCAGTTGAAAACACAGAGACCATTAATGTAGGACACCTTCTTGCGAACGATATTACAGAGACCGGAAGTTTCGACATCTGGGGCGGGATCTGGGCCACGACTTTCGGCAAGGTCATGCAGGCTCTCCCCATACCTGCCTTTCTCCTTGATGGCGATGCCGAGGTCATAGTTGCCAATCGTGCTTGTCGCCGTATAAGCACTGACTACGAGAGCTTCCGCCACAAGAGCTTCCTCGGGCTCGTTCCCGACCCCGCGACTGCAAAGAAGATTGCGGAGACCCTGCAGCAAGTGTTTGGCACAAGGAGATCCGCGGTAACGGAAATCGTCCTGGGCACGGGGCGGAGGAAGATCTGGGGTCGCCTCACCTTCAGGTCCATCAGGATTGAGAATAGCCGCTTCATCCTTGCACTGCTGGAGGACCTGACCGCGGCGAAGGTCCAACTCCACAGGAACGAGTCGCTGCGCAAGGACCTGGAACGATTGGTGGAGCTTCGAACCGAGGCCCTGTCGCACGTAAATGAGAGCCTCCAATGCCTAATTGCGGAACGGAGACGCGCTGAAGAGGAAATCGTCGAAAGAGAGCGGTTCCTATCCGACGTGTTCGCCTGTATTCAAGACGGAATAAGCATACTGGACAACGAACTGAACATCGTGAGGGTTAATCCGGCCATGGAGCGGTGGTACGCCCACCGTATGCCCGTTCAAGGCAAGAAGTGCTACGACGCGTTTCATGGCCGTCCCGAACCCTGTGAAACCTGCCCTTCCCGCCATACCCTGGCCACAGGGCAGCCCTCCTGCGAAACCGTGCCTCTTTCAGGGCCGGATGACGAGACGGCCGGTTGGCTTGATCTTCACACTTTTCCTATTCTGGACTCAGTCACCGGCAAGCTTCAAGGTGTAATCGAATACATGCGTGATGTGACCGATCGCAGGCGGCTCGAAGACCAGCTGGCTCAGGCAGCCAAAATGGAGGCCATCGGCAGATTGGCCGGCGGCATAGCTCATGATTTCAACAACCTGCTCACGGTCATCACCGGTTACTGCAATCTACTGGCCTTGGAGATACCCAAGGATCATTCGCAGTACCAAAAGGTGAACAGTATTACTCGCGCAGCCGAGAGTGCGACGGAACTGACCAGGAAACTCCTGGCCTACAGTCGGCGTCAAGTGCTGGACGTAAAGACTCTCGACTTGAATTGGCTGATACGAGATCTTGAGGAGATGCTTCACAGGCTCATCGGCGAAAACATAACGCTCGTAACGAGCCTCGGATCTGAAGATGCAAGAATCAAAGCCGATCCTTCGCAAATGGAGCAGGTGCTGCTCAACATGGCCGTCAACGCTCGTGACGCCATGCCGGAAGGCGGAGAACTGGCTATCGAGACGGCAAACATCTCTCTGGATGAAGCTTACGCCAGAATACACCCCGGAGTGCAATCCGGGCCGTACGTGATGGTAGCAATCAGCGACAGCGGACATGGAATGGATGCGGAGACTTGTTCTCGTGTCTTTGATCCTTTTTTTACCACCAAGGACAAGGGAGTAGGCACAGGGCTCGGACTCTCCACGGTCTACGGAATAGTTAAGCAGCACGGAGGCCACGTGGCCGTGTGCAGCGACACCGGACGGGGGACAACCTTCAGAGTCTATTTCCCCTTGGCCTGCGAAGAAGCAGAACTCGTGGCCGTAGATGTTAGGCCTCTGTCGCGAATGGGAGGCAACGAGACCATCCTAGTCGTGGAAGACGACGAACCTGTGCGACGAGTCACCTGCGAAGCGCTGCAAATGCTGGGCTATACACCGCTATGCGCCGCCTGCCCGGAAGATGCCATCGCTCTGGCGCGCAGCCATCCCGGCCCCATAGGAATGCTTCTGAGCGATGTGGTCTTACCTCAGATGGACGGACGCAGGCTCTTCGAGACAATTGCTCCTATCCGCCCGGAAATGAAGGTGCTCTATGTATCGGGATACACGGACAATTTCATCGTTCACCACGGTGTGTTGGAGCGAGGGGTACACTTTCTGCCGAAGCCGCTGAGTCTGGACGCCCTGGCAAGGAAGCTGAGAGAAGTGCTTGACGGAGAGTGACGGTCCGGGAAGATCACGAACCGGAACAATTATCAGAAGTTTCATCTGCCTCTATACTGCCCTGTACCGCGGCCTCTTCCAGGTCTTCAACGGTCTCTGGATTCAAACCGGAAAATTCGGCGAGGTCTTCCGTGGTCATGATGATGGATTGCCGGCCTCGTAATTCTTCCGGGTCTTGGTCTTGAGCTGAAAGAAGAAGAGCACTCTATCTCGGGGCGCGGGGACCACCTTGAGAACCACTTCGGCTCCCACCTCCAGCTCGCTGGGATCGCAGTCTACGATCGGACATATGATTCGCACTCCGTTGTCGAAGTCAATCAACGCATACACCATCGGTGGATTGAAGCCGGGGGGATTGGCGGCCGTTTGCACAGTGAAGGCGTAGATTCGTCCCGCCTCGGGGAAGTCTACCCAGTCAAGTCTGTCGGACATGCATTCCGGGCAGACGATACGAGGAGGCCAAGCGATGTGCCCGCAGTCCGCGCATTGCGTGGTGGTGAGCCGGTTTTCCCTCAGATGGTCGTAAAAGGGATAGATCCGGTTCTGATCCTGTGTTTGCAGTGGCACGGGGTCCAGGCTGTACACATTAGGACCCACAACATAGTCGAACGCATCCTCCAGTCCTTTCATGAGTCCCTCCCGTATATGAGTATGTGATGCTCGCCCAGGCCGCTCAGATTGTGGGTGAGAGCAACCCTTGCGCCCGGGACCTGGCGTTCACCTGCCTCGTCCCGGAGTTGCACAAAGGCTTCGTAAGCCTGTCTGATACCGGTCGCACCGAAGGGGTGGCCGCACGCAATAAGACCTCCGCTCGGATTGACCACCACCCGGCCACCGTAATCCGAAAGCTTGTCCTCCGTGAATCTGCCCCCTTCTCCCTTGGGGCAGAAGCCGAGTTCCTCGCATTCCACGATCTCTGAAATAGAAAAGCAGTCGTGCACCTCCGCTAGGTCTACGTCGTCAGGACCGATGCCCGCCATGGCGTAGGCCTTTTCCCCGGCCTTCCTAAGCGCCGGCCACGATGACCAGTCCTTGTGGTAATTGGCCCAGGGATATCCTTCGTTGATCTGGGCAGTGCCAAGGATGTACACGGGTTGAGTGCACAAGTCCCGTGCCAGACCTTCCTTTGCCACAATCACACCGGCAGCCCCGTCGGTGTTCGTGGAGCAGTCGAAAAGTTTCAAGGGACTGGCGATGAGCTTGGAATTCATCACCTGATCTAGCGTGGCGCCTTCTTGATGATGGGCGAATACGTTGTGCCGCGAATGGTTGTGGTTCTTGACCGACACGAGCGCCATCTGCTATTCTGTGGTGCCGTATGACTTCATGTGGGCCTGAGCAACCATGGCGAACAGGGGCGGGGGGGTCACACCGAAGCATGATTCCCATTCGCGGTCGCATCCTGCCATGGCATTGAGGAAGACCTCTTGATGGGAGGGGATCAAGACCTTTTCCGCGCCCACGATCATGACCATGTCCGTCAAGCCGGCCTTGATTGCGGCGTAGGCTGTTCTGATCGCTGTGGTGCCGCTACCGCACTGGTTTTCCACGCGGCAGTGAAATTCGTTCGGTCTCACTCCGCACCACTCCGCTGCAAGGGGCGCAGGATGCCCCTGAAACGCGGAACGCTCGGGATAGACTGTTGAAATAATGAACGAGTTGATGTCAGCCGGCTTTATGTTGGGATTGTTGTCAAAGGTGGCCTTGCCGGCCTCCGCGATAAGGTCTCTGAAAGTCGCGGCCCGTCGCCCCCATCTTGTCATGCCCGCTGCTATGACTGCGACTCTACTACCGCTTGCGCTCATGGATTCCTCCTCACCGCCGTGTCCACGGGCTCTTGGCGCCACCCGGCGCTCAACGCGTCCTCTATAAGCCCAGGTAAGCCGTCTTGATGTGGGGATCCTCGAGAAGTTGGCCGGCCGGCCCTTCCAAGTTGATCTTGCCAGTCTCCAGCACATACGCGAACTCTGCGACCCTCAGGGTACGGTTCACGTTTTGTTCCACGAGGAATATGGTCACTCCTTCCTCGTTGATTTTCTGCACAATCTGGAACACGTGGGCCACCATGATCGGCGCGAGACCCAGGGAGGGCTCGTCGAGCATCAGCAGCTTCGGCTTGGACATCAGGCCCCGGCCGATAGCGAGCATCTGCTGCTCCCCGCCTGACAGGGATGCAGCCAACTGATGCTTGCGCTCGGCCAGCCTGGGGAAGAGACCCAGGACCCACTCCAGAGTCTCTGACAGGTTTTTGCGAGCGATCCTATTGTACGCACCCATCTGGAGGTTTTCGAGCACCGTGAGGTACGGAAATACCTTGCGTCCCTCAGGAATCAGCGAGATTCCTAACGCAACACGCGCGTGGGGCGGCGCGTCCTGAATGCAGTCTCCGAGGAAGCGTATGCGTCCGGCCATGTGTGGTCTGATGCCCGAAAGAGCGCCAAGGATCGTGGTCTTTCCCGCGCCGTTGGGTCCCACCAGCGCTGTGATCGCCCCTACGGGCACAGTGAGGCTCACGTCCCACACCGCTTGAAGCCCGTCATGAGCTACCGAGAGATCGTTGACCTCAAGTAAAGGGGTCCCAACAGGTTGAAGGCTTGCATTCTCAGATTTCAAGCTCTTCTCCGAGATAGGCCTCGATCACCGCCGGGTTCCCGGCGATTTCCCGTGGAGTGCCTTCTGCGATTTTGCAGCCATAGTGGAGCGCCATGATCCGGTCGCACAGCCCTACGACCGCCTTCATCACGTGTTCCACCATGAATATGGTTATCCCAAGGCGCTGATTGATCTCCCGGACGAGATTCATGGCCTCGACCGTTTCAGCCGGCGTCAGACCCGCCAACACCTCGTCCAGGAGAAGGAGTTCGGGTTCAGTGGCGAGGGATCGCGCCAGTTCCAGCCTCTTTCGATCAGCCATAGTGAGGCCGGCAGCCGCAACATGAGCTTTGTGGACGAGGCCGACGAACTCGAGTATTTCATAGGCCTCCCGTTCAGCTCTTTTCTCGTCCCGGAGGCGCACCTTGCCGTAGAGCTTGCCTATAGCGACGTTCCTGAGGACGGTCATCCTCGGGAAGGGCCGCACCACCTGGAAGGTCCTGACGAGGCCCTTCCGGCAGATTTCGTAAGGCTTCCAGCCGGTTACGTTTTCGCCTTTGAAGTGGACGCTTCCCGCGGTCGGCGCATGGAATCCGGTGATGACACTGAAGAGGGTGGTCTTTCCGGCACCGTTGGCCCCTATAAGACCGGCGATCTCACCCTTCTTCACATTGAAGTCCACGTCCACGAGTGCCTGGACTCCGCCAAATATCTTGCTGATCCTGAGGAGTTCAAGCACCGGCTCCGCTCCCGTCTGCGGCCCGGGCCAGGAGCCGGCCCTTGAAGGGCGCCACAAGCCCCAGAGGCATGAATTTCACCGTTACGATCATGATCACCCCCAGTATGATCATGTAATAGTAGGGGTAGCTGGCCCAGAGCGCTTCCGAGACGAGTGTCAGGAGCACGGCCCCCACGACCGCGCCCTCTACTTCTTCCATACCACCGAGAAAGGCCATCACAATGACCTGGAATGAAACCATGGGGTCAAATGCATTGTATGGATCTATGTAAGAATGGCGCAGCGCCATGATTGCTCCCACGACGCCCGGGAAAAACGCGCTGATCCCATAGGCTGCCCACTTCTGGAGGGTTGTATTCACCCCAAGAGCGCTCGCGGCTTTCTCATCCTCTTTCAAACTGAAAAGGCCGGCCCCGAATCGAGAATTCTTCACCACGTAGGCCGTGACCACAGCCGCCGCTGCCGTCGCAAGCATGGCGTAGTACAGCGTTGCGAGGGACGGCGCGGACATGAGGATCCTCCCGACAGTGCCCCCCAGCTTGATTTCCAGGTTGACCACCACGTGGAGGATGAATTCGGTTAGGCCCAGGGTAAGGATGACGAAGTAGGGGCCGCGAACCCTGAAGACCACCAACCCGATGGTGAGCGCGAAAACCGAGCTGAGAACGCCGGCCAGCACAATTCCGAGAAGAAAAGGGAGCTGCGGCCAAGTCATCGCCATTATATATGCACCAAGTCCGAAGAACGCCGAGTGGCCGAGCGAGATGTAGCCGGTGTATCCCGAAAGGATGATCCAGCTCTCCGTGACTGCCACCCACATGAGGACGTCAAGCACCACCGACACGTGGTAATCTGAAGTCCACCGCGGCAACAACGCCAGGACAAGGAGAGCGATCCCAAAAGGCCCTGTGACGAGACCCCGTCGTGACACCACTCAGTAAACACCCTTTCCGAAAATACCCCGTGGACGGAGAACGATGATGAGGATGAAGAGAGCATAGCTCAGAATCGGTCTCCATCCTGGGGAAGTAAGGCTGACCCCTACCGTTTCCACGAGTCCGAGAAGTATTCCGCCGAGTAGACTCCCGAGCACATTCCCAAGACCGCCGAGCACGATGACGATGAAAGCGGTGATCGTGTAGGGCATGCCCATGAAGGGCGTCATCTCATAAAACATGCTCAACAAACACCCTGCAAGCCCGGCTAACGCGAAACTCATCGAGAACGAGAAATAATAGATCGCGTCCGGATTCACCCCTACCAGAAGCGATGCATCCTTATCCTGGATCAATGCCCTGATGGCCTTGCCCAGCATCGTTTTCTGAAGGAGCACATAGAAGAACACGCACACGAAAAACGACAGACCAAGCGCCCACAGCCTGTTCTTCATGAGCGGAACGCCCAGGACGTGCACCACTTCGGTCAGGTACGAGTAACCCCGAGCGTCCGTCGTCCATAAGAGGGAGGAGATGTTAGTGAAGATGATGGAAAGGCCGTAGAATATGAGCAGTGAATTGGATTCAAGGACCGCCACCGATTTCGAGGTACTGATGACCGGAAAGAATATCCAGCGGCAGATCAGCGCCCCCAGCGCCGCCGAAAGGCCCATTACGGCAACGACCGACACCAGAGGGCTGATCCCGTACAGGGTGTACAGCCAGAAGGTGACGTACGCCCCCAGCATGATGACTTCGCCGTGAGCGATATTCAGGAGTCGCATGGTCCCATAGATCATGTTGAGACCCACGGCGATCAAGGCGTAGATTCCACCGATGATAAGACCGCTGAACAACACTTGCAGTATTCGCGTCAAATCCATGGGGTCCTGCGATGGTTAGACTGTGAAGCACGCTGCGTCAGAATGACTCTGCACCACAACAAGGCATCTGTAAATGCGCATCAACCCGGGCGCTGCGTGACAGGAGCCGGAGACGCGCGGAGAGTTCATTCGTCCCCTTCGTCGAACAAGGCTTGTGCGGACCATGCTGACTGATTCCAGCGTCCGCAACATAGCTGACTCCGGAAACAGACTGGCGGGATCCCGCGATCTCGCCGGGCCGTCTCCACCAAGCCATCCTCAGCTTCGGCCATTATCTTGGGCAGTTACTGTGTAGCCATTGCCGGAAATCGTGTCCGATTCGCTCATGAGCGATTCCATTATTCCCGCGCGCGCGGGAATGGCCGGAGAGCGATGTGAGTCAAGGTATCCGCCATTCAGCCTGGATCATTTTGGCCACGCCGGTTTTGGAAACAAGAGCTTTGCGGTCGCCGCGGATTCGGGCCATACGATTTCCAGGTCACCTTTTTCCCACTGGAGTATCATACTCGGCGTTTCCGTGTTCTCGAGACCAGCAAACTTGATCGGGCCGTTGATGGTTTGGAAGGTGTTGCCGGCGATGCAATCTCTCAGTTTCTGCGGGTCGGTGCCGCCGGTCTTTTCGATGGCCTGCTGCATGATCTCGCAGGCAGTGTACGCGAGTACCGAGTTTAACGGGTCAGGTTTCTTGCCCCACTTGGCCACGTATGCATCGAAGAATTGCTTTGCTCCAGGCCATTTCGCCTTCTCGCTCCAGTGACCCATAGTTGCGATCCCTTCGGTGGCGGCCTTGAATTTCGGTTCAAAGGCCACCGTAGCCGGACCCACCAACCCAAAGAGGAGCTTTGGATTGAGCCCCACTTCCTGCGCCTGCGTCACGATGGTGAACGAATCGGCCGGATAGCAGAGCGCAATCAGAGCCTCCGGATTCTTGGCCTTGGCCTCGGAGAGGAGTGTGGTCAGGTCTTTGGCCCCCATGGGATAGTCCTTCAGGAGAACGAG
>Ga0172375_10005887_pt1 | contig 17447 bp, 12 predicted proteins | sample LakKiv1m_FD_114537 | JGI IMG/M metagenome (GOLD analysis project Ga0172375, IMG submission 114537) | Freshwater microbial communities from Kabuno Bay, South-Kivu, Congo - kab_092012_11.1m | ecosystem: Environmental > Aquatic > Freshwater > Lake | place: Democratic Republic of the Congo...
GATCATTTTTACGATCTTCAAGCCGATTTTGTCGTTAGCGCCTATGCGCGCAGCTGGGGACTGGGACTATTAGGATCGATCTGGTATACACTGGAAGACAGTAGCTGGCGTTATTCCGGCCTCTACGATGGCTCCACGCCAAAGCCGGGATACTATGCTCTCCATTTTATGACACAGGAACTGGCCGAAGCTGCCATAGGACCGGCCATCAGCCAGTATACTGGCTTGCGAGGTTATCAATTCTATCTCCAAACAAAGAAAGTATGGATATTGTGGTCGCCAGACGGGGTGACTGCCAGACAGATCGCATTGCCTGCAGGGACGACCAAGATCTATGATAAATTCGGTAATCCCATCGATCCAATGCCCAACCCGATTAGCATCGTGCACCCCACTTACTTTGAATTTCCACCTTGATCATTAGCGCCGATTCCTGCCGCTGCCGATAACTGCGCGAAAATCTATTTTCTATTCGTGAAGCTATCCCCCCCCACATCACTAAAGTCAGAGTTTTTGCTTGTACAGTCATCCTGTTTGCGTTAGCATAGGGCATCTTGATTGCATTAGCTATTGGATATTTTATCCGCCCTTGAGCCAACGGATGGAGCATCTCATTCAATTGGAAAATGATTCGTGCAATCCATGACAGAGCAATCTTCCGTTAGTCAAATAAGCGCTAACGCTGAACATCGGATCGAAGGTCATCCGCCCGCAAAACCTCTGCGCAACCCATTACAACCAGCGTTGATTTATGGTCTGGCGGGTTTGTATTTTCTCCTTATAGTTTATTGGATCATCACGATTTGGGGCAAATGGGCCTATGACGATCCGTTTATCACCTATCGCTACACCAGCAATTTACTACGCGGGATTGGTTTTGTTTATAATCCTGGCGAGCGTGTTTTAAGCACAACCGCTCCCTTCTTTGCATTGCTTCTGGCGGCGCTCTCTCCCCTCTCGGACAACCTTCCGCGGATGGCTAACCTGATTGGGGCGCTGAGTATTGCCGCAGGCGGACTTCTGTTCTTCGATATCGCCCGCTCGCTAAAGTCGCCGATTGTTGGCTGGGTTGGGCTTCTACTTTATCCAAGCTTCACATTACTGCTCAACACAATTGGTTCAGAAACCCCGCTCTATATCACCTTTGCCCTGGCCAGTTTTGCATTTTATTTTCGTCAGAATTTAGTACTGACCGCAGCTTTTTGCGCATTGACAGTGATCACACGGCCAGATGGAGTCCTGGTTCCCATGATCATCAGCCTTGATTACCTCGCCCGGACGTGGGGTATCCGCCGCCAGCGTCAGACTATTCCGCCACAACCGGATGAGAATGGGTTGGATGACCTGTCCCTCGCCAGTCCTGTTGGTTCTCGTTTCTCGGGCAATCCTCGGCTCGCATTTTTTCTTTTCATCGCCTTGACTATCCCCCTGTATCTGTTCGCCTGGGTTTATTTTGGATCGCCGATCCCGGCGACATTAGCAGCAAAACAATACCAGGGACTGATGGACATCAGCCGTGAATTTCCGGCGGGATTGTATTGGACGTTTAAGTACCATTTGAACTCCTGGTACCACTGGGTGCAATTAGGTCTGGCAACAATCGGCATCTTCTATTTATTCTTCTCTTTGATATCAGACGCACAAGAAATTTTCCTTCGGCAGCGGGGGAAAATAATCCGGCGGAAAAATATCATCCATGCGAAAGCCTGGATGGTATTTATGGCATGGCCATTATCCTACTCTGTTGCTTATTCGATACTGGGATTAACCAGTTATTTCTGGTATTATGCTCCACTCATTCCGGGACTTGTTGTCCTGGTTGGGCTGGGGGTTTCTGGAATAGACCGATTCGTCCGAAATGGTATAACAGCGTTGTTCAGATTTGCGGGATCAAAGGGACGCCGATTCGCGTCAACAGCCAACAACCAAACGATCGGAGAAACCACTCTTCCATCTGCACCCGATATCATCGCATCCCTATTGGTTGCAACGATTATCATCGCTCTCGGCTTGTCCCAGGGTCTGAATATTGTCGGCGCTTCTGGCGCTGCGAATCCTCGCTCTATGATCTATCGCAAGGCGGGTCTCTGGCTCAATAAAAACACACCCGCGAATGCAAAAGTGGGCACTCTGGAGGTGGGGATCATCGGATATTATTCAAATCGACCTATTGTTGATTTTGCCGGGCTGATCCAGCCGGATATTGCAAAGTATCTCAATCACGGGACCACATACGAAGATTCCGCCCTCTATTCGATCGAGAAGTTTCAACCAGATTATCTTGTATTAATTGAAGGTTCGTTTCGGGAACTGGAGCAAGGCTATGTCGCGGATCACTGCACAATCGCTGCCTTGATACAGGGCTATCGCTATAATTACGGCGCAAACCTGATCATTTACCAATGTGAAAGACAGGATCTTCCATAAAAAGTGAATTCCTTGAAAACAACTTTGTTCCGGTTGACCAATATTTGCTATAATCTCCCCTTGCGATAAAGGTCATTCGAGCGATGAAATTTACTCCTACTAAAATTCCTGAAGTTCTGATCATTGAGCCGAATGTTTTTGGCGACCAGCGTGGTTATTTTATGGAAGTCTATCAGGCGCAGGTTTATGCCGATGCTGGCATCGACGCTAATTTTATGCAGGACAACCAATCCGGATCGCGCCGCAATACGCTGCGAGGGCTGCACTACCAGATCCGCCATCCTCAAGCCAAGCTGGTGCGCGTGATTAGCGGAGAAGTTTTTGATGTCGCAGTGGATTTGCGCCGGTCATCTCCGACCCTGGGTCAGTGGGTTGGAGCCTATCTATCCGCTGAGAATCGCCGTCAAATCTGGATCCCGATTGGTTTCGCGCATGGCATTTATTTCCTCAGCGATTGGGCGGAGGTGGTCTACAAAGTGGACAATTTATACGACCCGGAGTGGGAGCGCACCTTACTTTGGAATGATTCAAAACTGGTAATACAATGGCCGCTCTTGAACGAAGAGCCGCCTATTTTGTCCGCGAAAGATGCGCTTGGGCTTTCATTCGACCAGACGAACCTTTTTGATTAACCCTTATGAAAAATATCCTGATCACCGGCGGCGCCGGTTTCATTGGCTCCAATTTCGTCCGATTTATTCTCGATAGAGAACCCCAGGCGCGCATCATTAACCTGGACATATTGACTTATGCTGGCAGCCTGGAGAACTTGCGCGATTTACCCTGTCATTCCGAGGAACGAAGCAATCCGAATAATGAACGGCATATTTTTGTGGAAGGGGATATTTGTGATCGAGGGCTGGTCGATCAATTGCTTGATCATCATCAAATTGACACCATTGTCCATTTTGCCGCAGAGACCCATGTTGACCGATCCATCCTGGGACCAGAGCAGTTCATCCGCGCCAATATCCAGGGTACTTTCACCCTGCTGGAAGCAGCCAGACACTATTGGCTGGTGAAACAAGCATCCCTGACAAAGCCAGTTGCGGGTGATACCAGTCCCGCAGGATTTCGCTTCCATCATGTTTCCACCGATGAGGTCTACGGCTCGCTTGGCCCAGCAGATCCAGCCTTTAGCGAAACAACGCTTTATGCCCCGAACTCGCCCTATGCCGCTTCAAAAGCCGCCAGCGACCATCTGGTGCGCGCTTATGGCGCTACCTATGGGCTTCCATTTACGCTGACGAATTGCTCGAATAATTACGGGCCGCGCCAATTCCCCGAAAAGCTCATTCCTCTGACCATCCTGAATGCGCTGGAGGGGCGGGCGCTCCCGATCTATGGGGATGGCAAACAGATTCGGGATTGGCTGTATGTTGAGGATCATTGTGATGCCATCTGGACAGTCCTGCAAAAAGCTGCATCCGGCGAAACCTATAATATCGGCGGTTGGAACCAACCCACCAACCTGGAAATCGTGCATACCATATGCGATATCCTCGACCGGCTGGTTCCGAATTCCCCCTATGCCCCCCACCGCCAGTTGATCCAGTTTGTAGCCGACCGTCCGGGGCATGATCGGCGCTATGCAATGGATATTCGTAAGATCGGGCGTGAACTCCATTGGCAGCCTCAAAAAACCCTGGCGACCGGCTTGCGACAAACGGTGGAATGGTATCTCGATCATGCCGGCTGGGTGGAGAGCATTCGCCGCCAGCAGGATTACCAGAGCTGGATGGCAAAGAACTACAACGAACGATGATTTCGCACGGAAGTTTTCTATCCGAAGGAAAGGGATCATGAAAGGGATTATTCTTGCAGGTGGACATGGAACGCGTTTGTTTCCGTTAACGATCGGAGTCAGCAAGCAATTGCTCCCGGTCTATGATAAGCCAATGATTTATTACCCCCTTTCGATGCTGATGCTGGCCGGGATTCGGGATATCCTGATCATCAGCACTCCTGCGGCTCTGCCCAATTTTCAACAGTTATTTGGAGATGGCAGCCAGTTAGGATTGCAATTCTCTTACGTCTCCCAGGCAGAGCCGCGCGGTCTGGCAGATGCGTTCCTTCTCCAGCCCGAATTCATCGCTGATAGCCCCGTTAGCTTGATCCTGGGAGATAATATTTTCTTCGGGCAGGGTTTGCCTGCCAAGCTGCGCGAAGCAGCGAAGCTGGAAAAGGGAGCGTTGATCTTTGCCTATCCTGTCAAGGACCCGGAGCGGTATGGGGTGGTGGAATTTGACCAAAACGGCCAGGCGTTGAGTATTGAGGAAAAACCACCCCAACCACGCTCTCACTATGCTGTCCCTGGGCTGTACTTCTACGACCAGGAAGTTGTAAAGATCGCCTCACAACTCAAACCATCCGAGCGCGGCGAGATTGAGATCACGGACGTCAACCGGGCTTATCTGGAGCGTGGTCTTTTACGCGTTGATCCAATTGGACGCGGGGTAGCGTGGTTGGATGCCGGGACGCACGAGTCGCTGATCCAGGCCGCAAATTTCGTCCAGGCGGTGGAGGAGCGGCAGGGTATGATGATCTCCTGCCCGGAAGAAATTGCCTATCGGTTGGGTTTTATCGACTCTGACCAACTGCGTTGGCAAGCTGAACGCTACCGATCCAACCAATATGGGGCGTATTTACTGAGCCTGCTTGATGACGAGCGATGAGAATCTTACTGCTGGGTAAACATGGCCAGTTGGGATGGGAGCTGCGTCGGACGCTTGCCCCTTTGGGTGAATTGGTTTGTCTGGATTACCCGGAAATTGACCTGATCCATCCGGAGGGGGTGATCGAGATAATTCGCCAGAATCGGCCTCAAGTGGTGATCAACGCCACCGCCTACACCCAGGTGGACCGGGCCGAAAGCGAGCCGGAAGTGGCCAATGCGATTAATGGCGCCGCCCCTGGCCGGTTGGCCGAAACCTGCGCTGAGGTCGGCGCGGCGTTTATCCATTATTCCACCGATTATGTTTTTGACGGCCTCAAAGGAAGCGCTTATTTCGAAAGCGACCCGCCCAACCCGATCAACATCTACGGAAGCAGCAAGCTTGCCGGTGAACAGGCGATCATTCAAACAGGTGGGGCATACCTGATATTCCGGACGAGCTGGGTCTATAGCGACCGGCGCGATAGTTTCCTGGCCAAAGTTTTAAGCTGGGCGCGCCAGAATCGCAGTTTGCGAATCGTGGATGATCAGATTGGCAACCCCACCTGGGCGCGCATGCTGGCGGAGATCAGCGCACAATTGTTGGCGAAAACCGGCAAAAGTCCACTATCCTGGATCAGGGAACGGAGCGGCATTTATCATCTGGCCGGCGATGGCGTTGCCAGCCGCCTGGAATGGGCCAAAGCCATCCTACGCCTGGACCCACACCCCGAAGCCCAAATCTGCCAGGAGGTCCTGCCCGCCCAGACGAGCGAGTTCGTCACCCCGGCGACCCGTCCATTGTACTCTGCCTTGGACTGTGCTTTGTTTACCTCCACTTTTGGCCTGCGTCTGCCGCCCTGGGAGCATGCGTTGCAATTAGCTTTGGAAGCTTGATGCGCTTAAAAACCTTTTTGCTCCCTTTGCTTGTATTCGGCGCGGTTTTTGCTGGTTATTTAATCACCCCTCCGTCCAGCCAGGTTTTCAGTGACTCAAGGTGGAGTATTCATCTGGCGTTGAGCGTCATACGCGAAGGCAACTTAAACCTGGATGAATATCAACAGATGATCGACCCGACTGATTATGCCATCCAGACGATCCAAGGTCATCAATATTCCTTTTTCCCAATTGGCGCACCTCTGCTGGCTGTACCGTTTGTCTTTATCTATAATCTGTTCAACCCGAACACCTTTGCTTTGATTGCGAGAATCCACCCTGTAGCTCAGGACATTATCGCTTCGTTTTACGTTGCACTCACGGCTGTATTGATTTATCTGATTGCACGCCTTTCGTTGACGGTGAAGCAATCCTTATTCATCACCTTCATTTTTGCATTTTGCACCTCGGCCTGGTCAACAGCAAGCCGCGCTCTTTGGCAGCATGGGCCTTCAATGCTCTTCTTATCTTTGGCGCTATATTTGATTCTTCTGGCAAGAAACAAACCCTGGCTTATCCAATATGCGAGCATACCGCTCGCATTTTCTTTCGTCATCCGCCCCACAAATGCGATCCCAGTTTTTTTTCTATCATTTTTTATTTTATTGTATTACCGCAAGTATTTCGTTAAATACTTATTATGGTCGCTGACTATCGCATTGCCCTACTTCGTAGTGAATTACATGATTTATGGGATGTTTATATCGCCTTATATATTCCCTTATTATCACAGCACCAGCATTGGTATCGATAAATTTTTAAGACCATCTATAAGCCAATTGATGGGTACACTCATTAGCCCTTCGCGAGGGCTGTTTGTTTATTCTCCTGTGCTGCTCTTCTCGTTTTTTGGCATTTATTATCAGCTAAAAAACCTCCGTAGTCGTTATCCGGAGAATATGTTGGATGTCTTTCTTGTAGCGATCATCATCAGTCACTATATCTTGATTTCCAGCTTCTGGCACTGGTGGGGTGGTTATTCAACTGGTCCGCGATTATTTACAGATATGATCCCTTACTTGATCTATTTCCTGATCCCGGCGGTCTGTTTTCTGTCAAGCTCGCCAAAAAAGTTTACAATACCTGGACTTATATTCTTGTTATTAATGTTGGTAAGCTTTTTCATTCACTTCCGAGGCGCTACATCCGATGCAGTATATGCCTGGAATAATATCCCCACCTCAATCGATATAAGACAGGCCAGGCTTTGGGATTGGAGCGATCCCCCTTTCTTGCGTGGTTTTAGCTTGCTTGAGAATATAATGCCTCCTGTTCTGCAAGTTGATCCAGACGAAATTCATCTATACTGTACGGGTGGAGACAGCGAGACTAAGTGTAAGACTTCAATAGAAATATTTACTCTACCCAGTCAGGCTTTCAAGTGGGAGGCTCATCCACCGCCAGGTGTGAGAGTTGTACCTGCGAGAGGAAAAAAACTGTTCCAACAATCGCGCTTGACCATTCACTTCAACGATACAGATTATTCACCTGGAGACTATGACCTGGGAAAACTGGAAATTTCGATTGCTCGACAAGAAGGGGCGAAAAAGATCAGGACCGTGCTTATCCCTGTAATTTTGCGTATCGAATCCACCAGCCAGGAATAAGGAAATTCTACTCCTTATTTTCCTGATTCTTGTATTGGTTCAGAATCACGGCAGGCTAGAAACGCGTCGCACAAATCTGGGCAACCTAAACCGTAATAACGCATTTTAGATTCGCCCAATATGATGTAATTGCCTTGTTTTTCCTTTATCAGATCATATTTCATTGGGTCAATCTCTGGAGAAGTTATCGGGAAATCCAACAGCCCAACAACTGACCTGGTTGAAGAAAATATTCGATCCAATTCAATTTGCAAATCAAAGCCGAAGCGATGGTATACACGAGTGTGATCGCCATGAAACTCATCCCACGTTACTTTCACATACTGTCGCTCTAATAAAGGAACTTGCAAAACCAACAAACCGCCCGGCGCAAGCAGTCTATACAAATTCTCTAGGGCAAGTTGATAGTCTGGTATATGTTCCAATACATGAGCGCATATCACGATATCAAAATGTCCAAAATATGGGGATACATCCTCCAGGCAGGTCAGATCCAATCGAATATCCGCCCGGTGAGTAGAAAGGTCAAAATCCGAAGCCAGATACTCCCCTAAAGTTTCATGGTAGATCTGGTATCGTAAAGGGTTGTAGCGAGGCGAAAATTCCAGGAGGCGCAGGGGTTTTAGCACAGGTGCCCCACAAAAAAACACTCCCGTTTCACCTTTTTGGCGCCCCAGTTCATCCAAAATGCATTGATATATAACCCTCTCGCGAGCGATCGATCCACAAGATGGACAGGCAAGAAATTCGGAATGGATTGGAGCTTCTCGGCGGAAGACCGTTGCACAGAAATTACACAGGATTAAAGGTTCTTGGACAAAGTTGGCAATGACCGATGGATCTTTCTCAACTCGCACAAACAGAGATTTTACTTTGCTAAAAACACGCTCGAATATCATGACGTAGTCTCCCTTTCGACTTTAGTAGGAGTCTACAACGCTATTCTCCCCTTTGTCAAGGATACCTGGTAATTCACTTTTTTGACCACAACGTTTACCTTGTGATCCCATCCAAGATCGTCTAAAATTCAATTATGATAAACATTCTTATTATTAGCGGCGACATGGTGAACCTCAACATGGGCGGCGTTGGCATAAGGAATTGGGAACTTGCTCGCGCGCTGTCCCGAAATTTCAATGTGACCCTGGCAATCCCGAATCCAACCGAGTTAGAATCGCAGGATTTCAGGCTGGTCTCATTTGATCTAATAAATGGAGACCTGAGAGAACTGGCTGGCGGGGTGGATGTGATTATCCTGCATGGTTTTGTGCTCCACTTCCACCCTTATTTACACGAGCTGGGTATTCCCCTGGCAGTAGATCTGTATGTCCCTTCGCTGTTTGAGAGCTTAGTGTGGCACGATCAAGATGATTGGATTTCATGGATCCCGGCCTATGAGGAATATTGCCGCGTGCAGGCTGAATTGATCCGGGCGGGAGATTTCTTCTTCTGCGCCAGTGAACGTCAGCGAGATTATTGGTTGGGCTGGCTGCATTCCCAAAAAAGGATCAACCCGCACATCTACCGTCAAGACCCATCGCTGAGAAAAATCCTGGATGTCGTCCCCTTCGGTCTTCCGGATGACAGGCCACTTGCTTCCAAACCGGTCTTGAAAGGCGTCCACCCGGGAATATCCAAAACAGATAGGTTGATTATCTGGTCGGGAGGTTTATGGGACTGGCTCGACCCATTGACTCTGATCCAGGCGATGGCAAAATTGGAGCAAAAACACCCGGAATTGAAACTCTTTTTCATGGGTACGCGTCATCCCAACCCGGTGGTGAGCGGGATGGAAATGCCTGATAGAGCAATTCGCTTGAGCCAGGAACTGGGACTGTATAACAAAAGAGTCTTCTTCGGTGATTGGACACCCTATGACCAACGCCAATATTACCTGGTCGAATCCGATCTGGCTGTTATCTCCCATCTGGCCCATATCGAGACCCATTTCTCGTTTCGTACCCGCGTGTTGGATTGTATCTGGGCTGGCTTGCCGCTCATCATCACTGAAGGCGATGCCATGTCCGATCTGGTAAAAACTGAAGGTCTGGGCTATACCGTTCCGGCTGGCGATGCAGAGGCAATGGCAAGTGGGATCGAGAACCTGCTATCCGATCTTGGCGAATACCACTTCTCCAAAGCTTTCGAACGGGTGAGACAACAATATACCTGGGGGCGGGTCACCGAGCCTTTGAAGCGTTATTGTGAAGACCCGGCGCCCGCGCCGGATAAAGGAAAATACCTGACAGAAACCGAGCGGATCGGGCGTGATAAAGATGCCTTCTTACATCAGGTGATCCATGACAAAGATGAATTCTGGGGAGCGATTGTTCAAGATCGTGAGGTTGTGATCGATCGTTATCAGCGATCTCTGCCGTTTCGTGTTTATCATGCCCTTAAACGGATGATGGGTTCAAAACCTTGAGAGAACTGCCCTTTGTTTCGGTGATTATCGTCAATTATAGCGGGGCGCATTTCCTGCCTGCCTGCCTGGATGCGCTGCAAACCCAAACCTACCCGCGCGATTGCTTCGAAGTGATTGTGTCAGACAATGGTTCGTCAGATCATTCGATCGAACTGCTGCAAAATCAATACCCGTGGGTTAGAACCCTGGAAAATAAAAAGAATCTGGGTTTTACAACTGGAAATAACGTCGCGATTCAAGCCGCCCGCGGGGAATACGTTGTTCTATTGAACAATGACACAGCCCCCCATCAAGATTGGCTGGCGAATTTGGTCAAAGTTGCTATCGATCACCCACAAGCTGGCATGGTGACTGGACATCTACATTTATTTTACGACTATATTACGGTCACTTTAAAGATCGATACATTCCGCCATCCGCAAGACCAGCGTGAATTGGGAGTCCAGATTTCCGATGTGAGCAGCGGGGTCATGAAGGGAGTTGTCCAGTTTTTGGATGGCGCCTATGGCTGGGAGCGCGATACTTCTGGCAGAAAGTTCCGCTGGACCAAGGATAAGGCAATGATCGGCATCCCGGCGCCGCTCGCCAGCGGGGATTTTGCCCTGAAATTCACCCTGGCTGCACCCAGACTTAATAAGGAGAGCGTACACTGCCAGGTCCAAATTAATAATGTGGTATATGCAGATTGGGCCTTGATTGGGGAAGAGCCTGCCGAATATGAACTCATCATTCCCGAAGAAATCCGCCTGCAGGCAATCCCATACGAGCAAAACACAGGGTCGCTTATCTTCCGCAACGGCATGGGCAGAGATCGTGGAACATACGTCAAAGATAACGAAGCCCTGTTTGAGCCGGATACTGGAAAATATGCCCGTGTAGAAGAAGTCTTCGCTGGTTGTGGAGCCAGCCTGCTCTTAAAGCGAGAGATGCTCGCTGAGGTCGGTGTGTTTGATGATGCCTTTTTCATGTACTATGAAGACACGGATCTGTGCTGGCGGGCAAGGCTGCTGGGATGGACTGTGCTTTATGCACCGCAAGCAATTGTGCGTCACATCCATTGCGGGACAACGCAAGAATGGTCGCCTTTCTTTATCTACCTGACAGAGCGTAATCGACTGGCAATGATTCTCAAGAACGGTAGTCCCTGGCAAATATTGTGGGTCTGGGGAAGTTTCATCTTCAGACTTTTAGAATTGGGCTGGAAATTCCTGGTTTCCATTTTGTTCTTCAAGCCGGATCGGCGTTTATTAGCAGCCCAGATCCTCGTCCGCATTCGGGTTCTGACTACCTTGCTCGTTTGGCAACCTAGACTGTGGCAAAAAAGATTGCAAACCCAAAAACACCGCAAGGCGCCTTATCGGGAAATTGAGGCCTGGTTTGATCAATGACAAATAAACGCGTAGGAATGTATAACCGTTGGTTGACAACGCTAGGCGGGGGCGAAAAATACAGCCTGAACATTGCGGAATATCTCAGCCGGTTTCATAATGTCGAAATCATCAGTCATAAACCTGTTCCTAAAGATTTGGCGGCTGAAAGACTGCATTTGGATTTAGGGAATATCGAATTCAAATTCATTCCAGAGCTTTCGCCAATAGAGTTACCCCAGATCACGACAGACTACAATTTATTCATTAACGCCTCCTATATGGATTTCTTTCCATCTCTTGCCAAGTTAGGCGCTTATATTGTTTACTTTCCAAATGAGCTCAATTTGCGTATTGGAATCCGTCGGGGGTTAAAACAACGGATCAAAACCTGGCTCAAAATGCCGGAGATGGTTGCCGGTGTGTGTAGTTTCTCGCCTGCAAATCAATCCTTTGAATGGTATCTTGACTCTGAATTCAAGATGCTTCTACCGCCCAGCACACGAGAATACCGTGTATACTTCGACTTAACTGTGTTAGATCCACAGGTAAAAAATATTGTTATCCTGCTTGATAATGTACTGCAATACAGCAAAGCGCTGCCGGTGATCCATCAACCTGCCAGGCTGGAAATCACTGTACCCGTGCAGTACCATCCTGTCAGGCTGGCAATCCTCTTGGAGGGTGAAGCCGTCCACGGAGGGCACGCTAAAGCCAGGTTAGCGAATCTTGACCTAGATCTGCAGCCTTACCAAATTTATCGCAAGTTCTTTGAGTATAAAAATCGAAACTTAGGCGCCCGGCTCAATTACTATTCCCAGGCGCATGCAATTTTAGAATATATTGATACCTATCAGGTGTTATGGACCATTTCGGAATTTACACGTAAATGGACCTGGAAATATTGGCGCCGAAATAGCGATCTGTTATTTCCTCAAATCGACTTTGAAGATTTCCACATTGGCGTGAAGCAGCCCAAGATTTTAAGTGTAGGGCGTTTCTTTGTTGGAAACCACAACAAGAAGCATTTGGAGATGGTTAAAGCCTTTAAAAGCATGGTTGATGACGGATTGAAAGGCTGGGAACTCCATCTAGTTGGTAATGTGGCCGATGGCGAAGAACACAAGCAATACCTGGATGCAGTCCACCAGTCTGGCCAGGGCTACCCGATCTTCATCCATCAGGACATACCCTTTCAGCGGCTAGCCAACTTGTATGCTGAAAGCGCCATTTACTGGCATGCCAGCGGCTTTGGCGAGAATGAAAACCGAGATCCGGTAAAGTTCGAGCATTTTGGTATTACAACCATAGAAGCAATGGCTTCAGGTTGTGTACCCGTAGTGATTGGTAAAGGAGGGCAGAGGGAAATCGTCACCCATGGCGAGAACGGATTCCTCTGGAACTCCCTGGAAGAATTAAAAAGATATACGTTGAAGCTGATCGAAAGTGAATCCTTGAGGAATTCCATGATGGTCGCGGCCGTTTCGTCGCTGCAAAAATTCAACCGCAAGAATTTCGAAGCGCAGATTGATAAAGTACTCAGGCGTATGGAATAAAGCCATAATACAATCAAAAAATGTCGAATAGAAAAAACAAACAAAATTGTAAACTCTACCATTACTAATGTAATGCTTACAAAAACGGGAATAGCTTTATAATATTATAGTGGTGAACCCCTTTAGAGAACTATTCGTATCATTTATTGAGATAAGTAGGTAGGTGTATAAATGAAGACCTTTCTAACAAAACTCTTTTATGTCCTGATCTGCGCTGCAATGATTACGTCATTCAGCGCGATAAAAACTCAAGCAAGCCCGCTAGCTGCTCCAGACTTCTCTACAATCCTTGTTTCTACAACTGGCGTCGATGCTGTAGGATGTGGAACTGGAATTCAACCACCCTGCCGATCTATTCAATACGCTGTCAACAAGGCCGTGTCTGGGGATAAGATCCTAGTTGCAGCAGGGACCTATACCTATAACGGGATCGATCCATGTACTTCTCTGAACACCCGTTCGGTGGTGTGCTTTATTGACAAACAACTGACTATCCTGGGGGGATATTCGACGTCGAACTGGACCACTGCTGATCCGGTTGCTAACCTGACAATCATCGATGGGGGCTCGCAATATCGTGGAGTTGCTATCCAGCACGTTAGCGAAGTAACCAGCCTGAATATGGAAGGCTTTACAATTCAGAACGGTAAAGCCGTGGGTCTCTCGGTTGGCAATCAATATACCGGGCACGCGTTTGGGGCTGGGGTGTACGCAGCTCTGGGATCCGTAAACTTGAAGAATATGATCTTCAATAACAATATTGCCATTGGTGGGAGCAACGCGAGCATTGCCCAAGCAGGTTGGGCTTTTGGAGGCGGCTTAGCCATACAAGGTCCAAACAGTGGTTCTTCTACTCTGGAAAATATTACTTTTACGAACAACCAGGCGATTGGTGGAAGCGGCTCTGATAGCGGCGGCAACGGTATGGGTGGAGGATTAATGATCGTCGCAGCAGCCGTGACTGCTGATGAATTGACCTTGACGAACAATCTTGCTAAAGGCGGCAACACAAACGGGAACGCCTGCGGAGTAAATCCACCTGGAGGTGGATTTGGAGGCGCTATCTCGATTCAGTACCATAATGACCTACACCTCTCCCATATTACAGCAACAAATAATCAAGCTGTTGGCGGCAATTCAGTGGGATCAACTTCTTGCGGGGGTCATGGGATCGGCGGAGGCCTCTTCACGGAAGAAGTAACAGTTAATTTCAGCGATTCTATTTTTCAGATGAATCTGGCAACTGGAGGTATTGGGACATCAACAGGCGGAATTGGCTGGGCTGGCGGCATCTATGGTGAAAGAGTCAACCTTACATTAGATCGGGTGCAAATCGTTGCCAACACGGCCACTTCTGGCGGTTCATCCGTAGGGAAGGCCGGCGCAGTGGGCGGCGGCGGCGCGCTCCTGGCTGCCTGGGATGGCGGCAATTACACGACCACCATGACCAACTGCCTGTTTGCGGAAAACAAGGCAGTGATGGGTTCTCCTGGCAGCAATGCGAATGGCGGCGGAGGCGCCATTTTTGTTTTGGGAATTGCAGCCAATATCACCCACTCCACCTTCGCTAACAACCAGCTTCTCAATGGACCCTCGCTTGGTCAGGGTATCCTGGTAATGGCTGCGCCTCTTCCCAATGGAACTCAAAAACCTGGCAGCGCCAACATTAAATATAGTATCTTCACAGATCATACCAATTCCTTTCCATGGAACAATTCAGCCGTAGAGATTTTAGGTAGCACTGGCAGTCTCTCTTATGTATGGTTTGGCAATAATACGGACGATACAAATCTGCCAGTCGGTACACTCACAGATCATATTTGGACGTCTGAGGATTCTGCCGGCTATACTGCTCCATCTGCGCCAAGCTACGATTACCACTTACTGGCCGATTCCCCCGTAATTGACCTTGCCTACAGCAGCACAACAAGTGTAGACCTCGACTATATATCTCGACCTGTAGGCCCGGAGTCGGACTTAGGATCCTATGAATACAGCATCCCAACTTTGATGCCTGAAGATCCGGTATTATTTGCTATGTCCGATACGGAGGACATTATCTCGCTGGTCAATCTAATCTCGGTAACCATTGGGCCATCTGTTGAATGGGATGCCGTCACCAGCTCAAACTGGATCTATTTAGGTCCGACAGGAACATCCCTGCAAGCCACAGGGCAGACTGGCGCAAACCTGACGATCCGCATTGATCCCAGTAAACTATCCCTGGGCAATCACGTTGGGACGATCAACCTCACTTCAGATACAGCCAATCCTGCCTCGATTACGGTCTACTTATATTATGTAGATGAAATCAAAAGTGTCTTTTTGCCTGTGATCTTGAAATAAGACTTGTACTTACGGACTCGCACTTTGTAGTCAGGCTGGTTGGCCGGTTTTCTTATTTGATCCTCTGTCTAATCAATCCGGCCAACTCAGCCAGGCTGTTGAACGTGTCCGCGTTCAACTCAGTATCCTCGATCCTTACACCATAAGTGTCTTCGACAAACATCGCCAGGTCCACCAGGTGAAAGGAGTCGATCAATCCACTCGAAATCAAGGCGTCTTGAACCCCCAGGTCGTATTTAGGACGCTTCAGGATTTGAGCGCGGATATAGCCAGATAGGGTTGTTTCAATATCAGAAGCGGCGTTTGTTTCATCAGCCATTCTTAGGGTTTCCTTTTCCATTCGTTCATCTATTCGACAAATTCTCGCTGGTACTTTTCCCGGTTCGCAGACCGGGAAATCTTCCCGCTGGATGTCTTGATCAGCCAGCGCTTCTCTACCAGACAGACATCCGATAGCGCTACCTCGCTGCGCTGAACCACCCGGCGGCGAAGCTCCATCTCAAGCGCTTTCTTCTCAGCGCCTGAATAGCCATTGCTATCCAGCTCGCACACCATCACGATATTCTCCGAGCCGATATTGCGATCAAATAAACCAAAGGCGACATTTCGCCCTGGAGCCAGCCCCGGGATCTCGTTTGCAATTGCTTCCAGGTCCTGCGGATAGATATTTTTCCCCCCCACAATGATCAGGTCCTTCTTGCGGCCGGTGATAAACAGCTCGCCCTCTGCCAGGTAGCCCATATCGCCGGTGAAATACCAGCGGTCGTGCTCTGTCCTCAGCTCTCCGGTCGCCTGGCCCGTAAGAGCGAGATCCCGGATCGATTCCGCGCTAAGATCGGGCCGGCGATAATAACTACTCAACATGCAGTCGCTCCTTAGCGCGATCTCGCCGACGCTGCGATCTGTTAAAAACCGATGCCCTTGTTCGTCTACGATGCAGACCTCTGTACCCGCGATCGGAAAACCGCAACTGACCAACGCAGTGGATCCTGGCGGGTATAAGGCATCCGGCAGTTGTTTATTGACCGCGGCGTTCGCTGCATCCGGAATGGCGCGCCGTTCTTCCTGAAGCAGGCGAGTATTCACCCAGTCGACTCGGGCTGTTTGACCTGGCGGGTTCTGGGTGACTGCGAAGGTATTCTCGGCCATGGCGTAACAGGTTGAAAGCATGTCCTCACGCACCCCGCTGCCAGCAAACCTGGCCAGAAATGCCTGATGGCTTTGCAGGTAAACCGGCTCCGAGCAGTTGATGAACGCGCGCATATGGGATAAATCTAATCCATCGAGGTCGCCCGGACGAATCACGCGCGCTGAATGGGAATAGGCAAAATTTGGCATCCAACACAATGTGCCGTGATGACGATGGATCGTCTGCAATAAGATCTTAGGGTCGCGAACCCATTTGAAAGGCGACATCAAGACGAGCGGGACTCCCGTTACCAACGGCATGATGAAACCGGCAATCAACCCCATGTCATGGTAAAGCGGCAGCCAGCTCACCACCACGTCATCCGGCCTCAGGTCGATGGCCTGGCTGTAAGCCTCTATCTGATGCAGCACAGCCCGGTGTGATAGCGCTACGCCTTTTTGCAATCCGGTCGTACCGCTGCTGTGTTGTAGGAATGCAATTTCATCGGAAAAATGCGGATAGAGAATATCTGGGATTGCTTCGTTCCTCGCAATGACATCTGGGGTTGCTTCGTTCCTCGCAATGACATCTGGGGTTGCTTCGTTCCTCGCAATGATATCTGGGATTGGTTTATTGCTCGCAACGACATCTGGGATTGGTTTATTGCTCGCAATGACATCCGGGAGTATCTCGGAGGAGCTTAACACCGCACAGCCAGCCTCAGCCAGCAGCAGGCTCAGATCCTGTTTGAACTCCGGGAAGGTAATCACTGCCCTGGCCATTGAATGGGTCACTAATTGCTGGACCCTTTCCATGTAAATCAGCGGATCCAGCTTCTCGGTGAGGAAAGGGAAGATCGAACCGATCGCTCCAGCAACCATCGCGCCCCAAAAAGCGAACAATAACTGCTTCGAATGCTGCAATACCAGAATAACCAGGTCTTGCTCCCCCACACCGGCTGCTCGCAGCGCGACTGCATAACGCTCGGCGCAAGCATAAAA
>Ga0172375_10005890_pt1 | contig 17442 bp, 17 predicted proteins | sample LakKiv1m_FD_114537 | JGI IMG/M metagenome (GOLD analysis project Ga0172375, IMG submission 114537) | Freshwater microbial communities from Kabuno Bay, South-Kivu, Congo - kab_092012_11.1m | ecosystem: Environmental > Aquatic > Freshwater > Lake | place: Democratic Republic of the Congo...
CATACCCCATTAATCATATCTCTCTCATAGCTTGTGTGTTTGTTTCAAAAACTGTACGTAGTTTATCTGCGTCTTCCTCGCCAACTGTTGCTCGACCAACGACTGCCGGACAGCATCTGACGCCTGATGCTTTTGTAAGGCTTCTGTCGTCTCCCAGACAAACGCGTCACTCCCGGCTCCCGAACCATATGAGACCATAAATATTTTCTGTCCGGGTCGGGCAATATCCAGTATCGCCGCAAGACCTAATAATGTCGTTGCCGAATAGGAATTCCCCATTCGCTTCACAATCAATGATGGGGCCAACTGCGCCTCAGTAAACCCCAAGCGCTTTGCCACTTCTTTGGGAAATTTGCCGTTGGGCATATGAAACACGCAGTAATCGAAATCAGAAGGAGTCATTTTTGTCATTGCAAACATCCGGGACGCCGCCCCCATCACATGAGCAAAGTACGCGGGCTCTCCGGTGAATCGCCCTGCGTGCGAAGGATACCTGACGCCGTCGCGTCGCCAAAAATCCGGTGTATCAGAAGAATATGACGTATCCGCAAGTAACTTTGCCACCAAATTTTCTTTTCCCAGAATATACGCTGCTCCCCCTGCTGCAGCCGTGTACTCCAAAAAATCATGTGGCTTACCTTGCGCCGTATCTGCACCAATCACGAGACCGCATCGGGCATGTCCCGCAGCAATAAGTCCGGCCAACGCCTGCAGACCCGCTGTCGCTGCTTTACACGCAAACTCCAGATCGGCGGCCAAATATGTGTGTCCAACACCCAAAAGCTCACCAATTATTGTTGAAGTCGGATTGACTGCATATGGATGGCTCTCGCTACCGACAAACAAAACGTCCAAGTCAGTTGGCTTGCCGTCAAACGAACCTAAGCAGGATCCAGCTGCTTCGAGCGCAATGGTGACCGCGTCTTCATCGCTTGCCGGCACAGACTTTTCATCAATTCCCAGCGATTTTGTTACCTCGGCCCCTTCTTTATTCCATGCCGCGGCGATATCGGCAATCGGAAGCCGAAATCTCGGTATATACGTGCCGTATGAAACGATGCCAACCATATTATTTACCTCTCGCTAATTTTTGATGCGCCCGTGCCAACGTTCCCTCCGATAACGATGCGAGTAATGATATTTCTCCCGCAAGCACGGTACCTCCAATAATTTCTGCCAAGCGCGCTGCATTTTTCCCGTTGTTCCCCCCGGATACGCCAAGAATCGACAGCGCTTCTTTCTGCGTCGCAAGCACGGTACCTCCTCCGACTGTCCCAACCATAAGGTCAGGAAGATATATACTCACATAAAGATCCTCCCCCCGCATATCTACTGTCGTGATACCGATAGCACACTCTGCCACATGAGCCGGATCCTGCCCGGTTGCGATGAACAGTGCGGCTAATATATTTGCATACTGCGCATTAAACCCAATGGAACCACTCATAACGCTCCCGATCATACATTTTGACAACCACGTCTCCTGCATATCCTTGGCAGTTGTGTGGAGTGTTTTACCGATCACGACGGCCGGTAGCACAGCTTCTGCCCACACCTCATGTCCCCGACCGTGCGTAAAATTGAGCCATGACGGTTTTTTGTCCACACAATAATTTCCGGACAAGCTTATACAGCGTGCTTGTGTTTTCTGCTCAATATATTTGACAATCTGATCCGTTGCGATGGTCACCATATTGAGTCCCATGGCGTCTTGTGTATCAAAGGTGAAACGGACAAAGTGATACAACCCAACGCTATGTGATTCGACGCCTGTTAACGCAATGTGTCCCGATGTCGTTTTTGCTATCCGATCAAAATCGTCTTTGTGTGAACCAAGATAATCAAATAGTCGAGAATTTTCTGCCATATTTTTTACTTTAAAAACCGGCCCACGGGTAGCTCCCACACGAAAGGTTAATACAGAAGCTCCTCCGCTTTCATCGATTGCCTTACACCCGCGACTTACGGACGCGATAAGCGCTCCCTCGGTAGTTGCAAGCGGGACATAATATTTTTGCCCGCTGATATTCAAAGGTCCTGCTATCCCCATTGGTACTTGGGTGATGCCGATCATATTTTCACAATTTCTAGAACTAGCGGCGACCTCATCCAACGAAAATGAACCAACGTGAGAAAGATCGACATGTAATTCCGTTTCTACGGCTTTCCGTCGTTCGGTAACTGTGGCGATCGCTCGAACATTCATAAAAAGGGTACTTTAAATATTCCTGCTTTATATAATAAATAGCTCCATCCAAAAAGTATGGGCGCACAAAATAATGCAACGCCAACGCTCTTTGCAAAATCAAATTTCAATCCGAACCGGAGAGTGAGATATGCAAGCGTCACCTTCCACCAAAGGAGCGTTGCGCTAAACACCAGAAATAGCAAACTAAACAGAATTCCCAACGCGCTCGTCGTCCGTGGTGGAGGTAACAAAACATAGAGAATTGATGTCGTCATAAACCACGACACCGTGGGAATAAGCGTGTACGCCCAGGCAAGAAGTACTACCTCTAATTTTGGCTTGCCGCCAAAAAGACGACCGGCAACCCATAACGACCCAACGCTGATCGATATGCTACTTACAGCTCCCATCAAAAGAACTATAAATTGCCGGGTCAGCAAAAACGGCCGAAACGCGGTGACTTTTACCGCGCTTGCCAACGCAAAATATATAACCAGCAATGCCACCACGAATATGAGCTCTCCAAGCTTGCCGTGACCGGCAATACGCCGATACGTTTCATACGGCCGCGTCAGAAGTCCCCACACAGTACGACCGAAGGAAACACCATACACAATAGCCGCGCTCATGACGTCCATATACATATAGTCGGAAAAAGGAACAAAAACCCGCGCCCATCTCGCCCTGCAAAAGAATCCCTGATGAAGCTTGAGTTAAAATCCCCGCTGAAGCAGCGTGACCAATGAAGCAATCGCCGATCCGAAGGCAAGATAGAGCCCGAAAGCCAAAAGCGTGCTCACGCCGACAAACCACGGCCACGGCATGACCTTAAGACGTCTGGTCATTTTCTTATAAAGCGACGTCAACGGCCCGAACGTTTGCGGGGGGATATCGGTTACCTCTTCCCACCGCTTCACAAATTTTTGATATGTTACGTCTACCATAGGTTACATCGATAAAAATAACTCCACAAACGCACGCCGAGCGCGAAACAGCCTCGACTCCGCACTTTTAAAGCTAATCGACAGTTGACTTGCAATATCCGATACGCTCACCTGATCTAAATACTTGAGCAACAACACCTTCCGATGTATGGGGAGGAGTCGGGTCAACACCGTTCGAATTTTGTCTTTGACAAAGACTGCATCCAGCTCCTCTTCCGGTCCAGATAAGGGAGACACCAAGGCTTCGAGCTTGGGCATTTGGGAAAAAACGATGTGTCGGAGTTTCTTTTTCCGGTAATAGTCGATCACCTTATGGTGGCAAATAGAATATAGATAGGTCCGGATACTGCAATGTTCCCGAAAGTCGCGAATTCCCTCCAAAAAAGAGAAAAGAGTATCCTGGAGGATCTCTTCGGCGTCCAGTACGTTACCGACTTTCGTTACAATATGTCGCCGGAGTTGAGGCGCATACTGTCGATAAAAAGCGTCGACAGCCCGCCGGTCATGAGTGAAAAGTCTCGAAATGAGGGGGGCATCGTTCATGAAATAGGACACCACTATAGCACAATTGACTGGGCCCCTCAAATTCCATACACTGAAAGATAAGAGACGTTTTTGTCTACGCAATGTTTTTTGCATTCTATGTTTGAACGCGTTCTTGCAGTCGAATTAGAGTCACTTGCCCCAAGCCGGAGCCTCACCACCTACGGAGTGTTGGTCACGGCAATTGTCAAAAATGCTTTCGTTTTGGCCGGTATTATAAGCTTTCTTATATTGATTATCGGCGGATTTAACGTTATAGTAGCCGCAGGAGACGCCAAAAAAGCGGAGCAGGGAAAAACAGCTATCACCGGCGCCTTAACCGGACTGATTCTCGTCTTGGGTTCGTTTTGGATCGTTCAGATTATCGAAGTAATTACCGGACTTAAACTGCTGAGCCCATAAACTAACCATTATGAAATTGTTAGCCGAAGTTAGCGACATCGTAGGATCTATAGAAAGTCCACTTTCAAACACGGGATACGGAAGCATCCAGTCCGGAGCGGTGGGCATGTTTATCACAAACATCATCCGGCTCGTGTTTGTTGCCGCGGGTGTTTACGCACTGATAAATTTTATCGTTGCGGGTTTTAAATACATGACGGCTGCCGGAGACAGCAAAAAGCTATCTGAAGCATGGAGTAAAATTTGGCAGTCGCTCTTGGGACTGGTCATTATCGTCGGCTCATTTGCAATCGCGTCTCTCTTTGGGTATCTTCTCTTCGGCGATGCCGGTTTTATCTTAAACCCGACGATCTATGGACCAGGTGAATAATATGAAACAACTTGCCCTCTCACTCGGACAAATAGGCGGCTCTGGACTAGGGCCATTTGGTGAATCCGCGGGCGACGGGTTAACTGGGATAACCAAAATCGTTTCTTCCATTATCGGCATCATGACGATTGCCGCGGGCATATGGTTCCTGTTTCAAATCATCATCGGCGGATTTAACTGGATCAACGCCGGAGGCGACAAGGCCAAGCTTCAAACGTCCAAGGATAAATTGACGAACGCATTTATCGGTTTGATCGTGGTCGTTGCAGGGTGGTCAATATTAGCACTTGCCGGCACGTTTTTTAACGTTGACTTCACACTCTCAAATCCGGGCACATTGCTTGAACAACTGCGCCCAAATTAATACCATGACACGCTCTATAGCTCAAATCGTCAACCCCGTACTCCCCGGCAGCCTGGGAAGCGGCGGCAACAGCACCGGGCCAGCAGCACTAGGATCGATCATTGGTTCACTCGTGGGGCTGTTTCTCATTCTTTCATTCATATCCTCCCTCCTTTATATGCTCCTTGGAGGATTCGATTGGATCACAAGCGGAGGCGATAAAACGAAGCTCCAGTCTGCTCGCGACAAAATCACCAACGCCCTTGTCGGGCTAGTCATCGTCGGCGCCTCATGGGCGATCATGATGATTGTTGCCAACTTCTTCGGTATCGAATTCCCGAATCTCCCAATTCCTACGGTGAGTAACTAACCCAAAGATGCGACGGAATAAACACAGATGTTGACAAAAGGAGTTTTATTGCGCAAGAATGGTAAGTGAGATATAATATAGATTGAATTAGCTTTCCCGGAGGGAATAATTATGCAAAAAGTTTTTGCCCAAGCAGCACTTGATGTCAAACAACCGGACACAATCAAAATTACCGACGTCGGAAAGCTTATCAGTGCATTGGTCGGCACCGTCCTAATTATCGCAGCTCTACTTGCATTCTTGTATCTTATCCTGGGTGGCATCAAGTGGATTACCTCCGGCGGCGATAAAGCCGGCATGGAAGAAGCACGAAACAAAATTACGCACGCGATTGTCGGCCTTATCATCGTTGGATCTGCATGGGCCGTCATGACGCTCGTCCAAAACTTCTTGGGCGTACAGATCATCGGAGGATCCATCAACTTTCCGAAGCCGTATTAATGTTCAGGAATTATTCTTGAGCTCTTTACTCTCGCGACCCCCTGGGAGATAATCATTTGTATGAACGATTGTGCTGTTGATGGTGTAGCCACGATTCAGTGCCTCGTGCCTTTAATTGCAAACGTTATTCAGGCAGTCCTTTCGCTCGGAGCGGTCGCGCTGTTTATCATGTTGCTTGTGGGAGGCTTCAACTTCCTTTTTTCGGCCGGCGACCAAAAAAAGCTCGAGGCCGCACGCGGCACCATCACCCAGGCAATTGTCGGAATTATCATCATGGCAGTCGCCTTCCTCATCATCAAAACCATTGAAGTATTTACCGGTGTAAGTATCACTACTTTACAATTTCCCGACGCACCCTAAAGCTAGCATCATTTGTCAAATTGACTTTGAAGTGAAGCATTCGAGATAATAGATATACATGAAACGCATATTTTTTACTGCAATTCTTCTTCTTTTTGTCGCTCTTGCACTTGGCATGACGCCAAATCAAGTGTATGCACAAGGCACCGACACCAGTGCTGCGGCAACCGGCGAATGTGATGCGTGGTTTGTTGGTTCACCTAGTTGCCTGATGCCTTCTCTAAAAAAAGCGATGTCTGGCGGACTAAATAAACAGGCTGGGGATATTGGTACCGCAACGTTTAGCATGGGACAATTTGTTATATCCGGCATAGGGCTTTGCGATTCTGAAGCTAACCCCGATTGTCCCAAAGGCTTAAGCTACCAAAACAGCGCAATGGCAGGACTTTCTAACGCGACAATCGCCATATATCAACACCCCCCCGCTCAAACCTCTACATATATTGCTGATATAGGAAAAACCTTAGGATTCATGCCGAAAGTCCAAGCGCAGGGCATTGGGTTTTCCGGTCTTTCCGCTCTTCTTGAACTTTGGAAGGCATTTCGAAATATTGCCTACGCGCTCCTTGCTGCTATCCTCATCATTGTCGGATTTATGGTTATGTTCCGTAAAAAAATCGATCCCAAAACAGTCGTAACTGTACAAAACGCGATCCCGCGCATTGTGGTGGCACTTCTTCTGGTGACATTTTCCTATGCGATTGTAGGCTTCATGATCGATTTAATGTATCTATCCATCGTTCTTGCTGTCTCTGTGGTTTCCGGAGCAGAAGGCGCTTCCCTTGGACATGCGGTAAGTATCGCTACTACAGGGGGTACGCAACCAACGATACAAGAAGTCACCTCTGTGTTATTTAACGGTGGAGTCTGGGGCATCTTCCGTTTTCTTTTTGGAAGCGGATTCCAGGCATATGACGATATTGGCGCCATGATCACACAAAATAATCCATATAAAATCGCCGGCTGGACAGTGGTCCCAGGGCTTATTGGCTATTTATTCGGTTTACGGGGTGCATGGCTCGGTCTTACATCAGGACCAATTCTTCTTGCGGTTGTTCTTCTTATCGTCCTTCTTTTTGGATTCATCCGACTTATTTTTATGCTACTGGACGCGTATATCAACATTATTATTTCGCTTCTCACCGCACCGTTTCAGCTTATGATGGAAGCGGTTCCAGGAACAAATGCATTCAGCAACTGGTTTAAAAATTTATTATCCAAAATTCTCGTATTTCCTATTACTGCCATTCTTCTTTTGGTCTCCGCAATCCTTACGTCTCAGGATGTATCGACAAAAATCTGGGCACCTCCGTTCCTTTCTACCGGTGAAGGGGCATACGGGATGGCGGGACTTATTGGTCTTGGCATGCTTTTGGTTATTCCCACCGTAGTTTCCGGCATCCAAAAGAGCTTAAAGGCTGAACCAATGGTGCCGGGTGGCATCGGAACTATCATGGGACCAATTGGATCAGGGGTGGGACAGCTCACCCAGCTCTGGTACCAGGGGACGTTTATTGCAAGCGGTAGGCGTCATAAACCCGACGCAAGAACAGCAATGCAGGTTGCCCGTGAAGGAGCTGATAAGGGATTGGGTTCAATCACCGGCGGTGGTGGTCACTAATGTCCGCCACCCTCTTGTTCTTTCGTAGATCGTTCGATGGCAATTGCAACGGTTGCCGCCAGTACCACCCACCAGTATTTCCGATAGAGTGCGGACCATCGATATGTCCATCCGGTCTTAAATTCTTTTCTCAAATCTAAAATATAGTCCGGATGATTAATAAACAGTCCCATATCTTGTGCGGTATAGAGGATTTCTTCCATCTTTGCTTCATCCCATGCGTTTGCGTGGGCTCCGGTAAACCGGGACGAATACGAAATTGCCTGTCCTACGGAGTGCGGCCAATGACTAATCTTGTCTTCCGCTAAGTGTTTCCATCGTTCTTTTCCAAACACGAGCTGTAAAAGTTTGTTGTTCTTAAGCGGCCGTAAATCCACTTCGGCCAAGTACATTAATCCATGCGTAAGACCGGGAATCCAACCAATAGTATTTAGGTTTCTGTGCCGATTCATTTCAAAAAATACCCGCATCATCTCTTTGACCGTTGCTTCCGCTGCATCCGGACCGGAATAATCTATAATGGCAGTTCGAACTTCCATCATTTTTTGCAAACTCTTTGTGTAGTCGTTGGGTGACAAAGCCATCTCGGAATTGGAAAAGAACTCCAGCATCCCATCGCGCGCCCGCATCTGGCTCCCCACATCGCGAATTCTGCGGTGCATGGCAACGGTACCAAGCTGGTAAAAATTGGATTCTTTCCAGTCAAAATCAGTTAAACTCATGGTAAGCGGTAATTTGAGTGCCGCGATGGCGTCCATTTTGTTGTGATATGCTCCTCCTGCCGATTCTACAGTGCGTCCCCGGTAAACCTCAGCCTGCATATCGGAAAGTACCTGTCGCAAACTTTCTGTCCGTGCCGGATCTAATTTCAGAATATGTAAATACGGCACTACGAGCGCATCAAAGTCTTTTTTCTCCGCTAAATCAACGCGGGCATACTGCCACTCCTTCTCGTGAGCCATTTTAAGCTCTGCAAGGGAAAGCGCCTCTTTAAATTTCTTCCATTCTTCATGTGTCACATTATTTTTGGTTAAAATTCGCTCTGTGTCCTCTTCCAATAACCCCAAGAATTTAGAGGGGTTCCTGCGGAGCATTCGATCAAGTATGGGTTTACGCTCCGCGGCGTTACCCGCAGTTAAAAGCTGAATAGAAAGCGCCTGGTTATCGAGAAGTGCCGCGTTCTCCGGTAATTTTTTCATGCCCAAAATCTTGCTACGCAGTTCATCCGCAATTCCTTTCTCTAACCTCCACGCCGTACCGTCATAAAATCCTCCGGATGCCATAAAGCCCGGTCCTAACAGCTCGCTAAAGGAAATACCCGTCGCGTCTTCGGCAAACTCCCACGTCTCCATAGCTCTTTGCCGCTCGGGGTCCTGTTCGTGATGCTTCGCATCTTTCCATTCCGGAGAGTGCGTAAGCTTAAACTTCGTGCCCAACTTTTCTACAGCTCCGCCAATCTTTTGAGCCCAATTCAAATCTTTAGGACTTATCCCTTTGGTGCGCATCAAATTGTTACGGAAAATGCTCCGCGCGGTAATGCCCATGTCGCCGCCGATATTGAATCTGGTAGCAAACGTCTCCGGATTAAAAATGCGCTGAATATCCTCAAATGCCGGAGCACGCATTACGTCTTTACCTGAACCAGCTACGTACCCGCCCGACCTCGGAGGCACCGACATCATGGCACCAATCATCGCCATACGGCCGGAACCAATCATGGCGGTTCTGGATGCCCAAAGCGCCATCCGGACTTCATATTCCGCAGGTTTATAATTAGGATTTTCCGGATGCTGCGCCTGGAGATACTCAACCAAACGCTTCCGAACCTCAATGTCGACCGGAGACAATCCCCTTGTTTCCAAAAGCTCTTGGGTGAAGTTTTCACTGAGCATCTCCTCGCGATGCGAATAAATCTGATAAAGCCGCTCCACTTCAGAAAGCTGTTCCATCTCCTTTTCGGTGAGCGGCGTCCCCTTTCCTTTTTTCTGTAAAAGCTCCTCCCTGGCACTACGAAGTTTGGATAACGTGATATGGAGCTCGGTATAGCTTTGGACGTCATCGTCCCACAGCATGACGCCTTCTGCTGCCAAATCGTTTTGCTGCTGAATCTCATGCATGAGCCGCTGATCTTCCACAGATAGCGGGCTCTCCGTTTTCCCTTTCGTCGGATCGAAGCCTTCTTGCCGTTGTTTAACTTTCAGCTCCTTTAGTACGTCTTCTCTCTTCATAACTTTGCCGTTCCAAGAAATTTCTTCCTGCAGGTATTTAATGGCCTCACCATATTTTGCCCGCTTGGTTGCCATGAGCTCAAACAGCACGTGCTCATAGAGACTGTACGCCTCATTCGAATGATCAAAATTTTTGTAGAGATGATCAAGGTCCGCTCCTTGAAGGAGCGACAAGGCTTTAAGCCGATCTTTAACGTCACCGGGGTTATACATCAAACCTTTGACAGCATATTCATATTGTCCACGACTATCCCAATGTTTTTGATACAGCTGTACCGCGATATGATATTCACCACCATATTTCCAAACAAGATAGTCCTTAAATTCCTGAAATCTCTGCTCGTGCGTCAAGGATGGTCTCGTCTCCTCGCGACCCATCGAATATATTTGATCAATGAAATCAAAATACCACCGGGCTTCTCCCTCGTCCCCCGATATCAAAAGCTCAACATCGGCAGGAGGCATGGAACGAAAATCAGAAAACACCTCATCGGGCTTATGGAGATCTGCATCGGGAGCATCTTTCATAATTTCCGCCCAGGTAACACTCCGGCCTCCTTGGAGTTTCTCCCGATGTTTTTGAAGCCGAAGATCCGTAAACCGCTCGAAGTAGCGAACACGCTCAACCGCCTTTTGCACCACCTTTTCATCAACCCCCTCCTTCCGGCCTTTTTCAACCATCCTTCTTACCGCATCGTCCGTCAGTCTGCTGTCATACGCGGCTCCAGGATCGACTCGGAACCGATACTGAAGCTCCTTCAAATCTCCCGCCAGGGGCGTATCGCTCAAATCCGAATCAATAGAATCATCAAAAAGCCTTTTGACTTCACTCGACAACTCGGGGTCGTGATCGGTCGCCTCCTCGTCATGCAACGCCTCCTCGCTCTGAGTGACGCTTTCGACAATAACCGGCGCTACGTCATACTGAAGACCAGAAAGGCTCGGGTGTTCTGCCACGATATTTTGAAGATAGCGTCTCGCTTCAAGGGCGGCAGGGCTCGTGGGGCCAGCGTCCTTTACCACGGCGACTAATTGCTCCGCCACGTGCCGCATATACCCGGAATCGGCAAGCTGAGATTCATCTGCCGTCATCAAGGATTCAATGATGCTAAATACCTTTTCGTCGCGCGGCAGATCGCTTTCACTTCCCACAATTCGTTTCGTCGCCTCAGGAATAGCCTCCTTAAGCTTGCCGGTCAGGGCAACAACTCGCTCCTGAGAAACAGTTGCCGTGTCGGGGGATTTTTCCGCCCTTACTGGTACATCCGTAGCCTCCGGAGGAGGTGGAGACTCGGGAGTGAGGGGGGGCTCGGCTGGCGCGGGTTGTCCACCTTTTTCTGCGGCCTTTTTTGCCGCCTCGGATAGCCGCTTAAATAACTCTTCGTTTGCCATAGCAGGATATAAACAACCGGAAACGAACGCGCTATAGTACGCGCTTACCTTAATTCTAACGTGTCACCCAGTGAAGAACAAGGGAGTTTATCGGTATAAATTATGGGAACTGATATAGGTAGCGACGCTTGGCGGAACAAATTGCTCGATAGATAGCCCTGCCGCTACTCGTTTACGAATTTTTGTTGATGAAATGTTCGTTCCCACCAAAAACTCGTGACTTATAAGCGACATGTGCTCATATAACGGTTCGTTCGAAAACCCATACCGGGGAAACACAAAAAACGGCATCTTGGTAACTAGTTCCTCCCATTTCCCCCACAGATGAAACGTCGGAAGCTGATCAGAGCCAATGATGAACCGAAACGCGTGCTCGCGGGGCAAATGAGGCAGTAAGTTAATCGTATCTCCGTCAAGCTTGTTATCAATTTCTATAGTCGACACCCTAGTCCCGGGAAGGACAAGCATCTTTGTCATCGCCAGGCGGTGAATGACTTCCGCCACGGGCTTCGGGGGGAGCTGACCATAATTTGGCAAAAACCACACTTCATCGGTGTCAGTAAAGTCCAGCACCTGACGAGCAATCATAAGGTGCCCAACATGGGGGGGATTAAATGCTCCGCCCAACAACCCTATTTTCATAACTGACTATTCTACCTGTTTTGTATACCGTTCGCGAGAAGCACGGACGACCTTATCTTTATTTTGGTTCACGGATTTCGGAAGCGGAAGCGTCATTGCAGAAAACGGAAGCGATGTCTGATTATCAATAGAAAGCTTCAATATAATCTGATAATTACCCAAATTGACGAGCTCCTGCTCTTCATATTTCGTACCGAACTCATGCGTTAACAGTCTTGCGTCTGCTGCTCCAACGCCAAACGAGATGAGAGAGCCCGCGTTACCGAAAATCGCCTTCTGCACATCTTCATCAATTTGACCAATATATTGATTTGCAAGCGTTAAGTTCAGTCGATATTTTCTTGCTTCGGAGAGTATTTTGATAAACGATTGCGTCGCGAAATTCTGAAACTCGTCGACGTAGAGATAAAAATCGCGCCGCTGCTCTTCGGGCAAATACACCCTGTTCATGGCGGCAAGCTGCATCTTGGTAATCATCATGGCGCCCAGAAGCGCACTGCTGTCCTCTCCTAATTTTCCCTGAGACAAATTCACGATCACAATTTTTCCTTCGTTCATCATCGTTTCGAGATCTATGGTGCTCGTTGGGTGACCGACAATATTCCGTATCGTTTGCGACGAAAGGAATTGACCGACCTTATTTAAAATAGGCGAAGTCGATTCGCTATGAAGCCTGGGGGTAAATTTATTAAACTCGTTGACCCAAAAATTTTTGAGTACCTGATCTTCGAGTTTTGCAATTATTTTCTGTCGATACAGCTCGTTCGTAAGGATCTCGGGAATATCCAGAAACGTCGATTGCGGCACCCTCGTTAATGTCAAAATGGTGTTACGAAGGATGTATTCGAGCCTCGGTCCCCAACTCATGTGATACAGTTTGTAAAAAATTGAAACGATACCGGAGGCCACAAGCTCGCGATACGTTGGGTTTTTGACCTCCAACGGATTCATGTGAAAGGGATGCTCACTATCAGAAGGATCGAGATATGCAATGTCGTTGATCCGATGTGACGGAACATAATTTAAAAGTATTTCAGAAAGATCGCCGTGCGGATCAATGACGGCAAGCCCGCGGCCATTTTTCATATCATTGATTGCCATGTTCGCAATAGTCGTGGATTTTCCTGTACCGGTTTTTCCGATGATGTAGAGGTGTTTTCTTCTGTCCACTTCTTTGATTCCAAACGTCGCTTGCTGGTTATGCCATTCACATCGCGCGAAAAAATTTATTTCCTTTTTCTGTGCTTCGTCGTCCGTCGAAACAGGAAGATTTTGGGGAGCCTCGCTTAACAATCCCCTGCCCCAATTGATATTTTTGATCGTCGCAAGAGACAATCCTGGAGGGTGCCACAAAGAAGCAAGCTCTTTGGTATTAAAAACATGAAGACGGGGGGTCAAATATATTCCACGACTGAGCATTGAGCGTATTAAGCGATCCCTTTGCCAAAAAAGCGTCCGCGGCTGGAAAAAACTGTTTCCTTCTCCAAGTGCATAGACTCCAAATGCGCCCGCCACTCTGGTCGTCAAATCAAATGCTTCAGAGGATGTTTTTGCCATAGCGAGCACCCGAACGCCGGTGCGCAGTCCGCTGGAATTGATTTTTGATTCAATAATCCTTGCGTCCGGATGCGAACGCGAACGACCCGTAGGAGAACTCGGATCGTGGACCCCCTGAGCGATAATCTGCGCGGCTTGCGCTTGCCATCCACGTCCAGCCGGAGTCACTCGAAATTGAATCGCGACGGCCTGATCCGGACTGAGCTTTGCAAGTTGACCGAGCACTGCAGACAACAAGTCCACGTCTTTTACATCCTGATAGGTTCGCAGCGGGTAACAAAAACTGCTTCCCATTCGAAGCCGTGTTATCGCGTGGGGGTGCTCTAATAAATGGGGCAAATAATCTTCTCGTTGTGTTATCACGACGCGGGGATACTGAGCCGTCAATTGGCTTTCAATAAATGACCGCAAATGGGGAGGTATAACAATAAAAAAATGAATCTGACTATTTACGGATACGATTTCAAAACTCGCGTACTGTACTCTTCCCGGCCAAAATATGCGGCGCCAAAGAGCTTCTCTCCACACGTTTGCAAACGCCGCAAATACTTGTTCCATCGCAAGCGGGGTCTCCTCGCTTAAACGGTTACCTATCACCTCAAGATACTCCAGGGGAAATGCGCTCATGAAGTTATCTTACCACATGCTTTTTTTTATGTTCGTGAAAACTCAAAAAGTGGAGTTTTCACGGTCCTGATGCGCTTTGTGCTATTGAACCTCATCGTTTTTATCTCTACAATAATTTATACATGGAACAACACCCGGTACCACAAAACGTCACCACGTTTCAGTTTCGCTTGATCGGTGACATGACTATCAAACAATTCGGCTACCTCATTGCCGGAGCAATATTGGCGTTTATCGCGTACAAACTGCCGCTTCCCTTTATCATTACGTGGCCGCTTGCCGGTGCCCTTGCTTTCTTGGGTGTCGGGTTCGCATTTATCCCTATCGAGGAGCGCCCCATGGATGTTTGGGTGTTTTCGTTTTTCAAAAGCATTTACAACCCAACCCAATACATTTGGTCTCACGAGCCGCACCAGGCGCGGCAATCGGCAGAAGCCGCACCAATTCCCAAGGCGCAACCTAACGCCACAGTAAAACCGACGTCGGTTTCTGCATCACCACCCGCCACTCAACCATCCCCCAAAACCGTTCTCTCTGATCTTTTTAAGCCTTCAACAACGCCCTCTTCCCTAAAAACCACTACTACGACAACAACCGTCAGCAAGCCCCACACATCGTTGATAGACGAAATCCTCTCATGGTTTCACCCCCAACCTCAACATCCGCGCGTAGGGCCACCAACCCCACACGCGGTTACAATACCCACAGCGCCTTCGGTCACCGGGTATCGACCGGTAAATCCGGCGTCTCAACCCGAACCCATGAGGAACCCCATACCAGATGCCGCGATGCACCAAAAAATGACCCAACTAGAAGCAACACTAAAAACCCTTGAGGAACGGCTTGCTACTAAAACCGTCACTGAAAATCGGGTGTTGGAACTTCAAAAACAACTTACCGACTTACTTTCGCAAAAATCAAAAACAGAAGAAGAGCTTATTTCGTTCAAACGGCAATATGCCACACACCAACAAACAGCACCTCAACCGCCCGGATCACAATCGGCAACCGCTCCACAACCTACCAAGGCAAAAGGAACCGTTAACGTAATCACGACAGAAGAGGGGGCAATCAAAGTCGGGCTGCCGCGCTTAACAAATGTCCCCAACATCATCACGGGGTTAGTCAAGGATGACGCCGCCAATATGCTGCCAGGAATATTGGTGACGGTAACAAACAGCGAAGGAATGCCGGTCCGGGCGCTAAAAACAAACAAGCTCGGACAGTTTGCGGCATCCACCCAGCTACCTGTTGGCACATATTTTGTTGAAGTTGAAGATCCACGAGGACGGTTTACCTTCTCTCGTGTACAGATCACGCTCACGGGTGGTGTCGTTCCGGTCTTAGAAATTATCGCAAAAAGTGAAAAGGCGTTAACCCGAGAAAAGCTCGCACAGGAAATATTCGGAAAACCATCAGTCTAAACATATGAAAGATCCTATTACACCCATCCGGGCATCGACCCAAACATTTACTGAGATAGTCGACGTCGACCGGGATCTCGTATTATTTCGGGATGGATCGGTCGTGCTCGTTATCGCAACTACCGCAGTCAACTTCGGGCTTTTGTCAGAAAAAGAGCAGGACGCAATCATTTACTCCTATGCCGGGTTACTCAACTCATTGTCATTTCCCATACAAATACTCATTCAAACAAAACACAAGGACATCTCCGCATACCTAAAACTCCTCGAAGACCAGGAGGCGCGACAAAAAAGCCCCAAGCTTGCCCGCAGCATCCATGGATATCGACTCTTTGTTGCTTCCATGGTGAAAGAAAAAGAAGTGCTGGACAAAAAATTCTACATAGTCTTACCGTTTTCAAGCATTGAGCTTGGCGTGTCTTCGTCGTTGTTGTTCAGCCCGCAAAAGGCCGGGTTGCCATACGACAAGTCTTACATACTTGACAAAGCGCTGACCGTGCTTCTTCCCAAGCGCGATCATCTCATGCGCTTGCTCACCCGCGTGGGGCTCCGAGCGACTCAGCTGGATTCAGAGTCTTTGGTCAGGCTGTTCTTTGGCATGTACAACCCCGGCGGTCAAGCGCCGGATATTACCAGTCTCAACATAGGAAAGGAAACACATGTCAAATAAGACGGACCTCGCGTCACTCATCAATAAATTTATTAACGGGACGCCAAAGACCGGTAGCACATCTCCCGGCCCGAGCGATAAACCGCTCGTCATTACCGACATTGTTGCCCCACCCGCCATCGAAGTTGACTTTGATCTTTTGAAGGTGGGCGATTCCTATTGTCGGTCGCTGTTCGTTGCCGGATATCCACGCTTTGTTTCCGCAAATTGGTTGGAGCCGCTTGTTTCATTTAACCATACGCTTGATATTTCCATGTATATATACCCCACTAGAAGCGAAGAAATACTCGAAAACCTAAAGAGGAAAGTGGGTGAAATGGAGGCAACGATTCAATCGGATCTTAAACGCGGACGGGTTATCGAACCGTCGGTCCAGGTCGCTCTTGAAGATGCGCTATCACTCCAGCAAGAGCTCGCCAAAGGTTCAGAACGATTTTTCCAATTTGGTCTCTATGTCACCATCCCCGCAAAAACCCGCGAGGATCTCGATAAAACGACGAAACAGGTGGAGGCGACACTAGGCTCGCTCCTTATTGTCACCAAAAAAGCAATCCTTCAGATGGAAGAGGGCCTAAAAACCACACTTCCTATGGGAAAGGACCGATTGCTCGTCACCCGCAATATGGATACCACCTCGCTTGCCACAACATTTCCCTTCACCACCAGCGAGCTAACGGCAAACGAAGGCATTCTTTATGGGTTAAACGAACACAATGACTCCCTGATTATCTTTGACCGATTTACGCTCGAAAACGCAAACTCTGTCGTCTTTGGTAAATCCGGAGGCGGAAAAAGTTATATGGTCAAGCTTGAGGTAATGCGAAGCCTGATGTTTGACACAGAGGTTATCGTTATCGACCCGGAAAACGAATATGAAGCGCTCACCCACTCCTTAGGCGGAGAGTATATACGCTTCCGCTTCGGGTCTGCCACCAAACTCAACCCCTTTGACCTGGCGCTTTTAGGTACGACGAGCGGCGGACAAAGCGAGCTTTCACAAAAAATCCTTTCACTCCATGGGTTTTTCCGTGTCGTCATGGGAAAACTTACCCCGACAGAAGACGCGCTCCTCGATCGCGCCCTAATCCTTACCTATAAACAAAAAGGTATTACCCCGGATCCGACGACACACAGTAAGGAGCCACCGCTTATGGAGGATTTATATAAAACGCTCGTGGGCATGGAGGAAATACCCGCCAAAGGGCTTGCCGATCGCATAGAAAAATTCGTCAAGGGCAGCCTGGTGGGTATTTTTGATCAACAGACAAACATAGAGATACGAAATCAGCTCACTGTCTTTTCTATCCGGGACCTTGAGGA
>Ga0172375_10005891_pt1 | contig 17442 bp, 18 predicted proteins | sample LakKiv1m_FD_114537 | JGI IMG/M metagenome (GOLD analysis project Ga0172375, IMG submission 114537) | Freshwater microbial communities from Kabuno Bay, South-Kivu, Congo - kab_092012_11.1m | ecosystem: Environmental > Aquatic > Freshwater > Lake | place: Democratic Republic of the Congo...
TAATGTGGTCATTGGAGGCGGCGCAAAGGTATTGGGCAATATCACCGTGGGGGATAATTCTTATATCGGGGCGAACGCGGTGGTAATCCACGACGTCCCGCCGAATTCCACTGTCGTCGGTGTCCCGGGCAGGATTACCAAGCAGGACGGCAGAAAAATTGATACCGGTCTGGAGCACAGCCATATCCTTGACCCGATAACCCAGCAGATTGATGAATTGCAGAAACGCATTGATAGATTAGAGCAGGGAAAAGGTTAGGTTTGTTGAAAATTTTCAGGAGGTAATTCATCTGGATTTGTAGGGACAGCACATTGTGCTGTCCCTACAATACAATTTGAACATATATCGTAACATCTGGATTTAACATGTCTATTCACATATATAATTCCCTCACCCGCAAAAAAGAAGAATTTATTCCCTTAGATCCGCCGAATGTAAAGATGTATACCTGCGGGGTTACCGTATATGACGAATGCCATATCGGCCATGCACGCAGCCTTTATATTTTTGACGTCATCAGAAGATATTTGGAATATAGGGGATTTAAGGTTAATTTTGTGCGTAATATAACCGATATTGACGATAAAATTATCAACCGCGCTAATGAATTAAAGATCGATTGGCAGGAATTAGTAAAGAAATATATCGATAGGTATTATCAAGATTTAAAATTATTAGGTATTGAAAAAGCAAAATTTGAGCCCCGGGCAACAGAGAATATCCCGGATATGGTCAATTACATCCGGAAGTTAATTGAGAAGGGATATGCTTACGAAGCAGGGGGGGATGTATACTTTAGCGTGAGGAAATTCCCTGATTACGGGAAATTATCCGGCCAGAGCATCGACCATATGGAAAAAGGGGTAAGAATAGACCCGAGTGAGCACAAGAAGGACCCGCTGGATTTTGCCTTATGGAAAAAATCGAAAGAAAACGAACCTGCCTGGGATAGCCCTTGGGGAAAGGGAAGGCCGGGATGGCATATCGAGTGTTCCGTGATGAGCCAGAAATTCTTAAAGGTTGATACGTTGGATATCCACGCCGGAGGCTTGGACCTGATATTCCCTCATCACGAGAATGAAATAGCGCAGGCCGAAGCGCTCACCGGCAAACCTTTCGCCAAATATTGGATTCATCACGGGCTGCTTACTATAAACGGCCAGAAGATGTCCAAGTCGCTGGGGAATTTTGTGACATCGGATAAATTATTAAAAAATTATCATGAAGACGTGCTAAAAATATTCTTTTTAGTAGCACACTATTCTAGTCCTATTGATTTTTCTGAAAAAAAGATGCAAGAAGAGACTCAACGTTATAAATCTTTTGTCTATCTATTTATTATTTACAAAGATAATGTTGTAAAAGACTTTAAAGTTAAGTTAAGCAATATAGGCAAAGAAAAGATAGATGCATATAAGGAGAGATTTATCAAGGCAATGGACGATGATTTTAATACTCCACAGGCTTTGGCAGTATTAGAGCAATTAAAATCACATGCATATTCTCTTACTTCAAATGATGGTTTGAGTAAAAATTGGGCTCAATTTGAATATGCTATAAATATAATTACAGAATTAATAAGCAAGGTTTTTGGTATGTATATTGATAAAGCAGATCCCTATCAGGATAATCGATTATTTTATGGAAGTGAGAATTTACGAGATGCAATTCGTGGGTTGTTTACCTTTGAATGGGCAAAGCAGAAAGCAGAAGAACGCGCTAAGTTCAAAAAGAATAGAAATTATGCGGAAGCCGATAAAATCAGAAAAGAGGTTGAAGAAAAAGGATATCTGATTATGGATAAGAAGGACGATACTTTTGAGGTTAGGCCGAAGTAGAATTAAGTGATATGCTTTTGCGGATGGATTGGGTTGCTTTTGAGCGGGGCAAGGAATAGATTTTGCTGCGGGGTTTGTGAGCGCGCAATTAGAAAATTTTCGGCACCTCGCTTTACCTGTAGTCTGCGAGGGATTACGACGAAGCCGAAGCACCCAGAAACCAGACGGATCATTGGCGAAGGCGAGGAGTAAACCGAAGCAGACGGCGAAAATTTTCGCGCGCGAGCAAAGCCCGCAGCGAAATCGCCTGAAAGCGCCTCGGCAGTCGCTGCCAGAGTAAGTTATGAAAACTAAATTCATTACATTTGAAGGTTCCGAAGGCTGTGGGAAGAGCACGCAGTCAAGGATGCTCGCTGATTATCTAAAAGAGAAAGGGTATGGCGTGGTCTACCTGCGCGAGCCGGGGGCGACAAAGGTAAGCGAGAAGATACGCGGTGTGCTGCTGGATAAAAAAAATAGCGCAATGTCGCTTGAGTGTGAAATGCTGCTTTATATGGCGGCGCGCGCCCAAATCGTCGCCGAGGTCATCAAGCCGGTGCTAAAAAAGGGGAAGGTCGTCATCTGCGACCGCTTTCTTGATTCTACGCTTGCCTATCAGGGTTACGGCCTGGGGATGGATATAGCCCTGATTAAAAATATCGGGAAGTTTGTAACCCAAGGCATTAAACCCGGCCTGACGATATTACTGGACGTTCCGCTGAAACAGGGCTTGAAACACCGCGACGGCAACAAGGACCGTATTGAGCAGCGGCCGTTATCGTATCATGCCCGCGTAAGAAATGGGTATTTTAAATTGGCAGCGCAGGAGTCTAACCGTATCAAGATTATCAAAATAGAAAAAGACAAGAGGGCAACTCAAAATAAAATAAGGAAATTAACAGAGGTGTTTCTATCGAAGTAACCTTATGTAACCTCTGTAACTTTATGTAACGTTTAGATTATGTCATTTTCCGCCATCAAAGGCTACGGCCGGCCGATAAAATTATTAAAGAGTTATATTGAAGAGGGGATCCTTGAGGGAGGGTATCTTTTTAGCGGGCCGGAAGGCATAGGGAAGAAACTGACCGCCAAAACTCTCTCCAAGGCGGCGAATTGTGAAAGTAATAACCCTGATAAGCCCTGCGGTGAATGTCCATCTTGCGTAAAAATAGAAAAAAATCAGCATCCGGATGTAATCTTGATAGAATACGCGGAGAAGGATATAAAAATAGAAGAAATACGCCGGCTCCAGCGCCAGATGAGCCTTAAAGCCTACGAAGGCAGAACCAAGGTATTTATTATTGACAACGCCCATAAAATGACCGCTGAAGCGCAGAATGCGCTGCTAAAGATTTTAGAGGAGCCCGCCAAAGACAGTTTAATTATTCTCGTTACGGATAAGCCGAATTTGCTGTTTAAAACCGTCCTCTCCCGCTGTAAGGTGTTGAAGTTTTCGCCGCTGCGGCGGCAACAGTTAAAAAGAATCTTCAGGGACGATTACGCGCTGGACGAAAACACCGCGCATTACTTGGCCTATTTTTCAGAGGGACGGCTTGGTTGCGCTCTAAGGCTAAAGGACGCCGATATATTAAGGGAAAAAAACGATGTGATTGATGATTTTATCTTTTCCCGCTCACTGGGTTTAAAAAAATTGCCCGCTCAAGAGAGAGAGGATTTATCCCGTTATCTGAATATCTTAGCCGCGTGGTTTCGGGATTTATACCTTTTAAAAAGCGGGCTGTCCGGCTCGGAGCTCATCAATTGCGACCGTAAACCCGAACTTAGCGTCCAGATGGGGCGCTTGAGTATAGCGGATTTAAACCGTATCATTGATTCTATATCGGAGGCAGTATCGTATCTGGAACGCAATATCAATACGAAATTACTCATCTATAACTTAAAGGCACGACTATGCAGCGGATGATTTTGGTAAGATTAAGAGACGCCGGGCAGATTTACTCCTGCAATATCGACAACGATGATTTTAAGGAAGGCGGCATAGTCATAGTTGAGCATGACCGCGGGCTGGACTACGGGGTGATTGTGCCTTCGTCGGCAGAACCATGCGGCAATAAGTCCAAAGAGCCGTTAAAGAAAATAATCCGGCTGGCGCGCGAAGGAGACCTCAAGCAAATTGAGGAAAACCGTTCCAAGGCCAAAGAGGCCTATAATATCTGCGTCAAAAAAATAGAAGAGCGTAAACTTGAAATGAAGCTGGTGCAGGCGGAATATTCCTTTGACCGCACCAAGATCATCTTTTATTTTACCGCCGACGGCAGGATCGATTTCCGCGATTTGGTAAAAGAGTTGGCGAAAATCTTTAAGGCGCGCATTGATTTAAGGCAAATCGGTGTGCGCGATGAAGCGCGGCTGTTTGGAGGTTTTGGCTCCTGCGGCAGGGAACTCTGCTGTGCGAAGTTCCTGAAGGACTTTGAACCGGTAACCATAAAAATGGCCAAAGAAGAGGGTCTGCCTTTAAATCCGCCGAAGATATCGGGTTTGTGCGGCCGGCTGATGTGCTGCCTTTCCTTTGAATACGAGACCTATAAACATTTATCCCGCGGCCTGCCGCGCGAAGGCGAACATATCAACACCGCGCAGGGCAAGGGCAAGGTAGTCAGCGTCAATGTGTTTAACCGCAGAGTCACCGTAGAACTGGAAGACGGGGTGCAGATACAGATAAACTATAAATAGTTTAATGTTGAAAGTTTAATGTTTAATGTTGAAACATTAAACATAGTACATTAAACATCAAACAAACTACATGGCAGATAAGTTCTATATTACAACACCTTTATATTACGTAAACGCCTCCCCTCATATAGGGCATTCTTATACCAATATCGCCGCGGATACCCTTACGCGTTATATGCGCGAAAAAATAGGTAAGGAGAACGTTTGGTTTCTTACCGGAACTGATGAGCACGGGCAAAAAATAAAAAAGGCCGCTGAAGCGGCAGGGCTTAAGCCCCAGGAGTTCGCCGATAAGACGGTATTGCAGTTTCGCGAACTCTGGGAAAAGTTAAATATCTCTTACAATGATTTTATCCGCACTACCGAGGAGCGCCACATCAGGGTGGTGCAGAGGGCGTTAGAGCTCCTGCACGGCAAAGAGGACATTTACGAAGGCAAATACGAGGGCTGGTATTGCCTGCCCTGCGAGACCTTTTGGCTGGAGTCGCAGATTGAGGCCCAATCCTGCCCGGACTGTAAAAGGCCGGTAGAGAAAATCAGCGAGACGAATTATTTCTTTAGGTTATCCGCCTACCAACAGTGGCTGCTGGAGTATATTTCTAAGAATCCCGGCTTTATCAGGCCTCAGGAAAGATACAATGAGGTCTTTAGTTTCTTGAAATTCAACAAACTCGACGACCTGTGCATCTCCCGTCCGAGGGAGCGTATGGACTGGGGAATACCCTTGCCATTTGCGCCGGAATACGTTACTTACGTTTGGTTTGACGCGTTGCTTAATTATATCAGCGCGGTAGGGCATTTTGACAAGGACAATCGCTATATCTCAAAATGGTGGCCGGCGGACCTGCACTTAATCGGCAAAGATATCCTGCGCCAGCATGCAGTTTACTGGCCGATAATGTTAAAGGCCCTTGAGATAGACCTTCCGCGCACGATATTCGCCCACGGGTGGTGGATGGCCGGAGAAGACAAGATGTCCAAATCCAAGGGCAATGTGGTCAATCCGCTGGAAATGGTAAATAAATTCGGCATAGATACATACCGTTATTTTTTACTGCGCGACGTGCCCTTCGGTTCAGACGGAAATTTCTCGGAGGCCGCGATTGTAAAAAGATTTAATGCCGACCTGGCCAATGATCTGGGCAATCTGGTCTATCGCACCCTGACGATGATAGAGAAATATTTTCAAGGCGTAATCCCCGCAGGCCCGCTGGTTTATGACGAGAAGGCAAAGGATATCGAGGCCGCGATGGCAGTGGTTCCGGAAACGCTAAATAAAGCCTTGGCTCCGGAGGCGGATTTTAATTTCAGTTTGGCGCTGGAGGAGGCCTGGAAATTGATTAACATAGCCAACAAATACGTTGAGGAAAGAAAGCCGTGGAACCTGTTTAAAGAAAATAAAATTGATGAGTTGAAGGCGTTTATCCGCCTCTTGGTTGAAGTGATAAGAAAGAGCTGCGATAATATATCCGCTTTTATGCCCGAGACCGCAAAATCCATCAAAGAGCAGATAGGCGGCAGCAAAATCAAAAAAGGAAACCCATTATTTCCGCGAATAGAGTAGAAAAAGCATTGCCTTTATGCTCATCGATACCCATTGCCATCTTGACTTCCCGCAATTTGACCATGACCGGGATGAAGTCATCGCGCGCGCCAAAAAAGAGGGCGTAGGCTATATTATCAATATCGGCTCCAGCCTCGAAGGCTCCCAAAAGTCGCTGGAATTAGCCCAAAAATACGATTGTCTTTACGCGAGCGTCGGCATCCATCCCCACGAAGCGGATAAAACCTACAAAAAAGAAGAAGAGGCCATCGGGGAATTGGCCCGAAGAGACAAGGTGGTTGCCATCGGAGAAATCGGGCTGGATTATTTCAAAAATTTTTCTAAGGCCGAAAACCAGAAAGCACTGTTTATCGCCCTCATAAAAGCCGCCAAGGATTTAGGCCTGCCGTTGGTGATTCACAGCCGCGATGCCTCAAGCGATACTTTAAATATCTTAAAGGAATCGATGCCGCTTAAGGCGGTGGTGCACTGTTTTTCCGGCGGAGAGGACTTCTTGAATGAGTGCCTGGACCTGGGGTTCTTTATTTCATTTACCTGTAATATCACCTACCCGAAGGCAAAAGATTTACGGGAGATTGTAAAAAAGGCCCCTCTGGAGCGGATTTTTCTGGAGACAGACGCTCCCTATCTTGCCCCGCAGGGGCTGCGCGGAAAAAGAAATGAGCCGGCTAACGTTAATCTGCTTGCCGCGGAAATTGCCCGGATAAAGAACCTTAATGTCGAAGAAGTTGAGGCCGCAACTACCGGCAACGCGAAAGGATTTTTTAATTTAAAATGAAAGCAAAAATTTCCCTTATTAAGTGCGATAATTACCAGCCGCAGCGCGTGCAGGAGGCGTTCAGTCGCGCAATAGGCCTGCTCGGCGGAATGAGTAATTTTATCCGTCCGGGAAGCAGGGTATTGGTAAAACCGAATCTTTTATTGGCAAAGGAGCCGGAATTCGGCATTACCACACACCCTGAAGTAGTGCGGGCGGTAATTAAACTCTTGAAAGAGATAAATTGCAAGATAACCGTCGGTGACAGCCCCAGTGTTTTCGGCAGGGAAATAGAAAATGTCGGCGAGGTCTACGCCCGCACCGGGATAAAGAAGGTCTGTGATGATGAGGGGGTAAGGTTGGCGGAGTTTAACAAAAGGCGCATACGTCGGGGCATCCCGCTTACCGCAATGCTCGATGAATGTGAGCATATCGTAAACATCGCCAAATTTAAGACCCACAATATGACGCTTTTGACTGCCGCGATAAAGAACCTTTTTGGCCTGGTCGTAGGGACTTATAAGACGGAAGTGCATAAAAATTATTTTAAGCCGGAAGATTTTGCAAAGATATTGGTGGATATTTACCAAGAGGCGCATCCGGCTTTGACGATTGTGGATGCAGTAGTGGCGATGGAGGGGGACGGCCCGGGGACGACGGGAAAATTGCGCAAAACGAATTTATTGCTTGCCGGCGCAGATTGCGCGGCATTAGACAGCATTCTTGCTCAAATCATGGGGATTAGGCCTTTGGACATATTGACTACCAAAGAAGCGGTATCAAGGGGGTTGGGCGTAGCGGATAATAGCGCGATAGAGATACTGGGAGAAAAGATAGAAGATGTGACAGGCGAGCCGTTTTTATTGCCCGCAACTTCCATAAAGACGCGCTTTATCCCAAAGCCGGTTATTAATTTACTCTTTAAACTGATTAAGCACCGGCCTTATTGCCTGCATAATAAATGTATACGTTGCCGTGCCTGCATCAAGGCCTGTCCGAAGAAATGCATCAGTTTAAGAAACAACAGAATAGTTTTTTATTACCGTGACTGCATCGCCTGTTTCTGTTGTCAGGAGGTCTGTCCGCAGGCGGCGATCAGGGTGAAGAAAAGTTTATTGGCAAAATTAGCAGGGTTATAAAGGGGATTTATGGATATGCGCACAATTGAATGGAGCAATGGAAAAATCAAACTGATTGACCAGACCAAGCTGCCCGGGGAGTTGAAATATCTTTATATTTCCGATTTGAAAACTCTCTGGCAGGCGATAAAGGTATTGAAGGTGCGCGGGGCGCCGGCATTGGGTGCGGCGGCGGCCTTGGGTGTATATATAGGTATAAAGGGTTCTAAGGCCAAGACTTTCGCGCAATTCAGCGGCGAATTAGACAAGGTTGCCAAATACATTGCCTCATCCCGTCCGACGGCGCGTAACCTCTTTTGGGGGATAGAGAGGATGTGCAGCGTGGCAGTCAGAAATAAAGATAAATCAATTGCCACAATAAAAAAATTACTCTTTCAAGAGGCGCAGGAGGTAATTGAGGAGGATAGAAGGACCTGCCGCGCCATCGGCAGGTTCGGCGCGGAGTTGATAAAAAGCGGCGATACCATACTGACCGTCTGCAATGCCGGCATCTTGGCAACTATTGATTACGGTACGGCATAGGCGTAATTTACCGCGCTAAAGAAGAAGGCAAGCGTCTTAAGGTTTACTCCTGCGAAACCCGTCCATTGCTGCAAGGGGCGCGTCTGACCACCTGGGAGCTGCATAAAAAAGGCATTGAGGTTACCGCAATTTGCGACAATATGGCGGCGAGTTTAATGCGGCAGGGAAAGATAAATCTGGTAATTGCCGGAGCAGACAGGATTGCCGCCAACGGCGATACCGCCAATAAAATCGGCACTTACGGCCTGGCTGTATTGGCTAATTATCATAGAATCCCATTTTACATCGCAGCGCCCGCCTCCACATTTGACTTGACCATTAAAACCGGAAATGACATTCCCATCGAACAGCGCGACCCAAAAGAGGTCTCGGAATTATTTTTCGAGAAACCGATAATTGCCAAAGGGATTAAGATTTACAATCCGGCGTTTGACGTCACGCCGAGCGGTTTAATTACGGCAATTATTACCGACAAGGGAGTCATCCGGCAACCATATAAAGAAAATATAATTAGAACATTAAAAGACAGCCTAAGGGGTAGTAAGGTATAGTAGGGGTTAGTAGGGGATAGTGGGGGAGATTTTAATCCCTTCCTAACCCTTACTGTCCCTTACTACTCCTTACTGACCCCTAAAATAATATGTTGATAATCAAAGTGGGTGAATTCGCCTTGATTGAAAGATTCAGCAGAAAAATAAAATCCGGTCCTTCTGTCATTAAGGGTCCCGGCGACGACTGCGCGGTCTTAAAATACGATAGAAAGTCCTATCAGCTTTTCACCTGTGATATGCTGGTAGAGGGGGTGGATTTTACCCGTAAAGACGATCCCTATCTGGTGGGCAGGAAGGCAATCGCAGTTTCTATAAGCGACATTGCCGCCTGCGCCGGCCTGCCGAAACACTGCCTAATTTCATTGGGCCTGCCGCGCGGCACAACGTTGGCTTTGGCAGACAGAATTTTTAAGGGGATGTATGAGACGGCCGCAAAATTTAAAGTGGATATTGTGGGCGGGGATTTAAGCCGCAGCCCGCGGATTATTATTGATGTGAGTATGTCCGGGGTTGTAGAAAAGAAAAATCTGATTTTGCGCAGCGGCGCCAAAAAAGGCGATATTATTTTTGTCAGCGGCACGCTCGGCGGCTCAATGCGCGGCAAACACCTCAAATTTACCCCGCGGGTAAAAGAAGCGCGCTACCTTACGCGGAATTTCAAAGTGACTTCTATGATTGATGTCTCCGACGGTTTAGTCCAGGATTTGGGGCATATTTTAAGAGCCGCTAATGCCGGGGCGTTAATCTATGAAGATTTAATTCCTTTAAATAAATCGGCAAAGGGTTTGTCCGATGCATTGTACAGCGGAGAGGATTTTGAATTATTATTTACCATGCCGCTTAAAGAGGCAAGGAAATTATCCGCTAAAAGAATGGATATTTTTAAGCCATTTGGAGAAATAACCGAAAAGAAAAACGGGATAAAATTAATCGATAAAAAAGGCCGCGAAAGAACGCTAAAAGTAAAAGGTTTTCGCCATTTTTAATGCAATTAGTTTCCAAATCTTACAGGGATACGATAAAATTAGGCAGGGCAATCGCCGCCGGAATCAGGCCGTCGGATATCATCTGCCTCTACGGACAGTTGGGAGCGGGAAAGACTGTTTTAGTAAAGGGAATAGCGCAGGGGCTTGGGTTAAAAAGAGGGCGGGTGCTTAGCCCTTCTTTTACCCTGATGCGCTGTTATGAAAAGGCTGGCTTTAGGTTATACCACTTTGACCTCTACCGCCTGAATGACCCGCGGGAGATTGCAGCCGCGGGATTCGAAGAATATCTTTATCCTGTTAGAGAAGAATCATCTAATGGCGAAGGCGCCGCGGTCATTGAATGGGCGGACAGATTGAAATATCTAACACCCAAAGAATTTCTGAAAATTGAGTTGTCCATTAAAGGCAAAGAGAGCCGTTTTATAAAATTAAGCGCTGAAGGCGTCCGCTACAAACAATTATTACGCAAGCTCGATGAAAATATTAGCCGTTGATACCTCTACCGATTATTTATCTTTGGGTTTGTATGACGGAAAGAATTTTTACGAATACAGCCTGCAGGCGGGCAGGCAGCTTTCCGCGCTGCTGGTCCCGACAATTAAAAGAATTTTGGACAGGTTGGGCTGGCGAGTTGGCGACATAGATTATTTTACCTGCGGTTTAGGCCCTGGTTCTTTTACCGGCCTGCGCGTAGGGATAGCCGCGATAAAGGCGGTTGCCTGGGCGCAGAAAAAACCCGTTGTCGGCATCTCCACGTTGGATATACTGGCTGCTGCAGTCGGGGATAACGCGCGTCCGGTGGCTCCGATAATCGACGCCAGAAGGGGGCTTGTTTATTGCGCCATTTATAAAAATAATAAAAGGACATCCCCCTATATGCTTTTAGATGAAAAAGGGCTGCTTACAAAAATAAAAAGCGGCAGTATAATATTCGGCAGCGGCGTAAATTTATACAAAGAGGGGCTTTTAAAAAAAGTAAAGGGCCTGACGATTTTAGAAAGAGACTACTGGTATCCTAAAGCGCATAATATAGTCAATCTGTCTCTGGAAAGGATACGGAATAAAAAAATCACAGACGCCTTTGGTATCAAGCCGATTTATCTTTATCCCAAAGAATGCCAGGTGAGAGATAAGTAAAATGTAGGGTTTAATGTCCAATGTTTAAAGCTTAAAGCATCGGATCTAACATTAAACATTAAACAAGCCGGAGTTTAAATGGAATATTACCGTCCGACATGGGCCGAGGTAAATTTAGGCAGCCTCGCCCATAACCTCAACCAGATTAAAAAGAGCCTTTCTCCGGCTACCGAGATTATGGTTTGTGTCAAGGCCGATGCCTACGGGCATGGCTTGGTGCCGGTGGCAAAAAAACTGGAGGGCCTCGGGGTCAATTATTTCGGCGTGGCCTCTATTGATGAGGGGATTGCCCTGCGGCAGGCGGGAGTAAATCTGCCTATTCTCATATTGGGGTTGATATTTAAGGAGCACACCGGCGCATTATTTGAATACCGCCTTACCGCCACCGTCTGCGACGCGGAAACCGCAGCGGCGCTAAATTATAAAGCCCGCCTGCGCGGCGAAAGGCTTAAGGTGCATATCAAGGTTGATACCGGCATGGGCAGGATCGGGGTAATGCACCATAACGCCGCAGAGTTAATCAAGAAGATTATGCGTTTAAAATCCCTGAATACCGAAGGGCTCTTTACCCATTTTGCCTTCGCGGACCTAAACCGGGATTTTACCCTGCATCAATTAGATTTATTTAACCGGCTGTTAAATAATTTGCGTAAACAAGGCGTGCGTATTCCCTTGGTGCATTCGGCAAACAGCATGGGTATATTCGGTTATAAAAACAGCCACTTTAATATGGTCAGGCCGGGGCTGGTGGTTTACGGGCTTTATCCCCGTGACGACCTGAAGATAAAACTAAAACCCGTCTTGAGTTTAAAGACTAAAATCGTCTTTATCAAAAGGTTACCTGCCGGCCACGGCATAAGTTACGGCCACGCCTATATCACCAAAAAAAATACCTCTGTTGTTACCCTGCCTATCGGTTACGGGGACGGATACCCGCGCAATTTGTCAAACCTCGCCCCGGTTTTAATAAACGGCAAACGTTTCCAGGTCAGCGGCAGGATTTGTATGGACGAGATGATGGTGGATGTGGGTGGTTTAAGGGCCAAGATAGGCGATGAAGTTGTGCTTATCGGGGCGCAAGGCGAGAATAAAATCACTTCGGAAGAACTGGCCCGCCTTTCAGGGACCATCCCCTACGAAATCGTCTGCGGCTTAGGCAGCCGTATCCCGCGGGTATATACGGATTAAGGAAGGCCGGCAATCATATACAGGCCGAAACTAAGCGCGATGATGTGGCTTAAGGTAGCCGCCAGCGCCGGGAAAAGCACTCCCCCCTTGCCTAAGGCGATGGCAATCGCCTCCAGGACATAATAAAGGAACCCCACCATCAACGACAGTCCGATAGAAGACAGGCCTGTGGCGCGTTTTCTCATCATCAGCGAGAAAGGTATGCCTAAGAGGATGATAATCATATTCGTAAAGGGCATAGAGAATTTTTCGTAGAGGTCTACGCGCAGGTTCCTGATAATCGTAGAGGTTCCGCTTTTGGAAAATTTCCAGATGTAGTCTTCCAATTGCGCGATAGTCATATAGCTTGGGCGCTGTTTTTGGTTGGCGAAATCGCGCGGGGTCTCCGGTATGGCCATAATCTCTTTTTCAAAATAGTGCGGCTCCTCAATCATCTTTCCGTCGGGGGTAAAATTATAGGTGATGCACTGCTGGAATTCCCAGAGGCCGTCTTTGAACGCGCCCTTATTGGCGACTATTTTTTTGGTGATATTCTGTTCTTTATCGTGCTCCAGTATGGTGATGCCCTCCAGTATGCCGGGGGTGGCGGTAAACTTATTTATAAAATAGAGCCGGTTTTTTAGGCCGTACATAGCAAGGTTGGCGATAATATTTTGTTTTTCCAGCCGCCTGTTTTTTTCTCCTTCCCACATCTGTTCCCTGATTTTTTCCGTCATAATCAAAGACTGCGGCACAAAGCGGTCATTGACCCAGAAGGCAAACAGGCTGATCATCGCCCCGAGGATAATCACAGTTTTGCTGATTTGGATTATGCTCATCCCCGAGGAGCGCATGGCGATGATCTCATTATCGTGGTTTAATTTTCCGAAGGCATATAATGTGCTTAAGAGACAGGCAAAAGGAGAAACCTGAATAAACATAATCGGCAGGAAGCACAGGTAATACTGGATAAGCATAGCTATGCCTACCTTGAACTTTATGATATCCTCAAGGTTTGTCAAGAGGTCAATGGTGATATAAAGAAAAAGGAAGATGAAAATACAGGAGAGAAAGAGCATGATTACCGATTTTAGGATATAGCGGTCTAAGATGCGCATAGTTTATAAGTTAAAAATGCCCCTATTGCTCCAAGAAGCCCGTTAGGCAGCCACATTATCAGGTTTGGGTTAATGATGCCTTCAATGCCCAGCGCCTCGCAGCCGATAAATAAAGGATAGTATACTATCATAATCAGTATGGCGATGCCGATATTGATGGATTTTTCCCTGCGGCGGGTAATCATCGCAAGCGACGAGCCCAAAAGTATGAAGACAAGCAGGGAGAAGGCGAGGGTGACTTTTTCATTTATCTCCACTGACAGCGGAGTAGGGTCAATATTGTCCTTTTTTAACTTCAGTATCTGGCTTTTTAATTCCGCTATGCTCATATCTTTGGGTTTTTTGGCGATTTTGTCGGATCCTTGCGACTGGGCGAGGTTGAGGTTCATAAAATAGGTCTTGAAGTTTAATTTATAAAAATTGTCCGGCTTCTGCGGATCAGGCTCATCGGAGGTGCCGTCCATAAGTTTAAGTTTGACGGAGTTTTTTTCCTGCATAGTGATGAATTCTCCGCTCTTGGCGACGATGGTGCGGGTGGGCTTATCCTCGCCTTGCGGCTCGTAGATGCGTACGTTGTAGAGTTTATTTTTCTTCTGGTCAACCTTATAGATAAAGAGGATGTATTTTTGGAATGAGTTGATGAATACCCCCTCTTCAAAGGCGGCAGTAGGATTTTTTATCCCCACGTCTTTTAGTGTTTTCCGGTAAGCGAAATGCGCGTAACTGCCGGCGCGGTCGTTAAAGATGACCAGGGCCAGGCTCAACATCACCCCGATGATAATAAAGGGGAGGATTAGGCTAAACAGGTTTACCCCGCTTGCCCTGATGGCGATAATTTCATTGTCGCTGGAGAGCCGGCCGAGGCAAAGGAGTATGGCGATCAATACCGATATGGGCAAAGCGTAAGTGACGATATAAGGGGTCATAAAAAGAAAAATCTTCATCACGCTGAAAAAATCTACGCCTCTATTGATAACCAGGTCGGCAATTTTATTCAGGTTGCCCAAAAGCGCCATCACAAAGGTCATCACACCCAGCGTCATGAATAGCGGAGCGCTAAATTCCCTTAAAAAATAATTTCTTAGGATTTTCATAGCATTTTAGATCCTTCGCCCCGACGTATCGTCGGGGCTCAGGATAAATTCGGCCAGACGACTTATGTTCACTATCGTTCCATAAGTCGTGGCCTCATTTAATTAGCCAGAGTTAAAACAAAAACGATATCTGCCCCCGCGTTCTTCAAGGCGCGCGCCGCCTCGGAAGAAGTGGCGCCGGTAGTCAGGACATCATCGACTAAAAGCAGATTCTTGCCTTTGAGAGACTCTCCTTTATGTACGGAAAAACTTTCCTTGACATTGAGCAGGCGTTCCCGCATCTCTAAATCAGCCTGTGTCTTTGTGCGGCGGTGCCGCAGCAGCAGGTCGCTGCGCAGTTCTTTTTTAAATTCTTCGGCGATAAATCCGCAAAGAATCTCCGCCTGATTAAATTCCCGCTCGCGCAGCCTGCTGTTGTGCAGGGGGACCGGGATGATATAGTCAAGCATCTGCACCGGCAGGTTATATTCTTTGGCGAATTCAATCATCAGCCTGCTTAAGGGCCGCCCGAGATACTCCTTGCCGTTATATTTGAATTCGTGGATTAAATCCCTGATTGCCCCTTCGTAAACACAAGGGGAAAATGCCCGGTCAAAATGCGGCGCTGCCCTTTGACATTGCGGGCAGATATTTTTGGCAAAACCGGATTTGTCAAGACGGCGGCCGCAATAATGGCAGAAGGGGGGAGTGTTTTTTCTGATTTTCGACCAACACCGCAGGCAGATAAGCTCGTCGATTGCAGCGCCTTGCGTGAGCTTATCCTTACAGGCGTGGCATTTTGCCGGATATATGATATCCACCAATCCCTCAATCAGCCGGCGCATCATACCAAATATATTACCATCAAATCCGCCTTTGTCAAAAAATATATGAATTGACATGCTGGCATGGCGATAGTAAAATAAACGCCATGGTCAAAGAAGATATACAGGAATTAGAGCAGAAGTTACTTACGCTTTTGAAGAAAGAGGCATTTAAGAGAGGGAAATTCACCCTATCTTCAGGAAAGACAAGCAATTATTATCTTGATGGCCGCGTCATCACTCTGACTCCCGAAGGGGCATATCTGGCCGCCTCTATTATCCTTGAAATGACCAAGGCCGATAATGTTACGGCTATCGGCGGGCCGACTTTAGGTGCCGACCCGATTACCGGGGCAGTCGCCTGTATGGCGCATATAAAGAATATCCCCATCAAGGCTTTTATCGTGCGCAAAAGCGCCAAAGAACACGGCGCCGGCAGACAGATTGAAGGCCCGCGTTTGGAAAAAGGCGCAAAAGTAGTTCTGGTTGATGACGTTGCCACAACCGGCAAGGCGTTGCTTGAGGCAAAAGAAGCGTTGGCTGGGGAAGGTATTAGCGTCGACAGGGCCATAGTCATCGTGGACAGAAAAGAGGGCGCTGCGCAGAATCTTCAGAAGTCAGGGTTAAAATTAGAGTCTATATTCACCATAAACGACTTTGGGCTCTAAGGACCGCCCTATGCGCAGGAAGATAATCGTCGTCGGCGCAGGGCCTGCCGGGATGCTCGCGGCAATCAGGGCGGCGCAACTCGGGCAGGAAGTAATCCTTATCGAAAAAAATCCCATCCCCGGCAAAAAACTCCTCTTAAGCGGCAAGGGCCGCTGTAACCTTACCAATGCCTGCGGTTTGGGTTCATTCCTCAAAAGATTCAGCCATAATCCCGATTTTTTAAGAGACGCCTTTAAGAAATTTTTTAACCGCGACCTGATGGATTTCTTTGAAAAGAGGGGTCTGAAGTTAAAAACAGAGCGGCAGATGCGCGTTTTTCCGGCGACGGACAATTCAGGCAGCGTTGTAGAAGTTTTAAAAAAAGAACTGCTCAAAAACAAGGTAAATCTCTGTTACGGGGCGCACCTAAAGGATGTTGCCGTCAAAGATGGAAAGGCAAAGGGGATAATTTTATCCGACGCAAAATCTATCGCGGCGGATAAAGTGATTTTGGCTACCGGCGGGGCATCTTACGGATTTACCGGTTCAACCGGCGAGGGCTTAAAAATCGCCGAGAAACTGGGCCACCGGATTACTCCCTTAAGGCCGGGATTGGTGGCGTTAACGGCGCGTGCAGGGAATGGTTTTAAACCATTCCCTGCATTGGAAGGCCTGGTTTTAAAAAATATCCGGCTTAAATTTGGCGACGGTAAAAGAAAAATCGCCTCCGAAATCGGCGAACTGCTCTTTACTGATTTTGGGATTTCCGGCCCCTTGGTATTAACCTTAAGCGGCAGAATTGCCGATTGGCTGCAGGAAGGCAAAAAAGTTTTTGCGGAAATTGATTTAAAACCGGCGTTATCCGCCGAGCAGTTAGACAGCCGTATCATCAGGGAGATAAAGGCCGCCCCTAAAAAAAGCGCCAAAAATATATTTAGAGAACTCCTGCCGCAAAAAATGATTCCCGTATTTTTGGGGATTGCCGGCGTTGCCGCCGATAAAAAGGCAAACCAGCTCAACAAAGAAGAACGGCAGAGGTTAATTGATTTGTTTAAAGGCCTGCGTTTGGAAATTACCGCAACCCGGCCGCTCAATGAGGCGATGGTTACCCGCGGCGGGGTGTCTCTGAAAGATATCTCCCCGAGGACGATGGAATCGCGGCTTATCAAAGGATTATATTTTTGCGGGGAGATGATTGACGTTGACGCCGACACCGGCGGGTTCAACCTGCAGGCGGCATTTTCCACGGGTTTTCTTGCCGGCGAAAGCGCGGCGCTGAATTAAAATGAAAAAAATCTACCTTGCCTCTGATTCCAAGGCGCGCAAAAAATTGCTTAAGGAGTTCGGCCTAAGTTTTAAAGTAATACCCAGCGGCGTTAAAGAACCCGGGAAGCCAAGGGGTCTTAGTTACTCCGGATTCGTCAAGAACAATGCTCTAAGGAAA